>SWCE01003358.1_pt1 | contig 183031 bp, 174 predicted proteins | sample 4690061 | NCBI WGS metagenome assembly SWCE01 (sample SAMN10267279, study PRJNA491770) | bioreactor metagenome | isolation source: DHS bioreactor inoculated with subseafloor sediment | place: Japan: off Shimokita Peninsula | collected 2012-10 | reverse complement strand
CTTTAGATGGACCCCGGGAATAAATCCCGGGGTGACAGGGGGAGGGGGTAAGGCATTAATAAAAAACGCTCTGTCATCCGGCCCTGAGCCGGGATCCAGTACACTCAGCGCTCGCGACAGAACCGCCGCCTCTGCCGCTTACTGGTTCCCGGGTCTTCGCCCGGGATGACAGGGGGTGGAGGCGGCACCGCTACAACAACCACCGTCATTCCGGTATGTTCCGCAGGGCAATCGGTTCCCGGATCGATTGCTGATCCTGCTCCAATCCCGGAATCCATCTAAAGGCGGGAGCGGCGGGCGGGCGGAGACGATTTCGCCTCAGCCCGCACGTGCCCATGGCTCCAGCACCTCGCGGGCGGCGGTGCGGCCCTTGTCGGTGAGGAGGAGGCTTTCGCCTGAGCGGGTGACAAGGCCGTCGGCGAGGGATTTGGCGAGGATGGCGTCGGATTTGGCCTGGCTCCAGTGCAGGTGCTCGCGCAGGGCGGCGGTGACGTTCTCTTCCTTGGCCGTGGGGTCGTCTTCGTGGTTGAACAGATGGACGGCCAGGGTGCGCGCCGCGTTTTCAGCGACACGGGCGCGGCGGCGTGCGTTCTGGGCAACCAAGCCATAGCGAGGGCCGAAGGCGAGGGCGGCAACAAAGCACGCGCCGGTCATCATGGCCATCATGCCGCCGATGGACACGTTGAACCATACGGCCAGCCAGTACCCGGCAATCGAGGAAATGATGGCGATGGCTGCGCCGAAGGCCAGCATGAGCGAAAGACGATCGGTCATGAGGTAGGCCGCCGAAGGCGGCACGATGACGAAGGCGATGAACAAGATTGCGCCCACGGAATCGAACGCGGCGACCGCGGTTCCCGAGAGCAGCGCCAGAAGCGCGTAGGACAGCAGGACGGGGGCAAAGCCCAGCGCCTTGGCCAGCGCCGCATCGAAGGTTGCGAGCTTGAGTTCCTTGTAGAGCATGGTGACGAAGGCGAGGTTGAGAAGCGCCATCACGCCCATCCAGACGACCGCCTGGGGCACAAGATAGCCGCCGATGTCGTAGGTGTTGAGCCAGACGAAGCCGATCTCGCCCAACAGGACGGTGTGCTGGTCGATATGGACGTCGCGGGCGTAGATGTTAATGAGCAGCACGCCGATGGAAAACAGGGCGGGAAAGACCAGCCCGATGGCGGCGTCGGCCTTGACGCGACGGGTGGCGGTCAAAAGCTCGGTCAGCGCCACGGTCAGAAGCCCGGTCAACGCCGCACCGATGATCTGGACGGGGCCGCTGGCCTGTCCGGTCAGCATCCAGACGACGATGATGCCGAAGACGATGGAATGGGAAATGGCGTCCGACAGCATCGAGGCGCCGCGCAGGATGAGGAAGGTGCCCAGCAGCGATGCGGCGATGCCGACCAGCGCTCCGGTGAGCATGATCATGGCGTCGGGGGAGTTGAAAAAGGCGGACAGCATGGCACTCATTGCGGTCCACCTCCCAGATCCGCGCGGGCCTCGGCGAGACCGGCTTGCGTCAATGTCCAATGGGGCGTCGGCTCGGGGTGGTGGCGGGTGGCGGTGACCAGCCCGCGTGATTGCAGGCGCTTGAGCGCGGAGGCCGTGCCGGTGCCGTGATAGGCATCGAGCATGGCCTGTTCTGCGGGATAGGCGGGGTCGTTGTGTTCAGCGGCGAGGCGATAAAGCGTTGCCAGAACGCGGCGGCCGCGCAGGCTCTTGCTGTTTTCGCGCTGGCGCAGCAGGGCGGGAAGCAGCCCGCGTTCGGGGGAAAAAAGCAGCGAGATGACAACGATGGCCGATACGGCGAGGACGATCAGCGGGCCGGTGGCCAGGCCCCTGCCTGTGGCGCTGACCAGGGCGCCGAAGACGCCCGAGATCATGCCGAACAGGGCGGCGAGGCTGACCATGGTGCCCAGCCGGTTGGTCCATTGGCGCGCCGCGACGGCGGGGGCGATGATCATGGCCGCCATGAGCACGACGCCGACCATCTGCAGGCCGATGACCACGGCCAGCGCGATCATCGTGGTCAGGCCCGCTTCGAGCGCGAGGACCGGCAGGCCCAGCGTTCTGCCATAGCTCGGATCGAAGGTTATGAGCTTGAATTCCTTCCAGAACAGGGCGACCAGACCAAGCGCAAAAAGGGCGATGGCGCCCATGACGAAAAGATCGGAGCGCAGGATGGCGGCGGCCTGACCAAAAAGGAAGGATTCAAGCCCGCCCTGGGCGGCGTTGCCGGCGTTCTGGATAAAGGTCAAAAGCGCGATGCCGAGGGCAAAAAAGATCGAGAGCACGATGCCGAGACTCGCGTCGGTCTTGAGCCTTGTGGTGCGGCTGAGCGCCAGGACGATCAGCGCGGCGAGGGCGCCGGTGACCAGCGCACCAACCAGAATGGCGGGCAGGCTGCGCGTGCCGGCGATGAGGAACCCCAGGCAGATGCCGGGCAGGGCGGCGTGCGAGAGCGTGTCGCCAAGCAGCGACTGTTTGCGCAGCACCGCGAAACTGCCCAATACGCCCGAAACGATGCCGAGCAGGGCGGCGCCGATCAGGACGTTCTGGATGGTGTAATCGGAGAGCAGGGCGAACATTTCAGGCGGTGGCCTCGAGCGTGGCGTCGCGGTCGATCAGCGCGATCTGGCCACCATAGGCCTTGCGCAGGTTTTCCGGGGTATAGACCTCGGACACCGGGCCCTGGGCGATAACGCGGACGTTCAAAATGACCATCCAGTCGAAATAGTCGCGCACGGTCTGGAGATCGTGGTGGACGACGATCACGGTCTTGCCGGCATCGCGCAGGGCGTGGAGGATTTTGACGATGGCCCGTTCGGTGGTGGCGTCCACCCCGGCCATGGGCTCGTCGAGGAAATAGACGTCGGCATCCTGAACCAGCGCGCGGGCGATGAACACACGCTGCTGCTGGCCGCCCGAAAGCTGGCTGATCTGGCGGTCGGCGAAATCTTCCATGCCGACGCGGGTGAGCGCTTCGAGGGCGCGCTGGTGTTCGGCGCGTCCGGGACGGCGCAGCCAGCCGAGCTGGCCGTAGAGCCCCATGGTCACCACATCGAGCGCGGTCGTGGGGAAGTCCCAATCCACACTGGAGCGCTGGGGGACATAGCCGACCTTGCGGCGCTGGTCGGAATAGGGGCGGCCGTGAATGGTGACGTGGCCGGCGGTGGGTTTTATCAGATCGAGGATCGATTTGATCAGCGTTGATTTGCCGGCCCCGTTGGGGCCGACGATTGCCGCCATGACGCCGGGCGGGATATCGAAATCGATATCCCAAAGCACCGGCTTTGACTGGTAGGAGACGGTAAGATCCTCCACATGCACGGCGAGGCCGGGTTCGTGGAGGTCGGCGGTCAGTCGATCGACCATTGATGTGCCCAATCTGCAAGTGCATCGGGGAGTGGTGCGGGAGTGCCGCCAAGCGCTTCGGCGATGGCGACGGTATTGGAATGGATCATGCCGATATAGGTTCCGCCGGCGGTTTCGGGGGCGCCCATGGCGTCAGAGAACAATTCGCCGCCGATCTCGACCGGCTGGCCGGCCTCGTTGGCGGCTTCGACGACGGCCTGGATGGTGCGCGGGTTGATCGTCGATTCAACGAAGATGGCGGGCACCTGGCGCTCGACGATCAGGTCGGCGGTTTGCCGTATATCGGCGATGGCCGCTTCGGACTGGGTGGAAATCCCCTGAATACCCGCCACCTCAATGCCATAGGCGCGGCCATAATAGGCGAAGGCATCGTGGGCGGTGACGAGGATGCGCTGGGTTTGGGGGATCGAGGCGATCGTCTGGGCCGTCCATTCATCGAGCGCTGCGAGTTCGGCCCCGTAAGTCTGGGCATTGGCGTTTATCGTGGCAGCGCAATCGGGCGCGCTTTCGGACAATTGGTCGGCGATGACGGGGACAATTTTGGCCCAGAGCGAGACATCCATCCACAGGTGCGGATCGACGCCATAGGCGTCGTCGGTGGTGATCAGGTCTTCGCGCGCGACGCCCGCTTCGGAGACGGCGAGCGTGGGCACGCGCTCGGCATAGCGGGCAAAGACATCGCCGAGCTGACCTTCGAGGCTGTAGCCGGAATAGAGGATCAGATCGGCGCGGTTAAGGGTCTGCACGTCCTGGGCGGTGGCCTGATAAAGGTGCGGATCGATGCCCGGCCCCATCATGGTTTGAACGGCGACGCAATCGCCGCCCAGGGTTTCGGCGATATCACCGATCATGCCCACTGTGGCGACGACGGAAACCGGCTCCTGCGCTGAGGCGCTGAGCGGGGCGAACGAGAAGAGGGCGACGGTGGCGAGGAGGAAGGATCGGGAAAGCATGAGAACCATTATTGCACGTTGGTGGGAATATGCAATTGAATATGACAATCATTCGCATGAAGTCAATTGCAAATGCGAATGATTTGCAAAGTAGGGTCGGTGGAGGTGCTTTGGGATAAGTGGGTGGTGTTGGGGGGCGCTGCTTGGGGGTGCGGTAGGGATTGGGGGCAAGAGTGGTGCTTGGAGCAGGGTGGCGCTTGGAGCGGGATGGCACGTACGGGCAGGCGGCGCCTGCGGGCAGGGTGGCGCTTGGGGGCGGCGGTGATTGGGGGGCGGTGGTGATTGGGGCGCAAGAGTGGTGCGCGACCGGTACGGGCGTTGAGATCGGCAAGATAGTCGTTGAGATTGGTGCGTCACATCGATTGCGATGAGCGGTGTTCCAGCCATTGGAGTTGACTGTGAGATCGCCCAAGTTGCGTGGCGTATGGGCAGGACCAGCATTGTGCCGGCCTTTGGCTTGACCGGTGGGAATTCCTCAACCGCGATGCATGTTCAAGTTTGGGGGGATTACATGAGTATCGAGCAGACACTCGCGCGGCTTTCCGATCGCGTGAAATCTCATTCGAGTACAATGCTGACCGAGGAGGCCGTGAAGACGACCGTGGTCCCGTTCTTTCAAGCACTTGGCTAAGACGTGTTCAACCCGGAGGAGGTTGTTCCCGAGTTCACCGCGGACGCCGTAGGAAAGAAAGGGGAGAAGGTCGATTACGCCATCAAGATCGACGACCAGATCCGCATACTTGTCGAGTGCAAACCGATAACAACTCAACTGGACAAGGTCCACTTGGCGCAACTCTTCCGCTATTTCACTGTCACCAGTGCCAAGTTCGCCGTCCTGACCAATGGCAGAACATTCCATTTTCATAGCGACCTAGAAGAGCCCAACAAGCTCGATACGCGGCCATTCTTGAACTTCGATTTGTCGGACGTCCAACCGCATCCCTTGTCGGAGCTCAAGAAGTTTGAGCGGGCCGGATTTGACGTCGAGAGGATTCTGGCAACAGCCGAACGTCTGAAATACACTTCGCTGTTGAAGGCCGAAATTGCAAAGATGATCGAGAATCCTTCCGACGATTTGGTGAAGCTGGTCGCTGGGAAAGTGCACGAAGAGCGTGTTACCGCAGCGGTAATGGAGCAGTTCACCGGATTGGTCCGGAGTGCCTTGAGAGCTTATCAAGCCCCTCAAGAGTGGTCATGCGCGATCAGAAGCCCTATTGCGTCATCCCTGACGAAAGTCCGGCCAGATATGCCCGCACCTTCGCTGAGCTCAGACGCAGGCAGGCGCACGCAATTGGGGTAATTGCCAAATGGCAATGATCTAGGACGTCATCCGCTCCTCACGAGCAAACGGGCTGAGGCCAAGCCACTCCTGCATTCGGGCGGCGATCTCAGGTGGGCCGGTCAACTCGAGCCTTCCATCATTTACCGCTTTTTCGACCGAGTCCAAACCCATCCAGATCGCGGTCATGGTGCGCAAGCTGCATTCAGAGTAGAGATCAACCGCGTAGCCTGGATCAGCATAACAGGCCTCGATGCCGGACTGCGGATCGGCCAGCAACCAATAGTTCTGCCGCGCGGTCGGGAGATTGTTGAACACGAACTGGAGGCAAACCCGACGCTCCGGCAGCGGGTCGACGTTCAGGAAGCGATGCATGTCCCATATCAGCAATTCAGGATCGAGATTGTTGAGGGAAATTTCGCTTTCCACCCATCTTTGTCCCCATGCGCCGATCCCCATGACAAGCGGGCGAAGCTCTTTTCCGGCCTTTGTCAGGCGGTACTCCCTTGCACCCGAGTTGCCGCTGAAACATTGAACAACTCCTACCGCCTCCAATTCTCCCAGCCGTTTTGACAACAGCGTTGGCGACATTCGCGGCAGGCCACGCCGGAGATCGTTAAACCGCGTGCTGCCGCACAGAAGCTCGCGGATCAAAAGCGGCGTCCAGCGTGCACATAAGATCTCCGAAGCCATCGAAATCGGACAGAACTGACCGTAGCTGCCACGCATGGAATGCCTTCCTTTCCCCGGAAGCACTGATCCGTCGAGCCTAAGGGGCGCGTCCGACCCGGTCCAGTACAGTTTCAGGACTATCGCAACTCCAGTATTGCGCCGACCCTGGTGGTGCGCATGGAACCAGGGGAGAGAGTTTATGGTCACGGCACACAAAGGCACCTGCTTCTGTGGCAGCGTTGAAATCGAGGTTTCCGGCGCTCCGGAAGGGATGGGCTATTGCCACTGCACCTCCTGCCGGGCCTGGTCGGGCGGGCCGGTGAACGCGTTCAGCCTGTGGAAGCCCGAAAATGTGCGAGTCACCAAGGGGCAGGACCTCGTTGGCGAATATGCCGGCGTGCCAAACTCGAAGCGCCGTTTCTGCAAGCAATGCGGCGGGCACATCATGACGGATCACCCCGAATGGGGCGTCACCGATGTCTTCGCAGCCGCGATCCCCAGCTTGATCTTCGAACCGGGCGTACATGTGAACTACGCAGAGACCGTGCTGCCGATGCGGGACGGCCTGCCCAAGTACAGGGACTTTCCGGCCGAAATTGGCGGGTCCGGGAAGAAAGTGGCGGAATAGTGCCTATTCATGGGCCCAGCACGAGGAGAATCCGATGACTAAAATCGCAATTGTTCAGGAGCCGCCAGTCTATCTAGACCTTGCCGCCAGCATGGAGCGTGCCGTCGGACTGGTCGCACAAGCCGCCAGCAAGGGCGCCCGGCTGTTGGTCTTTCCCGAGGCCTGGTTTCCCGGTTATCCGACCTTCGCCTGGCGCCTCTCACCCGGTGCCGACATGGGAAAAACAGACGAATTGTTCGCCTTGCTGCAAGCCAACTCCATCGACTTGAGCCGCAATGGCATGGCTCCGTTGCAGGAAGCCGCCGCCGAGCATGAGATGGTGATCGTGGCCGGTTATCAGGAAGTTGATGGCGAGGTGTCGGGTTCGACCCTGTTCAATTCCTGCATCACCATCGATGCCGACGGCACCATCGCGAACAATCACCGCAAACTGATGCCAACAAACCCGGAGCGCATGATCTGGGGTTTTGGTGACGGGGCGGGCCTCAATGTCGTCGAAACAGCGGTGGGACGGATCGGTGCGCTCATCTGCTGGGAGAGCTACATGCCACTGGCGCGTTTTGCCCTGTATGCCCAGAGCATCGACATCTATGTCGCGCCGACATGGGACAGCGGCGCCACGTGGATGGCCACGATGCAGCATATCGCCCGCGAAGGCGGCTGTTGGGTGATCGGATGCGCGACGGCGCTCGAGGCTTCTGACATTCCCACTGACATCCCGCATCACGACACTTTATTTCCAAACAAGGATGAATGGGTGAACTCCGGCGATGCCGTGGTCTACAAGCCCTTCGGCGGGATCGTCGCCGGGCCCATGCACCGCGAGAAAGGGCTGCTTTCGGTCGAGATCGACGTCTCGGAAGCTCGAGCCTCCCGCCGGAAGTTCGACGTCAGCGGCCACTATTCCCGCCCTGACGTGTTTTCGCTCTCGGTCGACAGAAGGCACAAGCGGCCGATATCGTTCAGTTGACTGGAGGCCAGCGACTGGTGCCCGGCTTCGATCAAGGAGCCGGGCGAGAACCAGTATCGGGGTGGTCAGAGAGTCCGTCAGGTGTCAGTACCGCCGGAATCGGTCCGGTTGTCCGGCAGGCTTTGCGGATCTGGACCTCACCGCAGAGCGGTGACTTCACGGCGCAAAGCGCATGGGCCGGAACCGCACGGAGTTCTCGAACCTTTGTCATTCTACACAGCCATTCTGGCCCGTTTGGAAAAAGGCCGTCCTTGGGCCTAAGTTCCTGTTCACCTTGTGGCGGGCCGGCTTTGTGCAATCGGGGAGGTGCCGGGCTAGTGTGAAAAGGACCTGACGCGAACTCTTTGAGCATAAGGGGACAGAGCATGAAATATCTCCTGCGGGCCCTCGGCGTTCTCGCCATAGTCGTTGCCCTTTACATCATGGTCGGCGAACAGCTCGTCGGGTCGAGCGGCAGCGCCTTTGTCAACGCCCGTCTGGCCACCATTCGCACCCCGATCGAGGGGCGAGTCGAGATGGCGCCACTTGCCATCGGTGCCCGCGTTGCCGCCAATCAGTCGATTGCCGCCGTCAACGCGCGCCACAGCCAAACCGACCGCACGCTCGACTATGCCCGTGACCTTGCAATCGCCCGAGCAGAACGCGATGCGCTCGCCGGTGAGGATGGGGATGCCGCGGGGGCGGACGGTGATGACGAGAGCCTTCGTCTCAGCGCCCGCGTCCAGGCGATGCAATCGCTTCTGGAAGAACAGCAGACGGCCCAATCGCGTGATGTCTCGGCCAGTATCACATCGCCCGTCCCCGGCCTTGTCTGGTCGATCGCCGAGGGCAATGCCAGCCAGGTCGCCGCCGGCGCCACCATCGCATCGGTCGCCCGCTGCGACAGCGCCTTTATCCACGCCAGTGTCGATGAAAATCTCTACAACCGCCTCGCCATCGGCGACGCCGCCCAGTTCCGCACCGCGAACGGGCAAACCATCGACGCTACAATCAGCCTTCTCGCAGGCACCGGGCCACGCACGCTGATCGAAACCCTTGCCATCGCGCCTCGCGCCCGCCAGACCGACGGCTTCACCGTCCTGCTCAATGCTCCGGCGCTGACGGAGGACACCGCTTGCCCCCTCGGCCAGACCGGACGCGTGATCTTCAGCCGTGGCCCCCTCGCCGTGGTCGGCGACTGGCTCGACACCGTCGGGCTCTGATCTGATGCTTGCGGTGTCCGAAACCGTTTCGGCCTGGGCCCCAACCCTTTTGATGCTCGGGCTCGCGCTTGCGGTCATTCCGCTGCTCGACCGGTTCAATGGCTGGCATCGGGCCGTTCTTGCCGCCGTCGCGGTCTTTCTGTCCCTGCGCTATATCCACTGGCGCGCCACCGATACGCTTGCGCCTGCCGGCTTCACGTTCGACGCTCTTGCCAGCTGGAGCTTTTTCCTGGTCGAGGCCGTAGCGATGGTTTCCAGCATCTCGGCCTTCGTGCTTCTCTCCCGCCACCGCAACCGCTCCCCTGACGCGGATGCCAATGCCGGCTGGTGGGGCGAAAATCGTCCCACAGTCGCGGTGCTGATTGCCACATATAACGAGGAGTGGCCGATCCTCGAGCGCACCATCGCCGGTGCCAAAGCCCTGCGCTGGCAAGAAAAGACGATCTACGTTCTCGATGATGGCCGCCGGGAGTGGCTGGGCGAGCGGTGCGCCGAACTCGGGGTCGTCCATGTCACCCGCGACAGCAACGCCCACGGCAAGGCCGGCAACATCAACAATGCGCTCGACAGGCTTCGCGCATCAGGTCAGCCGCCCGATTTCGTGGCGGTGCTCGACGCCGATTTCGTGCCGCATCTGGGCTTCATCTCGAGGTCCTTGTCGTTGTTCAAGGACGAAACGATCGGTCTGGTCCAGACCCCGCAGCACTTCTTCAACGCCGACCCCATCCAGCACAATCTGGGCATAAGCCGCGCGTATCCCGATGAACAGCGCTTCTTTTTCGATCATCTGCAGCCGGCCCGCGATGCCTGGGGGATACCGGTGTGTTGCGGCACGTCCTCGATCGTGCGCTGGACGGCGCTCGATGCCATCGGCGGTTTTCCCACCGACAGCGTGACCGAGGACTACCTTCTCACGGTCCGCCTGCAGGACAATGGATATAGCACGGCATATCTCAACGAACCGCTGAGCGAGGGCCTCGCCCCCGAAGGGCTCAAGGAATACATCACGCAGCGCGCCCGCTGGGGCATGGGATTCATGCAGATCGTGCGTGGCCCGTACGGCCCATTCAAAGCCAACCGCCTGCGCCTGCGCGACCGCTGGGGGCTGATCGATTCCTTTCTGTACTGGGCCTCGATCTTCCCGTTCAAGATCGCCTGCATCATCTATCCGCTGTTCTACTGGTATTTCGGGATCATCGTCGTCGACACCGATTTCGACGCAATCGTTGCCAATTTCGGCCCCTATTACATCATGACAATGGCGTTCATGAACTTCGCCTCCAAGGGCCTGTTCGTGCCTCTCGTCCACGACGTCAGCCAACTCGTCGGCGCCCGCGACATTACCCGTGGGGTCTTTACCGGACTGTTCCGCCCGCACGGCCAGAAATTCAAGGTCACAATGAAAGGTGGCGATCGCACCAAGGCCACTGTCCAGTGGCCCATTCTGCGCGGCTTTCTCATCCTGTTCGGCCTCACCATCGGCGGCTTGCTGATCGGTCTGGTTTACGAGCCGGCCTTTGACGGACTGGCCGGCGACGGCAAGTTGGTCATCCTGTTCTGGACGCTCTACAATCTGGTCAGCCTCGCCCTGACCATTCTCGTGTGTGTCGAGCTGCCGCGCACCGCTTCGCTTCTCCGCCGCGACCCCGAGCGCGTCTTTGTCGCCTCTTCAGGCCGGCGGCTGGAGGTCTGGCTGGCCGATATCAATCAGGATGCCGCACGCCTTCGCGGCGTCACCTTGCCCGTCAACGCTCCCGCATCCGTGGAGATGGCCGGCATCGGCCTGATGCGCGGCACCGTGGCCCAATCGATCGGCGGTACTGTCGATATCGCGCTCGAGTTGACCGAGGAGCAGCGTCAGGATCTCTATGAAAAGCTCCATACACGCGAGGGCGAGCCGGGCACCGGATTTGTGGCAACCGCCGATCTTCTGTCAGGCGTCGCCCGTCGCATCTTCAGCACTGCAAGGCCGGGATGAATCATTCCGGCGGCGTGTCCGGCCGGCGGTTCTTGCGCCTGTCTGCATCCCTGGTCTGGAACCGCGCCAGCGCGTTGCTCAGGCGCGTCACTTCCCGATAGCTCATCAGTCCGGGCACAAATCCGATGTCCTCGCCCTTCGAGAGCCGGCTCGTTGCATCGATCAGCCCGCTCAGCGGACGCAGAAGCAGCGTCAGCACCAGTATTATCGCGAGAATACCCGCCAGTCCGATGAGCCCGCCCCCCATCAGCATGAACCGGGCAAACCGCGATTGCGCCTCCGCAAACGGCGCAGGGTCAAGCCGCAACACCAGGGACCAGCCAAAGCTGGGCACGTCGGCAAACCCGACCTCAGGCATGATGAAGCTGTAATAATCCGCACCGTCGGGCCATTGTTCGATGTAGGCGCCCGAGTTGACAAGATTGGCGGCCCGAAAGCTCGCCAGCGTCTGCACGCTCTGTGCGTCGACCGCCGGATCGGTCGACATCACAATATCGCCCGAACGATCGACGAGAAACGCGTCGAGATCGAGTGAGCCAGCCATTTCGGCCAGCAGATTGCGCACCCATTCCAAATCGATGTGAATGCCGAAGACGCCGCGCACCTGGCCCTGCATATTGGTCACCGGCAGCGAAAAATCCACGAACCTTGGGGGAATCTCAGCTTCGGGCGCAATCAGGTCGGCCAGCAGCACCGCTTCATGCGCGTCCCCGGCGAACGGCCCTTCCAAACCCCGCTGGAACCAGGGCCGCTGGCCGACGCTCTCGCCCACCAGCATGCCATCACTCGCGGCCACCACGGTGCCATCGGTCCGCGCCAGCCCTGCCCAGGAAATCTTGTTTTCGGGGTCCCGATAGCCATCGATGGCAGCCTGGAGGTCCTCTGCACTCTGACCCGGATCGACCCTGTCGGCAAACCCGGCGACATAGGTCCATTCCTCGGCCAATGCACGCCCGAGCGAGTCGGCGAGTGCCGCGCCGCGCACCTTTACCGCCATGGCCGACATTGTCTGCGAATATTGGGAGAGGCCGCGGTTGAACTGAATGGCTCCAACGCCAAGGGCGAGGAGCAGGATCGCGACGATGCAGCCGGTCAGAAGGGTGCGCAGGGACATGGCCGTACTCCAAATTCTCCCAGCGACAAATACTAGCCAATATCACCATTCGGGCCAACCGCTGCCCCGGCGCGGCAGTCGGGGCAGTTCAAAGGCGTGGCGAGGCGGGAGTGCCCGCATGGCCGGCGGGACGTGCTGGCGTTAGATCCCGAGGCGGTTTGGCTCACCCGTGTAAACGAACCCTGGCGTCGTTGTGTCTAGTTTCCCCGCTTGTCGTAGATCGAACGCCAAGGCTGATGTCCGTGCCAGCCACAGCGCTTCAACGGCAGATTTTGACATTTAGACGGTCAAGAGGGGCGTCGGATACGGGAGAAGGGCCAAGGATTGAAGCAGGGCCTATCGGTGTTCGACAGGCCCAAACTCACTGCTTTGGAGCCGGAACCGCCGGCCTCCGATGGAGCATCAGGATGGGTTTTCTTCGGTATCGGGCATCTCTGATTGCATGCTCGCATCGGCCTCGACGGCCACCGGTTCAACCGGTTCGGGCAGCTCGACCTCGATGAGCCGCTCTGCACACAGTTCCGCAGCGCCATCGACCGGATCTTCAGCGTTAGCAAATGTAGTCCAGCCGGCATCGGAAATGAAATTGTCCTGCGAGAAGCTGCTCTCCTCTGCAAGGGCGGCGAGATTGGTGCGGACATCAGGGGCTGCGAGGAACCGCTCTACACAGAGGTCAGCTGCAAGCGATGCACGCGCCTCTTGCGCGCTTGTCTCGGCCATTTCCGCAGCTGAACCACCTGTAACCCAGCCACCCCAGGCAAAGCCTACAACCATGGTCAACACAGCTGTTCCTGCGCAGGACCAGAAGAGTGCCACTTTTGAGGGACGATAGTTCGCCACTTTCTCTCGAATGTCTGCCAATTATAATTCCTCCGATTAACATGATTGCGCAGCGTAGGTGGCGGTGCCCCCGATGTCGAGCGCCGTGGCAACGAATCTCTGAATAGAAATACAATAACAACGAGTAACAATACTATATTGAGCTCAATATTAAGCGTAATTCTTCGCTATTATATTTATAGATCTTCGAAACACAATTATGTGATTTGGAGGATTAATTGGATTTGGCGTTGATGTCGGTTCGTTTTTCAAAAGATTTTTTAATCTTTTCGATTGTTCAAGAGCCTGTTTCTCCTGGAAATTGCGCCTTCAATTTGGGTTTTGGGACGATTTCCAGAACACGCTATCTAAGCCCGGTTGGGAAACTAAGGCCGGTGAAGTAATGTAAATTGAACCGCGATCACTCTGTGAACAACCTTCTGTTCGGAAAGCGAAGCGTAGGTGCCACCTGCGGGCTGTTGTTTGAGACAAGCCCTCTATGCGGTTTGGAAGGCAAAACAGTTCAAGGGGATGGAGCGCATGGGCCGAGGGGGCCGTCCGCTTGCCGTCCAAGGATGTGATGCCTTGTGCTGCCCAAGCCAGCCGCTTCAAGGCATCGAGAGGAATTTGCTCGTCGCTGAAGTCCCGAACGGTGCGGCGGCGGGCGAGGGCATCATTGATGGTAAGGTCGGTCATCGATCCGCATAATGACCATCGCGCTGCCCGATACAACCTCTGCCTCGAACATCGGCGCGAACGGTTCAAATCGACAACGTTGATGCCGTCGAACGTAACCTGCACGTGGGCAAAGTCGTCGTGACCCTCGGCGCGAGGAGCCGCCTCGGCGTCAGAATTCTTCGAAACAATCGTAGTTGCGCTGTCTCACGATCTTTCCGTCCTCGAAGGAAAAGGCGATCGCGCTGTGGGCGACCATCTCATTGCCTGCTGCAAGCGTCCCGACCGGGACGGCCAGCGTGCCGCGCCAGTTCACTTCGACGATGAGATAACTCCCGCGCTCTGCATATTCGAGCACTTCGTAGGACTGATTTGAAAGGAGCGTCCTGCTCTTTTCCAGATCGGCCGCCATTTGTGCGACCCCGCGCCGATCACCTTTCGCCTTGAGACGATTGGGCAGTTCGATCTGGACCGCATGGGGCGCATAGCACCCGATAACCGCATCCGTGTTTCCCTGCTCGATGTGTTCCAGATAAGCTTTGGCTAGCGTGATGAGCGACTCGGCCATTGTTCCCTCCTGCTTGCTCCTTGACGACTGGAATTGTATTCTAGTTCTAAGTAGAACGTTGTTCTAGTGAGGTCAAATGAAAAACCGGCGAGAGCAGATCCTGGATGCGGCGCTGGAGGTTTTTCTCGAAAAGGGGTTTGACGGCGCCACCCTTGCGGCCATCCGGCAAAGGAGCGGCGCATCGACAGGCAGCATCTACCATTTCTTTTCAGGCAAGGCCGATATTGCCGCGGCCCTGCTCAGTCACGCCACAACCGGCTGGGCCGCACAATCGGGGTCCCAGGCCGATCCATCGGATGCGGAGGGTTCGATCACATCCTCCGTGCACGGCTTTCTGCATTGGGGCGCCGCCAACCCAAAACAATTTGCCTTTATGGACGAGTTGCTGACGCGCTCGGGCACCTCTCCCGATTTCGAAGCTGTGGGTGAAATGCTTGCCGCGGGCCGGGCACGCGCCGGCGAGCTTTATCAATCGTGGGTTCAGATGGGGTCGGTTCGTGATCTGAACTGGGACGTGGCTTACGCGCTTATCATGGGCCCTGCTTACGCTCTCCTGCGTTCAGCCACCAAGGGCAAGCAAGTGTCGGATCTGGAAATCGACGTCGTGGTGCGTGCTGCCTGGACCGCAGTTCGCGCGGCAAGCTGACATCGGCTGCAAGCTCTCCGCCGCCTTTGCCAATAACCACACAAGACTGGTTTGCCTAGAAACCGCCCTGGGTGGGTGACGGCTCCTCTACCGTTTCCAGGCCGGCGGCGCGCCATTGCGGCAGGCCGTCTTCCAGCCGGCGGGCATGAAATCCGGCCTCGCGGAGTGTGGCAACTGCCTCGAAGGCATAGACGCAATATGGGCCGCGGCAATAGGCAATGATCTCATGATCCTTGCCCAATTCATCGATCCGCTGCTCGAGCTCGGCCAGCGGAATATTGGCCGCTCCCGGAATATGTCCCGCCGCATATTCGTCGGCCGGGCGAACGTCCAGCACCGTTACCAGTCCTGACCGCGCGCGCTCGAGCAGATCCTTGCGCGACACCGGCTCCATTCCGTCGCGCTTGTCGAAATAGCCCCGAACGATACGATCCATTTCCGCAACGTGCTGTTCGGTCACCACTCTGAGGGCCGAGATCAGCGCGATCACGTCGTCCCCGGCCAGTGAATAGAGGATGAACTTACCGTCCCGCCTTGCGCTCACGAGCCCGGCGCGCTTGAGTGTCTGCAAATGCTGGGACGTGGTGGCGATGGTCAGTCCGGTGCGCTCGGCTACCGCCTCCACGCTGCGCTCGCCCTGGGCCAGCAATTCGATGATTTCGATCCGGGCCGGATGCCCAAGGGTCTTGGCTGTCCGGGCGAATTGTTCGAATACGGCGCGCTTGGGCGAGGTGCTTGACATGGTTGAGCATTTGTCATTAGTACATTCAACAGAACTATTGAATGAATGGCTTTGGCCGTTTTGTCAAGGAAAGGCTCACCGATGATCGTCCGTCAGTTCCTGCATACCGACCCGGTCGGTGCCTCCTATCTTCTGGGCTGCGGTGGAAAGGCGTCGGGCGCCGTCATTGACCCGATCGGGCCCATCGAGCCTTATCTCGAGGCTGCCGACCAGACCGGCATGAAGATCCTTTACGTCATCGACACCCATGTTCATGCCGACCATATTTCCACCGGGCGTGAACTGGCCGAGGCTTCGGGCGGCCAATATGTGCTGCATGAAAGCGCCGATGTGACGTTCGATTATCACGGTGTCGCCGAGGGCGATGTGCTCGAGCTTGGCAATGTCACGCTCACGGTGATGCACACGCCGGGTCACACGCCCGAGCACATTTCCCTGCTGGTCACCGATCGGACGCGCAGCAATGAGCCCTGGTTCGTGGTGACCGGCCATACGCTGATGGTGGGCGATCTTGGCCGGACCGAACTGGCGACCAGCGCCGAGGATGGCGCGCGCAATCTCTTTGCCAGCGCCCAGCGGCTCAAATCCCTTCCCGATCACCTCGAAGTCCTGCCCGGCGCGTTTTCCGGCTCGGTGTGCGGGCGCAAACTCTCGGGAAAACCGTCCTCGACCATCGGGTTCGAGCGTCGTTTCAACACGGCCTTCGCCATAGAGAACGAAGCCGAATTCATTGCCGCGATGGTCGCCGACATCCCGCCGCCTCCGCCCGGCGCGGCGCAAACCCGCGCGCTCAATGCCGGACGCCGCCAAGCTCAATGACAGCCATACCGCACCAGTTCGGCATTGCCGAAAACCGCAGCCAGTTTGTCCACCAACTCGTCCAGGTGCTCCTGGTCGGTTTCGCCATCGGGATGACGCGAACGGTCGTTCCGGCGCTGGCCGAAAGCGAGTTCGGGCTGGAGCGCGGCTCTTTCGTGCTTTTGTCGGCCTTCGTCATCGCCTTTGGAGTGGTCAAGGGCGTACTCAACTTCGTGGCGGGCCGGCTCTCGGAGCGCATCGGGCGCAAGAAGGTTCTGGTGCTTGGCTGGCTGATTGCGCTCCCCATCCCGGTGATGATCGCCCTGGCGCCCAATTGGAACTGGATCGTCGCGGCAACGGTGCTGCTCGGGGTCAATCAGGGGCTCTGCTGGTCCATGGCGCAAACCTCCAAGCTCGATCTCACCCGCCCCAACCAGCGAGGGGTCGTTATCGGACTCAATGAGTTTTCCGGCTATGTCGGTGTCGGGCTGGCCGGCATCATCACCGGCTATGCGGCAACCCTTATGGGGCCGCGTGAGGGCCTGCTGAGCTTTGGCTTGATCGTTATCGGGCTGGGGCTTGTCCTTTCTGCGTTCTTTGTGCGCGACACGCTCCCCTGGGCGCATGCCGAAGCCAAATCCGCTGCTGCGACCGCGCCGCTCTCCACCTGGGAGGTCTTTGCCCTGATGTCGTGGCGCGATCGCCGGCTGGCCGCGATTTCGCAGGCGGGGCTGGTCGAAAAATTCGTCGACGCGCTGGTCTGGGTCATTTACCCGGTCTTTTTGTTCGCGCGTGGCCTGAGCCTGCCGGAAATCGGCTGGGTGGTGGGCATGTACGGCATGGTCTGGGGCGGCTCGCAACTTTTGACCGGCCCTCTCTCGGACAAGATCGGCCGCCACTGGCCCAATGTTTCGGGCATGTGGATCTGCGGCGCTGGCGTGGCCATGATGGTCCTCGGAGAAGGAATTGCCTGGTGGTCGTTTTCAGCGGCGGTCTCGGGCCTGGGGATGGCGTTGCTCTACCCCAATCTTTCAGCAGCGGTGGCCGATATCGCCGCGCCCGCCTGGCGCGGGTCGGCCATTGGCATTTACCGTTTCTGGCGCGATCTCGGCTATGCCATCGGCGCGCTTGGTTTTGCCCTTGCCGCCAATCTTGCCGGGCAGATCGAGGCGGCCTTCTGGTTTGTGGCCATTGCCATGCTGATTTCGGGCCTTGTGCTGCTCGTCTGGGGTGAAGAAACCCGCCCGCATTGAAAGCTGCGTTCGCGTGGCCAAAGCTGCGCCGCTCGGGGGCGGTCTCTGGCGCTATTGCGCAGGATTTGTCTGTCGGTGGCATGGCAGTCTGGGTATGGTTTTGACCCAGACAGAGGACTGCTATGGCCAAGGACCAGACACAGGCGAGTTATCTCGATCGATTGAACCGGGTCGATGATTATGTGTTTGCCCATCTCGAGGACGAGATTTCATTTGATCGGCTGGCCGAGATCGCGTGCCTTTCGCCTTACCACTGGAGCCGGATCTATTCGGCGATGCGGGGGGAGACAATCGTTGCGACGGTGCGGCGACTCAGGCTGCAACGCGCCGCCGACCGGCTGGCCAATTCGGGCGCCGATATCGGCGAGATCGCCAGCCGCGCAGGTTATGGTTCGACCGAAACGTTCGGGCGGGCGTTCAAGGATGCGTTCGGGATGAGCCCGGCGGCCTATCGGCAAGCGGGATCGCATGCGGCGTTCGCGCGGGCCAATGAAGCGGCGAACGCCGAGGGATTTGCCGTGGAGCTGGTTGCGCTCGCCGAGCGACGCTGCGCCGGGATCGACCACAACGGCAGCTACATGGAAATCGACCACGCCATGGGGCGGCTGTTTTCCGAACTTGCCGGCAGCCAGGCGCTTCCCGCAAGCCCGCAGATGATCGGGGTGTTTTTCGACGATCCCGATCTGGGCCCGGAAAGCGAGCTGCGCTCGCGCGCCTGCCTGCCGATTGGTGAGATGGTGGCTATCGACGCGCCGATGGTGGAAACCACGTTGCGCGGCGGGCTTTACGCGCGGCTCAATTATACCGGCCCCTATGCCGACATGCGCGGGGCGTATCGCTGGCTGTTGGGCACCTGGTTGCCCAAATCGGGATATGAGCCCGATGACGCGCCGATCTTTGAAGCCTATCTCAACGATCCGCGCGCGGTGCCGCAAAACCAGTTGCGGACCGATATCCATCTGCCGCTTAAGGATATGGGGTGAGCGCGCCGCCCGTGCCGCCCGATGTGGCGCAGGCGCTGTCGCGGCATCCTGCGCGGGTTCAGGAACAATTGCGCGACATCCGCCAGATGATTTTTGCGACCGCATCGGCAATTGAGGGCGTTGGGCCGCTGACCGAAACGCTGAAATGGGGTGAGCCGGCCTATCTGACCGAAAAGACCCGCTCGGGCACCACGATCCGGCTGGGTGTATCGAAACTGGCGCCCGACAGGGGCGCGGTGTTTTTCAATTGCCGGACAAACCTTGTTGGAAATTTCAGGGCGAATTTCGCTGATAGCTTCAGCTTTGAAGGCAATCGGGCGCTTATTGTTCCGGCTTCGGGCCGACTGGAGGAGACGCCGCTTGCGTTGTGCCTGCGGGCGGCGCTGACATATCATCGGCGCGGCAACGCTTAAAACGAAGGGATCGATTGTGGAGATCATCAGGGCAGGCGCGACAGCGTCGGGGAAAGGGCCGGCGGACTGGTTCACCGGCACGGTGCGGATCGACCCGCTGTTCAACCGGTTCGATCCCGAGCGGGTTCAGGGGGCGGCGGTGACGTTCGAGCCCGGCGCGCGGACGGCATGGCATACCCATCCGCTCGGTCAGACGCTTATCGTGACCTCGGGCTTCGGGCGGGCGCAACGTTGGGACGGCCCGATCGAGGAGATCGGGCCCGGTGACGTCGTCTGGTTTGCACCCGGTGAAAAGCATTGGCACGGGGCCGGGCCGGAGACGGCGATGACGCACATCGCCGTGCAGGAGGTTCAGGACGGCAGGGCAGTCGACTGGTTGGAGAAGGTTTCCGACGAGGAGTATGGGGCGTAAGCGCGGCAAGGGTTCATCGCCCGTTTGCGTGGGCCCTGGTGAACCCGGTGCTCAAGAGAGAACCGCCGGGTCTGCCGGTTACTGGATCCCGGCTCAAGGCCGGGATGACATTGGTGGGATATGGGTGATTTTGTGAGGCTTTAGGCGCCGAGACGTTCTCTGAGCCACGCCGCCCCATCGTCGAGCGCCCGCGCGGCGAGGGATGAGACCGAGACCGCTTCGAGAAACGCGTGGACCGAGCCGGGGTAGAGGCCGCCCGAGACCGGGACATTGGCCGCCTCGAAGGCCGATTTGAGGGCCAGGTTTTCGTCTCGGAGGATGTCGAGGTCGGCGATGGTCATGAAGGTCGGGGGCAAGCCCTTCAGGTCCGCGAGGATGGGGCTGACGAAGGGGTCGGTGCGCTGGGCGGGCTCGCGGATATAGTTGGACCAGAGGGTTTCCATTTCCGCGGTGCCGAGAAGATAGTGGCCATCGGCGAAACGCCGGTGGCTTTCGCTTTCCATGCGCGCATCGAAGGCTCCGTAATTGAGCACAACGCCGGAAAGCGCATCGCCATAGTCGCTTTCGCGCAGGGTGAGCGCTGTGGCAAGGGCGAGATTGGCGCCCGCCGAATCCCCGCCGATGGCCAGACGGGCCGGGTCGATGCCCCATTCCTCGCCGCGATTGGCCAGAAGGCGCACCAGATCGGCCAGAAGGGTGAGCTGGTTGGGGAATTTGGTCTCCGGGGCAAGCGGGTATTCCACCCCGATCACCGTGATGCCGGCGCGGGAAGCGTATTCGCGCATCAGCCGGTCATGGGTATCAAGACTGAAAAAGGTCCAGCCGCCGCCATGCAGATAGATCAGTGCCGGAAGCGGGCCGGGGCGAGGGGTGTGGATGCGGGTGCGCAGTTGACCGATAACCCTGTTGACCGAGCGGTAAAGGGCTGGGCCACCCTTTGCCCAGGGCGCGCGCACCGCTTCGGCGAACTGGCGCCGGGTTTCGATATCGAGGGTTTGAAAGGCAGGAAATTGCCCATAGGCGGCGGTTACGCCATCGACAAAGGCGATCAGCTCAGGGTCGAGCCCTTCGGCAAGCCGGGGGTCGGAATTGGGACCGTTTTGCATTAAATCATACTATAATAAGGCTAAGAAAAGATCCTTCTATAGTGGCGGGACCTTAAATCGGAATTGTGGGAATCGTTTCAATTGTATGTGCATGTCGGGCCGGCTCGAGAGTTACCGCGGCTGACCGGCCTCGCGCAGGGATCGATCCGTCAGGACCATGAGGCGGAACGGGGTGTTTTCGGGCAGCAGGGCGTGGGTGGCCAGGAGCACGGTGCGCCCGGCCAGCGCGTTGGGGAAATCCGCAAGGAGGGCCAGTTCGGTTTCCCGGTCGAGCCCGGCTGTGGGCTCGTCCAGAAGAACGATCGGGGCCGGAGAGAGCAGGGTGCGGGCGAGGCACAGGCGTCTTGCCTGCCCGGCCGACAGGGTCGTGCCGGTTTCGCCCAATATCGTATCGAGGCCGTGGGGCAGGGCGCGGATTGTGGTTTCGAGCCGGGCATTTTTCAGCGCGGCGTAAAGTTCGGCATCGGTGGCGTCGGGTTTGGCAATCAGGAGGTTGTTGCGCACCGTATCGAGAAAAACGGGGCTCTCCTGGCTGAGCAGGGCGATATGGGCGTGCAGATCGGTCTGGGCGATGTCGCGGATATCGGTGCCATCGATGCGGATGGCGCCCGATTGGGGATCGTAAAGGCGCAGCAGGAGGTGGAGCAGGCTCGACTTTCCCGCGCCGCTGGGGCCGGAGATGGCGATGTGTTCGCCCGGAGCGAGTGTGAGCGAGACCTCGGATAGGACCGGCTCGGCGTTGGGGTAGGCGAACGCCACGGTTTCAAATGTGATGGCGCCGGTTGTCGGGCAGGGCACCGGGCGGGCCAGGTCGCGTATGGCGATCGGAGCGGTGGCGATCTGGTGCAGGCGCTCGGCGGAGGCCAGCGCAGCGCCGAGCTTGCCGATGGAGCGCACGATGACGGCGGTCGCTTCGAAACTGCCCAGCGCGGCAAAGACCAGACCGGCAAGGACGGGGCCTTCAAGGGCGCCCGATTGCACGGCACTCAATCCGACAAAGACAATGGCGAGCAGCGCGAGGCCGGTGACGGCCTGCACGGCCGCCGCGGCAATCGTTGTGGCCAGGCCCTGACGGTTGCGCAGGTGGGCGAGGGTTTTGCTGGCCGCGTCGAAACGGGCGGCGACAAAGCCGGTCTGGCCGAAAACGACGAGATCGTCATGGCCTGCGATGGCGTCGAGCACATGGGCGCGCAAGGTGGCGGCGGCTTGGACGGCATCGCGGCCCAGCGTCCTGGTCGTGCGGGCGAGAACGGCGGGAATGACGAGAATGCTCGTGGCGATGGCGCCCAGATAGATCCACGCGGCGTCGGGCAAAAGGACGAACAGCACCGCCGAGACCGCGCCGCCGAGCACCAGCGCGGCAAGGAACGGGCCGATGGCGAGCAGGAAGACGGTATCGAGTGCGTCGATATCGGCGGTCATGCGGGTGACGAGATCGCCGTGGCGCAAGGAGCGATCGGCCAGTGGCAGGCGCGGGAACAGCGCGCCAAACAGCCAGCGGCGCAGATCGGACAGCAGGGTAAGGGTGGCGTTGTGGCCGACCAGTTTTTCAAAATAGCGGGCCAGGATGCGGATAAAGGAAAAGCCGCGCACCATGGCCGAGGGGGCGAAAAGATTGAACGAGACGCCGAGCGCGGTCAGCGCGGTGGCGGTCAAAAACCATCCCGAAACGCCGAGCAGAGCGGTGCCGGCGGCCAGCGTTACGAGCGAAAGCAACAGCGCGAGGGCAAGCCTTCCGGCGTGCGGCCTGAACAGAGGCGCGAAAAACAAGAGCGACTTCATGCGCGGTCCTCCCGCCTGCTCGCGGACGGTTTGGCGCGATGCGGCGTCGCCAGCAGCTTGCCGCCGGCCATGCGCAGCACGGAATCGGCGCGGGCGGCGACGGTCGCGGAGTGGGTGAGAATAATCAGGGTGCGGCCTGCGGCGAAGGCGAAGACCTGATCGAGCACTTGGGCTTCGGTTTCGGGGTCGAGATGGGCGGTGGGCTCATCGAGGATGATGAGCGCCGGATCGGTCAGAAACAGCCGGGCCAGCCCGATGCGCTGGATCTGGCCGCCCGAGAGCCCGTATCCGCCTTCGCCAACCAGAGTGTCGAGGCCGTCGGGGAGCGCAGTCGCGAACGCGGTCACCAGCGCGCGGTCGGCAGCGGATGCGATGGCGGCGCGGTTGGCCAGGGGATCGGCAAAGCCGATGTTTTCGGCGATGGTGCCGGTGAAGATGCGGGGCTTTTGGGCGATGAAAGCGAGGGCGCCGCGCAGATCGGGTTCGGACCAGTCAGCGACCGGGCGGCCATCCAGACCGATCGCGCCATCGAACGGGATCAGTCTGGTTATGGCGCGGGCGAGGGTGGATTTGCCGATGCCGCTCGGGCCCATGATGGCGAGGGTCTTGCTCGGGGGCAGATCGAGGTCGAGGGCGTTAAGGATGGGGGTGCCCAAAGCGGTCTGGACGGTGAGGCCGTTGATGGTGAGACCGGCAGCGGGTTTGCCTGCCGCAGCGGGCGGCGCGAGGTCGGCGCTTTGCAGAGCATCGGGGGCGGCGACGAGGCTTTCGATTTCGGCCAGAGCCGAGCGGGCGGTGGCGCGGTCGTGATAGTGGGCGGCCAGTTGGCGCAGCGGGGCATAGACTTCCGGCGCCATGATGAGGGCGAGCAACCCCGCGCTGAGGGTCAGGCCGGGGTTGATGCCGAGGAACCCCAGATAGGTCAGGCCGACATAAAGCGCGACGCCGGCGACACCGAGGGCGGCGAAAAATTCGAGGATAGCCGAGGACAGAAAGGCGATGCGCAGCACGGCGTTGGTGCGGCGGCGCAAGGCTTCGCTGGCGGCGTGAACGTCGTTTATGGCGTCGGCCTCGCGTCCGAAGAGCTTGAGGGTCAGCAAGCCGCGCAGCCGGTCGGCGAAATGGGCCGAAAGGCGCGAGAGCGCATTGGCCTGCCGGTCGGTGGCCGCCTGGGCGCCCCAGCCGGCCAGCGCCATGAACACCGGGATCAGCGGCGCGGTGAACAGAAACAACAGCGCCACGACCCAATCGATGGGGAACAGAACGACCGCAAAGGCGACGGGCAGGATGGCTGCGGCGATCATGGCGGGAAGGTAGCGGGCAAAGAAATTTTCCAGCCCGTCGACCTGATCGATCAAGGCCGCGGCAACGGCGCCAGAGGCGGGCTTCAGACCCAGCGCGTGGCGTTGGGCGAGAAGGTGGGAGAACAGGCGATCGCGCAAGGACTTCTTGATGGCTTGGGCGCCGATGGTGCCGGCCTGCTCCCCGATCATGCCCAGAACGGCGCGGGCAAGGATGATGACGGCCATTGCACCGATGAGCCCCATCACGGCGGCAAGCGATTCGCCATCCTCGATGGTGCGGCCCAGCGTTTGCGCCAAAAGCCACGCATAGACCACAAGCAGCACACCCGAGACGAGCGGGGTAACGATGGCGAGGGTGAGCGCATGCCCGCCCAGCGTCCGCAAACCCATGAGGTTGCTCGCGCCTTTTGCCGGTGCAATCGTATCAGTTGGTGAGGCCATTTTGCGTACCATACGCGAAAGTAAGGGCGTGGGGATGCGTTATCCCGCCGCGCGGCGCCTTGATCCAGGTCAATGTGGCCAAACGGTGCTAAAGTGTAGGCGTTAGGCAGTCGCCATCCGCCAGTTCCGGCGCTCGATCTGCGGATGGCACGTAACGATTTAGGGGCATACCTATGATCGACGAAGTCGTCGTAAACCTGTCGCGATTGCAATTTGCTGCGACCGCTCTCTATCACTTCCTGTTCGTGCCGCTGACGCTGGGGCTTTCTTTCATGATGGCGATCATGGAGAGCACCTATGTGATGACGGGGCGCGAGATCTGGCGAAAGATGACCCTGTTCTGGGGCACGCTGTTCGGCATCAACTTCGCCATGGGCGTTGCGACCGGCATCGTCATGGAATTCCAGTTCGGGATGAACTGGTCCTATTACAGCCATTACGTGGGCGACGTGTTCGGCGCGCCTCTGGCCATTGAAGGGCTGATGGCGTTTTTCCTCGAAGCCACGTTTATCGGGCTGTTCTTTTTCGGCTGGGACCGGCTTTCCAAGGTCGGCCATCTGGTCGTCACCTGGCTCGTGGCGCTGGGAGCCAATTTCTCGGCCCTGTGGATCCTGATCGCCAATGGCTGGATGCAGTATCCGGTGGGCGCGACATTCAATCCCGACACCATGCGCATGGAAGTGACCGACTTCATGGCGGTGCTGTTCAACCCGGTGGCGCAGGCCAAATTCGTGCACACGGTTTCGGCCGGGTATGTAACGGGCGCGGTGTTCGTGTTCGGCATCAGCGCGCTGTTCCTGCTCAAGGGCAAGCATGTCGAACTGGCCAGGCGCTCGATGGTGGTGGCAGCCAGTTTCGGCCTGGCTTCGGCATTGTCGGTGGTCGTTCTGGGCGACGAGAGCGGGTATGTGGCGACCGAGCATCAGAAGATGAAGATCGCGGCGATGGAGGCGATGTATCACACAGAGCCCGCCCCCGCCGGGCTGAGCCTTGTGGCGTTTCCCATCGGCAATGGCGAGGTGTTCGAGATCAAGATCCCCTGGGTTCTAGGCCTGATCACGACGCGCAGCTTCGATACGGAACTTCCCGGCATCGACGAGCTTGTCGAGCACGCGGAAACGCGGATCGAAAACGGGCTTTTGGCCTATGAGGCCGTCGCGGCCCTTGAGGAGAACCGGCAGGATGAAGATGCCCGCGCGGTGATCTCGGAAACCTGGCCCGATCTGGGCTATGCGCTGCTCCTCAAGCGCTATCGGGTCGATATCGAGAACGCCACGCCCGAGGAAATCTCAATGGCGGCGGCCGATACGGTGCCGGCGGTGTGGCCCCTGTTCTGGACTTTCCGGCTGATGGTGGGCATCGGGTTCTTCTTTATCGCGTTCTTTGCCCTTTCCTTCTGGAAGGCGTCACGCGGCACGCTGGAGACCCATCGCTGGTTCTTGTGGGGCGCCGTGGCGGCCATGCCACTGCCCTGGCTTGCGGCGGAGGCGGGCTGGATCATCGCCGAGTTCGGGCGACAGCCCTGGGCCATCGAGGGGGTTCTGCCGACCTTTTATGCGGCCTCGGGGCTGACCGTGCTCGACCTTTCGCTCAGCCTGACCTTCTATGTCACGGTCTATACGATCCTGGCGATCATCATGGTGATCCTGATGGTCAAGGCGATCCAGGCCGGGCCCAAGGATTATGTGGCGCTCCTCAATGGCGAGCCTGACGCCATGGAAACGCCCGCGCCCAAATCGGACATTCCGCAATCGCCTGAAGGCTATGGCGATGACGAGCCAAGCGGCAAGCCCGCCCCGGCTGAATAAGGAGAGCGAAAAATGGATTTCATTCCAATTGATTATGAAACGCTGCGCCTTATCTGGTGGGCGCTGCTGGGCGTGCTTCTGATCGGCTTTGCCATCATGGGCGGCATGGATCTGGGCATGGGGGCGCTGTTGCCCTTTGTGGCCCGGACCGACGACGAGCGGCGCGTAATGCTCAACCTGCAGGGCCCGACCTGGGAGGGCAATCAGGTGTGGCTGGTGCTTGGCGGCGGCGCGATCTTTGCGGCCTTTCCGCCGCTTTATGCGGTGAGCTTTTCAGGCTTTTACCTGGCGATGATCGTGATCCTGTTTGCCCTGATCCTGCGGCCCGTGGGCTTCAAATATCGCGGCAAGGTCACCGATCCGCGCTGGCGCAGTGCCTGGGATTGTGCCTTGTTCATCGGCGGTTTCGTGCCGGCGCTGATCCTGGGCGTTGCCGTGGGCAATGCGCTGTTAGGCGCGCCCTTCGATCTCGATAACACTTTGCGGCCCTCCTATCTGGGCAATTTCTTCGGGCTTTTGACACCCTTCGCGCTGTTGTGCGGGCTGGTGAGCCTTTCCATGCTGGTGGTGATGGGCGCGAGCGTGCTCGCGGCACGCACCGAGGGGGCGCTTGCAGAGCGGGCCGCGCAATATGGCCAATGGGCGGCGCTGGCGGCCATGGGGCTGTTCGCTCTCGCCGGGCTGTGGATCGCCTTCGGGATCGAGGGTTATGTCATCACCAGCGCGGTGGTGACCGATCAGGCGTCGAACCCGCTGGCCAAGACCGTGGCGCGCGAAGTTGGCGGCTGGATGGCCAATTATGGACATTATCCCTGGATGATGGTTGCGCCGGCCCTGGGCTTTCTGGGCATGGCGGGGGCGGCTGCCGGCATCAAGACGTATCCGGGTGCCATGACAATCATATCGGCGGGGCTGGGCGTGTTCGGGATCGTGGCAACGGCGGGGCTTTCGATGTTCCCGTTCCTTCTGCCGTCCTCGCACAACCCGGTGGCGAGCCTGACTGTGTGGGACGCGACATCGAGCCATCTGACGCTGTTCATCATGCTGATCGCCACGCTGATCTTCATGCCGATCATCCTTGCCTACACAAGCTGGGTGTACAAGGTGATGAGCGGCCCGGTGACCAACACCAGCCTTGGCAAAAACCCCAACGCCTACTGAGAGGAACGATCTATGTGGTATTTTTCGTGGATTTTGGGTGTCGGGCTGGCCTGCGCCTTCGCCATTCTCAACGCCATGTGGTTCGAGATGCGCGAGGATCGGCGGGAAGTGCGGGACAAGTCCTGAGCGCCTCGGGGGTGTGGACGCGCTGACTGGACCCCGGGAATAAATCCTGGGGTGACAGTTGCGGTGGGACGATGAGCTGACAAAAAAACGCGCCAGTCGTGGCGCCCCTACCGCGCCATGGGAACCGGTGTCATCCGGTCTTTTGCGCCCAGAATGTGGGCGCGCATCATGGTTTCGGCTCTCGCGCCATCGGCGCGCAGCAGGGCGGTGACGATCGTTTCGTGTTCCTCATAGGATCGGGCCAGCTGGGCGGGATAGGCGAACAGGTCGGTTCTAAACGGGGCAAGGCGCGAGCGTGACAGGGCGGCCATTTCGCTCAGTTGCGGGTTACGGGCTGCCGTTTGCACGCGGGCGTGAAACAGGGTGTCGTAAGCCCCATAGGCATCGGTGCGGCCCAGGCGCACCATTTCGGCGGCGGCCAGATGCTCGGCTTCAAGGGCGTGGCGTTCGGGGCCCGACATGCGCTCGGCGGCCAGGCGGGCACACACCGCTTCGAGTTCGGCCATCACCTCGATGAGGTTGATCATATGTTCAGGGCTCAACTGTGCCACAACGGCGCCCTTGTTGGGGCGCCGGGACACCAGACCCATGGCGGCAAGCTGGCTCAGCGCCTCGCGCACCGGGGTCCGCGAGACGAAAAACCGGTTGGCGAGGGTCAATTCGTCGAGTTTTTCGCCGGGGCGGAACTGGCCGGCAACTATGGCATCGGCCAGTTGCCCGACAATGTCATCGACTGTATCGCCCTTGCGCGGCAGACCTTGTTGCACCAGTCCGGTCCCATCGAATTTATGGCGATGGGACTATGAATAGAAATGGCTGCCAAGTGAAGAGGCAATATTTCAGTCTGCATAATATCTAGGCAAATTTCTTGCGCGCCAGATGGGTCGAGGGCGGTGGCGGGACGTCGCCGGGAGTCTTGCCGTCGCCAACCGGGGCGGCCAGGGCGGTGACGATGGGGATCACGCCGGCCCAGATGGGCAGGTCGTGGTCTTCGGGGTCGTCGGCGGGCGGGGCCTGGCGGATCTTGGCCGAAGCTGCTTCGATCTCGAGCGCGATGACGCCGGTCGCCTTGCGCTCCTTGTCATGCATGGGGCGCACTTCGCCCCAGCGCAGGGGCAGGAGGTGCTCGGTGATGAGCTTGAGGGCCTGTTCGGCCTCCCCGGGATCTGTGACCAGCCGCGTGATGCCGTGGACGGTGGCTGCCCGGTAATTCATCGAGTGGTGAAAGCCTGAACGCGCCGCAACGATGCCTTCAAGCAGGGTGACGGTCATGGAAATCGGGTCGCCATCCTTGTGCATGGCGACGATGCGGGCTTTGGATGCGCCGTGCAGATAGATGGTCTGGCCCCAGCGGGCATAGGCCATGGGCACCACCATGGGGCGGCCATCGGCGATGAAGCCTACATGGCCGACGAGCCCGCAATCGAGAATATCGTTGATGGTGTCCTCATCATAGCGCGCGCGGCGGGGCTGGCGGGCGCGGGCGTAGGGCGGCAGGGCGTGCTCGTTCATGGTGGTGCCTTCGGAACTCAACGTTTCGGCTTTGCGGTGAGACCGGTTATCTGCGATAGACTGGTTCTGCGTAAGGTCCACTTTGGTTTGATTTGAGGGTTCCAGATGCTTGAGGGATTGATCGTGCTGGAGCGCTCGGGCGCGCCGCTGCCCGAACAGATCTACCGTGCCGTCGGCGAGGCGGCACGGTCGGGCCGGCTCAAGGCCGGATCGGTGTTGCCCAGTTCGCGGCAATTGGCGGCGGGCTTGGGGATTTCGCGCAATTCGGTCAATGCGGCCTATGAGTTGCTGCGGGCCGACGGAGTGATCGCGGTGCGGGCCGGTGCCGCGCCGCAGGTGGTGGCGCGGGCCGAGCTGGAGGCAGCAGAACTCGATGGGGCTGGGGCACATGTGAGGCTGTCGCAGCGCGGGGAGGCGCTGGCGCGCGATCTGCGCAATTGGCGGGGCGGGCGGCACGCGGGGCAACTCGAACCCGGCGCACCCGACGAGGGGCTGTTTCCCGCCGATCTGTGGGCGCGAACCCTGAGGCGGGTGGCGCGGCAGAAATTCGGGGAGGCGGCGATCTATGGCGATGTCGAGGGATTGCCCAGGCTCAAATCGGCGCTGGCCGAACATCTGGCGCGGCATCGGGGGGTGAGCGCCACGGCGAGCCAGGTCATCGTCGTGCCGTCGATCCAGGCGGGATTGTCGCTGGCGGCGCAGTGTCTTGCCGATCCAGGCGAGGTCGGAGTTGTGGAATCGCCGGGCTATTTCGGAGCGCGGACGGCGTTTGCCGGGGCGGGGCTGGTGACAAAGGCGCTGGAGGTGGATGAGCAGGGCGCCGATCCGGCGGCGCTGGCCGGCAGCGGGGCGCGGCTGGTCTATGTCACGCCCTCGCACCACTATCCCACCGGCGCGCGGATGAATTTGCAGCGGCGCATGGATCTGCTCGAAGCGGTGCGGCGCGAAGGGGCGGTGGTGCTGGAGGACGATTACGACAGTGAATTTTTATGGCAGGGGCGGGCGATTGCCGCCCTGCAGGGGATCAGCCGTGGCGGGGAGGTGATCTATTTGGGCACCACCGCCAAGAGCCTGCTGCCGGGGTTGCGGCTGGCCTATATGGTGGTGCCCGACACGTTGGCGGGGCCTCTGAGACAGGCGCAGCGCAATATGGGCCTGCGGGTCAATATCCACGCGCAGGCCGCTTATGCCGAATTGATCGAAAGCGGGGCGCTGGTCACGCATTTGAAACGGATCGCGCGGCTATATGAGGCGCGCGGGCGGCTGCTGGTCGAGACCTTGCGTAAAAGGCTCGGCGGGGCCATCGATATCGCCATGCCAATGGGCGGGCTGCAGACCGTTATGGGGTTTGCCGACCGGGTCGATGATACCAAAGTCGCCGTCCGGCTGGCCGAGGAAGGCTTTGAAACGCCAGCGCTTTCGAGTTATTGCGCTGGGAACACGCGCAAGGGCCTCGTGGTCGGGTTTGCCGATGCGACCGACAAACGGGTGGCCCGGTTTGCGGGACTTCTCGAAGGGCTCCTTGTTTGACATAAAGATATCTTTATGTCTTTGTATCACCTCGCAGGATCACCCTGCCAGAAACGGATTTTGTCATGTGCAACGCTCCCGGATGTACCCACGGCCACACCCATGCTCCCGCTGACGGGCGCATGGGCGGCATGGGCGAGGGCGGCGTAGCGGTTGAGGCGCTCAAGCCCGGTTCGGCGCCGGTGCGCACGGCCAAAGAGGGCGAGGAGATTCTTGCGGCGCTGACGGCGGCGGCGCGCGAGCGTATCCTCATTCTCGACGGTGCAATGGGCACGATGATCCAGCTCGAAAAGTTCTCGGAGGAAAATTTCCGGGGTGAGCGGTTCGCCGATTGGCCAAAGCCCTTGCAGGGCAATAACGATCTTCTGGTCATCACCGAACCGAAAATCATCGAGGATATTCACTTCGCCTATGCCATGGCGGGGGCGGATCTTTTAGAAACCAACACGTTTTCAGGCACCACCATCGCCCAGGCCGATTACGGCATGGAGGCGCTGGCCTATGAGATCAACGTGGCGGGGGCGCAGGCGGCAAAGCGCGCCGCGATCCGCGCCGAGGCCGAGGACGGCAAGCGCCGGTTCGTGGCTGGTGCCGTCGGGCCAACCAACCGCACGGCGTCGATTTCGCCCGACGTCAACAATCCGGGCTATCGCGCCACCAGTTTCGATCAGTTGCGCATCGCCTATGGCGAGCAGATCGAGGGACTGATCGATGGCGGGTCAGACCTGATCCTGATCGAGACGATCTTCGATACGCTCAACGCCAAGGCGGCGGTGTTTGCGGCCGAAGAGGTGTTCGAGCGCAAGGGCATTCGCCTGCCGGTGATGATTTCGGGCACGATCACCGACCTTTCCGGCCGCACGCTGTCGGGGCAGACCCCGACAGCGTTCTGGTATTCGCTACGCCACGCCAAGCCGTTCACCATCGGGCTCAACTGCGCGCTGGGCGCCAACGCCATGCGCGCCCATCTGGAGGAAATCTCCGATATCGCGGATACCTTGGTCTGCGCCTATCCCAATGCGGGCCTGCCCAATGAATTCGGCGAATATGACGAGAGCCCGCAATTCATGGCCGAGCAGATCGAAGGGTTTGCGCGGGATGGGTTTTTGAACATCGTGGGCGGGTGTTGCGGGTCGACGCCCGAACATATCGCGGCGATTGCGCAGGCGGTTTCGAAGTACCCGCCGCGCGCGGTCCCCCAGATCGAGCCGCGCCTGCGGCTGTCGGGGCTCGAACCGTTTACGCTTACCGATGACATTCCATTCGTCAATGTGGGCGAGCGCACCAACGTCACCGGCTCGGCGCGGTTCAAAAAACTCATCACCGCCGGCGATTACGCGACCGCGCTCGATGTCGCGCGCGACCAGGTGGAAAACGGCGCGCAGATCATCGACATCAACATGGACGAAGGGTTGATCGACAGTCAGCAGGTGATGGTCGAATACCTCAACCTCGTCGCGTCCGAGCCCGATATCGCGCGGGTGCCGGTGATGATCGATTCCTCGAAATGGGAGGTGATCGAGGCGGGGCTGAAATGCGTTCAGGGCAAAGCCATCGTCAATTCCATTTCCATGAAGGAAGGCGAGGACAAGTTTCGCGAACAGGCGCGGCTGTGCCGGCTGTATGGCGCCGCGGTGGTCGTCATGGCGTTCGACGAGGACGGGCAGGCCGATACCAAAGAGCGCAAGGTGGAAATCTGCACTCGCGCCTATCGCATCCTTGTCGACGAGGTTGGGTTTCCGCCCGAAGACATCATTTTCGATCCCAATATCTTCGCTGTCGCCACCGGCATCGAGGAGCACGACAATTACGGGGTCGACTTCATCGAGGCGACAAAGGAAATCACCGAAACGCTGCCCCATGTGCACATTTCGGGTGGTGTTTCGAACCTCTCGTTCTCGTTCCGCGGCAATGAGCCGGTGCGCGAGGCCATGCACGCTGTATTCCTCTACCACGCCATCAAGGCGGGCATGGATATGGGCATCGTCAATGCCGGCCAGCTTGCTGTCTATGAATCGATCGATCCCGAATTGCGCGAGGCGTGCGAGGACGTGGTTCTCAACCGGCGGTCCGATTCCACCGAGCGCATGCTCGATCTTGCCGAACGCTACAAGGGGCAGGGCGGCAAGGAAGCGAAAGCCAAGGATCTAAGCTGGCGCGAAAAGCCGGTCGGGGAGCGGATTTCGCACGCGCTGGTCAACGGCATCACCGACTATATCGAGGCCGATACCGAGGAAGCGCGCCAGAGTTTCGCGCGCCCGCTGCATGTGATCGAAGGGCCGTTGATGGACGGCATGAACATTGTTGGCGAGCTGTTCGGTGCGGGCAAGATGTTCCTGCCGCAGGTGGTCAAATCGGCGCGCGTCATGAAACAGGCGGTGGCCTATCTCCTCCCGTTCATGGAAGCGGAAGCAGACGGCCAGCGCCAGAGCGCGGGCAAGATCCTGATGGCGACGGTCAAGGGCGACGTGCACGATATCGGCAAGAACATCGTGGGCGTGGTTCTGGCCTGCAACAATTACGAGATCATCGATCTTGGCGTCATGGTGCCGACCCAGAAGATCCTCGATACCGCTCGTGAGCAGAATGTGGACGTGATCGGGCTATCGGGCCTCATCACCCCCTCGCTCGACGAGATGGTGCATGTGGCGGCCGAAATGGAACGCGAAGGCTTTGACATTCCGCTGATGATCGGCGGGGCGACGACGTCGCGCGTGCATACGGCGGTCAAGATCAACCCGCGCTACAATCGCGGCTCGACCATCTATGTGAAGGACGCTTCGCTGGCGGTGAACGTGGTCTCCAAGCTGCTCTCGAAAGAGGCGGCCAATGATTACGTCAAGACAATCCGCCAGGAATACGAGACGGTTGCCGAAAAGCACCGCAAGGGCGAGGCGGACAAGAAGCGCATTTCGCTCGCTGCGGCGCGGGACAATTCGTTCAAGCCCGACTGGTCGAACTACACGCCAAAGGCGCCGTCGTTTCTGGGCACAAAGACCTTCCAGGATTGGGATCTGGGCGAACTGGCCAACTATATAGACTGGACGCCGTTCTTTCAGGCCTGGGAATTCAAGGGCGCTTACCCGAAAATTCTTGACGACCCGCGGCAGGGCGAAGCGGCGCAGCAGCTTTTTGCCGACGCGAAAGTCATGCTTGAGCGCATCATCGATGAAAACTGGTTCACGCCCAAAGCCGTTGTCGGATTCTGGCCGGCCAACCGGGTCGGGGACGATGTGCAGCTTTTCACCGATGAAAGCCGGTCGCGTGAGTTGGCGAAATTCTTCACCCTGCGCCAGCAGCTCGGCAAATCGGGCGACAAGGCCAATCTGGCACTGGCCGATTTCATGGCCGAGGCGGGGACGCCCGATTATGTCGGCGGGTTCTGCGTCACCGCCGGGTTCGAGGAAATCGCCATCGCCGATAAGTTCGACGAAGAGAACGACAATTATTCCTCGATCCTCGTCAAGGCGCTGGCCGACCGGTTCGCCGAAGCCTTTGCCGAGCGGCTGCACGAAATGGTGCGGACCGAGCTTTGGGGCTATGCCGATGAAAACTATGCGCCTGAAGAGCTGATCGGCGAGCCCTATCAGGGCATCCGTCCGGCGCCGGGCTATCCGGCCCAGCCCGACCACACCGAAAAGACCACGCTGTTTGAATTGCTTAACGTGGAAAACGAAATCGGGGTCAAGCTCACCGAAAGCTATGCCATGTGGCCGGGCTCGTCGGTGTCGGGGCTCTATTTCGCCCATCCCGAAAGCTATTATTTCGGCGTTGCCAAGGTCGAGCGCGATCAGGTCGAGGACTATGCGAAGCGCAAGGGCATGGCGATCGAGGATGTGGAACGCTGGCTGGGGCCGGTGCTCAATTATATTCCGGGAAGCGAGAAGGCGGCGGGGTAACCTGCCGTCTCGACATCGGGCCTCCAACGTCTTATGAACCCGGCTAAATCCTAGCCTTGGGGGCCCATCCGCTCATGCCCAATTTCATCCTCACTTTGTCCTGTGCCGACAAGCCCGGGATCGTCTCTGGCGTGACGAGCGAATTGTTCTCTTTGGGCGCAAATATCGCCGAGTCCAACCAGTTCTGGGACAGGGATACCGACAAGTTCTTCATGCGCATCGGATTTACAGCGCCCGGTGGCGTGGACAAGGATGCCGTGGAACGGGCGCTCAAACCGGTGATCGAGCGGTTCGAGATGAAGACCGCCGTGATCGATGAAGCGCGGGTGCCGCGAATCGTCATCCTGGTCTCCAAATTCGACCACGCCATGCTGCATCTGCTCTACCAGATCAAGGTGGGCGCGCTGCGGGCAGAGGTCGCTGCGATCATCTCCAACCATGAAGATGCGCGCTCGATCGCACAGGCTGAAGGCGTTCCGTTCTATCATCTGCCCGTCGCCAAAGGACAGAAGGCGGAGCAGGAGGCCGAGGTGCTCAAAATCATCAAGGCGGCGGATGCCGATCTTGTGGTTCTGGCGCGGTATATGCAGATCCTGTCCGACCAGCTTTCAACGCGGCTTTTCGGCAAGGTCATCAATATCCACCACTCGTTCCTGCCCTCGTTCAAGGGCGCCAAGCCCTATCATCAGGCCCATGAGCGCGGCGTGAAGATCATCGGCGCGACGGCCCATTACGTAACCCCGGATCTGGACGAAGGCCCGATCATCGAACAGGAAACAGCGCGGGTGACGCACGCGATGAGCCCTGAGGATCTGATCGCGGTGGGCCGCGATATCGAGAGCCGGGTTCTGGGCCGGGCGGTCAAGAGCCATCTTGAAAACCGCGTCATGCTCAACGGGCACAAGACAGTCGTTTTCGCTTAAAGGAGTTCGCCATGACCGCACGGATTATCGATGGCAAGGCGGTTGCCGCTTCGGCAATCGAGCGGGTCAAGGCAGGTGCGGCGGCGTTTACGGCGGCCAACGGGATGCCGCCGGGGCTGGCGGTCGTGCTGGTGGGCGAGGATGCGGCGAGCCAGGTCTATGTGGCGTCCAAGGGCCGGATGGCCAAGGAATGCGGGTTTTATTCGGTCCAGCATACGCTTGCGGCAGACACCACGCAGGATGATCTTCTGGCGCTGATCGGCACGCTCAATGCCGATCCGGCCATCCACGGCATTCTGGTGCAATTGCCGTTGCCCGGCCATCTGGACGAACGCACGACCATCGGCGCGCTCGACCCGGCCAAGGACGTGGATGGGCTCCACGATGTTTCCATCGGCCGGCTGGCATCGGGGCAGGTGGACAAGACGCTGGTGCCGTGTACGCCCAAAGGCTGCATGGAGCTGCTCGATACTGTCTATCCCGACGGGATTTCGGGGCTGACGGCCGTTGTCGTCGGCCGATCCAACCTTGTGGGACGTCCGGTGGCAGCGCTGCTCCAGCACGCCAATGCCACGGCCACCATCGCCCATTCGCGGACCCGCGATCTGCCCGGTCTGTGCCGGGGTGCCGATATCGTTGTGGCGGCGATCGGGAGGCCCCAATTCATCAAGGGCGACTGGATCAAACAGGGGGCCACGGTGATCGATGTGGGCATCAACCGCATCGCCGCTCCCGAAAAGGGCGAGGGCAAGACACGGCTGGTCGGCGACGTCGATTTTGCCGCCGCGTCCGAGCGCGCCGGGGCGATCACGCCGGTGCCGGGCGGGGTGGGGCCGATGACGATTGCCATGCTGATGGCCAATACGCTCAAGGCCGCCGAGCAGAGCGTTTCCTGACCTTCTGGCCGGTTGATCTGGATCAATTAAACCAAGCGAAAACAGGCGCATAACACTTCCATCACTCTTATTGATGGAGGCTGAAATGTCCTTTGAAACCGCCCTCGTTGTCGCTGCCGTCGTCGTCGCTTTCGGCGTGTTCGGGCTGGCGCTGGGCTATGTCAACTGGATTGCCGGCGCCCGCGCCATCACCAGTGAGGAAGAGCTTGCAGCGCGCGCAAAGTAGCGCGCTGCGGGGTCTCCCGATCCGCTGTACGTCGGGAGATCAGGGGCGGCGCATCAGGGGAAAAATGCAGCCGCCCATTTGCCCATGAAGGTGCGATCCGCTCGCCGCGCCGCAGCGCTTTTTCTGCAGCGCCGAAGCGGGCCCTTCATGGGTTTTTTCTTCAGCCCAGCCGCGCCTTCGGCATCAGCGTCTGGATGGCCATGAAGCGGGCGAAATCCTTGGCAGCGCGCGGGCTCCATGCGGTTTCGGCTATGGCCGAGAGGCGCGGATAGGTCAGATGATCGAACAGGGCCCGATTGGCGAGGTTCTCGCTCCACAGGCATGATTGGATGCCGATCAGCTTGTCCTGCACCTCGGCCGGCCAATCATGAGCCGGATCGAAGGCGTAGCAGGTTTCGACCGAGACCGTGCCCGCCCAGCTGGCGCCCGGCTCCCACCACTCGGTCGATTGGGCCATGTCGAAATAGGCGTGTTCGGCGGGAGCCAGCACCACGTCATAGCCGGCCAGCGCCAGATCGCGGCCGCTCTCCGATTTCTTCCAGGCGACCAGATAGGAGCGGTCGGGATCGACCCCGCCGCCCAATGCAGCTTCTTCCCAGGCGCCGGTATCCTTGCCGTATTTTTTCAGCAGGGATTGTATCTGCTTGAGGAAATGGGACTGAAGCTCGAAGGTGCCCTGCCAGCCATTGGGCCCCTGCAGGGATCTGGCCTGGGGCGATCCGGCCCAGGCTTCGTCGGCCACCTCGTCGCCGCCGATATGGATCCATTTGGCCGGAAACAATTCGACCAGCGTCTTTATGACCGCTTCGAGGAATTTATAGGTCTCGTCCAAAGCGGGGTTGAGCGCGTTGTTGGGGAAATACTGCACCGAGCGGTAGATGCCAGTCTCGTCGGGATCGACGAGTTGGGGCAGGGCCTTGAGCACGCAATAGCAGTGACCGGGGATATCGATTTCGGGGATGGTCTGGATACCCAGGCTCAGCCCGTGATCGACCATGGCCGTCACATCAGCGGCGCGATAGACCAGCCCGTGCCGTTCAAACGGCGAGCCGAGCAGGGGCGGCAGGATTTCGCCGGGGCCGCGCCATGCGGCCTTTTCGGCAAGTTCGGGATAGTCGGGCACATCGAGCCGCCAACCCTCATCGTCGTTGAGGTGGATATGGAAGCGGTTGAGCTTGTTCCAGGCCATGGTGTCGAGGAAAGCGATGATCTCTTCGGTTGTGTACACCTGACGCGCCACATCGAGATGGCTGCCGCGCCAGTCAAAGCGCGGGGCGTCCGATATGGTGCCCGATGTCGGGAAGGTGAAATCTTCGGGGTGTTTTTGCGCGCCGCGCAGCATCTGGGCCAGGGTTATGAAGCCGTGCTGGAAACCATCGGCATCGCCGGCTCTGAGAGTCACGGTTTCTCCGAAGACGATCTCGTAGGCGCCTTGGTCGAGCCGTGCTCCGGCCAGGCACCGGACCGGCAGTCCGTCGCCGAACAGGGTTTCGCCGGGAAACAGGCGGCGGGCCAGATCGGCTGTGACTTCGTATGAATTATAGGCGAGCTCGGGTCCCTCGCCGAAACCGATCATGGCTGGCACCGAATTGCCGGTGACCTCCACGGCGGCCGGGAAGGGGATGACGCTGATCGCCGTTTCGCCCTCAGGCAAGGGCCGGCGGGCCGGGTGGACGATGGTGGGTGAACCGGGCTCTCCCTTCAGCGTCATCGGGGCGATTTCGGGCAGCACCATGGTGCCATCGGCCAGCGTCACGGCGGCGGATTTGGGGCCGTAGGTGTAGTGGCGCAGGGTGTGGGAAATCTGTTTTGCCACGATCTCCCAGCGTCCGCCGGGTTCGAGAACGAAGCCGTCCTCGGGCGCGAGCAGGTGGTAATTGGACAACTGCTCGAGCAACCGCGCGCCGCCGATGGGACTGTCGGGCTTGATGCGGAACAGCGAGGTAACGCCGAGGGCAAAGCCTTCGACCTGCTCTTGTCCGGTGTTGACCAGGGTGATCTTGAGCTGGCCGGGGGTCGCGATTTCCGGGTTCCAGTCCGCTTCGAGGCGGAACGAGGGCGTGGGCATGGTGGCAGCCTTTGTAACAATTCTGAGGTTTTGGGGGCGGTCGGGTCAGGCGTTCTGGGTGCCTGCCGGTTCGGTTTCTCCCCGAGGCCTGGGGAGAATGTGCTCGCGCACCAGGTCGCGCAGGGTCTGGGCGAGAGTGCGCAGGTTTTCGTATTGGGCGGCGAGTTCGGCGTTCTGGCCGATCTGGGCTTCGACGTCGGTCAGGACGAACTCGGCGGTCTGGATCACGTCACGCCAGCGCGGGTTGGCGGGCAGGGTTTCGATCAGCAGATATTTGTCCAGGGTTCGCGCCTGCAGCGAGGAGCGATCGAGATTGACGCGCCAGACGCCGCTCTTTTCGGCGAAATCGATCTTGGAGCCGCCCTTGGCGCGGCGCCACAGGGCGATCGATTGGGTCATGACGGCCACTATGGTGTCGCGATAGACCTCCTTGCCCGGCAGTGGCGCGGTGTCGGGAGCAGCTGGGCTGGAGGGCGTTGCCTGCTGTTCGATCAGCACCGGCCCGACGGTATCGAGCACGCCCTGCACCGAGCGGACCAGATGGTCGGTCTGCTGGCGCGTTTCGGCCGTATCGGGGGTGATGACCAGCGCAAAGCCGCCGCCCGCATCGGCCTCTATCTCGAAGGCATTGAGCAGGACGGGATTTCCCGAGCGGCCCATGGGCACATCGTCGAGCGCCACGCGGCCCTCATCGGCAATGGTGCGGGTCATGGCGTCGACCATTGTGGGGGTCAAAAGATCGCTCAGCAGCGTCTTGCCGGGGTCGATGACACGGCCGGCAAGCACGGCGGCAGCCTGGTTGGCGTAGGTGATGCGGCCGGTTTCACTGACCCCGAGCAGACCCGCTTCGAGCGTATCGAGCAATCTCGCCATGCGCTGCTGGGAGAGCCGCAGGGCGTCCTCGACCTGCACGCGGCGCTCGATTTCCGATTTCAGTTCGATGTTTTCACGCGCCGTGCCGCGAGCCCGTCCAGCTTCGAGGAGCGTTGCGATGCGGGCGAGAAGCTCGTCCTTGACGAAGGGTTTGACCACGTAATCGTTGGCGCCGTGCTCGAACCCGGCGATCACGTCGCGGGTGCGCGAGCGGGCGGTGACCATAATGATGGGCAGATCGAGCAGGCCATAGCGGTCGCGCAGGCGTTTGGCGACCTCGAGCCCGCCCATCTGCGGCATCATCACGTCGAGCACAACGAGATCGGGCTTGTGGTTTTCTATCGAGGCCAGGGCGTCCATGCCGTTTTCGGCGGCGCGCACGATATAGCCTTGAGGAGCCAGAACGTTGCGCAGCACCTGAATGTTGATCGGCTCGTCATCGACAACGAGGATCACCGGTGCCTCATCGGAATTGGCGGCGTTCATTTCGGCGGTGTCGGCCAAAAGCATGCCCATGGTCTCCCGCAGGCCCTCGCTGCGCTCGCCATAGGTGAGGATTTCCGCTTCGGTGGCTTCGGTTTCCGCGACCGGGACTTCCAGGACGAAGCGCGAGCCCTTGCCCAGATCGGACTGTGCGGCCAGCTTGCCGTGCATGGCGCTGGCCAGTTGGCGGGCGATGGTTAGGCCCAATCCCGCGCCGCCGGGCTTGGCGATCATTTCGGGGCTTTCGCCGCGTTCGAGCGGCTGGAAGATGCGCTCGAGACTGTCGGGTGCGATGCCGACGCCGGTGTCGGTGACAGCCACGGCAACGGTGTCTCCGGCCCGCCATGCGGTGATCGAGATCGACCCCTGGTCGGTGTATTTGATGGCGTTGCCGAGGAGATTGTAGAGCACCTGCTCGAAGCGCACCGGGTCGGCCATCACATAGGGAATGGTTTCGGGGATATCGACGTCGAGCGTCACCGGTTCGCCGCGCAGCAGCGGTTCGGCAAGCTGCATGACGTTGCGGATCGAGGTCGCCACATGGACCGGGTGGATGTCGAGGCGCATGCGGCCCTGCCGGATGCGGTAGATGTCGATGAGATCATCGACCAGCCGCGAGAGGCGCCGGGCCGAAAAGCTGATGAGGTCGAGCTGGCTGCGCTGGGGCGGGGTCAATTCGCCCACGGCGCCGGCCGAGAGCGTTTCGGAAATGCCGATAATGCCGTTCAGTGGGGTGCGCAATTCGTGGCTCGTGTTGGCGACGAACGTGTCTTTGAGCCTGTCGGCCTCTTCGAGCGCGGCGTTTTTTTCCTCGATCAGTTTGACGTGGCGTTCGAGCTCGACGTTCTTTTGCCCGATAAGGGACAGCTGGGCGCGGATGGCATCGCGCATGCGCTTGAAGCTTTCGGCGAGCCGGCCCAATTCGGTCGGCCGTTCCACGCTGGGCATTGTCCGTTCCAGATCGCCCGCGGCGATCGATTCGGCCACTTCGGTCAGTTTTTGCAGGGGCGCGGTCATGGTGCGCGAGAGCAGGTACGCCACCCAGAACAGGATAGGCAGGGCGATGGCGGCGATCATCAGGACAAAGCGCGTCAGCGCTTCGGAATTGGCAAAGGCCGTGCTGGTCGGCACTTCGGCAACCAGAGACCATCGGGCGTCGCCGAAATTGACCGGTCCCCATGCGGCCAGCGCGCGTCCGCCCGAAAGGCCCTCTCCGACCAGAGCGGTGGACAATGCGGGCAGGTCGGGTTCGGGCACGGGTACGATTTCCCCGATGGGCAGGTCATAACCGGCGGGTGCGGAAACCAGCCGCCCATTGCCGGCAATCATGTAGAAATTGCCGGTTTCCTCTTCCTGGGACTGAACGATGGACCCGACGCCGCTGGCGGGCAGGCGGAAGATCGCAACGCCGCGCGGGCGTTGATAGAACTCGACCCGCACGGCGACATAGGCGCCGAACGCTCCGGTTTCCGGGTCGAGGGCAAAATCTGAGATGCGGATGGGATCGGTTCCGGCAAGGGTGGCGGCGGCCAGTTGTCCCAGCGTGCTGTCGGCCAGTTCGCCATCGAGATCGCCGCCCAGATAGGCGTCCTTTTCGACCGAATAGACGACGCGCCCATCGGTGTTGACCAGATAGAGATTGTCGAATTCGGCCGAGCGGATGAAGCTCGAATATTCCTCGTGGAAGCGCTGGTGGGCGTTGGCGTATTCGAGGGCGTTGGAGACCATCGCGTCGGTGTCGGGTGAAAATTCGCCATCGCTCGCCGGAGCCTGGCCATTGATGCCGAAGATGGCCTGGAGCACATCACGGGCCGTTTGCGGATCGGGGTCGATCTGGCGGAAGGCGTAGGAAAAGCCGTAGAAATCGCCGATGGAATAGCGGACGGCGTTCGATTTGGTCAGCGAATCGGCCTGCCGGAAAGCGAAGGTCAGATACTGGTCGAGCTCGGAGCGTTTGGCGTCGCGCACGAAGGCGAGGCGGGCAAAGGTTTCATCCTCGACATTGGCGTTGAGGATGGAAAAGAACACGGTCGCCGTCAAAACCAGCGGAATGGTGGTGATGGCGATCAGAATCGCGAACAGGCGGCCGCGGAAGCCCTTCGGTGCCAGCCCAAACGCGCCCATCCTCGCTTCTCCCCTTCCCGGCCGAGCCCCTCGCTACGGCCTTTGACATCGTCTATTCATATGGGGATGGTACAATACATAAAGCCGGTCACACCCCTTAACGTCGATTTTGACGGTTTTGCCGGTTTTGGGTGCGCAATTGACGGAAAAGCACCCGTGACAGAACCCTGCCTTGCCAGCCCACAATGGTCCCCACGCTTTTCGGCGTATCCCGGCGCATGTGCCGTCGGGGAGGGAACATCTGTCAGCCGCGACGAAGGGGTCGCGGTGCAACTGGAGGGAGTTCAACACTCATGACTGCCAATTTCTTCAAGGGCGCGCTGCTGGCCAGCGTTCTGGTCCTGCCGGCCGGGTTGGCCCAGGCGCAGGACGACGACCGAGCCATTCTCACCATCGTACCCCAGCAGCTGACCGCCTGGGTCGAGAACTACAATCCGTTCAATACCACGACCGTTCTGCCCACCGTCATCGACTTCATGTATGAGCCGCTGGTGATCTTTAACGCCCTGCAGGGCGGCACGCCGGAATACCGGCTGGCGGAATCGTATGAATATTCCGACGATCTTCTGACCCTTACCTTCACCCTGCGCGAAGGGCTGACCTGGTCGGACGGCATGCCGCTCACGGCCAACGATGTGGCGTTCACATTCGATCTGATGGCCGAATATCCGGCGCTCGATGCCCGCGCGGTGTGGCCCAAGCTCGACAGCGTCACCGCCGTCGACGACCGCACCGTTGAAATCCGAATGAAAGAGGTCGATGCGGGGCTGATCTACCAGCTTGTGCAGGTCTATACGGTACCCGAACATATCTGGGCCGAGGTGGGCGATCCGGTGACCTATTCGAACAACACCACCGTGGGTTCGGGGCCGCTGACCGAAATCGAGCGTTTCACGCCGCAGGAATATATCCAGTGCGCCAACCCCAATTACTGGGACGCGGAAAGTCTGCATGTCGATTGTGTCCGCCTGCCCCAGCTGGCCAACAACGATCAGGTGCTGACGGCCGCGGCCAATGGGGAGCTCGACTGGTTCGGTTCGTTCCTGCCCGATATCGAGCGCACCTATGTGGGCACCGATCCGGACAATCACGGCTACTGGTTCCCGGCCGGCTCGCCGGTGTTTTTCTCGCTCAACATGGAAACGAGCGAGCCGGGGCTCGATGAAGCGTTCAACGACGTCGCGTTCCGCCGCGCCTTCTCGATGGCCATGGATCGTCAGGCGATGGTCGATATTGCCGGTTATGGCTATCCGACGGTCAATGATTATCCCTCGGGTCTTGGCCGGGCGTATCACTCCTGGAACAACCCCGAAGTCGAGGCCGAATATGGGCAATATACCCAGTTCGATATCGAAGGCGCCCGTGCGCTGCTCGATGAGGCCGGGTATTCAGACGTCGATGGCGACGGGTTCATCGACAGCCCGAGCGGCGAGCCGATCGCGTTCTCGATCATCGTGCCGAACGGTTGGACCGACTGGGTCAATACCGTGCAGTTGGCTGTCGAGGGCCTGAACGAGTTGGGCATCAACGCTTCGATGCAGACCCCGGAAAGCCCGGCCTGGACCGATCAATTGATCGCCGGCGACTATCAGGCGGCCATCAACTCGGTGACCACTGGTGTGACCCCGCACTACTTCATGGACCAGTCTCTGCATTCGCGGCACATCGGCCAGAGCCGCTTCCAGTCGTCGCGCTACACCAACCCCGAGCTCGATGCGGCGCTCGATGCGTTCAACGGAACGACGGATGAAGCCGAGCAGACCGAGATCATGAACGAGATCCAGATGCTGATCGCTGCGGATATGCCGCTCATCAACGTCTTCAACAACCCGCTCTGGTACGAGTACAACACCGCGCGGTTTACCGGGTTCTTCAACGCCGACAACCCCGTTGCGCGCCCGGTGGTCTATTCGGGTGTTCCCGAGCGCCTGTTGCATCTTCTGGCCCTGCGGCCGGTCGAAGACTGATCCTCCGACCTGGGTGCCTGTGGCATCCGCTGCACTGGACCCCGGGAATAAATCCCGGGGTGACAGGCTGGAGGGTGACCCCGGCCTTTTCCTCACAATCACCCTGTCATTCCGGGACTTGTTCCCGGAATCCAGCAGCGGCTTTTCCGCGAGCGCTGCTTCGGCAAGGAGCACTACCAATGGCTTTTATCCTGCGCCGTCTGGGCTTTTACATCGCTGCGTTTTTCGTCGCGGCGACGATCAATTTCATGCTGCCGCGACTGATGCCGGGCAACCCGATCGACATCATGTTCGCCCAGGCGCAACTGACAATTCCGCCCGAAGCGCGGGCTGCGCTGATCGAAACCTTCGGGTTTGCGACAGGCCCGCTGCACGAGCAGTATTTCTCCTATCTCAAATCGGTTTTTACCGGCGATCTTGGCTATTCGATCCGGTTTTTCCCCCAGACCGTCAATGAACGGCTCGGCTACGCGCTGCCCTGGACGTTGCTTCTGGCCGGGTGCGCGACGGTTCTCGCCTTTGCCTTTGGCACGCTGATGGGGATTTTTGCCGCCTGGAAGCGCGGCGGAGCGTTCGATGCCGTCATCACGCCCGCTTCGCTGGCGCTGCAGGCCATTCCGCCGGTGGTGATCGCCATTGTCGCGCTGTTTGTCTTCGGTGTGGCGCTGCGCTGGCTGCCGACCGGCTATGCCTTCGATCCAAGTCTCGATCCGGGCTTTACCTGGAGCTATATCAGCTCGGTCTTCGTCCACGCGCTCATGCCGGTCATCTCCCTGATGATCGTTTTTGTGGGCGGGTATCTGGTCACCATGCGCAACAACATGATCGGGCAACTGGGCGAGGACCATGTGATCATGGGACTGGCCAAGGGGCTTTCGGAACGCCGGGTGAAGTTCAATTACGCCGCCCGCAACGCGCTTCTGCCCTCGGTCACCTCGCTGGGGCTGACGCTGGGGGCGATCCTTGGCGGGTCGCTGGTTACCGAAGTGGTGTTCAATTATCCCGGGCTCGGCCAGACGCTCTATATCGGCATCGTCACCCGTGATTATCCGCTGATCCAGGGCCAGTTGCTCATCATGACGCTGGCGATCCTGACCGCAAACCTCATTGTCGATCTGGCCTATGTGCTGCTCGACCCGCGGCTTCGGAGGGCCTGAGACGATGGTTGAAACCCTCAAAGTCTTTCTGCGCAACCGCAAGGCGGCGTTCGGGCTGATTATCGTTCTGGCCTATGTGGCTGTCGCCGTTTTCGGGCCGATGATCCTTGGCGCCGACCCCATGGCGCGGGTGGGACGTCCGCACATGTCGCCCGATGGCGAGGCGTTGATGGGCACGACGCGGATGGGCCGCGATGTCTTTGCGCAACTGATCTACGGAACACGCACCTCGCTGGCCGTCGGGTTTTTCGCCGGGTTGTTGGTGGTGGTCATCGGCACCGTTTTGGGCATCGCCGCTGGCTATTTCGGCGGGCTGATCGACGAGATCATCAATTTCTGCACCAATGTGGTGCTGGTCATTCCCCAGCTTCCCCTGCTTCTGGTCATTGCTGCTTTCGTTGGCCAGACCTCGCCCTTCGTCATCGCCATCATCATTGGGGTCACCTCATGGGCGTGGGGGGCGCGGGTGACACGCGCGCAGACCATGACGTTGCGCCAGCGCGAATATATCCAGGCGTCCGAATTGATCGGCGAGCCCGCCCACCGGATGATCTTTGTGGAGTTGCTGCCCAACCTGCTCTCGATCATCGGGTTCAATTTCATCGGTTCGGTGACCTACACGATCATCACTCAGGCGACGCTCGAATTTTTAGGCCTGGGCAATCCCATGTCGGTTTCGTGGGGCACCATGCTCTATCACGCGCAGAATTCCTCGGCGATCACCGTGGGGGCGTGGTGGGAAGTGCTGGCGCCGGCTGTCGCCGTGGCCGGTATCGGCATCGGACTATCGCTCCTCAATTTCGGGGTCGATGAAATCTCCAACCCGCGCCTGCGCACGCTCGGCACCATAGCGGCGGCGGCAAAGGCGCAGGAAAAGCTCGACCGCCAGCGCGCGGCCGGCAAGCTGGAGGCAGCACAATGAGCGCCCTGGTTTCGGTTCGCGGATTGCAGGTCGATTATCTCACCGGCAAGGGTCTGTTCACTGCCGTAAAGGGTGTCGATTTCGACATCGGGCAGGGCGAGGTGATGGGGCTGGCCGGAGAGTCGGGGTGCGGGAAATCGACGATCGCGTTTTCGCTCATGCGCCTGCACCGCCCGCCCGCCATCATCTCCAGGGGCACCATCATGATCGATGGCACCGATGTGCTGGCCATGCCGGCGGCAAAACTGGAAAAATGGCGCTGGTCGTCGGTGTCCATGGTGTTTCAAAGCGCCATGAATTCGCTCAACCCGGTGCTGACCCTGTTCGAGCAATTCCGCGACATGCTGGCGCGGCACACCAGGCTTTCCAAGCCGGAGATCCGGGCGCGGGCCGAGGAGCTTGTGGCTCTCGTCGGCATCCCGGCCGCACGGCTCGACGATTATCCGCACCAGCTTTCAGGCGGCATGCGCCAACGGGTCGTTCTGGCCATGGCGCTGGCGCTCAATCCCAAGCTGATCGTGATGGACGAGCCCACCACGGCGCTCGATGTGGTGGTGCAGCGCGAAATCCTCCAGGAAATCATGGCGCTCAAGGCCAAGTTCGGGTTTTCGATCCTGTTCATCACCCATGATCTGGCGCTGATGAGCCAGTTTGCCGACCGGATCGCGGTGATGCTGGAGGGCGAGATCGTCGAACATGCTTCGACCGCCAGTATCGTTTCCGATCCGCAGCATCATTACACACGCAAACTCTGGGATGCGATGCCAAAGATCGCTGTGAGGGAGGCAAGCTGATGACTGACACACCGCTTCTCGAAATCGACAACGCCTCGAAGGTCTTTCATCTCAAGCCCATGTTCGGGGCCGGGAAAGAGGTGGTGGCGATGCGCAATGTTTCGCTGTCGATCCACAAGGGCAGGGCGCTGGCCGTAGTCGGGGAATCGGGCTCGGGAAAATCGACCATCGGGCGGGCCGTCACCCGGTTGTTTGAACTCTCGGAAGGCGAAGTGCGGTTCAAGGGCCGCAACATTGCCGACATCAAGGGACGTGCCGAAGAGCTTGCCTATTCCCAGGCCGTGCAGATGGTGTTTCAGGACCCGTTTGCGGCGCTTAATCCGGCCCATACCATTCGCCATCACCTCGAACGCCCGCTCAAACTGCACAAAAAACTCAGCGGCAGCGGGCTGGCCGATGCGGTGGGTGGCGTATTGGCCGATGTGGAACTCGATCCCTCCGTGACGCTGGAAAAATATCCGCACGAATTGTCTGGCGGCCAGCGCCAGCGGGTCAATCTGGCGCGGGCACTGGCGGTCGGGGCCGAACTGATCGTGGCGGACGAACCCACTTCGATGCTCGACGTGTCGATCCGCAAATCGGTGCTGGGCTTGATGCAGCGCATGAAGGCCGAGCGCGGCATCACGTTTCTTTATATCACCCACGATATCGCGACCGCCCATTATCTGGCCGAGGACACCGCCGTGATGTTCGGCGGTCAGGTGGTCGAATGGGGGCCGTCGGAAAGCGTTATTTCCAATCCCCAGCACGCCTATACCAAAGTGCTGCTTTCGGCGGTGCCCGATCCCAATGTCCGGTTCGTTGCCGATGCGGATGGGGGCAAGGCGTTTGCCGAGAACATAGAAAAGGTGCGGGCGCTGGCCCGCCGGGCGGCGGGCTTGCCCGTCGAGGTCGAGCCGGGGCATTTTGTCCGTCATCGCTTTGAGGATATGGACGCCGCCTGATGGATCTTCTCGTTCGCCTTTACGATCTTCCTCGCTACGACTATGCGCGCGTGGCGGGGCAGGGCACCACCCTGCGCCGGGCGCTCCCTCCCGAGCGCGGGCTGGTTGCCGATTGGGTCGAGGCCCATTTCTCCCGCCATTGGCGCAGCGAAGTGGAGGTGGGGTTTTCCCATCAGCCCATCGATGTGTGGGTGGCCACCGATACGACAGGGCTATTGGGCTTCGCCTGCGGCGATGTCACGGCGCGGGGTTTTTTCGGGCCGACCGGAGTGCTCGAATCCGCGCGCGGACGCGGCATTGGTGAGGCGCTGCTGTTCCGAACCCTCGAGGATCTGCGCGACAGGGGTTTCGCCTATGCGGTGATCGGGGATCCGGGGCCGGTGGCGTTTTACAAAAAGAAGCTCGACGCCATCGAAATCCCCCATTCCAAACCGGGTATCTACAAGGACATGCTGAAATAAATGGACCTTTACGCGCTTAACCCCTTTTCGGGTGACCCCGATCGCCGCGCCATCTGGGAAATGCTGGTGGCGCGCGACATCGAGGCGTTTCTGGCCTGCGACTGGTCGATGGTCGAACCTGATTTCGCGGCCGACCGCTTCATGGGAATCGACGGCAAGGCTTCAGCCAATCCCGACGACTGGCGGATCAGCTTTCCGACGCTGGAGGCCTATCGCGACTCATGGCTGGCCGGTGCCCGCGATTTCGCACCCCGCGCCGAGATCGCAACGGCACGGGCTGGGGTATTCGGCGCGACACAGCTCACCGACATCGAAATCACCGGAGACCGCGCGCTGGCGCACAAGAAGTTCAACGGCAGGGTCGAAATGAAGGACGGCTCATTCGATGTCCTTGATTGGCAGTCGGTCTATACGCTGGCGCGGATCGGGGGCATTTGGAAGCTGACGGGGTTCATCGGCTATCTGCCTTATCAGATGGGACAAACCGGCGACTGACTCACCGTTCAGGCGGCGTCCAATCGCTTTCCACCGACTTGCGCCGGCTCAGCCGCAGCGCCAGCCCCACGATCACGCCCACACCGATAGCCACTGTGAGATCGACCACCACCGTCAGAACGAGGGTGAGCACAAGCAGCGCCTTGTCGCTGGTTCGCCCTTTTCCATATTCGGCCCATTTGTGGGGCTCGCTCATGTTCCAGGCGGTAACGATCAGCAAGGCAGCAAGCGCGGGCATGACGAGGTAGCCGGCCAGTGGGGCGGCAATGAGCATCACCAGCAGGATCACCGCCGCATGAACGATCCCAGCGACCGGCGTCTTGCCGCCGGCCCTCACATTGGTCGCGGTGCGGGCGATGGCACCGGTGGCGGGCAGACCGCCGAACAGGGCTGAACCGATATTGGCCGCTCCTTGCGCCAGAAGCTCTGCGTTGGGCCGGTGATGGCCTTCGATCATGCGGTCGGCGACCATGGCCGAGAGCAGCGATTCCACTCCGGCGAGAAACGCGATGACAAGGGCCGAGGGAAACAGGTCCACCATGCGCGCGAGACTGAGGTCGGGCAGTTGCGGCCAGGGAAGATGGTTGGGCAAGGCGCCGAAACGCGATTGAAGCGTATCGACCGGCAATCCGGCAAGCACCACCAGAACCGACCCGATGCCAACGGCCACGATCAATCCGGGAAAGCGTGGCGCCACGCGGCGCAGCACGATGATCAGCACCAGAGTTACAACGGCGATGCCGAAGGCGGCGAGGTTGAAACTTCCCCGCGCTTCCCAAAGCACCGGAATTTTTTCGAGGAATTCAGCCGGCACATGGGCGACCGACAGCCCGAGAAAATCGGGAAGCTGGCTGGTGGCGATCACCACGGCAATGCCGATGGTGAACCCGTTTACCACCGCTTCGGGGATGTAGGCGATCAGCCGCCCGGCCCGGAAATATCCCGCCACCAGCAGGATCACCCCGGCCATCAGCGTGGCCAGCACCAGCCCGTCATAGCCGTGCTCAGCGATAACTCCGAAAACGACGATAATGAAGGCACCCGTCGGTCCCCCGATCTGCACGCGGCTGCCGCCGAGCAGGGAAATCAGAAATCCTGCAACAATGGCGGTAATCAACCCCTTGGCCGGATCGGCACCCGACGCTATGGCGATGGCAAGGCTCAAGGGAAGCGCCACCATCGCAACGGTGGCCCCGGCGATCAGATCGGCCAGAAACAGCGACGAGGTGTAAGAACGAAGGGTGGTCAGGATTTTCGGCGAGCGCATGGCAACCGACTAGCATAGCCGATGGGGGAATTCAGCAGATTTCGTCAGGCGCCAGCGTCCGCCCAGCGCAAGTTTGCACCAAGGTGTATCGCAAAGGGAACAAATTCCGTTCACGATTATTTCTTGTCGCAGGGGTGGTCATCCCGGTGTCAGCCTGTAGGCTATAGACTGGAAATCATGACCTGAGCCAGACCGGGAGAAAATCCGTGAAACTGCTTTCCATCATTGCTGGCGCGGCTGTCGCCGCCGCGCTGACCACGACTGCCTACGGACAGGTGGTTGTTTCGTCCAAGATCGACACCGAGGGCGGTGTGCTCGGCAACATCATCTTGCAGATGCTGCAGGCCAACGACATCGAGACCGAGAATCGCATTCAGCTGGGCGCGACGCCCATCGTGCGCGAGGCGATTGCCGCGGGACAGATCGACATCTACCCGGAATACACGGGCAATGGCGCGTTCTTTTTCGGGCTTACGGACGAGGACGTCTGGAACGATGCGCAGGCCGGCTTCGAGCGGGTTGCCGAGATGGACCTGCAAGAAAACGATGTGGTGTGGCTGACGCCTTCGCCGGCCAACAACACATGGGCCATTGCCGTGCGCTCGGATGTCGCCGAGGAAAACGGGCTGGCGACCATGTCCGACTTCGGCGCCTATATCGCTGATGGCGGTGAAATCGTGCTGGCCGCCTCGAGCGAGTTCGTGACCTCGCCGGCTGCCTTGCCGGCCTTTCAGGAGGCTTACGGGTTCGAGTTGAGTTCGGACCAGTTGATCCAGCTATCGGGTGGCGATACGGCAGCAACGATTTCGGCTGCGGCCAACCAGACCTCGGGTGCCAATGCGGCGATGGTCTACGGCACCGACGGCGGAATCGCACCCTCGGGGCTCGTTGTGATGGAGGACGATATGGGCGTGCAGCCGGTCTATGCGCCCGCGCCGATCATCCGCCAGGATGTGCTGGAAGAGTATCCGCAGATCGAGGACATCCTTGCACCGGTGTTTGAGGGTCTGACGCTCGAAGTGCTGCAGGATCTCAACGGCCGCGTGCAGGTGGGAGGCGAGCCCGCCGAAGCGGTCGCTGAATCCTACCTGACCGAAAACGGCTTCCTCTAGAAAAGGAAAGGGCCGCGCCTGACCTCGCGCGGCCCAAGCCATCTTGACGGCGCTCGCCCGGGCCGGGACCCATTCATTGCGTATCGACAAGCTCGGAGTGGTGGTTGCCGCTCTGGGGCTTTTTGCGCTCGTCTTTCAGTCTTTCCTGGTCTTTCGTGCCAACCGGATCGTTCCCGGCGAGGCTGTTCCTGCCTGGGATGCGCTGGGTGCGGGCGGCGTTGTGCTTTATGGCGGGCTCGGTGTTGCGCTGTTGATCCTCCTGCTCAAGACCTCGCTTGCCGTTCGGCTGGGGGTTTCCAGTCTTGCGCTTGTCGCTCTGGCCGTTGCGGTGGGCATCGGGTCCTCCGCGCTGATCCCCGAAGGTGACACCTATGCCCGCGTGTCACCCGGTTCGGGTGTGTGGATCATGGTGTTTGCCTTTGCGCTGGCCGCAACCGACGCGCTGGCGCGGCTGCGGCTGGGGCCGTTCACGCGGGTGGGGCTTCTGATTGCCGTGGCGGTGGTGCTGTGGGGCATTCTTGCTTCGGGGCTGTGGGACGATCTGGCGGTTATGCGGGAGTATCAGGGGCGGCAATCGGCGTTCTTTGCCCAATTGCAGGTGCATCTGTTTCTCGCCTTCGGAGCAGTGGCGGTGGCGGTGCTGGTCGGGGTGCCGGTGGGGATCTTGTGCTACCGTATCCCCAGGGTTAGGGCCGGCATTCTGGGCAGTCTCAATATCGTCCAGACCGTCCCCTCGATTGCGCTGTTCGGGCTTCTGATCGCGCCGATGGCGTGGGTGGGGGCCAATGTGCCGGGCGCGCGCGAGCTGGGGATCGGCGGGATCGGCTACGCGCCGGCCTTTCTGGCGCTGTTTGCCTATTCGCTGCTGCCCATTGTTTCCAACACCGTTGTCGGGCTCGATGGGGTGCCGCGCGATGCGAACGAAGCGGCGCGTGGCATGGGCATGACCAATGGCCAGCGCATGAGAGGCGTTCTGTTGCCGCTGGCTTTCCCGGTGATCCTCACCGGCATCCGCATCATTTTGGTCCAGAACATCGGTCTGGCGGTCATTGCCGGGCTGATCGGGGGCGGGGGGCTTGGCACCTTCGTGTTCCAGGGCATTTCGCAAACCGCCATGCCGCTCGTTTTGCTCGGGGCGATCCCCGCCGTCGCCATGGCGTTCGCGGCGGCCATCGTGCTCGACGCCGGGGTGGAATTGAGCCAGGGCCGCCAGAGGGCAAGACCATGATCGAAATCGACCATCTCACCAAGACCTATGACGGGCGCGCCGTGGTCGATGATGTGACGCTCACCGTGCCCAGCCGGGAGATCGTTGCCATCGTGGGCACGTCGGGCTCGGGCAAGACGACGCTGTTGCGCATGATCAACCGTCTGGTCGAACCGAGCGCCGGCACCATCCGCATCGACGGGCAGGATACTCACGATTTGCCTCCTTACGAATTGCGGCGCCAGATCGGCTACGCCATTCAGGGGCACGGGCTGTTTCCCCATCGCGACGTGGCGCACAATATCGGCACCGTCCCGCGCCTTCTGGGATGGGACAAGCACAAGATTTCCGCGCGGGTGGACGAACTTTTGGAGATGTTCCAGCTCGAGCCCGATCAATACCGCTCGCGCATGCCGCACGAGCTTTCCGGTGGTCAGAAGCAGCGGGTCGGCGTGGCGCGGGCGCTGGCGGCGGGGCCGCTGGTTTTGCTCATGGACGAACCGTTCGGCGCGCTCGATCCGATCATCCGCGCCAAGGCGCAGGCCGATCTGGTGGAAATCCAGCAGCGGCTGGGGACAACCGTCGTTCTTGTCACCCATGACATGGACGAAGCGATAAGGCTGGGCGACCGCATTGCGGTGATGAGCGAGGGCAAGGTTTTGCAATACGCTTCGCCCGAGGAGATCATCGCCAATCCGGTGGACGATTTCGTCGAGGCGATGCTGGGATCGGGGGACAAGGCGTTCCGGCTTTTGACCCTCGATCACGTCTCCTCTGTGGTCGAACCGGGCGAGGCCGAGGGCCAGCCGGTCGACACAAACCTCTCTCTGCGCGACGCCTATTCGGAAATGCTGTGGTCGCAGCGCCCGGTGCTGCCGGTGACCAAAGATGGCGTTCCAGTCGGGATCGTCACCCGAGCGGCGCTGGAAAAACGGGCAGCGCGGCCGCAATGAGGATCGGGGTCGTCATTAGGCTGGTGGTTCTGGCGCTGCTCATCGCGTTTATCGTGACGCCGCAGAGCTTTGCGCCGCTGTTCGCGCCGCTGGTGCGCGAGGGAACGCCGCCGATCTACACCCAGACGACCATTCTTTCCCTCACGCTGAGCCATCTGGCCATCGTAGGGTTCGCCACGGTGCTGGCGACGCTTTTCGCCGTTGGCCTGGCCATTCTGGTCACCCGCCCGTTCGGGGAGGAATTCCTGCCCCTTTCGCGCGCCATCGCCAATATTGGACAGACATTTCCGCCGGTCGCGGTGCTGGCGCTGGCGGTGCCCATGTTGGGGTTCGGCACAGGGCCGACGCTGGTGGCCCTGTTTCTGTACGGGCTGCTGCCGATTTTCGAGAACGCGCTGACCGGGCTGACCTCGCTGGCCCCTTCGGTGCGCGAGGCGGCGCGCGGCACCGGCATGACCGGCTGGCAGAGGCTCTCGGGGGTAGAATTGCCGCTGGCTCTCCCGGTGATCCTTGCGGGCATCAGGCTTTCGGCGGTCATTTCACTCTCGACCGCCACCATCGGCTCGACCGTTGCGGCGCGCACCCTGGGCGAAGTCATCATCGCCGGTCTGGTCTCTGGCAACACGGCGTTTGTGTTGCAGGGCGGGCTGATCGTTGGGGCTTTGGCAGTCTTGATCTATGACGGGTTTGTGGGGCTGGAAAAGTTCATGGCCCGGCGCATGGGGAATGTTTAGGCCACTTCCAAAACGTCGACGGCCTGGGTCGTTTCCTGCCCGCCCGCCGAGCGCAGCATGCCCACGATTGGGGTGACGTCGGAATAATCGCGCCCATAGCCGATGACGATGTGGTCCTGGCCGGCAAAGATCGCGTTGGTGGGATCGAACTCCACCCAGCCGGTTTCCCGTCCGCACCAGACCTTCACCCAGGCGTGCATGGCGTCGGCGCCTTCGAGCCGCTCTTCGCCCTCGGGCGGGATGGTGCGCAGGAACCCCGAGACATAGCCGGCCGGAACGCCCAGCCCGCGCAGGCCGGCAATCATGATGTGCGCGAAATCCTGGCAGACCCCGCGCCTGAGCTCAAAAGCCTCATCGACGGGGGTATCGACCAGCGTCGCTTCGCCGTCATAGGCGAAATCGGCATGGATGCGCAGGCAGAGATCATGGGCCATCTCGCGCACCGAAATCCCTTGCCTGACGCTCGATTTCGCATAGGCGGTGATCGCCGGATCGATGGCGATACGCGGGCTGGGGCTCAGGAAATGATGGGGAGAGAGCGGGCTCATGTCCCAATTGCCGGTGATTTCCTTTTGCAACGCGTCCAGCGTTGGAGTGAAGTCGATGCCGGGATCGCCGTGCAGCACCTCGACACGGGCGGCAATGGCGATTTCGAGGGTGTCATGGGCGCTGCGATAGGCGAGCGACCCAACACGCGTGCCGAAGAAATCGGTGAACTCGGAGCGCTCGGCCGGTTGAGGATCGACGGTCAGGCTTGCTGCCACCACCCGCTGGATGCCCGGCAGATTGGCCGGAAACACCCGCACAAGATGCCGCCCGCCCGAAACCGGGGCGTCATAGGCATAATCGAGCTTGAGCCGGATGTCGTAAAGCATGGTCAGGGCGCCATCGGGGGCAAGTCGGAGCGCGTGGATCGCACCCTCCACTCTCTCACCCCGGCCTTGAGGCGGGATCCGGTTCGCTCGGGCCCCGCAAACGATCCGCGGGCGCTGCCGTTTACTGGATCCCGGCTCAAGGCCAGGATGACGGCTGGGGAGGAGGGTGCGCCAATGCGAAACATCAGAAATACATCTCCGAGATCAGGTTGGAGATGTTGGCCAGCCCGTTGCCGACTCCGATCAGCATGTCGGGGTTCACGTCGGCGGCGTCGATGACGGCCAGTTCGGTCTGGAGTTTGAGCGCGGCCTTGGCGGCGGCGGAAAGCTGGCCGTCGACATGGCCGCCGGGCAGCTCCTTGAGCTGTTCGAGCAGTTCGGTCAATTGGAACATCACCGAACGCGGATTGAGCGGATCGGAGATCAGCAGTTCGACGGCGCCCAGATTGCCGTAGCCATAGCCGTAGCGGCGGCGGTGGGTCATTACGCTGTCGCCGATTTCGAGCAGCATTTCAGTGGCCCCGTCCGGCGCGTCGGGGGCGCACAGCCACGTGGCGATCTCGGCGATCTGGATGCCGCGTTCGAGCCGGCGGCCGATTTCAAGAAAGCGCCAGCCGGCAAAGCGGTACATGTTTTCATGCACGAGGCCGGAAAAGCCGGCCAGCTTGCGCAGCAGCACGGTCATGGCGCGGGTGGCGTCGTCGCCGGGTTTTATGGTGCGCCCGAACCGCTTGGCGGTTTTTTGCAGGTCGGTCAGCGCCAGCCAGCCATCGGGCGAAAAGCGGTCGCGGATCTGGCTGGCCGAGCGCACCGCGCCATCAATGATGGCCAGAAGCCCGACTGGAACCGCTTCGGTCGCGTCGATGCCGAGCGGTTCGAGATAATCGCGGGTTGCGAGCAGGAGCGGGTTATCTTCGCGGCCCAGTTCGGCAAGGCGCAGATGGTAGGCGCGCAGGATGCGCACGCTCGCCTCGCAACGCTCGGCATAGCGCCCCAGCCAGATCAGATTGTCCCCGGCCCGCGAGGGCAGATTGCCCGAGGGATTTCGTTCGATCGGGGTGTTGGATTTGGCAAGCAGGGTCACCTGCTCGACTTCGCTTTCGCTCACCACCCACACATCGGCGGCCTGTCCGCCGCGCTGCATGGCGATGGCTGCCGTGTCGAGCGCATAGCCGACGCGGGCAAAGCCGCCAGGCATGATCGACCAGCCCTCTGCCGTGCGGGCCGCATAGACGCGCAGCGTTATGGGACGCGGCTCGAGCGCGCCGCCGACATAGACGGGAGCCGTGGAGAGCTTGACCGCCTCCTGCGCCGCAAAGGCTTTGGGGTCGGCCTCGATCTTTGCCAGAAGCTCTTTGCGCGCATCGGGGTCGAGGTCGGCAATGGCCGCGGTGCCGCCGTCATCGTCGATGGACAGCAGAGTGGAGAGCGCCGGGCCGACCAGAAGGGAATCGAAATTGTCGCGCACATAGGCGCGGGCTGCCTCGCCGCCACACCACCATGTGGCGATGTTGGGCAGGGCAAGATCGGAGCCGAGGCGCGATCTGGCGATGGCCGGCAGGAAGGCGCCGAGCGCACGGGTTTCCAGAATGCCGGCCCCAAGGGAATTGACAAAGCCCACCGAGCCGCGCCGCACCGCTTCGGCAAGGCCGGGCGTTCCGATCTGGCTGTCCTGGCGCAATTCGAGCGGGTCGGTGAAATCGCCATCGAGCCGCCGCCAGAGAACGGAAATCGGTTTGAGCCCGGAGACGGTGCGCACCATGACCTGGCCATCGACGACCACAAGGTCTTCGCCCTGCACCAGCAGGAACCCCAGATAGCGCGCGATATAGGCGTGCTCGAAATAGGTTTCGTTGAGAGGGCCGGGGGTGAGGATCGCCACGCGGCCCGCGCCCTCGCCGCCCATGTCGGTCAGCGAATTGCGGAAATCGCGGAAAAAGCCGGCCAGCCGGTGGACGTTGAGATCGGCATAGATGTCAGCCAGCGCGCGGGTAGTTGCCACGCGGTTTTCCAGTGCGAACCCCGCCCCCGAAGGCGCTTGCGTTCGATCGCCCAGCACCCACCAGCGCCCATCGGGGCCGCGGCCCAACTCGAAGGCGCAGAAATGGAGGTGATGGCCGCTCATGGGCGCGATGCCGACTATGGGGCGCAAGAATTCGGGGTTGCCGGCGATCAGTTCGGGCGGCAACAGGCCCTCGCGGACCAGGGTGTTGTTGCCATAGATGTCGGCAATCACCGTTTCGAGCAGGTCGGCGCGCTGGGCGAGCCCGGCTTCGATGCCGCGCCATTCGTCCTCGGCGATCAGCAGCGGGATATGGGCCAGCGGCCAGTCGCGCTCGCCCTGTTCGAGCCCGTCATACATGCGGTAGAAGACGCCCGCGTCGCGCAGATACTGGTCGGCGTGCTGGAAGCGGCTGGTCAGTTCCTCGGCGCCCAGCGCGTCCAGCGCCGACATGAATTTGAGCCAGCCGGGTTTGACCGTGCCGTCGGGCGCGACCATTTCGTCGGGCACGCCCGAGATCGGGCGGTAGGCGCCGATCAGTTCAGGCATCTTTTGTGCCCTGGCGCGCTTGGGAGAAAGGTCCATCTAAAGCCACTGGTGAGGTCGCCTCAGGTCCAGCGTCAGAGGAAACTCGGGCGTGGGCGCTTCGGCCGGCAAATCGTAAGAACCGGCACTATGTCCATTGGGTATGAATCGCGCAAGCCGTCTTGCTTCGGCCTCGTTGGCATTCACAGGAAAGGTCTCATAGTTCCGACCCGCCGGATGGGCCACGTGGTAGATGCACCCGCCCACGGCGCGACCGGTCCAAGTATCATAGATGTCGAACACCAGGGGCGTGTTGACCGGGAGTTCGGGATGGAGGCCCGAGGCGGGTTGCCAGGCCTTGTAGCGCACCCCCGCCACCGAAACGCCTGACAGATCGGTCTTTGTCAACGGAACCGGCCGGCGGTTGCAGGCCACCGTGTAGCGTTCGGGCTCGGGACCGGTCAGCTTGACCTGCAGCCGCTCGAGCGAGGAATCCACATAGCGTACAGTGCCGCCGATGGCGCCGGTTTCGCCCATCACGTGCCAGGGTTCGAGCGCCTGGCGGATTTCGAGCGTGTGGCCCGCAGCCATCACTTCGCCGCAGAAGGGGAAGCGGAATTCGAGCTGGGCTTCAAACCATTCGGGTTTGAAATCATAGCCGTGCTGGCGCAGGTCATCGAGCACGTCGAGAAAATCGGCCCAGACGTAATGGGGCAGCATGAATCGGTCGTGCAGCCGCGTGCCCCAGCGGACCAGCTTGCCCTTGATGGGGTCTTTCCAGAACCGCACGATCAGCGCGCGGACCAGTAATTGCTGGGCAAGGCTCATCCTAGCATTGGGTGGCATCTCGAAGCCGCGGAATTCGACAAGGCCCAGCCGTCCGGTCGGCCCGTCGGGGGAATAGAGCTTGTCGATGCAGATTTCCGAGCGGTGCGTGTTGCCGGTCACATCGACCAGAAGATTGCGGAACAGCCGGTCCACCAGCCAGGGCCGGGGCGCATCGCCCTCGCCGGGGGCGGGCACTTGGGCCATGGCGATTTCGAGTTCGTAAAGGCTGTCGTGCCGTGCCTCATCAAAGCGCGGAGCCTGGGAGGTGGGGCCGATGAAAAGGCCGGAAAACAGATAGGACAGGGAAGGGTGGCGCTGCCAGTGCAGGATCAGCGATTTGAGCAGGTCGGGGCGGCGCAGGAAGGGGCTGTCATTGGGCGTCGCGCCGCCGACAACCACGTGATTGCCGCCGCCGGTGCCCGTGTGCTTGCCGTCGATCATGAACTTGTCGGCGCCCAGCCGGGCGAGCCGCGCTTCTTCATAGACCGCCTCGGTGATCGAGACGCATTCGTCCCAATTGGCGGCCGGGTGGACATTGACCTCGATGACGCCGGGATCGGGTGCCACGCGGATCACATTGAGGCGCGGGTCATGCGGCGGCGCGTAGCCCTCGATGTGGACCGCAAGCCCGAGTTTTTCCGCGGCCGTTTCGGCGGCGGCGATCAGTTCGAGATAGTCCTCGAGCTTTTCGGTGGGCGGCATGAAGACGGTCAGGCGGCCATCGCGCGGTTCGACCGAGAGCGCGGTGCGTACCTTGCCTTCGATATGGGTGATTTCCTGTTCGACCCGGGTCTGGGCAATGGTGTCGTCAGCGACCAGGCTCGCAACCGGCAGTTCGTCGCGCGGCGGCAGATCCTTGCGCGGGATCGTGGGGTCTTCGGGAACGATATGAGGGTAATCGCTCTCGGGAATATGGGGCAGCGTGCCGAGCGGCAGGCGATAGCCGACGGGTGAATCCCCGGCCACCAGAAACAGCTTGCCGCGCCGCGTCTTCCACACTTCGGTCAGCCAGCGCGAGGGCTGGGCCGGCGCGTTCCATTTCTGGACCGGCAGCACGAAGCCGGTCGGTTCGGTCAGTCCGCGCTCGAAGACCCGGGTCATGCGCATGCGCTCTTCGGGGTCTTTGAGTTTGGGATTTGTCGGATCGACGTTCTCGGGAAGATTGCCTTCCTTTAAGATCCAGTCGGCGGGGTCTTCAAAAGCTGGCTGGATGGTCGAGCCGTCAAGGCCCAGTGCGATGGCAAATTCGATGAGATAGGCTTTGGCCTGATCGGGGCTCGGGGTCTTGTCCGATGTCTCGTGGGCGATCAGATCGGGATTTTTCCAGACCGGCTCGCCGTCCTTGCGCCAATAGAGCGAGAAGGTCCAGCGCGGCAAGGTCTCGCCCGGATACCATTTGCCCTGACCGTAATGGAGGAACCCGCCGGGCGCGAAGCGCTGCTGGAGGCGGCGGATCAGGATGTCGGCTTTTTCGCGCTTTGTGGGCCCCACGGCGTCGGCGTTCCACTCGCCGGATTCGAAGTCGTCGATGGAAACGAAGGTCGGTTCGCCCCCCATCGTCAAGCGAACGTCATTGCTTGCCAGATCCTGATCGATCTTGCGGCCCAGGGAGCTCAGATCCATCCAGGACTGGTCCGAAAATGGCTTGGTGATGCGCGGATGCTCGGCCACACGGGTGACCTTCATGTCGAAGTCGAATTCGACATTGGCAAAGCTTGCCATCCCCGAAATCGGGGCGGCATTGGCATAATGGGGGGTTGCGGCGAGCGGGATATGGCTCTCCCCGGTCAGCAAGCCCGAGGTCGGATCGAGCCCCACCCAGCCGGCGCCGGGCAGATACACCTCGCACCAGGCATGGAGGTCGGTGAAGTCGTTTTCGGTGCCGGAGGGACCGTCGAGGGCCTTCAAATCAGGCTTTAGCTGAATGAGGTAGCCAGAAACAAACCGCGCCGCAAAGCCCAGATGTCTCAAGGTGTTGACCAGCAGCCAGCCGGTGTCACGGCAGCTCCCCTTCGCCTTTTCCAGCGTTTCTTCGGGCGTCTGCACGCCCGGTTCGAGCCGAACGATATAGCCGATTTCACGCTGCAGCCGGGCGTTGAGTTCGACCACGAAATCGACCGTGTTCTTGGGCGTCGGGTCGATTGACGCCAGCAGATCCTTGAACAGCGGGCCAAAGCTTGGGTCGGGCTTTCTGTAGATCTCAAGATCGGGCGCTATCGCTTCGGGATAGGTAAACGGCCAGGTATCGGCCTCGGGCTCCACGAAAAAGTCGAACGGGTTGTAAACCGTCATGTCGGCGATCAGATCGACTTCGATCTTGAGCTCGGTCACCGGCTCGGGAAAGACATAGCGCGCCTGGAAGTTGCCGTAGGGGTCCTGCTGGATATTCACGAAATGGTTGGACGGGCCGACCTTGAGCGAATGGCTGAGCACCTTGGTGCGCGAATGGGGGGCGGGCTGGAGCCGGATGATCTGCGGGCCGAGGGTGACGGGTCGGTCGTATTTGTAATGCGTGAGGTGATAGATCGCGGCCTTGATCGCCATAGGCAGACTCCTGATTGTTCCCACGCTCGCGCAGCAACGATAGCGGTAAAGCGGACGCTTCCGCAATCGCGCTTTACCGGCAATGCGTTAGTCGTCATGGTCGGGGGAGACGCACAAGGAGGGCTCCATGCTGCTGCACACGGTTTTCGTCATTGCGCTGGCCGCTGAATCGATGTCCGCCGCATTGGCGGCGGGGCGGCGCAACATGGACTGGTTCGGGGTGTGCGTTCTGGGGTGCGTGACGGCGCTGGGCGGGGGCACGGCGCGGGATCTGCTGCTTGGCCACTACCCTCTGTTGTGGGTCGATCAGCCCGCCTATCTGATGGTCACCACGGCGGCGGCGCTGTTCACCATCGCGGTGGCGCGGATCATGGAACGGCTCAAGCTGATCTTTTTGCTGCTCGACGCCGTGGGGCTCGTGGTGTTCACTATTTCGGGCTGCATGGTGGCCATGGAAATGGGCCAGCCGGTGCTGATCGTCATCGTGGCGGGGATGATTACCGGGTGCGTGGGCGGTGTGCTGCGCGACGTGTTGTGCAACGACGTGCCGCTGCTGTTTTCCGGTGAACTCTACGCGACGGTGTCCGCCATTACCGCCTGCGTGTTCTTTTTCGGCATACAGGCCGGATTGCCCGTTGAGGTGACGACGATAACGGCCATGGCGGTGGGCTTTGCCCTGCGGACCCTGGCCATCGTTTTCAAGATCGAAATGCCGCGCTTCGTTTACGTGCCGGTACGCGATCAGTCCTCCAAGAGGTAGCCCTGTCGGCTGGCCAGTGGCTCGGTGCCGACGATCTTGGCGATCGAATTGCCCGGCACGACGAATTTGGCGACGTTGCGCGATATGACCCGGCCCGAGGTGCCGGCAAGGACCGGTGTGCGCTCGGTGAAGGCGCCGGGGCCGTCAAGGGCGATGAGATCGGCGATGGGCTGGCCTTTTTCGACGTGATCGCCCAATTCCACGCGGTAGGCGAGAAGCCCGGCCTTATCGACACGCAGCATTTCGGTGGCGGTCAAGGGCGTCGGCGCGGGGGCCGGTTCGATCTCGGGCGGTGTGCCGGACGCAAAGCCCTTGGCCTGAAAAAAGGCGTAGAGCCGGGCAGCGTCATCCTTGCCGATGTGGTCGAACACATCGGGCTGGCCGCGATATTCGAGCGTTGCGGCACGAGCGGAAAAGGGAATGGGCTTATCAGGGTACGCCTGGCGCAGCCGCGTCCAGAGCGAGGGCCAGACTTCATCGAACGAGCCGCCACCCGAATCTTCGGCGGTCAGTTGAGCAACCGAGCCCATATGGTCGGCCAATGCGCCCAGTTCGGCCATGGAATCGGGGGTGACAAACAGATGGACCAGCGCCTCGTTGTCGCAATGGAGATCGAGGACATAATCGGCGTCATAGGCTTCGGTCATCACCAGATGCCGCAGCTTCTGCATGGCCGTGGTCGGGCGCTGGGCATCGAGCCAGTCGCGCACGGCCTGGCGGATTATCGCGACATTGGCAGCGGCGTCATTGGTGAGTTTCGATGCGATTTCGGTATCCACGGCGGCAAAGAGGTCGGGCCAGCGGCGGTTGAAATTGGTGCCCGAGCGGAAATCATAACGGCCCACATGATCTTCGAACACACGCTGGCCCATGCCGAGCGGGTTGACCATGGGGAAGATGGTGAAGCGGGCGCTGAGTTCACCCTTTTCGTCGGCGGATTTGAGCAGCGGCAGCAGGTGGTGCAGCGCCATGATGCCGGGCTGTTCGTCGGCATGGAGTGCGGCCTGCATGTAGATTTTGGTCGCCGCGTCGGCGGGACCGACCTTGAACAGCGTCAATTGGGTCGTCGTGCCGGGAGCATCGGCGTCGATGGTGTGGGTGATGCGGTCAAAGGCCATAAGGAACTACCGGATATATTTGGGGCCGAAACGCAGGCGCGGGCGGGATGTCGTGCGCTCTTTGGGCATGTGGCGCATCATGCGTTCATAAACGCGCCCGAAGACAAAGAAAATCACCATGGTGATGGCAAGAAACCACAGCGCTGCGATGGAAAAGTGAAGGAAGGCGTTGAAGTCGCGCTCGAACAGGTTCTGCGCGGTGTTGAGGATGTCGCGCTGGGCGTTGATGACTGGCAGGGTGAAATAGACCAGCGCCGTAGAGTGGAACAGGAACACCACTTCATTGGTATAGGCGGGCCAGGCAACGCGAATTGTGTTGGGCCAGGTGACGGTTCGGAACACCTGAAAGGGTGTCATTCCGAAGGCGCGGGCTGCCTCCAGCTCTCCTTTCGGGACTGTGCGCAGGGCGCCGTAGAGGATCTCGGCACTGTAGGCGGCGGTGTTCATCACCAGGGCCAGCGGGCCGATGAACAACGGATTCATCATCAGCCAGGCGATGCCCCAAGGGCGCCACCAGACGGGGTTGAGCGCCAGCATGATGGAATAGAACATGAAGAACTGGATAAACAGCGGCGAGCCGCGGAAGGCATAGATATAGGCCGAGCACAAGCGCCGGATGATGGCATTTTTCGAGTTCTTGCCGAGCGCGAGCAGTACGGCAAAGACAAAGCCTATCGGTAGCGAGGCGGCCGCGAAATAGATGTTGAACAGCGCCGGCTGGGCGTAAAGCGGGATCTCGGCGAAGATCTTGTGGATCAATTCCATCGCCTAGCCCTCCACCGGCATGCCGCGCCGCGCCCAGATGGTGAGCCTGGAAAAGCCCTTTTCCGAAAGCAGCGTGACGAGGATGTAGAAGACAAACAGCGCAATGAAATAGGCCCAGCGCCAGTCGCCATGCACAAGACCGGCCTGGGGCAGGAAGTTGGGTGAACCCAATTGGCCCGCCCACCAGACGATATCGGCGATCTGGAGCAGGGAGAGCAGCGACGTGGCCTTGATGAGCAGCAGCCAGACATTGGAAAGGCCGGGCAGGGCATAGACCCACATCTGGCGGATATGGATGCGCGTTAACACCTGAAAATCGCTCATGCCGTAGGCGCGGGCGGCTTCGAGCTGGCCCTGCGGAACGGCGCGCATGGCGCCGTGGATGACGTTGGCGGTGAACGCGCCGAAAATGATGCCCAGCGATACGCAGGCAAGGATCAGATATTCATAGGTCGAGAGCAGCCAGTTGGCCTCGCGGCAGGGCGGCCAGTTCGCCTGGTTGGCTGCGATGGAATCGGGCGTGCAGACCTGCATCGACCACACCCACTCGACCCCTTGCTCGAAGGCCAGCGGGAAGAACAGAAAGAACAGTACATCGGGAACACCGCGCACCATGCTGACATAGACGGTGCCTATGGCCCTGAGCGGCGCAAAGCGTGAGGCCTTTGCGGCGGCGCCCAGCAGGCCGAACACAAGCGCAAGGCAGCCGCCGAAGATGGCTGCCATGATGGTGAAGCGGAAACTGGCGTACCAGTTGAGATGCTTGCCGTTTGTCAGATAGCTGAGCCAGAAGGCGATATCTTCGCCCACCAGATCGAAAAGCCAGAAGGCGTCAGCGTCCACGCGCGTGCCCCTTGCGTGAGATGCCCGGCGAATGTCCCAGTCGGACGCCCGCCGGGCACAGGTTTGCGATTATTCCGTGTAGAACGGACCCGCGCCGTCGAACCATTCGGCGATCAGCGCATCGACGGTGCCATCGGCCTTGAGCGCCGTGAGGGCTTCGTCAAGCGTTGCGAGCAGCTCGGTATCTTCCTTGCGCACACCACCGCCGACGCCGCCGCCGATCATGACATCGGGGCCGAACATTTCCAGCGCGCCGCCGGAATTGGCGACGACCGGATCGAGCGAGGAGCCGTCAGCGAGGACCACATCGACATTGCCGGCGGCCAGATCGGCGATCGACTGATCGAAGGTGGCAAACGAGACGATGGTGTTATCGGCGGCAAAGTTTTCCTCGGCATAGGCTGCCTGGATGGTGTTGCCCTGAACGCCGATGCGCAGACCCGAGGGGCTTTCGATATCGATGCCCGCACCGGTTGCGGCGATGTAGTTGGAGGGATCGGGCGGGAAATAGTCCTGGGTGAAATTGATGGTCTCAAGCCGCTCGTCGGTAATCGACATGCCGGCCATGATGACATCATAGTTGCCCGCGACGAGGTTGGGGATGATGGGGTCCCATTCGCTCTGCACGAATTCGCAGGTCATGCCCGTGTGTTCGCAGATGGCGTTGCCCAGGTCGATTTCAAATCCGGCCAGCTCGCCGGCGTCGTTGACGAAATTCCAGGGCGCGTATGCACCCTCGGTGCCAATCCGCAGGGTTTCCTGGGCGTTGGCGGCTGTTGAAAGTGCTGCCAGAGCGGCAGCCGCGAGTATCACCTTTTTCATATGTCGAGTTCCCTTTGTTGGTTGGTGAGGCGACCGGGTCCCTTTTTGCATGATGGTTGCCGCCCCGGTCAGGCGTGACCCGCGGCGCTCAGGAACTGGCGCAGCCGGTCGGATTTGGTGGCGCCGAAGACTTCATCGACTGTGCCCTGTTCCTCGATCTTGCCCAGATGGAGGAAGACGACCTTGTCGGAGACTTCGCGCGCAAATTTCATGTCGTGGGTGACAAGGATCATGGTGCGGCCTTCATCGGCCAGCATCTTTATGACGCCCAGCACCTCGACTTCGAGTTCCGGATCGAGCGCCGAAGTGGGCTCGTCGAACAACATGAGTGTGGGATTGATGCAGAGCGCGCGCGCAATGGCGGCACGCTGCTGCTGGCCGCCCGACAGCTGGGCGGGAAAGGCTTCGGCCTTGGCCGCGATGCCCACCTTGTCGAGCAGGGCAAGCGCCTGTTCGCGCACTTCTTCCCTGTTACGCTTTTGAACGAGGAGCGGTGCTTCCATGACGTTTTCGAGGATCGTCATGTGCGACCAGAGATTGAATGACTGGAACACCATGCCGAGCTTGGAGCGGATACGGCGCAATTGAGATGCGTCGGTGGGGTGACGGTCGGGACCTTCGGCCGAAAGCGACACGTGCTCGCCATCGATGGTCACGTCTCCCCGGTTGGGGATTTCGAGCATGTTGATGCAGCGCAAAAGGGTGGACTTTCCCGAACCTGACGACCCGATGAGCGAGACCACGTCGCCGCCCATGGCACCAAGCGAAACGCCCTTGAGAACTTCAAGACTGCCAAAGGACTTGTGGAGGTCCGTGATCTCCAGAATTTGCGTCATTCGGTACGGGTTTACCCCTTGTTGGTTTTGCCGAGCCCGCTGCAGTTCCCCATTACCCCGATGGGGGCCGCCCACACAAACAGGAAACCAGAAAGCGCCGCGATACAAAAGCGAAAACGACAATCTCGTGTCGCTTTTTCGACCAAACGGTAAAAACTACGCGCGGGGCGATAACCGTTTGAATACCAGTCCGCCAAGTTGATTTCCGCTGTCAACTTGGCCGGTGCTAAGGTCCGGCGGGACGCAAACGAGATTCGCCGGCACCATGGGTTTCGACTACAATTCGCTTCTGATGGCCTCAGGCGCAGCGGGGATTGCGCTTTGTTTCACGCTGATGAGTTCGTGGCTGCGCGAGCGTGGGTCGACATTCCTTCTCACCTGGGCGCTGTGTATCGCCATCATCATCGCAGCGATCGTCGCCTTTTCGGTTTTCCACAGCACCGTCAACGTGCTGCATTCCATGCTTGCCGGCGTGTTGCTCACCACAGCCTTTGCGATCAGTTACGGTGGATTTACCCAGTTCAGCACCGGACGGTTTGCAAGTGGACCGGTTGTTGTTCTGGCCGTCGTCAGCGCCGCACCGATCATTGTGAGCGGCGCTTTTGGATTTGACGGGCTGAGCTTTGTTTTCATCAACGCGATGAGCGCGTTGCTCCTGGGGTTCTGCGGCTATCAGTACTGGACGGCACGGGCGGAATCTCCCGGTCCGATCACGGCTATTGCCGCATTGCACTGGATGCTGACACTTTCCTATGTGTTTTGCGTGATCGTCGTCGCCGCGGAAACGCCGCTCTATCTCGATGGCCGAGTGCCCGACAACTGGGCCGAAGCCCTTAATCTGATGGTTTCAGTGATCGCGCTTACCGGGATCGGCGGGCTGTTCGTCACGGTGCATCAGGAGCGCATCAGCCGCAGGCATCGCGATGCATCATTGATCGATCCCCTGACCGGGTTGAACAACCGACGGGCGCTTTTCGAGAGATTTCCCGATGGTCTTGTGCCGCAGGGGGCCGGACTGATCGTTTTCGACCTCGACGATTTCAAGGGGCTCAACGACCGGCATGGCCATGCGTTCGGCGATACAGTGTTGCGCAGTTTCGCGCGCATGGTGGAGGAAAACTGCCGCGCGGAGGATATGGCCGTGCGGCTGGGCGGCGAGGAATTCGTTCTGGTGCTGCCGCAAAGCTCGGCCACCCATGCACTGGCACTGGCCGAACGCATCCGCAGCATAATGGGCCGGATGATCCATACCATGGACAACCAGCCGGTGATCTGTACGGTCAGCGCCGGCGTTGCGATGGCCGAAAAGCCCGGGCTGAGCCTCGATACGCTGATCCGCAAGGCGGACAATGCGCTCTATCTCTCAAAGCGCTCGGGGCGCAACCGCGTGTCGCAAACGGCTTCTTCAGCGGCTTGATGACCCTATCGCGCCGGGCCTGTTTCGACCGGCGCATCGTCGCGTCCGCCCCATTCGGTCCATGAGCCGTCATACAGCGCGACCTTTTCGGCGCCGATGGTGTCGAGCGCCAGGGCCAGAACCGCGGCGGTCACGCCCGATCCGCATGAGGTGATGACCGGCCTTGCCGGATCGATACCGGCGGCGCGGATGGCTTTTTCCAGTTCAGCGTCCGGCTTGAGCGCGCCATCGGCAATGAGCGCGTCAAAGGGCAGGTTACGGCTCTGCGGGATATGGCCCGATCTGAGCCCGGCGCGCGGCTCGGGCGTGTCGCCTGTAAAGCGGGCCGCGCCGCGGGCGTCGAGAATCTGGTGGCCCGCCTGGCTGGCGGCCAGAACCTCATCGAAGCCGGCGACGGCACCGCTGTCGAATTTCGCATCGAATGCTGCCGGCGGCGCGACCGAATCGCCGGTTTCGAGCGGGCGATTTTCGGCTCGCCATCTCGGCCCGCCGCCCGCGAGAATTTTGACCTCGCGCGCGCCCATGACCGTGAAGGTCCACCAGGCGCGCGGGGCCGAAAAAAGCCCCGCTTCGTCGTAAACGACAAGGACTTTGTCCGAAGCGATGCCCAGCGCGCCGGCCATTGCGGAAAAGGTCTCGGCATCCGGCAGCATGTGGGGCAGGCCCGATGAGAGGTCGGCGTTTTTGTCGAGATCGAAAAAGACTGCGCCGGGGATGTGACCGGCGAGATATTCAGCGTGCGCGTTACGCCCGGAATTGGGCATGTGCCAGGAGGCATCGATCACCTGGACATCGGGATCATCGAGATGGTCGGCCAACCATTGTGTGGTGACGAAACGGGACATGGATTTCTCCTTAGGGCAGGCGCGCGATGCGGTCTGTCAGAAGCGCGTAGAACGCATCGGAATCGCCTGAACGGATGAACGTCGCGTTGCGCGGGCGGTCGGTGACGTGCCAGTAATCGGCGACCGTCATGCCGCGTGTCAAAGGGCTGGCGCATTCGATTTCGACATTGCACAGCCGGCCCTTGAAAATCTCGGGTGCGATCATGTAGGCGGTGACGCAGGGATCGTGGAGTGGGGCGCCGGGCCAGCCGTATTTTTCAAGATCGAAGCGCTCGGAAAAGCCCAGCATTGCAGCAACCGCCTCGCCCGAGCGGTTGCTGATGGCCCGGAACGCTTCGACGCGCTCGGGGGTGCCGATCATCTGATGGGTGACATCGAGCGGCATCATGGTGATTGGTGCGCCGCATTTGAGCACGGTCTGGGCGGCTTCGGGATCGACATAGATATTGAATTCAGCGGCCGGGGTGATGTTGCCGACCTCGAAATAGGCACCACCCATCAGGACGATTTCCTGGATGCGGGCGGCGATGTCGGGGGCTTTGACCAACGCCATGGCGAGATTGGTCAGCGGGCCGAGCGCACAAAGCGTGACCGTTTTTTCCGGCTCGCGCCGAATCGTGTCGATGATGAAATCGACGCCGTGCTTGGCCTCGAGGCGCAGTTTGGGCTCGGGCAGGTCGGGGCCGTCCAGCCCGGTCTGACCGTGGACGTGCTCGGCGGTAACCAACTCGCGCATGAGGGGGCGGGCGCATCCGGCATAGACCGGAACATCGCGGCGTCCGGAGAGTTCAACCACCTTGAGGGCGTTCTTGGCGTTCTGGGCAAGACCCACATTGCCGGCCACGGCCACGATGCCGAGCGTTTCGATCTCCTCGGGGCTGGCCAATGCCAAAAGGATGGCGACGGCGTCGTCCTGGCCGGGGTCGGTGTCGATGATGATCTTGCGTGCCAAGGTGAGCCTCCAGGTCGTGTCGTTTGCGGCGCGATCCTAGTCATGGCGCGGGAAAAGGGAAGGGGCGTGGTGCGGCGTTAAAACATGAAATGTACAGTCAGCTTTTCTTGACATAGTTTAGAATTGTTATAATCTTTGACGGCAGCGCATGAAGCGATATTGTGCGTTCTGTTCAAGATTCTCCGGCGCTTTGGCGCTTTCAATGACAGGGCATGCCCCATGAGACTGACCCGCCAGACAAGCTATGCCGTTCGGACGCTGATGTATTGCGCCATCAACGCGCCCGATCTTTCGCGCGTGGCCGATATCGCCAAGGCTTACGGGATTTCGGAGTTGTTCCTGTTCAAGCTGATCAAGCCGCTTGTGGAAAACGACATTCTGGAGACGGTGCGGGGCCGTCATGGCGGCGTCCGCCTTGCGCGTCCCGCAGCGGAAATCACCCTGCTCGACGTCATTTCGCTGACCGAAGAAAATTTTGCGCTGGCGGAATGTTTCGAAGGCGGAGAAACCAGTTGTCCGCTGGTCGGCGGATGCGAGCTCAATGCCGCCCTGCACGAAGCGCTCGAGGCGTTCTTTGCGGTTTTGCGCTCCTACACGATCGCCGATCTCACCGACAAGCGCCGTGCCATGCGCTCGCGTCTGGGTATCGAGATGCTGGGCCTGGAGCTGAACTAGCCTTCCCCAACGGATTCTGATTCTCGGCGAAAAATTTCGCAGGGCTTAAAATATGATCTTTACAGTCATGTTTTGATGGGATAGACACGGTCCTGCAGGAGTGAGGCCTGCCCCTTGACCCTGTATACGGAGCGCCAAAGCCGTGTACAGGGTCTTTTTCGTCTCAGCGCGGGCGTGGTTGCCGATCGCGGCTCAGCGTTTGTTCTGCGGCGTCAGGCCGTGCAGGAACAACTGGTCGAGGAAACGCGCGGCATCCTCGAATCGCCCCTCGCCGCCGCGTTCACGGCCGAGGACGGCCTTCACCTGAATGTCGAAATCGGCGTAATGCTGGGTGGTGGCCCAGATCGAGAAGATCAGGTGATAAGGGTCCGCCTTGGCGATCTTGCCCTCGGCCATCCAGCCCTTGATGATCTTGACCTTTTCGTCGACCAGGTCTTTGAGATCGGTGTGCAGGATCTCGTAAAAACCCGGCGCGCCGCGCAGCATTTCATTGGCGAACAGACGGCTTTCACGGGGAAAATCGCGGCTCATCTCCAGCTTGCGGCGGATATAGGACTGGATCTCGGGCAGAGGGTCGCCGTCGGGGTCCATTTCCCGCAAGGGCTCGAGCCAGGTATCGAGAATACGCGCCAGAAGCGGGGCATGGATATCTTCCTTGGATTTGAAATAATAGAGCAGATTGGGCTTGCTCATCCCTGCCGCTTCGGCGATCTGGTCGATGGTCGAGCCGCGGAAACCGAACTGGGAAAAGACGTCGAGCGCGGCTTCCAGGATGACTTCCTGCTTTTCGCGCTGGATCCGGGTTGCCGGTCTCGGCGTCTCTGCTTCGGTGGTCATTTTCGGCTGCTGCCTCCCATAAAGAATCCCGGAGCCGGAATCCTGAACCGGTTCGGGGCCGTTTCCGTGACCCGGAGCGGGCATGAGAATTATACCCCTTGAACCTTGCATTGAGAGTGCTAGAATTTTTCCAATCGGTCAAAAAAATTCTGACCGAAATCAACAACCGGCCGCCCGAAACAATCGGGAAACGCCGGAGAGGGAATATTCATGTCGCAGGGCGCTCCGTCCATCCCCAATGATCTCAATGCTTTCTGGATGCCATTCACGGCCAACCGGCAGTTCAAGAAGAGCCCACGCATGTTCGTGGGCGCCAAGGACATGCACTATAGAACCGCTGATGGGCGGGACGTGCTCGATGGCACCGCGGGTCTGTGGTGCGTCAATGCCGGTCACTGTCGACCGCTGATCACCGAAGCTATCGCCAATCAGGCAGCCGAACTCGATTACGCTCCGGCCTTCCAGATGGGCCATCCCAAGGCGTTCGAGCTTGCCAACAGGCTGGTCGATCTGGCGCCCGACGGGCTCGACCACGTGCTGTTCACCAATTCGGGGTCCGAATCGGTGGAAACGGCGCTCAAGGTGGCGCTGGCTTACCAGAAGACCATCGGTCAGGGCTCACGCACCCGGCTGATCGGGCGGGAGCGCGGCTATCACGGGGTCAATTTCGGCGGCATTTCGGTGGGCGGGATCGTCGCCAACCGCAAGATGTTCGGAACGCTTCTGACCGGCGTCGATCATCTGCCGCACACCCATTTACCGGCAAAGAACGCCTTTTCGCGCGGTGAGCCGCAGCATGGGGTGGAACTGGCCGAGGAACTGGAGCGCATCGTCACGCTCCACGATGCTTCGACGATCGCCGCGGTGATCGTTGAGCCGGTGGCGGGGTCTACGGGGGTTCTGATCCCGCCACCGGGTTATCTCAAGCGCCTGCGCGAAATCTGCGACAAGCACGGCATATTGCTGATCTTCGATGAGGTCATCACCGGATATGGCCGGCTCGGAACGCCATTCGGCGCCGATTACTTCGGGGTGACGCCCGACATCATGGTCACCGCCAAGGGGCTGACCAATGGCGTTATTCCCATGGGCGCGGTGTTCACGTCGTCGAAAATCCACGACGCATTCATGACCGGGCCCGAACACCTGATCGAATTTTTCCACGGCTATACCTATTCGGGCAATCCGATCGCCTCGGCGGCGGGGCTGGCGACGCTGGAGACCTACAAGCAGGAAGGCTTGCTGACCAGGGGCGCCGAACTTGGACCCTATTTCGAGGATGCGCTCCATTCGCTCAAGGGCGCGCCGCATGTGATCGACGTGCGCAATATCGGGCTGGTGGGGGCAATCGAACTCGAGCCCATTGCCGGCGAGCCGACAAAACGCGCGTTCTCAGCTTTCGTGAAGGCCTTCGAAAAAGGCGTTCTGATCCGCACGACGGGCGATATCATCGCGCTTTCGCCCCCGCTGATCGTGGAAAAACAACAGATCGACCAAATCGTCGACACCATTCGCACGGTCCTCGGGGAGGTGGATTGAGTCATGCAGATCATCGAAAACGCCATAGGCGGCAAGCTGGTCGTTTCGGCATCGAGCCGCAAATCGGCAGTCTATAACCCGGCGACCGGCGAGCAGATTGCGCAGTTGCCGCTTTCGAAAAATGCCGAGATCGACGCCGCTGTGGCCTCGGCAAAGGCCGCGCAGCCGGCCTGGGGCGCCACGCCGCCGCTCAAGCGGGCGCGGGTGATGTTTCGGTTCAAGGAACTGCTCGACAAACACGCCGCCGATCTGGCCCGGGAAATCTCGCGCGAACACGGCAAGACCCATGACGACGCTTTGGGCGAAGTGCAGCGCGGCATTGAGTGCGTGGAATATGCCTGTGGCATCCCCGAGCTCTTGAAAGGCACGTTCACCCGCAATGTCGGCCCGGCCATCGATGCCTATGCCGATCGCCAGCCGCTGGGCGTTGTGGCGGGAATCACCCCGTTCAACTTTCCGGCCATGGTGCCGATGTGGATGTATCCTTCGGCCATCGCGTGCGGCAACACCTTCATACTCAAGCCCTCCGAGCGCGATCCGTCGGCGCCGATGCTGGCCTGGAATTTGTTCATGGAGGCCGGGCTGCCCGAGGGCGTGCTCAATATCGTCCATGGCGACAAGGAAGCCGTCGATCACATTTTGGACCATCCCGATATCAAGGCGGTGAGCTTTGTCGGCTCCACGCCAATCGCCGAATATGTCTATCAACGTGGCACCAAAGCCGGGAAGCGCGTGCAGGCGCTGGGCGGCGCGAAAAACCACATGGTGATCCTCCCCGACGCGGATCTGGACCAGGCAGCCGATGCTCTGATGGGTGCCGGGTACGGATCCGCTGGGGAGCGCTGCATGGCGATTTCGGTGGCCGTGCCGGTGGGCGAAAAAACAGCCGATGCGCTGATCGAAAGGCTCAAGCCGCGCGTTGAAAGCCTCAAGATCGGCCCGGCGACCGACAAGGACGCCGAGATGGGTCCGCTGGTGACCGCGATGCATCGCGACAAGGTGGTGGGCTATATCGACAAGGGGGTCGCCGAAGGCGCCGAGCTTGTGGTCGATGGACGCGGGTTCAAGCTGCAGGGCTATGAGGATGGATATTATGTCGGCGGTACGCTGTTTGATCGCGTGAAGCCGGAAATGACCATCTACAAGGAGGAGATTTTCGGTCCCGTCCTTTCGGTGGTCCGCGCGCCCGATTATGCTGACGCAGTCAAGATGATCAACGAGCACGAATACGGAAACGGCGTTGCGATCTTCACCCGCGACGGCGATGCGGCGCGCGACTTTGCCGACCGGATCGAGGTTGGTATGGTGGGGGTCAACGTCCCCATTCCGGTGCCTGTGGCCTATCATTCGTTCGGGGGCTGGAAGCGGTCCCTGTTCGGGGATCATTCGATCTACGGGCCGGAGGGCGTGCATTTTTATACGCGGCTCAAAACCGTCACCACGCGCTGGCCTGCCGGCATCAAGTCGGGCGCACAATTTACATTTCCAACCCTCTGATCATTTCAAAAGAAGGGAGCAAAGAGCATGGCGACACTCGGAGACAATCTAAAGGTCAACGGCGACAGGCTCTGGGATTCCCTTATGGAGATGGCCAAGATCGGGCCGGGCGTGGCTGGTGGCAACAACCGCCAGACGCTGACCGATGCCGACAAGGAGGGGCGCGAACTGTTCAAGCGCTGGTGCGATGAGGCCGGGCTTGAAATGGGCGTCGACAAGATGGGCACCATGTTTGCGCGCCGCGAGGGCACCGACCCCGACGCGTTGCCGGTTTATGTGGGGTCTCACCTCGATACCCAGCCGACCGGCGGGAAATATGACGGCGTGCTCGGCGTGCTGGGCGGGCTGGAATTGATCCGAACGCTCAACGATCTCGACATCAAGACAAAGCATCCTATCGTCGTGACCAACTGGACCAATGAGGAGGGCACCCGCTTTGCGCCCGCCATGCTGGCCTCGGGCGTTTTCGCAGGGGTGCATGAGCTCGATTGGGCCTATGACCGGGTCGATGCCAAGGGGCTCAAATTCGGCGATGAACTCAAGCGCATTGGCTGGGTCGGTGACGAAGAGGTCGGTACGCGAAAGATGAAGGCGTTTTTCGAGCTTCATATCGAGCAGGGCCCGATCCTTGAAGCCGAAGGCAAGGATATCGGCGTTGTCACCCACGTGCAGGGCTTGTGGTGGCTGCAGGTGACACTGACCGGCAAGGACGCGCACACCGGCTCGACCCCGATGCCGATGCGCAGGAACGCCGGACTCGGCATGGCGCGGATGACCGAGCTGGTCCACCAGATCGCCATGAGCCATCAGCCCGAAGCGGTGGGCGCCATCGGTCATTGCGATGTCTATCCCAATTCGCGCAACGTCATTCCCGGCAAGGTGGTGTTCACCATCGATTTCCGCTCGCCGCGCCAGGACGTGCTGGATGCGATGAAGGCGCGGTTCGAGACCGAGGCGCCGAAAATCGCCGAGGAGTTGGGGCTGGGCATGGAAATCGAGGTGGCGGGCCATTTCGATCCCGTAACGTTCGATGAAGGCTGCGTCACAGCAGTCCGCAACGCTGCCGAACGGCTCGGCTATTCGCACCGCGACATCGTCTCGGGCGCCGGCCACGATGCGTGCTGGATCAACAAGATCTATCCGACCGCCATGGTCATGTGCCCGTGCGTGGATGGCCTGAGCCACAACGAAGCCGAGGACATTTCAAAGGAATGGGCGACGGCCGGCGCCGACGTGCTGCTGCATGCGGTGGTTGAGACGGCGGAGATTGTCGGCTAGCTCAAAAAGAACAGGGTCCAGCACGCGCACGGCAAATGCGCGCCAGTGGGCGATCAGACAAGGGGAAACATCATGAGCACAGTCATCAAGAACGGCACCATCGTCACCGCCGATCTGACCTACAAGGCCGATATCAGGATCGAGGGCGAGACCATCGTCGAGATCGGGCCGGACCTTTCCGGTGATAGTGTGCTCGATGCCTCGGGATGCTATGTGATGCCGGGCGGGATCGATCCGCATGTGCATCTGGAAATGCCCTTCATGGGCACCTATTCCTCCGACGATTTCGAATCCGGCACCCGCGCCGCGCTGGCGGGCGGGACGACAATGGTTGTCGATTTCTGCCTGCCGAGCCCCGGCCAGAGCCTGCTCGAAGCGCTTTCGATGTGGGACAACAAATCGGGCCGCGCCCATTGCGATTATTCCTATCACATGGCGATCACCTGGTGGAGCGAGCAGGTGTTTGATGAAATGGAGACGGTGGTCAAAGAGAAGGGCATCAACACCTTCAAGCACTTCATGGCGTACAAGGGTGCGCTGATGGTGCAGGATGATGAGATGTATGCCTCGTTCCAGCGCTGTGCCGAGCTTGGGGCGATGCCGCTGGTGCATGCCGAAAACGGCGATGTGGTTGCCGATTTGTCGGCGAAGCTCCTGGCAGCAGGCAATAACGGGCCCGAAGGCCATGCCTATTCACGCCCGCCCCAGGTCGAGGGCGAAGCCACCAATCGGGCGATCATGATTGCCGATATGGCCGGGGTGCCGCTCTATGTGGTCCATACGAGCTGCGAGGAAAGCCACGAGGCGATCCGCAGGGCACGTCAGCAGGGCAAGCGGGTTTATGGCGAGCCGCTGATCCAGCATCTGACCCTCGATGAGTCAGAATATTTCGACAAGGACTGGGACCATGCCGCCCGGCGCGTCATGAGCCCGCCTTTCCGCAACAAGACGCACCAGGATTCGCTGTGGGCCGGGCTGCAGTCGGGCTCGCTGCAGGTGGTCGCGACCGATCATTGCGCCTTTACCACCGAGCAGAAGCGCACGGGTGTCGGTGATTTCACCAAGATCCCCAACGGCACGGGCGGGCTTGAAGACCGCATGCCGATGCTGTGGACCTATGGTGTGTCGACGGGACGACTGACCATGAACGAATTCGTCGCCGTTACCTCGACCAATATCGCCAAGATCCTCAACGTCTATCCCAAAAAGGGCGCCATTCTTGTCGGTGCGGATGCCGATATCGTTGTCTGGGACCCCGAAAAGGAAAAGACCATTTCCGCCAAATCCCAGCAATCGTCCATCGACTACAACGTATTCGAGGGCAAGCACGTCAAGGGCCTGCCGCGCTATACGCTGACGCGAGGCCGGGTGGCTGTCGAGGACGGGGCGATACAGCCGAAAGAGGGGCACGGCCAGTTTGTGCCGCGCGATCCCTTCCAGGCTGTGAACAAAGCGCTTTCGAAGTGGAAAGAGCTCACCGCACCGCGCAAGGTGGAGCGGAGCGGCATACCGGCATCTGGTGTCTGATACCAAACGGCAAATTTGGAATCGGGTGCAAATTCAAGGGGAATAGAGGGTTTGGCGAACGGGGCAAGCGTGGTCGAAGCCAAAGGGCTCGGGCTGACATTTGAAACTGCGGACGGGCCGGTACACGCGCTTTCGGACGTTAATCTGGCGATTTCCAAAGGCGAATTCGTTTCGTTCATCGGTCCATCGGGGTGCGGGAAAACCACGTTTCTGCGGGTGATCGCCGATCTCGAACAGCCGACATCGGGCACGATCACCGTCAACGGGCACAGCCCCGAACAGGCGCGCAAGGATCGGTCGTACGGATATGTGTTCCAGGCCGCCGCGCTTTATCCGTGGCGGACCATCGAGCGCAATGTGGGCCTGCCACTCGAGATCATGGGCTATTCGAAGGCCGAGCGGCAAAAGCGCATCGCGCGGACGCTGGAGATGGTCAATCTTTCAGGGTTCGAGCAGAAATTTCCCTGGCAGCTTTCGGGCGGCATGCAGCAGCGCGCCTCGATTGCCCGCGCGCTGGCCTTCGATGCTGATCTGCTCTTGATGGACGAACCGTTCGGGGCGCTCGACGAGATCGTGCGCGATCATCTCAATGAGCAGCTGCTCGAACTTTGGGCCAAGACCGACAAGACGATCTGTTTTGTCACCCACTCGATCCCCGAAGCGGTTTATCTTTCGACCAAGATCGTGGTGATGAGCCCGCGTCCAGGCCGGGTGACCGACATTATCGAAAGCACACTCCCCAAAGAGCGTCCGCTCGATATCCGCGAGACGCCGGAATTCCTCGAAATTGCCGCCCGGGTCCGTGAGGGACTGCGGGCCGGGCATTCCTATGAGGAATAGTAAATGAAGCGGCTGGCTGAGGGGAGTTTCGTTCCGGTCCTGGTGGTGGTGCTCGCCATCATCGCCATCTGGTATGGCGGCACGATTGTTCTCAACACGCCCTGGCAGCAGAGCGTTTATGCGCGGGCCGATCTTGTCGATGTGCCGCTCACCCAGTTTCTGGCTGACGTTTTCGCCCAGCAGCGCCCTGTGTTGCCGGCGCCCCATCAGGTGGCCGTCGAATTTTACAATTCGGTGTTCAACGCCAATCCTTCCACCCCGCGCAGCCTGATCTTTCACGCCTGGATCACCCTTTCGGCAACGGGGCTGGGGTTCATCTTCGGCACGTTGCTGGGGATCGGGCTGGCGGTGCTGATCGTTCACAACCGGGCGATGGACCGCTCGCTGATGCCGTGGATCATTGCCAGCCAGACCATCCCCATTCTGGCGATTGCGCCGATGGTGGTGGTGGTGCTCAATTCGGTGGGGCTGACCGGGCTGATCCCCAAGGCGCTGATTTCAACCTATCTTTCGTTCTTTCCGGTGGTGGTGGGCATGGTCAAGGGTTTCCGCAGCCCCGAGGCCATCCATCTCGATCTGATGCGCACCTATAATGCCTCGGGCAATCAGGTGTTCTGGAAGCTGCGCTGGCCGGCGGCCATTCCCTATCTCTTCACATCGATGAAGGTGGGTGTTGCCGCTTCGCTGGTCGGGGCCATCGTCGGCGAATTGCCGACAGGGGCTGCGGGCGGGCTCGGTTCGCGCCTGCTGGCCGGGTCGTATTACGGGCAGACGACGCAGATCTGGGCGGCGCTTTTGATGGCTGCGGCGCTTTCGGCGGCGCTGATCTTTGCGATTGGCGCCATCCAGTCGCTCACCTCGAAAATGATGGGAGCGCCCGCATGAACGGCTGGATTGTAACGGCGCTGGCGGTCTGGCTGGCCGGGTGGGGGATCAACGAATTTCTGGTGCGGATCGGAACGCGCGACCGCGTTGCGGCGAGCGCCATCAACATTGCCGTTCCGGTGATCTTCGGCGTCGTCCTGCTCGTGGTCTGGGAGGGGCTGGTGCGGGGCTTGAACGTTCCCGCCGTGCTGCTGCCGCCACCATCGGTGATCTGGGAGCGGCTTTTGGCCTCGATCCCCAACCCCATCTGGCCGGACTTTCAGCAGACATTCTTGAAATCGGTCCTTGTCGGCTATGCCATAGGCTGCGGATCGGCGTTTATCGTGGCCGTCGCCATCGACCGCTCGCCCTTTCTCAAGCGGGGTCTGCTGCCGGTGGGAAATTTCGTTTCCGCGCTGCCGCTGGTGGGCATCGCGCCGATCATGGTGATGTGGTTCGGGTTCGACTGGCAGTCGAAAGCCGCCGTCGTGGTCGTGATGACGTTCTTTCCAATGCTGGTAAACACCGTGGCGGGGCTGAACGCCACCGGGCAGATCGAAAAAGACCTCATGCGGACCTATGCGGCCAGCTATTGGCAGACACTCGCAAAATTGCGCTTGCCCATGGCATGGCCCTTCATCTTCAATGCGTTAAAGATCAATTCGACGCTGGCGCTCATCGGGGCCATCGTCGCCGAGTTTTTCGGCACTCCTGTCGTGGGAATGGGGTTCCGGATATCCGCGGCCATCGGACGGCTTCAAGTCGATATGGTCTGGGCCGAGATCGCGGTTGCCGCGCTCGCCGGCTCGCTGTTCTACGGGGTGATCGCGCTCATCGAGCGCGCCGTCACCTTCTGGCACCCGTCCATGCGTGGGGGACGCGGAGGCTAGGGACGAAACCATTCCGTTCGCCGCGCGGCAAACGCGGGGGGCGGGGAAACAACGGGTGGTTTGTGTCCGGCATGGCGCCGGGTAGCCATCGAAAAGCAAGGGGAACATCATGAAAGCTCTTAAAATCGCGACCCTGGCCGGCATGCTTATGGCTTCGGCCAGCCCGGTCTTCGCCCAGGATCTCTATCCACTGACCTTCCAGCTCAAATGGGTCAATCAGGGCCAGTTCGCCGGCTACCTGGTGGCCAAGGAACTTGGCTACTATGAAGAAGCCGGTCTCGACGTCACCATCAATCCCGGTGGCCCCGACATCGCCCCCGAGCAGGTGATCGCCGGCGGCGGCGCCGATGTCATCACCACATGGATGGCGGCGGGCCTTGCGGCGCGCGAACGCGGCGTGCCGCTGGTCAATATCGCCCAGCCCTTCGCCACCACGGCTCTGGAAATGGTCTGCTCGGAAGAAAGCGGCGTGGAAACCACTGCCGATTTCCCCGGCAAGACGCTGGGTGTCTGGTTCTTCGGCAATGAATACCCGTTCTATGCGTGGATGGCTCAGTTGGGGCTGTCCACCGATGGCGGCGAGGACGGGGTCGAAGTCTTGCGGCAGGCCTTCTCGGCCGACCCGCTGCTTCAGGGGCAGGCCGATTGCATCTCGGTCATGCGCTACAATGAATACAAGCAGGTGCTCGACGCGGGCATTCCCGAAGACAGCCTGACCCTGTTCAACTTCGCCGATGAAGGCGTGGGCATGCTCGAAGACGGTCTTTACGTCATGGAAGACCGGCTCGAAGACCCAGAGTTCGTCGAGGCGATGGCGGCGTTTGTCGAAGCCTCGATGGCCGGCTGGGCCTATGCCGAGGAGAATCCCGAGGAAGCTGCCGAGATTGTTCTCAACAATGACATGTCCGGCGCGTTGACGCTTGAAAGCCAGATCTATCAGGTCAACGAAGCTGCCGCGTTGGTGGGCGATAGCCCGGCGCTCGATATCGAAGCGTATGAGCAGACCGTCGCGACGCTGCTTTCGGCAGTGTCCCCGGACAATCCCGCGATTACCGCGGAGCCGGAAGGCGCCTATACGACGGTGGTCACCGACCTCATCGAATAGGGCCGGTTACAAGCCCGACTGAAAGAGGCGGAACCTTCCGCCTCTTTTTTTATTCGCCTGTTGCATTTTGCCTCTCCAAATTCGCTCGCAAACACGATAGAGCGGAAAAGGAATTTCGCCGCGCCGGGGAAGTGGGGGTGCGGCAATCATGAAGACACGTTGCGCAGGAAGCGCCTGAAATGGCGGCGTTTCGGCGCATATGCAAATCCAAAACGTTTTGGCTCGCGGCAGGGCCGCGACAGGAGTGACGGACAATGACGATCAAGGCGCTCGTCTGGGGCGAGAACGTTCACGAGCAGAAAAGCGAAGTGGTGGCCGACCTCTATCCGGAGGGAATGCACGCTCAAATAGCCAAATTGCTGGCTGAAGACGCCGGTATCTCAGTCGATACCGTGGTGCTGCAGGACCCAGAGCATGGCCTGACCGACGCCGTTCTGGCCGATACCGATGTGCTGTTGTGGTGGGGGCACGCGGCGCATGGCGATGTCGATGACGTCATCGTCGAGCGCGTGGCAAAACGCGTCTGGGAGGGCATGGGGCTTATCCTTTTGCACTCGGCGCATTTCTCCAAGATCTTCAAGCGACTCATGGGCACACCCTGTGCGCTCAAATGGCGCGAGGCGGGCGAGCGTGAACGGTTGTGGGTCGTCAATCCGCGCCATCCCATCGCCGAAGGGCTTGGCGAATTTTTCGAGCTCGAGAATGAGGAAATGTATGGAGAGCCGTTCTCGGTGCCCGAACCGCTCGAAACCGTGTTCATTTCCTGGTTCCAGGGCGGGGAAGTTTTCCGCTCGGGGCTGACCTATCGGCGCGGGGCGGGCAACATCTTTTATTTCCGGCCCGGACACGAAACCTATCCCACCTATTACGACGCGACGGTGGGCAAGGTTTTGCGCAACGCGGTCAAATGGGCGCACAACCCGCAAGGGCGGTATGAGGGCGTTCACGACGCACCCAACGTGCCGGTGGACAAGGCTCTCGAAAAGATCGAAGAGCGCGGCGGCAAGCTGCACAAGGCGGGCGAGGAAGGCTTCCGCTAGGGGCCTGAATCTCAATCAATCAAATTCTTTTGCGGGAGCGCAGCATGCGTCTTGTGATCCTTGGCACGGGCAATATGGCGTCCAGCCATGCGGCGCATTTTGGTGCCATCGACGGCGTTGAAATCGTGGGGGCTGTCGATCTCGATGCCGAGCGTGCCCAGCGCTTTGCCCAGAGCTACGATATTCCCCGCACCTTCACCTCGCTTGACGAGGCGCTCGATTGGGGCCAGTTCGACTCGATCGCCAACGTCACGCCCGACCGGTTCCATTTCGAAACCTCGATGAAAGCGATCGCGGCGGGCAAGAACGTATTCTGCGAAAAGCCTTTGGCGACCCATTACGGGCATGCCGAGGGTATGGCCGATGCTGCCGAAGCGGCGGGGCTGATCAACATGGTCAACCTCACCTACCGCAACGTTGCCGAGTTGCAGAAATTCCGGCAATTGGTCGATGAAGGCGTTATCGGTGACATCAAGCACGTGGAGGCGAGCTATCTGCAAAGCTGGCTGGTCTCGAAAGCCTGGGGCGACTGGCGGACCGATCCGACATGGCTCTGGCGGCTGTCGACCGCGCACGGCTCGAACGGAACGCTGGGCGATATTGGCATCCACATTCTCGATTTCGCGTCGTTCGGCATCAATGCGCCGATTGCATCGATGTTCTGCCGGCTCAAGGCCTTCGACAAGGATCCGGACGGGCGGATCGGGGATTATGTGCTCGATGCCAATGACAGCTTCACAATGAGCCTTGAATTCGGCTCGGGTGCCCTGGGCGTGGTGCATGCGACGCGCTGGGCATCGGGCTATCTCAATACGCTTCGCCTGCGGGCCTATGGCGACAAGGGCGGACTGGAAGTCCAGCACGGTATGAACGGGTCCTCGCTGCAGATGTGCGCGGGAGAGGACGCCGAAGTCGCCCACTGGCAGGACGTGCCGGTCGAGCCCGTGCCGACCAATTATCACCGTTTTGTCGAGGCGGTGCATTCGGGCGTTAATGGCGATCCCAGCTTCCGCTACGCTGCGGACATGCAAAAGGTGCTCGATCTGGGTTTTGTATCCGAGACCAAGCGGCAGGAAATCACCGTAGGATAAATCTCCCCCTCTGGTCGCTTCCCCTGCGAAAGCCGGGGCCCAGCAGCATGAACCGAGCCACTGACGCCGCCCCCATCGGCCCCGGCTTTCGCCGGGGAAGCGCGGGACGTTGGGTAGAATCTTCATAACGTTAAGCGGTGCCGGAAAAGAAAAGGGCGCGTCTGGTGACGCGCCCTTCGTGCATGATGGATAAGCTGTTTGCTTATTCGATAATCGTGATGCGACCGTCGGTGTAGGGGGTGTATTCACCGCCCTGCGCTGCGATGTAATCGGCCAGAACCTGCTCGAGCGGCGGGCCGAAATCGTAGGGGTTGTCGCCTTCGGCAAATGTGCCGTAGCCGTCGCCGCCGCCACGCATATAGTTGTTGGTGACGATGATGTAGGTGGCTTCCTCGTCGATCGGCACCCATTCCCCGCCCTCATTGACAAGCACGTCACTGATGCGCTCACCGACCGGATTGGCCAGGGTGTAGGAATATTTCAGCCCCGCGACCTGCGGGAAGCGACCGGCGCCGTTCTCGATGTCGGACACGCCGTTTTCCAGAGCGTCAATCACATCGGCGCCGGAAATCTCGACAGTAGCCATGGTGTTGGAGAAGGGCAGGACGGTCAGCACTTCGCCCATGGTGATTTCGCCTTCGTCGATGGACGAGCGCAGGCCGCCGCCGTTCTGGATGGCGATGGTCGCACCCTGTGCGGAGGCGCGGTCGAGGATCGCATCGGCAACCAGGTTACCCATGGAACATTCCTCGACACGGCAGACTTCACGGCTGCCTTCGATGACCGCAGTGGTGGTTCCGATCACCTCTGACATCAGTTCCTGAAGCGGTTCTTCGAGTTCGGCGAGACGAGCGACATATTCCTCGTTCGGGGTCACCGAGGCATCGATAAGGATCGGAGCGCCTTCAGCGGATACGACATTGCCTTCAGCGTCCCAGGTCACGGCGATCTCGCCGAGATATTTGCCATAGGCGTAGGCTGTGACGACGGGCACCTCATTGCCATCGACGCCGTCGATGAGTGTCGGATAGCCGCCCACCGCGCTTTCGTCGGTGTTGGAGAGCAGCGAGTGCGAATGGCCGCCAACCACGACGTCCACGCCGGGAACGTTGGAGGCGATCTCAAGGTCACGGCTGTAGCCGACATGGGTCAGCGCGATGATCTTGTCGATGCCTTGGGCGGTGAGGGCTTCGGCCTGTGCGGTGAGGCTGTCGATCACGTCCTCGAACTCGACATTGTCGCCGGGCGAAGAGGTTTCGTCGGTGTCTTCGGCCAGGGCCGAGATGATGCCGATCTGTTCGCCGCCGATTTCCAGAACATGGGTCCCCGGGATGCGGCCTTCGAGCAAGGGCTCGTTTTCGACATTGGTGTTGCCCGAGATCAGCGGGTATTCGATGGCGTCGAGCAGCGCGGCCAGTTCTTCCGGTCCGTCGTCAAACTCGTGATTGCCAACGGCCATCACGTCGATGCCGAGATCGTTGGAGAACTCGGCGACGATTTCGCTGCGGTACTGGGTGTAGAACAGCGAGCCCTGGAACCAGTCACCGGCGTCGAGCAGGACGACGTTTTCGCCGTCGAGTTCAGCCCGCTTGTCGTCGATCGCTGTCTTGACGCGCGCAATGCCGCCGAAACACTCACCGGCGGCGTCGGCTTCCGCATCGCAATTGGCGTCGAAGGCGTTAATGGGGCCGAAACGCGAATGGAAATCGTTAAGGTGGAGGATATTGAGCGTGAATTCGCCTTCCTGCGCGCTGATGGGGCCGGTCAGCCCCACGGTCAGCGCCAGCGCGGAGGCGCCGAGCAACAGATGTTTCATGATCCCTTGTTCCCTTTATCTTCGAGACGCTTGCCACGTCTCTATTCCATGCCTTTGCGACGGTCGTGTTACAGCGCCGCCGTTGTGCACATGGGAGCAAAGTCAAACACGTTTGTCTGGAGAGGGGAAGCGAAAATTTGACCGGCTGGTCAATTTATGACGTCCTTGTCACAAATGCCCTACCAGCGCAGGAGTTTCCGGCCCAGCAGCGCACCGGAGAGGGCGACCAGCCCGACCCCCACAGAATACCAAAGAGCCAGGAAAAGCATCCCGTATTCCCCACAATGGAACGCATAGACCGAAGCGCCTGCACCACCCGACGCGAGGCCCGCGGCCAGGCCGGCCAGAGTTGGATTGGCCGGGGCAAGGCGCCGCATGACCGCCAGCATGATGGCCAGCACGGGGGCGGAGAATGCGACAATGAAGAACGGGCAGACCAGCGCCGTGCTGCCAAAGATCAGAACGGGCCTGACTGCCTCGGGCGCGTTGCCCCACTGCCAGAGCCCACCGGCCAGCGTGAGGGCGAACACTCCGCCAACCGCCCACAGACCCGGCCAGCTGTCTTTCTCCGGGCGTGACAGCGCCATGGCAGCCGCCAGGCCAAGCAGGGCGAGCACGCTCGTATAGCCAAGCTTGATCCAGAACATGGCGGTGCCCGGTGCCGTGAGGATGTCGGTGCGCAGGCCGATCCAGAACACCATCATGATCGCGGCAATGATGGCACCAGCGGTTACCGCGCAAGCCAGCATCCATTGCGGCGTGCCGCGCCGGGTGGGGCGCAAATCGTCGACGAGGCGATCGATCAGATCGGGATTGTTCATCGTCTGTCTCCCGCAAAGCGCGCCATGAGCGCTTTCAAGCCCCGGTGGATGGCGATTTTTGCCGCGCCCTCGGTCATGCCATGGGCCGATGCGGCTTCAGAAACCGAAGAGCCTTCGACCTTGACCTTGCGGATCAGGGTCGAAGTGCGCTCGGGCAGGGTTGCGAGCACCCGGTCGAGATCGTGGGCAGCCATAGTGCTGCCCGGCTGCGAGCCATCGGCGAAGTCATCGTCCAGCGGCACTGTGGCACGGATGGAGTGGCGGCGCAGATGATCGACGAGCTTGTAATGGGCAATGGCGTGCAGCCAGGCGGTAAACGGCCGGTCCGGATCGTAGGTCAGACGTCTTGTGTGCACGGCCAACAGCGTCTCCTGAATCAAGTCCTCGACATGGGCGGCATGGGTTGGAGCGAGCCGCCGGGAAAAATAGATGCGCAGATAATGGGTCAACTCGCCGAGAAGCTGACGATAGGCCGGCTTGTCGCCGTCGAGCGACGACAGCACCAGCGCACGGAGCTGCGTTTCGAGAGAATCCATATGCATCAGGCCTCTATTCGTCCCACGCCGCCGAAACGTTACAGCGGGGCCGCGAAATAATCGAGTTGGGTACACGATTTCGTGAGGGTGTAACCTGGGCTGAACCGAAAACGAATGTTGAGCCGTACCGTATCAATGAGCTGCGGTCGCAACCTCAAGGGAGACTAAATGATGTTCACCAAAACGATTTTTGCCGCCGCCGTTCTTGCGCTGACCCTTCCGGCCGCCGTCCAGGCTCAGGATGCAATGGCCAGCGACAGCATGGCCAGTGACTCGATGGCGAGCGATTCCATGGCCATGGATTCCATGGCGCCGATGATGTCGGAGGAGGATCTCGCGCTCTGCATCGAGCAGGCCCAGGCGATCACCTTTGCTGACGTGGCCGCAGCGGCGGAAGAAGCATGCCATACGGTTCACAATGGCGAGGCCATGGGTTCCGACGCCATGGCGGGTGATGCTATGGCGAGCGAGACAATGGAAGGCGACGCTATGGCGCCGCAGCAGTAAGCCTGCTCTAATGCCGCTTCGCCCCGATTGGCGGATGCCATGGGGCGAAGCATTCCGACAGGGAGAACGAGATGTCCGGAGCTTCCAGCCAGGACCCCACCGCCAGGCAGGTCATCAAGCGTCAGTCGATCTGGACGCGGCTCACCCATTGGGTGTGGGTGATTTGCCTGTTCTTTCTGTTGTTTACCGGACTGCAGATTTTCAACGCCCATCCGAGCCTCTATATCGGGCAGCAATCGGGGTTCGAATTTTCCAATTCGATCCTGTCGATGGGCGCCGTCCGCAATCCCGACGGATCGATCTCGGGGATCACGACAATCTTCGGGCATCGCTTCGATACCACCGGTATCTTCGGCTATTCGGGGCCGGAAGGTCAGGAACGGGTGCGCGGCTTTCCCGCGTGGGCGACCATTCCCTCCTATCAGGATCTGGGCACCGGTCGTGTCGTTCACCTGTTCTTCGGCTGGCTTCTGGTCGGCACCATGTTCGTCTGGTTCGTTGCCAGTCTCATCAACGGACATTTGCGGCGCGACATCATTCCGACCGGCACGGACATCAAGTCGCTGCCTTCCGATGTTGCCGCCCATGCGCGGCTGAAATTCCGTCACACGCGGCATTACAACGTGCTGCAAAAGCTCAGCTACGGCGTCGTGCTGCTGATCCTGTTTCCGCTGATCGTTCTGACCGGGCTCTCCATGTCACCGGGCATGAACGCGGCCTGGCCGTGGCTGATTGAAATCTTCGGTGGGCGGCAGACGGCGCGCACCATCCATTTCATCACCATGGCGCTGCTGGTGGGGTTCTTTATCGTCCATATCGTCATGGTGCTGCTGGCAGGACCGCTCAACACGATGCGCTCGATGGTTACCGGCAAATACAGGATCGACCCCGAAACGGAGGGAGAGAAATGAAGCGCTTTTCAATGCAGCGGCGAAAGTTCCTCACCGCGTCGGCGGCCGGCGTGGCCGGGGTGACGCTGGCGGGGTGCGATCAGTTCGATTCCCTGTTGCGGCCCGGCCATCCGGTGCGCGACACGCTCGCTTCGGCGAACGATCTGACCCTTGCCGCCCAAAGACTGTTTTTGGGCGATGAGGCACTGGCCAAGGAATTTGCCGAAAGCGAAATCCGCCAGGGCATGCGTCCTAACGGGACAACCGACCCGCAGAAGGCCGACTACGTCGCGCTGCGGAATAATGATTTTGCCGACTATCAACTGGTGGTCGACGGACTTGTGGAAACCCCGCAATCCTACTCTCTCAACCAGTTGCGCAATATGCCGTCGCGGACCCAGATCACCCGCCACGACTGCGTCGAGGGTTGGAGCTGTATTGCCAAATGGACCGGCGTGCCGCTTGCGCTCATCCTCGACGAGGTTCGCCCCACGGCCAATGCGCGCTATTGCGTTTTCCATTGCTACGACAATTACGGGGGCGGGCTTTCGGCCTCACCTTATTACGAAAGTGTCGATCTGATCGATGCGCGCCATCCTCAGACGATTCTGGCCTATGGCATGAACGATGCCGCTTTGCCGGTGCGCAACGGCGCGCCTGTGCGGGTGCGGATCGAGCGCCAGCTTGGCTACAAGATGGCCAAATATCTGCGTCGCATCGAACTTGTCGACGATTTCAGCCAGTTGCACCGCGGCAAGGGCAGCTATTGGGCCGATCACGGGTATGATTGGTACGCAGGGATATAGGCCGTCCGATTACGTTTGGTCGAGCTTAACGCTAAAGGGCACCTCAAAGACGTGCTCTTGGAGATTGTCGCCATCGCCGCCGCGATCGACGACAAGGAAGTCGCCTTCCTCTTCAAGCGTCGTCAAGACGCCGTGCCAGACATTGCGCCCGATATTGATCCCAACGCCGGGTTCGGTCAGGAAAGCCAGTGGCGTACCGGGGACGCCATCGCGATCCGGTGCGACGATCACCAGGAAGGGGCGCCGATGGAGCGGCATGAAGGCCTGCGAGCCCAGCGGATGGCGTTCGACCAGCGTCAGGGACAAGGGCAACTGATAGGGCTTGCCGCGAAAGATCGAGATCAGCGTGCGCCCGTTCTCACCACCGATTTCGACATTGGCGAGATCGTGGAAGCGCTCGGTCATCCCGTTGTTGATGGGATAGTGATGCGCGCCCTCGGTGGTCAGCACCTGCCCGAACGGGGCGAAGGCCTCTTTGGTCAGCGGCGCGGCCAGAATTGTTTTCGTCATGGGCGGCCCAGCTTCATGTGTCGGTTGACGTCCTTGTAAAGCAGGTAGCGGAACGGGCCGGGACCGCCTGCGTAACAGGCCTGCGGGCAAAAGGCGCGCAGCCACATGTAATCGCCGGCTTCCACTTCCACCCAGTCCTGATTGAGCCGATAGACCGCCTTGCCCTCGAGCACGTAAAGCCCGTGCTCCATGACATGGGTTTCGGCAAAGGGGATGACCGCGCCGGGCTGCAGGGTGACGATATTGACGTGCATGTCGTGGCGCAGATCGGTGGGCTCGACAAAGCGCGTCGTTGCCCATTGGCCCTCGGTTCCGGGCATGGAGGTGGGGTCGATTTCCTGATCGGAGGAGACGAAGGCGGGCGGGGTGTCGAGCCCTTCGACCTTTTCGTATGCCTTGCGGATCCAGTGAAAACGGGCAGGTTCAGCGCCGGTGCTGCGCAGGGTCCATTCGGTTGCGGGCGGGATATAGGCATAACCGCCCGGCGCCAATGTGTAGGTGGTTCCGACCAGCGAGAGCGAAATTTCACCGGCGGTAACAAACAACACGGCCTGGGCCTGCGGGTCGGGCTCGGGCCTGTCGCTGCCGCCACCCGGCGCGACTTCCATGATGTATTGGGAAAACGTCTCGGCAAAGCCCGAAAGCGGGCGCGAGATCACCCATAGCCGCGTCTTGTCCCAGTGGGGAAGATAACTCGTCACGATATCGCGCATCACGCCCTTGGGGATCACCGCATAGGCATCGGTAAACACCGCGCGGTCGCTGAGAATCTGGGTCTGGGGCGGGTGCCCGCCAGGGGCGGAAGCATAGGGGTGATCGGTCATCAAAAACGCTTGTCGGTCAATCGGAATGATCAGACTGACAGCGCCGAGCCCGATTTGGCAATATGGGCGAGGAGAGAAACTTGCGCGGCGCTTCGTTGCCAGCGCTTGGAGGAGCCTCCCACTCGTAATCGGCAGGGCTGGTGCTCCTTCACGATCGCTTACCTCACCCCCCTGCGCGCCATCCTCGGGCTCGCTCCGCTCTCTACCCATCACCATCACCCGCCCCACCCCGTCGTCATCCCCGGGTCAAGCCCGAGGATGACGCGGGGAGGAGTGTGGGATTCTGGAGAACATGCCACCCCTCCCTTGTCATTCCGGGGCTTGTTCCCGGAAACCATCATGATGAGCGTCCACGCCCCAGCCGCAAAGAAACTTATCCCCGCTTCCGTGACCTCCCCCATACTCCCTCTCACGAACCCGCGCATATGGACGCAAGCGCAACGAACGTTTGGGTGGGTTTGGTCCGGGTTCCTTGCGGGTCGCCGCAGGGAAGGCCCAAACGTCACAAGCGCCGGACGGCGTGAACCGGCCGCCTGATCTCGATTTCGAGACTGGCGCGATTTTGCTAACGCCGTCGTACTCTCGAAAGGGAGAAGGGATTGACCCTAGCCTTCTGAAGGGCGACTAAGCCAAAAACCCCGGGCGCGTGGGGCGATGATCGCTTCATATACTAAAATACAGTGCGGAGCGTTCATCGCCCCATGCCGTTCTTCGATCCGTCCTTCGGCCAATCGTGCCGGTGGCGCGATTGGAGGTGAGAAGGCCATGAGAGCTAAGCTCGAATGGCGATCATAGCCCGAGGCCATTGGCCGTCGGAGGTTTTGTCATGCCTTCAGTTCGGTCTCCAGCCGCGACATCAGCCCGACAGCGTTTCGGGCATAGTCGCCGATCCAGCGGTCGTGGATGGATTTTATGGGCAGGGCGTTGAGATGGTTCCAGCGCTCGCGACCTTCCTTACGCGCCACGATTAGTCCGGCGGTTTCGAGCACCTTCATGTGCTGCATCACCGTGCAGCGGTCGATCTGGGGAAACAGTGCAACCAACTGGCCGGTGGTTTTCGGTTCGTCCTTTAAGGCATCGAGGATCGCCCGGCGCTTCCGGTCGGCAAGGGCTTTGAAAATAGTGTCCGAATCATCGTCGCTTGACATGTTATAAATTTATAACATAATGGCCGAAACGCAAGCGGGAGATCGCGAGATGGAGTTCAAATTCACGGTATCGGGCCGGATTTCAAAGCCGGTCCATGAGGTATTCGAGGCGGTGGCCGATCCGAAAAAGCTCTCTGGCTATTTCACCACCGGCGGAGCCCAGGGACGTCTCGAAACCGGCGCCACGGTCACCTGGGATTTCCACGATTTCCCCGGCGCGTTTCCGGTCAATGTTGTGGAGGTGGTGCCCGACGAAAAGATCGTTCTCACCTGGGAAGCGGCGCCCGAAGGCGACGGGAGTGGCAATTACGACACCACCGTGACCATGGTTTTCGAGCCGCTGGACGACAACACACGCACGCTCGTCTCGATCACCGAGCAGGGATGGAAGCAGACCGAGACGGGGCTGAAATCGTCGTATAACAATTGCGAAGGCTGGACCGGCATGCTCGCGGCCATGAAGGCCTATGTCGAGCATGGCATCAATCTGCGCGATGGCTTTTACAAATAGGAGGCGGCATGCCCAATGTTATCGCGAAAACCGAGCATCACTTTCCCAGTCTTTCAGCTGGCGAAGTCTATGCGGCATGGCTCGATCCGGCCGCAGTGCGGGCCTGGATGCAGCGCAACCTCGAGCGCACGGGACGTTCGGCGCGCATCACTGAAATCACGATCGATCCCAGGGTCGGTGGCAAATACCGGTTCTCCGACATCGACGATGAGGGGCAGGAGAACCCCGCCTGGGGTTATTATCGCGAGCTGATGCCAGGTCGCCGAATTGTCTTTACCTGGTTTGTCGAACCTGCCGAAGAGGCTGAAGACAATTCAACGGTGACCCTGGAACTCCGCCCGGACGGGGAGGGATGCGTGGCGATCATGGCCCATGAAATGGACGCGCAATGGGCCGACTATATCGAACCGACCGCCAAGGCTTGGAAGGGCATGCTTGAATCGATCGAGGAGAGCACCTAGTCCGCAAACAGCGCCTCGATCCGCAATTGCGCGATGCGTTCGACCTGGGCGCAGGCGGTGGCGAATTCGGTGTCGCGGTCGTTTTCGAGACGATTCTTGAACGCTTCGAGGATCGACGCCTTGGTGTTGTCGCGCACTGCGATAATGAAGGGGAAGCCGAATTTTTCGACATAGCGCGTGTTGAGGTCGGTAAAGGTTGCCCGCTCCCCGTCAGTCAGCGCATCGAGACCGGCCGAGGCTTGTTCGGAGGTCGAATCTGCGGTGAGCCGCCTGGCGGCCGCCAGTTTTCCGGCGAGGTCCGGATGGGCATTGAGCACGCCGAGCCGCTCGTCGTCGGACGCCATGCGGAACTGGTTGCGCAGGGCAAAGTGGATGCCGAGCGGGCTGTCGTTCGCCGGCCCCAGCTCGGCCTCCCAGGCCCGCTGTGCGATAAAGGGGGAATGCTCAAACACGCCGCCGAATGTCGCCATGAAGCTCTCGGCGTCCATTTGCGAGGGCGCGAGGCGGGGCGGCTGATAGGGGTGGTGATCGGCCCAGTGCCGGGCGATATCGACCCGCCTCGCGACCCAGACCTTGTCGAAACCCCCGATATAGTCGACGAAGCGCCTCAGCCCTTCAAATCGTCCCGGTTGTCCGACGAGACGGCAATGCAGGCCGATCGACATCATCTTGGGGCTGCCCTCCTCGCCTTCGCGATAGAGGCAATCGAAGCTGTCCTTGAGCGCCTGGAAAAACTCTTCGCCATTGGCAAAGCCCGAGGCGGTAACGAACCGCATATCGTTATTCGCCAGCGTGTAGGGAATGATAAGCTGCGGCTTTGCGTTGTGAACCCGCCAGTATGGAAGGTCATCGTCATAGGTGTCGGAGATGTAGGCAAAGCCGCCCTGTTCTGACACCAGATCCACGGTGTTGACCGAACAGCGCCCCGTGTACCAGCCAAGCGGTCGCGAGCCCGTGGCGACGGTATGAAGGCGCACCGCTTGGGCGATCTGGTCGGCCTCGTCCTGCCGCTCCATGTCCTTGTGCTCGACCCATTTATAGCCATGGGAGGCAATTTCCCAATCGGCGTCGAGCATGGCCTGCACCTGCTGTGGCGCGCGCATCAGCGCGGTGGCGACGCCATAGACGGTTAGGGGCAGTTCCGCTTGCGTGAAAAGCTTGTGCAGCCGCCAGAACCCGGCGCGGGCGCCGTATTCATACATGGATTCGATGTTCCAGTGCCGGGCACCGGGCCAGGGCGCCGCGCCCACCACATCGGCCAGAAAGGCTTCGGACGCGTCGTCGCCATGCAGGATGTTGTTTTCCCCGCCCTCCTCGTAATTGAGGACGAACTGGACTGCGACATTGGCCCCGCCGGGCCAATTGGCATGGGGCGGGTTGGGGCCGTGACCGGCCAGATCGCGGGGATAACGCATGGCGCACTCCATGACGGACATACAAAACAGGAGCTTACCTTAGACACAAATTTTTCGACCATGTGGTAAAAAATTCTGCCCCCGCCCCCTTTCGCGGGGCAATTTTTGGGTTGATAGTCGGGGGAAATCCAATGGCGCTTGGAGCAGGCATGACCACAACCGGACGGCTGACGACCCACGTTCTCGATACCGCGAACGGGACCCCTGCCAAGGGAATGACCATCGATCTTTACAGGGTCGATGGGGATGCGGCGGTGTTCGAGCGGTCGGTGGTCACCAATGCTGACGGGCGGTGCGACGGGCCATTGCTGGAAGGGGAGGCATTTGCGGAAGGGGCATACCGGCTGAACTTCCATGTCGGCGAGTATTTCAGCAAAATCAACGGCAAAGCGGTGGATTTCCTGGACGTGGTGGCGGTGGATTTCCGGGTGAGCGACGGTGGGGCGCACTATCACGTGCCGCTGCTGGTTTCGCCCTTCGGCTATTCGACCTATCGCGGGAGCTGATCTTGGAAACGCGCACCACTGTCCGCTTCTATCTTAACGGCGATCTGGTCGAGCTGGATGCGCTCGAGCCGGATCGGACGCTGCTCGATTTCCTGCGCCTGGACCGTGTCTTGCGTGGGACCAAGGAGGGCTGCGCAGAGGGGGATTGCGGGGCCTGTACGGTCATTGTCGGTCGCATGGATGGTGGCGTTGTGCGCTATTTGCCCGCAAATGCGTGCATAATGCTGGTGTCGATGCTGGACGGCGCGCATGTGGTGACCGTTGAGCATCTCAAGGGCGCCGATGGCGGTTTGCATCCGGTGCAACAGGCCATGGTCGATTACCATGGCAGCCAGTGCGGGTTCTGCACGCCGGGGTTCGTGATGAGCCTTTACGGGTTGTGGCTGGCCAATCCCAGTCCATCCGTTCCCGAGATCGAAAAGGCGCTGCAGGGCAATCTGTGCCGTTGTACGGGGTATGCGCCGATCGTCCGGGCGGCACAGGCCGTCTCCAATTACGGGTCGGTGCTCGAAGACGTGCTCAACAGGGAGCGCGATGCGATCATTGCAAACCTGACCGCGCTCAGGGACGGGCGGCGGGTGGTTGTCGAGGGGACGCGGGGCAAGACGATCATTCCGGCCAATGTCGATGATCTTGCGGCGGTGCTCGAAGGGTTGCCGGAAGCAACGCTTGTCGCGGGGGCGACCGATGTGGGGCTGTGGGTCACCAAATTCATGCGCGAGATCGCCCCAGTGGTGATCGTGGGGCATCTGATGGGGGAGGTGTCCGTCGAGGATGGACGCATCGTTTTCGGGGCGGGGGTGAGCTACGCCAGGGTGTTTGAGACCATCGCCACTCACATTCCGCAGATGGTCGAGTTGTTCGATCGGATCGGCGGCGTGCAGGTGCGGGCCATGGGAACCATCGGCGGCAATATCGCCAATGGCTCACCGATCGGCGACACGCCGCCGCCGCTGATCGCGCTGGGGGCCGAGGTTACATTGCGCAAGGGTGATCGCCGTCGCGTGGTGAGGCTCGAGGAGTTCTTCATCGCCTATGGCAAGCAGGACCGGGAGAAGGGAGAGTTTGTCGAAAGCGTCTCGGTGCCCCTGCCGGGGGCCGATGAGTTGTTCGGGGTCCACAAGGTTACCAAGCGGCGGGAGGAGGATATCACTGCAACGCTGGGGGCGTTTCGCATCAAGGTTGCCGACGGCGTGGTGGCCGGAGCGGTCATCGCCTTTGGGGGCATGGCCGCGACCCCAAAGCGGGCAAGGGCGGTCGAGGCGGCGCTGATCGGCAAGCCCTGGACGCTTGAGACGGTCGAAGCCGCGCTGGACAAATTCGAGGAGGATTTCCAGCCTCTGACCGATTGGCGGGCCAGCGCTGACTACCGGATGCTGGCTGCGAAAAACCTTCTGAAGCGGGTCTATTTCGAGACTATCGAAGGGCCGAGCCATATCGTTCGGCATGAGGTGGCATAATGACCGCGCTCGATAACAAGCCCGCCATTCGTGGCGGCGTGCATGTGCCGCAAAAGCACGATTCCGGGCACAAGCATGTGTCGGGAACGGCGGAATACATCGATGATATGGTTGAGCCGGCGGGCACGCTGCATGCGTATCTTGGGCTTTCCACCAGCGCGCACGGGGAAATCGTGTCGCTCGACCTCGAGCCCGTGCGGCGGGCGCCGGGCGTGCTCGGGGTGCTGACGGCGGACGATGTGCCTGGGCACAACGATATTTCGCAGCCCGGCAAGCATGACGAGCCGATCTTTGCCGAAACGCGCGTCGAATTTTTCGGGCAGCCGCTTTTCGCGGTGGTCGCAACCACGCGCGAAGCGGCGCGGCGCGCGGCGAAACTGGCGCAGGTCAGTTATACCGAACTGCCCTTTGCGCTCGATGTCGGCGCGGCGCGGGCGGCAGGTGGAGCATTGGTGACGCCGGGCATGAAGCTCGAACGCGGCGACGTTACTGCGGGCATGGCGGCTGCCAGAAACCGGGTTAAAGGCTCGATGGAGATGGGCGGACAGGACCATTTCTATCTCGAAGGCCATATCGCTTTGGCGATCCCCGGCGAGGATGATGAGGTAACCGTTCACTCCTCCACCCAGCACCCGAGCGAGGTCCAGCATATGGTGGGGCACGCGTTGGGTGTGCCCTCCAACGCGGTCAATGTCGTAGTGCGCCGCATGGGCGGGGGGTTCGGGGGCAAGGAAACCCAGAGCAATCTGTTTGCCGCGGTGGCGGCCATCGCGGCGAAAAAATTCGGCCGCGCCGTCAAGATCAGGCCCGACCGGGACGACGACATGATCGCCACGGGCAAGCGGCACGATTTCGTCGTCGACTACGAAGTCGGTTATGACGATGAGGGGCGGATTGAAGCGGTGGACGCGGTTTTCGCCGCGCGCTGCGGGTTTTCCGCGGACCTTTCCGGGCCGGTGACCGACCGGGCGCTGTTTCATGCGGACAACGCATATTATTATCCCAATGTGCGGCTCAAATCCGAGCCGCTCAAGACCAATACGGTTTCCAACACCGCGTTTCGCGGGTTCGGCGGGCCGCAGGGCATGGTGGGCTGCGAGCGCTGGATCGAGGACATCGCCTATGCGCTTGGCAAGGATCCGCTCGATATTCGCAAGGCCAATTTCTATGGCGATACCGACCGCAACCTCACGCCCTACCATCAGACGGTCACCGACAACATCATCGGGCGGGTGGTCGATGAGCTTGAGGCAAGCTCGGACTATCGCAGGCGGCGCGAAGATATCATCGCCTTCAACAGGACGTCCAGGGTCCTCAAGCGCGGCATCGCGCTGACGCCGGTCAAGTTCGGGATCAGCTTTACCATGACGGCCTTCAACCAGGCCGGGGCGCTTGTTCATGTTTATCGCGACGGGTCGATCCATCTCAACCATGGCGGCACCGAGATGGGGCAGGGGCTTTACGTCAAGGTGGCGCAGGTTCTGGCCGATTGCTTCCAGATTGATCTCGACAAGGTCAAGATCACAGCTACGACCACAGGCAAGGTGCCCAACACCTCGGCAACTGCAGCCTCGTCGGGCTCGGACCTCAATGGCATGGCTGCGGCCAATGCCGCCGAGCAGATCAAGGACCGGTTGGTCCGGTTTGCTATGAACAAATTCAGTGTGCCCGAGGACGCTGTTTCGTTCGAGCCCAATTGCGTGATGGTGGGCAATCAGCGCCATGACTGGGCCGATTTCATCGATCAGGCCTATCTGGCCCGCGTGCAGCTTTCGGCCGCGGGATTTTACAAGACGCCGGACATTCACTGGGACCGTGCAGCGGGCAAGGGGCAGCCCTTTTATTACTTTGCTTATGGCGCTGCGTGTTCGGAGGTGGTGGTGGACAGCCTGACCGGAGAATACATGGTCGAGCGGGTCGATGTGCTGCACGATGTGGGCAAATCGCTCAACCCGGCCATCGATATCGGGCAGATCGAGGGTGGGTTCATCCAGGGCATGGGGTGGCTCACAACCGAGGAATTGTGGTGGGACGACAAGGGGCAGTTGCGCACGCACGCGCCCTCCACATACAAGATCCCGGTCGTTTCCGACGTCCCCAAGATTTTTGACGTGAAGCTGGCCGAATGGTCGGCCAACACCGCCCCAACCATCCGCCGTTCCAAGGCGGTGGGCGAGCCCCCGTTCATGCTGGCGCTTTCGGTACTCGAAGCGCTCTCGATGGCTGCGGCCAGCGTTGCCGACTATAAGATCGCGCCGCGTATGGATGCTCCGGCCACGCCCGAACGGGTGCTGATGACCATCGAACGGCTCAGGCGCGAGGCGGCCGGGCGGTGAGCGTTACCCCGCAACAGCTGCGCGACTTTCTCAACCGCCACAGGCAAGCCGTGCTGGTCGAGGTGACGGAAGCGAAGGGATCGACACCGCGCGAGGCCGGAGCGTGGATGGTGGTCTCGTCCGAGGACGAAATCGGTACCATTGGCGGTGGGCAGCTCGAGTTTCTGGCAATCGCAAGGGCGCGGGAGGCGTTGGCTTCGGGGGAAGCTGCGGCGGCGCTCGATATCCCGCTTGGGCCCGAAATCGGACAATGCTGCGGCGGACGGGTGGCAATCGGCATGCGGGCGGTCGATGCGGATGTGGCCCAAGATGTGCGGGTGCGTGCCGAACGGGCCTATATGGCGCGGCCACACGTTTATGTGTTCGGGGCCGGGCATGTAGGCAATGCGCTGGGTCAGGCGCTGTCGCTTTTGCCGCTGCGCACGCTGGTCGTGGACAATCGCGCGGCCGAAATCGCCAGGGTTCCGCGCGGGGTGGAAGCGCGGCACGCTCCGGTGGCTGAAGCGCTGGTTCGGGAGGCGCCGAAGGGATCGTGTTTTGTTGTTCTCACCCACGATCACGGGCTCGATTTCCTTATCGCGTCCGAAGCGCTGATGCGGGACGATTCCGCCTATGTGGGGATGATCGGATCGAAAACCAAAAAAGCCACCTTCAAAAGCTGGCTTTCCGATATGGGGCTGGATACGGGGATGGTCGAAAAACTCGCCATGCCGATTGGCGGAGCCGATGTGCACGACAAGCGGCCCGAGGTGATCGCGGCGCTCACGGCGGCAGAGATTTTGCGGGCTCTGGCCGATCAGGATTTAGGATTAGGGCAAACCATAAATGACTGATTTCACGCTGTTTTGGGAATGGATGGCGTTTGCCGTGCGTTGGAGCCATGTGATCGTGGGGATCGCGTGGATCGGATCGTCCTTCTATTTCATCGCGCTCGATCTCGGGCTGCGCAAGCATGCCGATCTGCCAGCCGGGGTGCAGGGCGAGGAGTGGCAGGTGCATGGGGGCGGATTCTACCACGTCAACAAATACATGGTCGCGCCGCCCAACCTGCCCGAGCACCTGGTCTGGTTCAAATGGGAGAGCTATTCGACCTGGCTGACCGGGTTTGCGATGCTCATCATCGTCTATTACGCCGGCGCCGACCTGTTCCTGATCGACCGCACCGTGTTGGATGTCGATGCGCCGGTTGCCATCGGCATATCGCTGGCCTCGCTGGCGCTCGGATGGGTGCTCTACGATCTGCTCTGCAAGTCACCGCTGGGCAAAAGCCAGAACGGGCTGATGATCGTCCTGTTTGCGATCCTTCTGGCCATGTCGTGGGGCTATATGCAGGTGTTCACCGGCCGCGCCGCCTTTCTGCATATGGGCGCATTCACGGCGACAATCATGTCGGCGAACGTCTTTTTCATCATCATTCCCAACCAGAAGAAGATCGTCGTTTCGATGAAGGCCGGCGAGGCGCCCGATCCGGCGCTTGGGGCGCAGAGCAAGCAGCGCAGCGTGCACAACAATTACCTGACGCTGCCGGTGCTGTTCTTCATGCTCTCGAACCATTACCCGCTGGCGTTCGCGACCGAATACAGCTGGGCGATCGCCGGACTGATCTTTCTCATTGGGGTTGTGATCCGGCATTTCTTCAACACCATGCATTCAACAGGGCGGCGCGAATACTGGACGTTTGCGCTGGCACTGGTGCTGTTTATCGGGATCATCTGGCTTTCGAGCTATCCGAAAGCGCGGGCCGAAACCGGAGACGTCGCGCTCAGCTCGACTGCGCAGAGTTTTCTCGAAGATGCCCATTTTCAGCAGGCGTCCCAGATTGTGCTGGGTCGATGTTCGATGTGCCATGCCGCCGAGCCTGCCTATGACGGCGTGCATATGGCGCCAAAGGATGTGCGGCTCGACACGCCCGAGCTGATCGCCGAACATGCACGGGAAATCTACATCCAGTCGGCGCGCAGCCATGCCATGCCACCGGGCAATGTGTCGTTCATGACCGATGAGGAGCGGCAGATGCTGACCGTCTGGTATCAGTCGGTAACCGGGGAGCGGAGCCTGTGACCGCAAAGATTTTGCGCGGCCGCGTTCTGACCTTCATCGCCGAACCCTCCGGGGCCGACGATCACGAAAGCTATCGCTATATCGAGGATGGGGCGGTGGTTGTCGATCAGGGAAGGATCGTTTCGGTCGGGGAGTGGAACGAGGGGGTCAGGCTCGTCGCGCCCAAGGCTGAGATCATCGATCACCGGCCCAATCTGATTATGCCGGGGTTTATCGATACCCATATCCACTATCCACAGATGCAGGTGATCGGCTCGTATGCCAAGGACCTCCTGGAGTGGCTCAATACCTACACGTTCGTAGAAGAACAACGCTTCGCCGATGCAGAGCATGCGGCGCGCATCGCCTCACTGTTCTGTGACGAACTGGTGCGGTACGGGACGACTACGGCGGCGGTTTATTGCTCGGTGCATCCGCAATCGGTGGACGCGTTTTTCGCCGAGGCGAAAAAGCGCGACATGCGCATGATTGCCGGCAAGGTGATGATGGATCGCAACGCGCCCCAAGGGCTGCTCGATACGCCGCGACGGGGGTATGACGAAAGCAAGGCGTTGCTGGAAAAATGGGACGGCGTCGGGCGGCTGCACTACGCGATTACCCCGCGTTTTGCGCTGACCTCTACCCACGCACAAATGGAAATGGCGCAGGATCTGGTCCGCGAATTTCCCGATGTCTATGTCCAGACGCATGTGAACGAGAGCCTGGGCGAAATCGAGTTTGTCAGGGAACTGTTTCCCAACTTGCCTGACTATGTCGGCGTCTATGAGCATTACGGGCTGCTGGGCCCGCGGACATTGCTCGGCCATTGCATCCACATGACCGACCGGGAAATCGCGGCACTTTCGGAAACGGGATCGGTGGCGGTGTTCTGCCCGACATCGAACCTGTTCATCGGCTCGGGGCTGTTCGACCGCGAACGGCTGATGGCGTCCAATGTGCGGATCGGGGTAGCGACCGATGTGGGCGGAGGCACTTCCTATTCGATGTTGCGCACGCTCGATGAGGGCTACAAGGTGCTGCAGTTGCGCGGCCAGCGCCTCTCACCGCTCGAAAGCTTTTTCATGATGACGCTGGGCAATGCGCGGGCGCTTTTGCTCGAGCACACCATCGGCACGCTGGAGCCTGGCGCCGATGCCGATATCGTGGTGCTCGATGCCCGGGCCCTGCCGCATATGGCGCTCAAGATGGAGCAGGTGGAACATCTGTCCGAGGAGTTGTTTCTGCTCCAGACATGCGGTGACGACCGGGTGATTGCGCAAACCTATGTGGCGGGCGAGGCGGCCAAGACTCCGCCAAGCTGATTTCCACATCGTGGAAGGGTTTTCCACGACCGCTTGGCGGAAATAGGCTGGCGCGTTAGCTGGGCAGGAAACGAGCAGGAGAGAGACGATGAGTAGCTATGTCACGCGGGCCGGTTTGCAGGTCGATGAACAGCTTGCCGCGTTTGTCGAACAGGAGGCGCTCAACGGGCTCGATATAGCGTCGGACAGCTTCTGGGCGGGGTTTGCCGAGATGGTCGCAGCCTATATGCCGGGCAATCGCGAACTCCTGGAAATCCGCGACAGGATGCAGAACCAGATCGATGATTGGCATCGTGACAATGGCCCGGCTACCAAGGACCCCGAGGCCTATCAGGCGTTTTTGCGCGAGATCAAATATCTCGAGGACGAGCCAGAGGATTTCCGGATTGAGACGGAAGATCTCGATTCCGAGATTGCCTCGATCTGCGGCCCGCAACTGGTGGTGCCGGTCTCAAATGCCCGCTATGCGCTCAATGCCGCCAATGCCCGCTGGGGCAGTCTATACGATGCGCTTTATGGCACCGATGTGATTGCCCGCGAGGGCGATCTGGCGCCTGGGCGCGCCTACAATCCCAGGCGCGGCGCCGAGGTGTTCGCGCGGGCCGGCCATTTTCTTGATGAGACGTTTCCGCTGCTCGGCGTCAAGCATTGGGCGGTGACACGCTATGGCGTCGATACATCGGGAGATATTGCCAGATTGGTGATCGAAAGTCAGGATGGCCCAGCGAAACTGGCTTATCCCGAGGCGTTCGCGGGCTATTCGCGCCATGGCGACGTGCTGCGCATTCTGCTCAAACACCACGGATTGCATGTTGAACTGGTGATCGACGCAAACCATCCGGTGGGCAAGGACCATCCGGCCAATCTGGCAGATGTGGTGATCGAAAGCGCGCTGACCACAATTCAGGATTGCGAGGATTCGGTCGCGGCGGTGGATGCCGAGGACAAGGTCGGGGTCTATCGCAACTGGCTCGGGCTGATGAAGGGCGATCTGGCCGATACGTTCGAAAAGGGCGGCAAGAGCGTTACACGGACGCTTAATGCCGACCGGGCCTACACTGCACCGGATGGAAGCGAGTTGACCCTCAAGGGTCGCGCGCTGCTGCTGGTGCGCAATGTCGGGCATCTGATGACGACCGATGCCATCCTCGATGCGGACGGGCAGCCGATCGGCGAGGGAATGATGGATGCGGCGATCACCACGCTTTGCGCCCTGCACGACCTCAAGCGTAGGGCCAATTCGACAACCGGCTCGATCTACATAGTCAAACCCAAGATGCACGGGCCGACCGAGGTGCTGTTTGCGTGCAATGTGTTCGGGGAGGTCGAAAAGATCCTCGGATTACCGCTCAACACAATCAAGATCGGCATCATGGACGAGGAGCGGCGGACATCGGCCAACCTCAAGGCCTGTATCCACGCGGCGCGTGAACGGGTGTTTTTCATCAACACCGGCTTCCTAGACCGCACGGGTGACGAGATCCACACCTCAATGGAAGCCGGGCCGGTGTTGCTCAAGGATCAGATCAAGGCCGAGCGCTGGATCCAGGCTTACGAGGATCGCAACGTCACGATAGGGATCGCGTGCGGGCTGACCGGCCGCGCCCAGATCGGCAAGGGCATGTGGGCCCGGCCCGACGATATGGCGGCGATGATGGAGCAGAAGGTCGGACATCCAAAATCGGGCGCCAATTGCGCCTGGGTGCCTTCGCCGACGGCGGCAACGCTGCATGCGCTGCACTATCATGAGGTCGACGTGTTCGAGGCGCAAAAGCGCAGGCACAACGAGCCCATTCCCGGTCTGGACGCCTTGTTCTCCATGCCTGTGCTCGATCCGTCGACTTTGTCGGCTGAGCAGATCCAGCGCGAACTTGATAACAATGCGCAGGGCATTCTGGGCTATGTGGTGCGCTGGGTCGACGCGGGGGTGGGGTGCTCGAAAGTGCCCGACATCAATGATGTGGGCTTGATGGAGGACCGGGCAACCTGTCGCATCTCATCGCAGGCGATTGCCAACTGGCTCTGGCATGGTGTGGTAACACAGGACGAGGTGGTGGCGACGTTCACACGGATGGCCCGGGTGGTCGATCAGCAGAATGCCGGCGATCCAGCCTATGACCCCATGAGCGACGATCCCGAACACTCGGTCGCTTTTCAGGCTGCATTGGCGCTGGCGCTGGAAGGGGTAGAACAGCCCTCAGGCTATACCGAGCCCCTGCTGCACGCCAAGCGGGCGGAAAAGAAGGCTCAGCGATAATCGTTGCGATTGTCGGAAAGGCGCGGTGCCGGCTGCGCCTTTTGCTTGTCATCCGAGGCGTTCTGCGCCGATTTCCGGTCGCGGCGGCTGCGGCGCCAAAGGTGCCACTGGCGTTCTCCGCGCAGGATAATCCCGTTCATTGGGCGCTGGAGGAAGGGCAGGTCAATGGCCAGCAACAACAGGCCGAGCGGTAGCATCCAGACGCCGAGGATCGGAAGAAAGGACGCAATCCCCCCGAGGCACAACAGGATGCCCAGCGGGATACGAATGAGCATGGCCCAAGGCTGGCGCAGCACATAGATGATCATCGCAAAGCGCGGAAAGCGCGCTTCGAGGCGTAGGAACAGGCGTTCGAGGCGGGTCCGCTCTTTGGTCATGCTCTAAGAGATAAGAGGGAAAGTGGCTTAATCAAGCCGTGCACGGTCATGAGACGAAATCGAACTTGTCGACGTCAAACAGACCGTTGTCGGTCATTTTCAGGTGCGGAATGACCGGCAGGGCAAGAAAAGCGACCTGAAGGAAGGGTTCAGGCAGGGTGCAATCGAGCGCCCTTGCCGCCTCGCGCAAATGTTCGAGGTGTTCGGTGACGATCTCGAAGGGTTCCGGACTCATCAGTCCAGCAATGGGCAGAGCGAGGTCGGCGAGGATTTCGCCCTCGCAAGCAACGGAAAAGCCGCCACCGATTTCGATGAGGCGATTGACGGCCAGCGCCATATCCTCATCGGTCACACCGACCACGGTGATATTATGGCTGTCATGGCCGACTGAAGAGGCGATGGCGCCGCGCTTGAGCCCGAAGCCCTTGACGAAGGACCGGCCGATATTGCCGTTGATGCCATGGCGCTCGATGACCGCCACCTTGATGACATCGGCACTGGTGTCCGGTTTCAGCCCGTCTTCGTCGCTAGCCAGGGCCGCGCTCTCGCGGAAGGTTAGAATGAGGCCGGGTTTGACGCCGATTACCGGCACTTCGTTCTTGTCGGGATCGGGCGCTGTAATGAAAGCCGATGGCTCGACCGGCTTTGCCTTCATGGAGTCAAGACCAACCGGGGCGACCTGTTCGCGGGTTGCCCAGAGTGCTTCGGTGACAAGGCGACCGGCCGAAACGACATCGGAAACGCGGCAATCCTCCAGGCTATCGAGCAGCGCGATGTCCGCGCGCCAGCCCGACGCGACGTGCCCGCGGTCCTTGAGGCCGAAAATGCGAGCAGCAGAATGGGAGGCGGCGCGATAGACGTGATGGAGCGGGCAACCATGGGCGATCAGGCGGCGGATCGAAGAATCCAGATGGCCCTCTTCGGCAATGTCGAGCGGGTTACGGTCGTCCGTGCAGAGCGCAACGAAGGCCGAGGTGTTTGCGTCGAGGATCTCAGCCAGTGCGTCGAGGTCTTTTGACACCGAGCCCTCGCGAATGAGGATCGCCATGCCCTTGGAGAGCTTTTCGCGAGCCTCGGTCGCGCTCGTCGCTTCATGGTCTGTGCGGATGCCAGCAGCCAGATAGGCGTTAAGATCGAACCCGGAGAGCAGCGGTGCGTGGCCATCCATGTGCCGGTGTTGGAAGGCTTCGAGCTTGGCCAGAATTCCCGGATCGCAATTGATTACGCCGGGAAAGTTCATCATTTCGGCAAGGCCGATGACCTTGGGGTGATCGACAAAGGGTAACAAATCTTCGATCTCGAGGCGCGCGCCGGCCGTCTCGAATGGGGTGGCGGGGACGCAGGAAGAAAGGTTGATGCGGATATCCATGATCGATTGCTCGGCGCAATCGAGGAAGTAACTGATCCCCCTGGCACCGAGCACGTTAGCAATTTCGTGGGGATCGCAGATGACGGTTGTGACGCCGTGGGGCAGCACGCAACGGTCGAATTCGAGCGGGGTGACGAGCGAGGATTCGATGTGAAGATGGGTATCGATGAAGCCGGGCACGGCAAAGCGGCCGGCGCCATCGATTTCGCTGTGGCCCGCATAAGTGCCATGGGTGCCGACGATGCGATCTGCGACGATGGCGATGTCGGTCTGGGTGACTTCACCGGTAACAATATCGAGCCGCCGGACGTTCCTGATGACCAGATCGGCAGGATCAAGCCCGCGTCCGGCGCGGATCATGCGGGCGAGAGTGGCAGCGTCAGTCATCAGCTATTGTCCTTGGTCTTGTACCAGAAGGGTGTCGCGGCGCGGGTGTTCGGTCAAGAAACAAAAGCGGCGGCATTGCTGCCGCCGCTTTCGATTGACAGAACCTTGGAGCTTACTGCGGAAGCTGGTCGTCCACGCCTTCGACATAGAAGTTCAGACCCAGCAGAGTGCCGTCATCGGCCTGTTCGCCTTCGGCGAGCCATTGGGTGCCGTCCTGCTTGTTGATCGGGCCGGTAAAGACAAAGAGTTCGCCGGATTTGATGGCTTCCTCGGTTTCTTCGGCTAGCGCTGCGACCTCTTCGGGCATGTTGGTGTAAGGTGCCATTGTCAGAATGCCGTCGACCAGCCCGTCCCAGCTGTCCGAGGTTTCCCAGGTGCCATCGATCACCGCGCCGACGCGTTCGATGTAATAGGGCGCCCAGGTGTCCACGATGGCCGTCAGCTGGGTTTCAGGACCAGCTTCGATCATGTCGGAAGCCTGACCGAACGCCTTGATGCCGCGGGCGGCGGCTTCCTGCATGGGGGCGGTGGAGTCGGTGTGCTGGGTGATGATATCGACGCCCTGGTCCATCAGAACCTTGGCGGCATCGGCTTCCGCGCCGGGATCATACCAGGAGTTGGCCCAGACCACCTTGACGGCGAAATCGGGGTCGATCGACTGCGCACCAAGCATGAAGGCATTGATGCCCTGCACAACTTCAGGGATCGGGAACGAGCCAATGTAGCCGGCAACCCCTGCTTCCGACATCGAGGCGGCGATCACGCCCTGAATGTAGCGGCCTTCATAAAAGCGCGAATTGTAGACCGAGACGTTGGGCGCGGTCTTGTAGCCGGTAGCGTGCTCGAACTTGACGTCCGGAAAGCGTTCGGCAACGGCGATGGTGGGGTCCATGAAGCCGAAGGAGGTGGTGAAGATGATGTCACAGCCGGAACGCGCCATGCGCTCGATGGCACCCTCGGAGGTGGCTTCGGCGACGTTTTCGATGAAGCGGGTTTCGACGGCATCGCCATATTCCTCTTCCACCGCGAGGCGCGCGATGTCGTGAGCCTGGCTCCAGCCGCCATCGGTGTGCGAACCGACATAGACAAAGCAGGCTTCGACGGGCTCGTCCTGCGCCATGGCTGCAGGAACCACAGTCAGCGACAGTGCCGTGGCTGCCGCAAGAGTTGAGAGGAGCGTTTTCATGAGTGTCCCTTCCTTGAACTTTGGTTTTAGCGATCCGGCACGAAGCTCTTGCCGAGCGAGGCCGGGGTGTTAATCAGCGTCAGCCGCCGGTTCTGGGAAATCAAGACCAGAACCAGGACGGTGGCGAGATAGGGGAGTGCCGAAAGGAACTGGGACGGAATGCCGATCCCCAGAGCCTGGGCGTGCAACTGGCCAATCGAGACCGCGCCGAACAGATAGGCGCCCGCCAGCACCCGGGCCGGTCGCCAGGAGGCGAAAACCACGAGCGCCAACGCAATCCAGCCTCGGCCCGCCGACATGTTTTCGGTCCATTGGGGAGTGTAAACGAGTGAGAGATGGGCGCCAGCCAGGCCCGCACAAGCCCCACCGAACAGGACGGCCAGATAGCGATAGCGGATGACCTTGATGCCGAGTGCGTGGGCCGATTGCGGATTGTCACCGATCGAGCGCAGAGTGAGGCCCTTTTTTGTTCTGAACAGGAACCAGGCCACGCCGATGACAAGCGCGATGGATATATAGAAGATGACGTCCTGGCCGAACAGCAGGCGGCCGATGATCGGAATATCGGACAGTACGGGGATATCGAGAACCGGCATGCGGACAGCCGAACGGCCGACATAGGGCTCGCCGATCAATCCGGATAGGCCAAGGCCCAGAATGGTGAGGGCAAGGCCGGTTGCATATTGGTTTGTTGCCAGCGTGAGCGCCAGAAAGGCAAAGAGCAGCGAGAGGACGGTGCCGAACAGCACGCCGACCAGCGCGCCGATGAAGGGATTGCCGGTGACGATCATGCCGACAAAACCGCCGACGGCACCCATGACCATCATGCCCTCGACGCCGAGATTGAGGGTGCCGGAGCGTTCGACGACCAACTCGCCGAGGGCGGCCAACAAAAGCGGCGTTGCGGCCGTGATGATGGTGAGAAGGATCGATTCAAGCATCGGCGACACTCCCCGATGCCTTTGGCGCGCGGGCAAAGCGGATGCGGTAATGGATCAGCGTATCGCAGGCCAGGATATAGAGCAGCAACGCGCCCTGAAAGACTCGGGCGACCTTGTCGGAAAGTCCAAGCGAAATCTGGGCGGCCTCTCCGCCGAGATAGGTAAGCGCCAGCACCAATCCCGCGACGATCACGCCGAGCGGATTGAGACGGCCCAGGAAAGCCACGATGATGGCAGTGAACCCGTAGCCCGGCGAGATGATGGGGCGCAACTGCGCCGAGGCACCAGCCACTTCGATGATGCCAGCCAGCCCGGCACAGGCGCCGGCCAGAAGGAAGGAGAAAAAGATCATCTTCTTTGCGTCGAAACCGGCGAATTTGCCGGCACGGGGGCTGGTGCCGAGCACCTTGATCTCGAAGCCCTTCAGCGTGCGCGAGAGCATGACCCAGATGGCGATGGCGACGACAATCGCGATCACGATGCCCCAATTGGCACGGCCATCGGCTGGCATCAGTTCGGGGATGCGGGCGAAAGAATGGAAGCGCACCGATTCGGGGAAATTCATGCCACCCGGATTGCGCCACGGGCCACGCACGAGATAGTCGAGAATCAGTTCCGCTACATAGACCAGCATCAGGCTGACGAGGATTTCGTTGGTGTTGAATTTGGCCTTGAGCAGCGCGGGAATGCCGGCCCAGAGTGCGCCGCCAACGATGGCGAACACCATCATCAGCGGCAGAACAAACGGGGTTTGGAGGTCGGTGAACAGGACCGGGAAGATCGACCCGGCCAAAGCGCCCATGATGAACTGACCTTCGGCGCCGATGTTCCAGTTGTTGGAAAGATAGCAGACCGAAAGACCGGCCCCCATGAGAATCAGCGGTGCGGCTTTGATGAGCAGTTCGTGGACGGACCACAGCTCGGTCAGCGGCTCGACGAAATAGACATAGAGCGCCGCCAGCGGGTCTTTGCCCAGAATGGCGAACATGATCGCGCCAGTGACTACCGCCAGCGCAAGGCCGATCAGCGGGGAGAGAAATTGCAGCGCGCGCGAGGGGTTGCCGCGTTTTATGAGTTCGAGCCTCATGCGGTCTGCCCCTCGAAAATGCCCGACATCTTGAGCCCGATGGCATTGCGGTCGGTCTGGGCCACGGGAGCGAAATCGGAGAGGCGGCCTTCGGCGATCGCGGCGAGGCGGTCGGTGAATTCAAAAAGCTCGTCAAGGTCCTGGCTGATGACCAGAACCGCGGCGCCGCCCTCGGCGAGGTCGACCAGGGTCTGACGGATGCGCGCCGCCGATCCGGCATCAACGCCCCAGGTGGGTTGGTTGACGATGATCACCTTGGGATCTTCGAGTACTTCGCGCCCGATGATGAACTTCTGGAGGTTGCCCCCCGAAAGCGATTGGGCCGCCGGATCGGGCGCACTTTTGCGAACGTCGAGGGCATCAACGATGGTGCCGAGCAGGCTTTTGGCCTTGCCTCGGTTGAGGAACATGCCCGATTTGAGCCCCGGATTGACCCTGTAGCGGGTGAGGATAACGTTTTCGCTCAACGAAAGGGATGGCACGGTGGCATGACCCAGACGCTCCTCGGAGATAAAGACAGCGCCCTTGGCGCGCCGGGCGGTGATGTCGTCGTGGCCTACGGGTTTTCCGAAAAGCGTGACCTGTTCGGGACGGCCGGCAAGGCGTTCGCCGGAGAGCACATCGAAGAGCTCCGACTGCCCGTTTCCGGCAATTCCTGCGATACCCACAATCTCGCCGGGGAACAGATCGAGCGAGATATCCTTTAACGGTGTGCCGAAAACGTCGCGGGAGTCCATCGAAAGATTCGAGATGGAGAGCAGCGGTTCGGCGCCTTGCGGGCGCGCCTTGGCCGGCCGGATCTGGTGAATATCGGCGCCGACCATCATGCGCGCGATGGAGGCGGCGGTTTCATCGCGCGGAATACAGGTGCCTACGACCTTGCCGTGCCTGAGGATGGTTGCGCGTTCGCACAGCGCCCGAACTTCTTCGAGCTTGTGCGAAATATAGAGGATGGCCTTTCCCTCGTCGCGCAGCTTGCGCAATACAGCAAAAAGGTCGTCGACCTCCTGGGGCGTGAGCACCGAGGTCGGCTCGTCCATGATGACGAGATCGGGATGGCCCAGAAGGCAGCGCACGATTTCGATGCGTTGACGCTCACCCACCGAGAGATCGTGCACATAGGCACCGGCCTTGAGCGGCAGGCCATATTCCCTTGATACGGTTTCGACGTCGGCGGCCACCTTTTTGATCGGAGTGTCACCGGGCAGGGCGACAGCAACATTTTCGGCAACCGTAAGGGCTTCAAAGAGCGAAAAGTGCTGGAACACCATGCCCACGCCGAGCTGACGCGCAAAGGCGGGGCTGGGAATGGAAACGGGCTTTCCCCGCCAGACCATTTCGCCGGCATCGGGCTGGAGTGCGCCATAGAGCATTTTGACGAAGGTCGATTTTCCGGCGCCATTCTCACCGAGCAGAGCATGAATTTCGCCCGGGATAATCTGGAGATCTACGGAATCGTTGGCCTTGAAACTCCCGAAGGATTTGGTGAGACCTTTAAGGGTCAGCAATGCTTCGGGGCCGCTTGCGGTCATCACGCGCCAAAATTAGACCAAATGGACAAAAACACTATGTCGTCACATGCGGCGGGGCGCAAGGCCGATTGCACGCGCGATGGTGACTTGTTGAACGATATTTTCCATTTGCCCAATTTTGCGTCACCAGCGTCGTGGAACGGGATCTCCGACCATGCGTTCTACCCTTGCCGTGCACTTTGCCCGGTCCGTTGGGTTCCGGTCGAGCCCACATGTCGAGGGACGCACAATGAGCGATGAAAAGCCTGATCTCACCAAGACTGAAGCGCGGCAGGGAAACAGCCGTCTAATGAACTCGCGTGCGCTGATCTATGGGCTGGTTGCGATCGTCGTTCTGTTCGCGGCTGTCTATTGGTTCAGCACGGCGACATACGATGAAACAGCAACCACAACCGATGGTGGCGCTACGCTTGAAGATGTGCCCGCTGCCGACGATGAAGTGGCCACTGATCTGGACGCCTTGCCAACACCAGCTCCCACCGACGAGGCCGTGACCGAGCCAGAGGGCTCTGACGCACCGGCGATCGATACGCCCATCGAAACCACACCGGTTGATCCGGTGGGACCGGCGACCGAATCGTTGGAAACCGAGCCAGCGCCGGCCGAATAGGCTTCAGGCTGGTCGACGCAGAGCGACCGAATTGCGCAGAATAAGTTCGGAGCGCAGAAGGATTTCGCGTCTTGCTGGTCTTTCACCTTCCAGCATTTCAAGCAGCAGGTCCATGCTGGCCTCGCCGATTCTGAGGCGGGGCTGTTTCATGGTCGTTAGCGAGGGTGTTACGAAACTGGCAAAGGAAATGTCGTCAAAGCCCATAACCGAGAATTCGCGAGGCAGATCGTAGCCGCGCGCGGTGAGCGCGATCAATACGCCCAATGCGGTGGCGTCGTTGACGCAGAAAAAGGCGGTCGGAAGCTTGTCGCGCACGAACATGCGTTCGGCCGCCGCGCGTCCGCTTTCGGTGGTTCCATCGGCTTCGAGCACGAAGCTAGATTGGACAGATATGCCGGCCGCTGCGAGGGCTGTGCGAAAGCCTTGCTCGCGCAATTGGGCGACGGTCCGGCCAGAAGATTGGCCGATGAACGCGATTTCGCGATGGCCCTGGCTGATCAGGTGGTCGGTGGCAACGCGGGCGCCTTCCACGTTGTCGACACCGACAAAGGGAATGTCGGAATTGGGGATCGGCTCGTTGATCGCCACCATGGGCGGAAGCCGCACGCCGGGCTGATTGTCGACGAGGCCGAAGGGCAGATGCCCGGTCAGCAAGATGATGCCATCGGCCTGGTTGGAAGAGATGAAGCGCAGATAATCGGTTTCCCGAACGGGATCGTTCTGTGTGTTGCCGATCAGGACACCATAGCCGCGCTTGGACGCTTCGGTTTCAAGACCCACCAGGATGTTGGAAAAGTTGGGATCGCCAACGTCCGGCGCCAAAATGAGGATCATATGCGAACGCCGGGTGCGCAGATTGCGTGCCATGGCATTGGTCGTATAGCCGGTTTGCGCAACGGCTTCGATAACCCGGCGGCGCGTGGAATCGGCGACTTTGCCCGGTTCGTTGAGTGCGCGTGATACCGTGGCGATCGATACGCCAGCGATCAGTGCAACATCCTCGATCGTTGCTGGTTTGACCGCGCTCAAGGCTCTCCCCCTGCCGATGCTTTCCCTGTAAAGCACGGCCATTCAAGGCATGCCGGAAACGCTCCAGCCACCTCAATCCCGACGCTATGGTTTATACACATCTACGTCTGTGTAAACCTTTACATGCCAAATGAAAAGGTTTACACAACTCGACAATTGGAGATGCTGGCCGCTCGGCCGGTAGGGAGATCGGGGGAGGACTGGTGAATGGCCGAAAGCGCCAGTGCGCCACATATTCTAGCAGCCAGCAGAGTTTCCAAGAGTTTTGGAGAAGTGCCGGTTCTGTTCAGTATCGATTTCGACGTTCGTGAAGGCGAAGTTCACGCGCTGATCGGGGAGAACGGTGCGGGCAAGTCCACGCTCATCAAGATACTTTCGGGCATCGAGCAGCCGACCTCGGGCACTATCGTGCTCGATGGAGAGCCGATTCGCCTTCCCTCCAATGGCGAAAGCGCGTCCCTGGGCATCGTCGTTATTCATCAGGAGCTCAATCTTGCCGAGCACCTGACCGTGGCCGAGAGCATTTTTCTGGGCCGGGAATGGGTGCGGTTCGGTTTCTTGCGCCGCAAGGACATGCTGGCCGAGGCGCAACGGATTCTCGACGGTCTTCATGTCGCCATCGACCCAAATGCCCGTATCAATACCCTTTCGGTCGCCGACAAACAGATGGTTGAAATCGCCAAGGCGATAAGCCGTGATGCGCGGGTGCTCATCATGGACGAGCCGACGGCCGTTTTGACATCGGCTGAAACCGACATTTTTTTCGAGCAGGTGCGGCGTCTGAAATCCAAGGGCGTGGCCATCGTCTTTATCTCCCACAAGCTCGACGAGGTTATGGCGCTGTCGGACCGCATTACCGTACTGCGCGACGGGCAGTTGATCGCGACGGTCGAGACCGGTGACCTTACACCGGACGCGATTGCCGAGATGATGGTGGGGCGCGAATTGTCCAACCTTTATCCGCCCAAGCACGAGCCCGATGTCGACGCTCCGGTGATTCTCGACGTCGAGGGTTTGACGGCGCCGGGGGTGCGCGGCGTCAGCTTTGCGCTGCGGCGCGGCGAGATTTTGGGTTTTGCCGGGCTGATCGGGTCGGGCCGCACTGCGGTCATGGAAGCTATCGTTGGTCTGACGGAAAAAACCGGCGGAACGGTGAGGCTCAGGGGCGAGCCCGTGGCATTTTCCTCGATCGGCCAGGCCATCGACGCAGGGCTGGTCTATATGACCAAGGACCGCAAGGGAAAGGGATTGCTGCTCAATGTCGGGCTGCAATCGAACCTGACGCTTCTAACGCTCAAGCGTCACCTCAAGAATGGCTTTCTCGATGAAGCCAGTGAAGTCGAGGCCATGGAGCGGGCGACGCGCCGCTTCGATATCAGGGCGCGTGACGCTTCGGTTCGCGTTGGCCAGCTTTCGGGCGGCAATCAGCAGAAACTGATGCTGGGCAAGGCCATGGAAAGCGAGCCGGAAATCGTCATTATCGACGAGCCGACGCGGGGGATCGATGTCGGCACCAAGCAACAAATCTATCACATCATCGCCGCGCTCGCCAAAGAGGGCAAATCGATCATCGTGGTCTCATCCGAGATGCAGGAAGTGATCGGGCTTTCGCACCGGGTTGTGGTGATGCGCGAAGGGCGCCGCATGGGCACGCTCGAAGGCGCGGAAATCAAAGAGGGAGAAATCATGCGCTATGCCGCTGGGCTAAAGGGAGAATCGGACGATGACCGCGCAAGCGCATGAAGGGGTGAAGCCGGCCAAAAAGCGGTTCAGGATCGATTATCACACCTTCGGGCCGCTCGTGGCGCTGATTGCGCTGTGCATATTGGGTTTCGCGCTCAATTCGGCGTTCGCCTCGGAGGGCAATATCTCCAACCTCCTGACCCGGTCGGCCTTTATCGGGATTATTGCCGTCGGGGCGACCTTCGTCATCACCGCGGGCGGGATCGATCTTTCGGTCGGGTCCATGGCGGCGGTGATTTCGGGCGTGATGATCATCGTCATGAACGCAGCGATAGAGACGCTCGGAACTGGCATACCGACTGTTCTGCTCGGTTGTGCTGCCTCGGTGCTGCTCGGGCTGGCTGCTGGCTTTCTCAATGGCTTCATGACCACCAAGGGCAAGATCGAGGCCTTCATCGTCACGCTGGGCACGATGGGGATATTTCGCTCACTGGTGACCTACTTTGCTGATGGCGGAACGTTGTCGCTGGCCTTTGATATCCGCGACGCGTACCGCCCCGTCTATTACGGCAGCCTGCTGGGCATTCCCGTTCCGGTGGTGGTCTTTGCCGTGGTCGCCGTTCTGGGCTGGGTGCTACTCAACCGCACGGCGTTTGGACGCTATTGCATGGCGATTGGATCCAACGAGACTGTGGCCCGCTATTCGGCGATCAATGTCGACCGTGTGAAGACACTGACCTATGTCATCCAGGGGCTTTGCGTCTCGATTGCCACGATCATCTATGTTCCGCGCCTGGGCTCGGCGTCGTCATCGACGGGCGTATTATGGGAGCTTGAAGCGATTGCTGCGGTCATTATCGGCGGCACCATGCTCAAGGGTGGTTACGGCCGGATCGGGGGCACGGTGATCGGCGCGATCATGCTCACGACCATCGGCAATATTTTGAACCTCACCGATATCATCTCGAATTATCTCAACGGTGCAGTGCAGGGCGTCATCATTATCGCCGCTGTCTGGCTGCAGCGCGGCAATCTCGGTCATCTCAATATTTTCCGGAAGACCAGGGGATAAAATTCCAACCGGCGCCAAAACAAATGCCGGCGGGGGCAGTGCCTTGAGGAGAGGCGCGCAACACAACCAAGGAGGACTATCATGCGAACACTCAAACTCATCGCCGGCGCTGCCCTGTGCAGCGTTGCGCTGGGCGTGACCGCCATAGCGGCACAGGAAATCAAGATTGGCGTTTCCATTCCGGCGGCTACCCATGGCTGGGCGGGCGGGCTTAACTGGCACGCCGAACAGGCTATGAACCGGATCGAGGAAGCCAATCCCGATATCGACATCATCCTGATTGCCGCAGACGGTCCGGCACAGCAGGCCAACGATCTCGAGGATCTGATTTCGATCCACCAGATCGACGCGCTGGTCGTGCTGCCGTTCGAATCCGAGCCGCTCACTGATCCGGTGCGCATGGTCAAGGAATCGGGCGTCTTTGTAACGGTCGTCGACCGCGGGTTGTCCCAGGAAGGCATCGAGGACGTTTACGTCGCGGGCAACAACACCGCGCTGGGAACGGTTTCGGGCGAATACTTCCTTTCGCGGCTCGGCGAGGGCGACAACATCGTCATCCTGCGCGGCATTCCGACGGTTATCGATGACGAACGCTTCAACGCTTTCATGGAAACCATCGAAGGCTCGGGCATCAATGTTCTGGACAATCAGTACGCAAACTGGAACCGCGATGACGGGTTCGAGGTGATGCAGGACTTCCTGTCGCGCTTCCCGGACATCGATGGGGTCTGGGCCCAGGACGACGATATCGCGCTCGGCGTTATCGAGGCTGTGCGCCAGGCGGGCCGCGAGGACGAATTGTTCATCGTCGGCGGTGCCGGCATGAAGGAAATCATCCAGATGGTGATGGAGGGCTCGGAACTGGTTCCGGTCGACGTTCTCTATCCGCCCGCGATGATCGCGACGGCCATGGATGTGACCGTCAACCACTTCACCTCGAACGGTCCGGTTTCGGGCGAATATATTCTGGGCGCGCCGCTGATTACGCCTGAGAACGCCGAGGACTACTATTTCCCGGATTCGACGTTCTGATCTGCACTTCCTCCCGTCGTGCAAAAAGAGAGGGCGGCTTTCGAGCCGCCCTTTTTGTGTTTATGTGCCGGAAAAGACCGAGCGCAGCCACGGTAACAGTGACAGGCGTGGTGCGCGTTGCTCGAGAGACATTGTCGCGGGGCGGCCAAGCGTGCCCGAGCGGGGGAGCAGGTCGGTTTTACCGTTCCGGTCGCCGTCGGGGTCCTGGTCGTCAACGACGGCCGATTGCGTATCGCCGGTCAAGGCGGCGAGGTAGTTGTTGGCCCAGTTATCGATGTCATAGGTCTGCGCCACCTTCATCAGGCTTTCCCAGCGCTCCTTGCGCTCTTCGAGCGGCATGGCGATCGCGAGGCGCATGGCCTCTGCGGTTTCGTCGGTATCGAAGGGATTGATGATGAGCGCGTCGTGAAAGATTTCCGCCGCTCCCGCAAAGCGGGAAAGGACGAGAACGCCGGGATTTTCCGGGTTCTGGGAGGCCACATATTCGTGTGCCACCAGGTTCATGCCATCGCGCAGTGGTGTCACCAGCCCCACACGCGCAAGCCGATAGAGCCCGGCCAGCGAAGCCTGGGAGTAGGCGCGCTTGACATAGGTAATGGGCAACCAGTCAGGTTCGGCAAAGCGCCCGGTCAATCGTCCGACGGCGGAATCCAGCTCGTCAGAGATCACCTGATATTCCTTGATCGTGTCGCGCGAGGGTGGGGCGATCTGGATCATGTGCACGGCACGCCGAAGGTTGGCGTTGTTTTCCAGCAGCTTTTCATAGGCCTGGACACGCTGGGGCAGGCCCTTGGAATAATCGAGCCGGTCGACACCCAGGATCATGGCGCGGCCATTCATGGAGCGCTCGACGCGTTTGTACATTTTCTGAGCGTTGGGGCTGGCCGCCAGTTTGGCAAAAGCTTCGGGGTCCGACCCAATGGGGAACGCATCAAGGGTGGTGTTTCCCATCTCGATTTCGAAGGGTGTGCCACCAGCCTGACGGTACATTTCCTCATGGGCAATGAATTCGTTGAAGGCGGCGACGTCGCGCTGTGCCTGGAACCCGACGAGATCGTAGGCCAAGAGGTCGGTCAACAATTCCTCGTGGTGGGGAATGGCGTTGAGCGCATCAGGCGTGGGGAACGGGATGTGGAGATAGAACCCGATCTTGTTGCGGATATTGCGCCGGCGCAGCTCGGTGGCCAGCGGGATCAGATGATAATCGTGCACCCAGATGATGTCGTCGGGCTGGATGTGCTTTGCGATGGCCTCGGCAAACTGAACATTGACCCGGCGATAGCCTTCGTACCAGTGCGAGTGGATATCGGTGAGGTCAAGCCGCAGATGGAAGGCCGGCCAGAGGATCGAATTGGAAAACCCGGCGTAATAGCTCTGGTGATCGGATTTTGTCAGATCGATCGAGCCGATCTGCAGCCCGTCGATGGTCTCGAACTTGGCGTCCCGGCTGGGGGTTTCGGCGAACGCTCCGGACCATCCAAACCAGAAACCATCTCTCGCCGAGAGTGTTTTTTTCAGCGCGACGGCAAGACCGCCCGCTGCTGGGGCTTTTCCGGGAATTCGATTTGAAACAACAATGAGGCGGCTCATCTGATCCTGCTTTCCTGGAGTCTTTGATCCGCAAAATCGGATGCGGCGGCGTTTGGTTCCCTCTCGATCAGGGCATCGAAATAGCTCAGGAGCGAAGCGATGTCGGGCAGGACGAACCGGGCGCGGGTCTCGGCCGGCTCGCCGATCCTGACACCGAACCCGCCAAGGCGCTCGGCGGCCGCGAAACCGTCCTCGTCGGTGACGTCGTCACCGATGAAAACCGGCGTCCGGCCTGCAAAGGGCTTAACCTGCATCAAGTGTTCAAGCGCAGCTCCCTTGTTGGCCGACAGGGGGCGCGCTTCAACGACCATTTTTCCGGCTATCGCGTGGAAATCGGGATGGCCTTGAAGGGCGCGGGCGAGCGCCGCGCTGGCCATGGCGCCTTTTTCCGGGGCCGAGCGATAGTGGACGGCAACGCCGGTGGGCTTGGGTTCAATGAGGATGCCTTCCTGCCCGTCCAATGTATCGGAAACGCGGCTGGTGAGGATATGCGCAGCGGAAACGAGGTTGGGTGGGGGACCGTGCAGTTTTCCTTCATGGCGGTATTCGGCGCCATGGCTGCCGGAAACCGAGAACTCCTGGGCAGGAAGGAAACCGTCGATCGTTTTGATGGTCCGGCCTGTAACAACGGCAAGAGCACCGTCGAGCGCGGAATACAGGGAACGGAGCCGGGCAGGCAGGTCATCGGGAACGATGATTGCGTCCGGGTGTGAGGCGATCTCAACGAGGGTGCCGTCGAAATCGGTGAATATCGCTACCGGGCCCGAATTGGCGGACAGGATAGCGGAAACCGGGTTTTGCATAATCTCCGGGGCTTGGTTGTTACGGTTCGCTCCATCAATTCAATGCCTCAGCGGGCAAAGGGTTCCGGGTCACTGGGAATTTGTATCGAAGCATCGATCCCGTGATCGGACGGATACAAGCCTTGCCGAGGTTGTGCGTCGACGCAACAGCCAGCAACGCATACCGGCTAGTCGCGAGCGCAACATGTCACAAGTGAAGCTGGGTGCCTGGCCAGGGATGCCCCGGCCAGGGCGTAATCTTGTCAGCGATGGACAACGGCCTGAACGAGTGATCCCGATACCGGGCAATCGGACGAAACACCTGTTTCGATGCAGGCAGCATTTGCAACGTCCATCCCGGGCGTTGCCGTCAATCCATTGGCTTGAGTAATCGTCAAGATGACGATGAACAGGCTGGCCGCAAGCGCGGTCAGACTGACGAGGCGTGGCGTGGTCATCATGGTGGCCTCCCCGCACATGTCCGGAAAAGGCGCGGACCAATCCGCAGAACTTTCCGGAAAGTTAACGCCGCATACAAGAGGGGAGAATGCTTGAGACGAAACCGTCTGGCAAGTCTTTGTTAACAGATTGAAACAAAACAGGCAGAGCTGTGCCGGTTCGAGCGTTGCCAATCCCTTCTAAAACAACCGGTTAGCCCTGCAAAAAAGGCTATTGGGGGTGCGAGAGGGTGGTGGAAAAGGTGGGGAGAGGTGCGGCAAGTGCCGGCCGGCAGACTTAAGCATGCCCCTCTCCCCGTGAAGGCCGGCGAAACGAGGACGCAGGTCCGCCGGTCTTCTCAATCGCGGCGAGGGAGGGACAAGCCGCGATGAACGCTTTTGGCCAGAGGCCGGAAAAGGCGGGAGGAATGAATGCAAACACGTTCCTTGGGGGACGCATTAAGGAGTACATTCCTCCCTATCGAACGTAGCCGGGGACGCGGTGGCTACGCCCGAATGGGCCAGGTCACGGTTTCCCGCACCCAGAAATCTATTATTTTCACCATCTCCGCCCGATAGGCGGTCAGATCGTGATGGCGGGCGAACACAGCGTCGGCACCGCTTTTGAGGAGCACCTGGCGACTTTCGTCGGCTCCAGTGCCTGTAATGGCTGCGACCGGAACGTTCGCGGAAGCAGCGAGGTTCCCGATCCGGGAAATGAACGCCGCCGATGCGCCACTGTGCGACTTGAGGTCCACGATCACCATGTTGGGCCGCTGCGCCGCAGGACCGCGCAGAAGGCGGGTCAGCGTACGCTCGGCCCGGCCGGCATTGCCAATCCAGACGACGCGCGCAGGTGAAGCATTCATCTGCATTGCCCTGCGCATCAGGCGCGCGGAATGGATATGATCATCAACGAGCACGAAAAACGGCTCGAGCGCTGCATTGCTCGTCATTGGCCTCAACCAGAAAATCAAAGCGAAACGGCCAGTCGCAAATGCGTTCTGGCCGGCTTCAAAATAATACGTCGATCGAAAAAACCGGCGTCTCTCCGCCAAGAAACGTCGTCCAATCGCGCTGCCAAGCGTTCAAAAAGCGACACATGGTGGCTGCGATGAGGGGCATATGCTCAATTCTTCGCGCGACCGAAAGGTTATCGCCCGTAACAGACGGTAAAAGGATTGCCGATTTACATGTAAAACGCGCAAGTCTAGTGTTGCCCAAAGGAGGAGCGCATGCCTGAGGGGAGGGTATACGCAGAAGACGAGCAGGCAGCCATTCGCCAAGCGCTCGACGAGCTTCTGGCATGGCCGCCCATGGCGCGCTCTCCAAGGCTCTCTGCGTTCCTCACCTATATCGTGGACGCCGCCCTCGCGGGGCAATCAGATTCGGTAAAAGCCTATTCCATTGCCGTGGATGTCTTCGGGCGAGATGAAAATTTCGATCCACAATCGGACCCAATCGTGCGGGTCCAGGCACGCCGGTTGCGCGGCCTGATCGAAGAATTCGACAGTTCCGGACTGGGCACGGCACCCACACGGATCGTCCTGCCGGTTGGCCGTTATGTTCCCCAATTCGTTCCGCGCGAGGGCGCCGCGGTCATCGGTAGCGACGGGGGGGAGCAATCCGATATCGCCAGGGATGGAGCTGTTTCCCGACCGCCGCAAGCGCCATCGCGATCAATATGGGTGGCGGGCGCCGCCGCGGCTCTTTTGCTCCTTGCCTCTCTCTATTTCTGGCCCGAGCTCGGTCAGCGCACCTCGTCGCGGCCCGGCGTTGTTCAGCCGACCATGCCACTGGTCTTCGTCGAGGATTTCGAAAACCTGACCGATGACCAGCGCAGTACGCCGCTCGTTGCCGGGCTGGCGCTTGAACTTGTCACTGACATAAACCAGTTCTCCGATCTTTCGGCGCGCTATGGCGGGCCCCAAGCTGACCCCGGCGAGGTGGAGCGGGGAAATGGCGGGGTCTACGTGCTTTCGGGCGTGGCCCGTCGATCGCCAGGCGGCATTCTCTATTCAATTCTGTTGCAGAACGTCCCGTCGCGCTCGGTTGTTGCCACTTTTGAAGTGGAGGTGCCCCTGGACGATGGGGCTCCCGATATGAATTTGCAGGATGTTTCGGAAGAGTTTTCGCTCAGGCTTGGCAGCCCGCGCGGCCCGCTGCACAAATCGGCGCGAAGCTGGATTGCGGCCCGCATGGCGGAAGACGATCTGGTGCTGGAACCCTATCCGTGCCTTGTCGCCTACTCGATGTTTCGCGAGCAGCGAACCGGTTTCAATGTTTCAGCACTTGAGCGGTGCGCCCGTCGGGCAATGACCGAAGGCATATCGGAGGGCGCGGCCATTCTGGCGTTGCTGACGGCGGACCGCGGGTGGCGGACGGGTACCGATACTGCCGAGGGCTCCGCGCTTGTGCAGCGGGCGCGCGAACTTGCTCAACAGGCAATCGACATGGACTCGACAAATGGGTTCATCTGGGCGCTTCGGGCCTATGTCGCCTATCTTGCGGGCGACGTAGAGGGAGCGCGTAACGACTACAACACGGCGATGCAGCTCAACCCCGCCATGGTCGATGTGCTGGCGGACTATGCCTATGTTGAAAGTCTAAACGGCAATTGGCAGGCGGCGCGTGCCCTGTCGCAGCGAGCTCTGTCCGTTGAGGTCAACCCACCCGATTTCTACTCGATCGTCCCCACACTATGGGCCATGCGTGGGGGCGACTACGCCTACGCAGCGGCTGTTGGCGAGCGCATGGTTTCGGCGGTTCCCGATTTGGGAACGGCCGTCATGGTTGCGGCGGGGGGACAGTTGCGGGACGCGGACATCATCAACGCTTACTTGCCCAGGCTTCTGGCCAGTCAGCGCTTCCGGCGGCTGGGCATTATGCCGGCGCTCCGGCAGCATGTGCTCGACCCGGACCTGTTGCGCACGATTTCGAGCGGGATCATCAGCGCAGGTGTACCACTCGACCGGCTGGCCCATCCCTTCTGATCACGCGCGGCCCCGATTGCGACTGGACGCGCCCGGCAAATCACTGTGAGATAATGCCGGGAGGTGGCGCCATGAGTTTTAGAGCACTGGTGACCGAGAAGGGAGAGGACGGCAAGATCGCATCGCGGATTGCCGAGTTGGACGAGGCAAGGCTGCCTCAGGGCAATGTTCTGGTGGGCATCGACTGGGCGGGATTCAATTACAAGGACGGCATGGCGCTTTCGGGAATCGGCGGTCTCGTTCGCGAATACCCCCATATCGGGGGCGTCGATTTTGCCGGACGGGTGATCGAGAGCACCGATGAGCGCTATCACCCTGGGCAGGCAGTGGTCTTGACCGGATGGCGTGTCGGGGAATGGCACTGGGGTGGATTTGCGACCCGCGCGCGGGTGAATGCCGATTGGCTGGTGCCCTTGCCCAAGGAAATTTCAACGCGCGATGCAATGGTGCTGGGCACGGCCGGGCTAACGGCGATGCTGGCGGTCAACAGGCTCAAATCAGAAGGAATAAAGCCCGGCGATGGCGACATTCTGGTGACTGGAGCCGGCGGCGGCGTGGGGTCGATGGCGGTGCTGCTGCTGGCGCGACTTGGCTACAAAGTTCACGCCATGACCGGACGGAAAGACCTGACCGACGATCTGCGGGCCCTTGGGGCTACCGAAGTGGTCGGTCGCGACGTTCTTGCGCCGAGTTCCAAAAAGCTGCTCGCGACACGCTGGATCGGCGCGGTCGACAGTGTGGGCGGAGCGCCACTGGGCGAGATGCTCAAGCAAATTCACACGGGCGGCTGCGTTGCAGCGGTCGGGCTGGCGGCAGGCGATGCGTGGGATGGGAGCGTCATTCCGTTCATTCTGCGTGGTGTGACGCTGGCCGGGATCGACAGTGTCATGCAGCGCTTCGAAGCGCGCATGGCGGCATGGGACAGGCTTTCGACGCTGTTCGGTTTCGGCGTTTACGAACGGATGGTGCGCGAAGTGGGCCTTGAGGACCTGCCCGCGGCTTCCAAAGACATTCTGGCCGGCAAGGTTAGAGGGCGGGTGATCGTGTCGCCCAAGGGGTAAATTGCCTTAAGTGTTGGCAAGATAAAACTTTGCGGGTTGCGAAATGGGCCGCGAAAGTTTCTCGAAATTTTGCCAAATCGCTATAGGGTATCGGGGTATTTGCCGGAGGACTTGATGCAGGATGTTATCGATGCGCTCGAGGAAAAGCGTGAACATGCGCGGCAGGGCGGGGGTGCCCGGCGCATTGAGGCTCAGCATTCCAAGGGCAAGCTGACGGCCCGCGAGCGGCTCGACGTGCTGCTCGATCCGGGCAGCTTTGAAGAATACGACATGTTCGTCACCCACCGCACCCGCGATTTCGGGATGGCCGAGCAGATCATCCCCGGTGACGGCGTTGTGACGGGCTGGGGCACGATCAACGGACGGCTGACCTACGTGTTTTCCCAGGATTTTACGGTGTTTGGCGGTTCGCTATCGGAAACCCATGCCCAGAAGATCTGCAAGATCATGGATCTCGCCGTTCAGAATGGTGCGCCGGTGATCGGGCTCAACGATTCCGGCGGCGCGCGCATCCAGGAGGGCGTGGCTTCGCTCGGTGGTTATGCGGAAGTCTTCTGGCGCAATGTGCAGGCTTCGGGCGCAGTGCCTCAGATATCGGTCATTATGGGGCCGTGCGCAGGCGGGGCGGTCTATTCTCCCGCCATGACCGATTTCATCTACATGGTAAAAGACACGAGCTACATGTTCGTGACCGGACCGGACGTGGTCAAGACGGTGACCAATGAAAGCGTGACCCATGAGGAACTGGGCGGAGCGTCGACCCACACCAAGATTTCTTCGGTGGCCGATGCGGCGTTCGAAAACGATATCGAAACGCTGCTCGAAGTGCGGCGACTGTTCGATTTTCTGCCGCTCTCGGCGCGCGAAAAAGCGCCACGGGTTGCGACGAACGACCAGATCGACCGGCGCGAGGACAGCCTTGATACCCTGATCCCGGCCAACGCCAATATGCCCTATGATATGCGCGAAGTGATCGAGAAGGTGGCGGACGAAGGCGAGTTCCTCGAACTCCAGAAGGATCATGCTGGCAATATCCTGATCGGCTTCATTCGGCTCAACGGACAGAGCGTCGGGGTGGTCGCCAATCAGCCCATGGTGCTTGCGGGGTGCCTCGACATCAATGCATCGAAAAAGGCCGCCCGGTTCATCCGTTTCTGCGACAGCTTCGATATTCCCATCCTGACCTTCGTGGACGTGCCGGGCTTTCTGCCCGGCGTTGCGCAGGAATATGGCGGCATCATCAAGCACGGTGCCAAGCTGTTGTTCGCCTATGCCGAGGCGACGGTGCCCAAGGTGACTGTCATTACGCGAAAAGCCTATGGCGGGGCCTATGACGTGATGAGCTCAAAACACATCCGCGCCGATGTGAATTACGCCTGGCCGAGCGCGGAAATCGCTGTGATGGGCGCCAAGGGCGCAACCGAAATTCTCTATCGCTCGGAACTGGACGATGCCGACAAGATCGCGGCGCGGACCAGGGAATATGAGGATCGGTTCGCCAACCCCTTCGTCGCCGCCGAGCGCGGCTTCATCGACGACGTCATCATGCCCCACAACACGCGCCGCCGCGTGGCGCGGGCGTTCGAGAGCCTAAAACACAAGCAGGCGCATGTGCCGATCAAGAAGCATGGGAATATTCCGCTGTGAGGTCTGTCTAGATGTTCTCCAAAATCCTCATAGCCAATCGCGGGGAGATCGCCTGCCGGGTGATCGATACGGCGAAAAAGATGGGTATCGCGACAGTCGCGGTTTATTCGGACGCCGATAGGGATGCGTTGCATGTGCGGATGGCCGATGAGGCCGTCCATATCGGTCCGGCTCCCGCATCGCAAAGCTATCTCGCTATCGAAAAAATCGTCGCCGCATGCCAGCAGACCGGCGCCGTGGCAGTGCATCCGGGGTACGGGTTCCTGTCTGAAAACCCGGCCTTTGCCGAACGCCTGCGGCAGGAGGGAATCTATTTCATCGGGCCGCCGGTCAAGGCCATCGAGGCGATGGGGGACAAGATCACCTCCAAAAAGATCGCCGCGGAAGCGGGGGTTTCGACGGTTCCGGGCCATATGGGGCTGATCGCGGATGCCGCCGAAGCGGCGAAAATCGCCAAGTCCATCGGCTATCCGGTGATGATAAAGGCTTCGGCCGGGGGCGGCGGCAAGGGGATGCGGATTGCACGCTCGGATGCGGATGTGAAGGAAGCCTTCGAGCGCTCGAAATCGGAGGCGGCGGCGTCGTTTGGCGACGATCGGATTTTCATTGAGAAATATATCGAGGAGCCGCGCCACATCGAGATTCAGGTGCTGGCCGATGGGCTGGGCAATTGCATTCATCTGGGCGAGCGCGAATGTTCCATTCAGCGCCGCAACCAGAAGGTGATCGAGGAGGCTCCTTCGCCGTTTCTCGATTCCCGGACGCGCGAAAAAATGGGTGCACAGGCCGTCGCTTTGGCCAGGGCCGTCAACTACGTGAGCGCCGGGACCGTCGAGTTCATCGTCGATAAGGACCGAAATTTCTATTTTCTCGAAATGAACACGCGCCTGCAGGTCGAACACCCGGTGACTGAACTGGTGACCGGCCTCGATCTGGTCGAGGAAATGATACGCATTGCGGACGGTGAAGCGTTGCGCTGGGCTCAGGAAGATGTGCGGCTGGAAGGCTGGGCCGTGGAGGCGCGAATTTACGCCGAAGATCCCTATCGCAATTTTCTGCCCTCGACGGGGCGTCTCAAGCGCTATCGCCCGCCTGCTGCCGAGGCGTCGGCCCATCTTGTCGTGCGCAATGATACCGGCGTCGAGGAGGGCGGCGAAATCAGCCCTTACTACGACCCGATGGTGGCAAAGCTTGTGACCTGGGCACCGGATCGTGTTGCCGCGATAGACGGGCTGGCGGTGGCGCTGGATCAGTTCGAAATCGACGGGATCGGCAACAACATCCCGTTTCTCTCGGCGGTAACCCAGCAACAGCGCTTCCGCGAAGGATTGCTTTCAACCAATTACATCGACGATGAATTTCCTGACGGGTTTACCGGCGTCGTGCTCGATGACGATACGTTGCTGACGCTGGCGGCGCTTGCCTGCCGCGCCAGTTTTCAGCTCGAAACGCGCGGTTTCATCGAACCCGAGCCCATCAGCAGCGGGCATGTGATCGCGGAGCGCAGCGTCCTGATCGGTGACATGCGTTGGGATTTCTCCATTCCGAAGTCCGATGAATCCTTTGTCCTGATGACCGACGACGGCCAACCCCTTCTGATCGAGGATGGTTGGCAGCCGGGTGCGAGCCTGACGGCTACGGAAATCGATGGCCGCACGCTGCATGTCAAAATGGACCGGGTGACCTCGGGCTTCCGCATGCGCTATCGCGGGGCCGATATTGTCGCCAAGGTGGTGATGCCGCATGTGGCCGATCTGATGCGGCACATGGTAAAAAAGACGCCCCCTGACATGAGCCAGTTCCTCTTGTGTCCGATGCCGGGACAAATCGTGCGTCTGGATGTGGCGGAGGGCGATGTCGTCGAGGAGGGCCAGCCCCTGGCCATCGTCGAAGCTATGAAGATGGAAAATGTCCTGCGTGCCGAGCGCAGGGCCCGGGTCGCCAGCCTCAAGGCCGTGGCAGGAGACGTGCTGGCCGTCGATGCGGTCATCATGGAATTTGAGGCCGTGTGATGGGCAAATCTCCGCGCGACATCTGGTTCCATATCGCCAGTGCGGAACTGCGCGATGCCCCGCTCGACAGCCTTCGCCGCGACTATGGCGGGCTCGCGGTCGAGCCGGTCTATCTGGGCGAGGATGGTTCCATCCCCGGCGTCGAGCCGTTCACGCGCGGTGTGCGGGCGACGATGTATGCCAACCGGCCCTGGACCATCCGGCAGTATGCGGGGTTTTCGACCGCCGAGGAGAGCAATCGGTTCTATCGACGGGCGCTGGAGCGTGGGCAGAAGGGGCTATCGGTCGCTTTCGATCTCGCAACGCATCGGGGGTACGATTCCGATCATCCGCGCGTTGTCGGCGACGTGGGCAAGGCAGGCGTGGCTATTGACTCCGTCGAGGACATGAAGCTGCTGTTCGACGGCATTCCGCTCGACGAGATGAGTGTATCGATGACCATGAACGGGGCGGTGATCCCGGTTCTGGCCATGTTTATCGTTGCGGCTGAAGAGCAGGGCGTGCCGCCCGAAAAACTGTCAGGGACCATTCAGAACGACATTTTAAAGGAATTCATGGTCCGCAACACCTATATCTACCCACCAGAGCCCTCCATGCGGATCGTGGGCGATATCATCGCTTATGCGGCCGAGCATATGCCGAAATTCAACTCGATCTCGATTTCGGGCTATCACATGCACGAAGCTGGGGCGACGGCGATTCAGGAGCTTGCCTATACGCTGGCCGATGGCATGGATTATGTGCGAGCGGCGCAGGCGCGCGGGCTCGATATCGACAAATTTGCCGGGCGGCTGTCGTTCTTTTTCGGCATCGGAATGAATTTCTTTGTCGAGGTGGCAAAGCTTAGGGCGGCGCGCACGCTCTGGTCCAAGATCATGACCGATCTGGGCGCCACCGATCCACGCTCGAAGATGCTGCGCACCCATTGCCAGACCTCGGGCGTCTCGCTCACCGAGCAGGATCCCTACAACAATGTCGTGCGCACGGCTTATGAGGCGCTGGCGGCGGTGTTGGGAGGGACGCAGAGCCTGCACACCAATTCGTTCGATGAAGCCATTGCGCTGCCGTCGGAAACCTCCTCGCGCATAGCGCGAAACACCCAGCTTATCCTGCAGCATGAAACAAAGATCACCGATGTGGTCGATCCGCTGGGCGGGTCCTATTATGTCGAGGAACTTACGCGTCAGCTTGTCGAAAAAGCGCAGGCTCTTATCGACGAGGTCGAAACGCAGGGCGGTATGACCAAGGCGGTGCAATCGGGCGACCCCAAGCTGGCCATCGAAAAGGCAGCGGCCATCCGCCAGGCAGCGATCGATCGCGGCGAGGAGGTCATCGTTGGCGTCAATCGATACAGGCTTGACACAGAGGACGCCATAGAGACGTTGGAAGTCGACAACGCCAAAGTGCGAGCCGGGCAGATCGCCCGGCTTGAAGCCATTCGCCGCACGCGCGATGAAGCCCGCTGCCAATCGGCACTGGACGCGTTGCGCGAATATGCGGCGATGGACGAGGGCAATCTGCTCGACGCCGCCGTGGCCGCGGCGCGGGCCCGCGCCACGCTGGGCGAAATCTCCCAAGCCATGGAGGATGTGTTCGGCCGCTACGACGCGACCACGCGGGTGCTGTCGGGGGTTTATTCGCAAAGTTATGCCGGTGATCCGCAATATGAGGAGGCTGTGCGGCGCATTAAAGGGTTCAAGACCTCCCATGGCCGCGCGCCGTCAGTCTTTATCGCCAAGATGGGCCAGGACGGCCATGATCGCGGCGCCAAGGTGATCGCGACCGCCTTCGCCGATCTGGGCTTCGTCGTGCATATGGGCTCGCTTTTTGAAACGCCGCACGAAGTGGCGGCCCATGCCGAAGAACTCGGGGTTGACGCAGTGGGCGTTTCGTCACTGGCGGCGGGGCATAAGACGCTGGTTCCTGAACTGATCGCCGCGCTGAGGGAACGGGGTCTGAAGGATGTGGCCGTTGTGGTCGGCGGCGTCATTCCCAGCACCGATTATGAATTTTTGCGCGAGGCTGGCGTGCTCGACATTTTCGGGCCGGGCACCAATGTGCTCGATGCGGCCTATTCGGTACTCAATGCGATTGAGGGCAGGTTGAGCAACCGATGATCGGGCGGGTCAACCATATCGCCATCGCGGTGCCCGATCTCGAGGCGGCAGCACGCCGGTATCGCGAGATGCTGGGCGCCAGCGTTTCGGGCGTTCAGGAACTGCCCGAACATGGCGTGCGGGTGGTGTTCGTGGAGACTGGTAACACCAAGGTTGAACTGCTCGAACCGCTTGGGGACGCCTCGCCCATCGCCGCTTTCCTAGAGCGCAATCCCGACGGCGGCATGCACCACATCTGCTATGAAGTTGCCGATGTGAGCGCGGCGGTGCGGCGGCTGATCGAAGGCGGGGCACGGGTGCTCGGCGATGGAGAGCCCAAAATCGGTGCGCATGGATTGCCGGTGGTTTTTCTCCACCCCAAGGATTTCGACGGAACGCTGATCGAGCTGGAGGAGGTCAAGCCCGAGTTCGGGCCCGCCTAACAGAATCTTAAGCACGTCGGTGCATGATCGGGGCATGAGCACCGTCACCGGTTTCAAAAAGATGAACTGGCTCCCCAAGCAATCGGCCTGGGATGAGATGGAAGCCGCGCGCCTCAAGCGCCGCGAGATGATGGAGCAGTTCCAAGCGAGCTCAGCAGCCCTTGTGTCCGGCTTTCAGGCCGCGCAGACCATGCAGATTCAGGGCGTGGGCGAGCTTGCCGCGCAGGGTGTACAGGCCCGCATGGATGCCAAGGTCAAGGAAATGCAGGCACAGCTCGAAGAACGCTATGCCAGCTTCTCGAAGCTGGCCTGACGCCACTTTCAGTGTCCCGCCCGTGAGAATGTATTGATTACCACGACACCGGCGATAATCAGCGCCATGCCGATTACGGCGGGCAGATCCAGCGCCTGTTTGTAAACGACCCAGCCGACAAGCGAAATCAGCACAATCCCCAATCCCGACCAGATTGCGTAGGCGATGCCGACCGGCAGGGTGCGCAGCGTGAGCGACAAGAAATAGAACGCTGCAGCGTAGCCCACCGCCACGATGACCGACGGTATCAGGTTGGTAAATCCGTTGGCGGCCTTGAGCGCGGACGTGGCGATGACTTCTGCGACGATGGCGCAGAGCAAAAAAACATAGGTCACAGGTATTCCTAGCTGAAATGCTGGCGGGCAAGGGCTTTGAACCGGTCGCCGCGTTCTTCGAAATTCTTGAACTGGTTGTAGCTCGGCGCGCCCGGCGAGAGGATGACGGTATCGAAGACGTGGCCGGCATTGGCGAGCGCCTGCATGGCCTCATCGAGCGTCGAGCATTCGGCAATGGGGATCGGAGTGTTCTCGCGAACGGCCTGGGCAAGCCGCTGGCCGGTGACCGGCAGTGAGCAGAGCATCACGACACTGGTCAGTCCCATCAGGTTGGCCAGATCGGCATAATCCTGCTGGCGCTCGTGCCCGCCCGCAATCAGGGCGATTTTTCTGCCCTTGTAGGCGGCGAGCGCCACCTTGGTGGCTTCGGGGGTGGTTGAAATGGAGTCATCGACGAAAAGAATGTCGCCGACCATTAATTCCTCGAGCCGGTGGGGCAGGGGAATGAAGGCTTCGATGCCCTTGAAAATTCCCTCCCTTGTGGCCCCGGCAGCCAGCGCAATGGCCGCGGCCAGACGAGCATTGTCGTGGTTGTGCGCACCCTTGAGGCGCGAATTCATCGCGGCCATCAGAATTTCGTCGCCAAGATCGATGTCGAGCGGCGGAATGCGTTTGGTCGTGGCGGGAATGGTGCTGATGACGCGCTCCACGGTGGCAGCCTGCGGGCCGATCGCCACAAATTTGGGACCTTTGGCGATCAAATTGAGCTTGTCGCGGTAATAGGCATCGAGCCCCCCGTGCCAATCCACATGCTCGGGATAGAGGTTGGAGATCGCGGCGATGTCGGGAGCAAAGTCGATATCGGCCGTCTGGTAGGACGAGAGTTCGAGCACCACCGTCTGGGCGCTGTCGGCGGCGTCGAGCGGGGGGATGCCCACATTGCCAGCCAGCACCACATCGACCCCGGATTTCTCCAGCATCAGATGGACCAGCGTTGCCGTGGTAGATTTTCCCTTGGTGCCGGAAATCGCAACGACCGTGCGGCCTTCGCGGAAGTGGGCGCCCCAGATGTTGAGGTTGGATGTGATCTTGACCCCAGCGGCGCGGGCTGCCTCGAAAATCGGCTTGTAGAGCGACACGCCGGGGCTCTTGACGATGGTTCCGAAGCGCGAAACCTGATTTGCCTCATCGGGCGGGATGAAGCTTGCGCCATTGAGTTCGGCCACACCGTCATCGGTGGTCACGAACAGTTCGAGGTCAGGATAGGTGCGGCGCAGGAATGCGGCAGTGGACCGGGCCTCGCGGCCAGCGCCATATAAAAGAACGGGACCGTCAATGTGCATGGGGTGCAATCGCGTTTTGAATGTGTTCGGGGATGAGGTGGTCGGTGCTGTCGGTCATGAACTCCTCATAGGCCGATTGCAGGCGGGCCGGGCCGTAAAACGCTTCGAGGTCCGGCTTGAGCGCCTTGACCACGGCGCTGTCGCGCCAGTCTCGATGATCGGAGATGCGCCATAGGCAAGCCGCCGCTTCGAGAATTTCCCCAACGCATTCCCAGGGTTTGTGCCCGGAAAGCCCGGTCAATTCGCGATAGGGAGCAATGTTTTCGGGATTGTCGAGGACATCCTGTCCGAAAATGGCGGTCAGGCGGCTCCTCTCCATTTGCGGCGCAAAGATCAGGAAGACGAAATGGCATTTGGGGCATTTCCCGCACCAGAGCGGGCCGTCATGTCCAGCGAGGCGGAAATTGCGGTTGCAGCTCGAAAACACGTCGTCATAGCGGTTCGTCCGCGCAAAAAGCGCCGCGATGCGCGCTTCCGAATAGGGGCGCAGAAGGGAGAAATAACCCAGCATGCCTGATGTTGCGGTCGACAGGACGTCGCGGATGTCACGTTCAAAATCGATCGATTTCGAATATTGGTGATTGGCCTGTCGCCCATCGAATTCGACATTGCCCTCGCTGGCCGAGCGCTCGTTGGACAGCACGATATTTCCATATCCGTACAAGAGGCTGGCGAGAGCCGCGATCATCGAATTGATCGCCGTGGAGGGGACGTGCCCGTTGTAATAGCCCGGCTTTTGGCTCAGCGCGATCATTTCAGGATCGAGGGCGCGCTCAACCGTAAGGAAGGGTAGGCCGGATCGCTCCGTGGAGGACAGGATCGGGCCCTTGGGGTTGACCGCAAACAGGCTCATTTCGGTCCCGGCGCTTTCGAGCAATTGCACGCTGACCAGCGAATCCTTGCCGCCACCGATCAGAACGAGCGAGCGGGCAGGCAGAGTTGGGGGCGTATCGTCCTCGCGCGGCGCATCGGCGGTGATCGTCAGGCGTCCGAACCGCTTGAGGTCGTTGCGGGCGTAGAATTCGCCCAGCCCGTTTTCGTAAACGTCGATCACGAATGCCTGCTGCGCCTGGGACAGCGCAAGAGCGGACGCATCGATCTTGAAAGGCGCGAGCAGTTTGAAATAGCTCACTCCCAGCACGGCAGCAGTCAGATCAAGCATGGTGGCAAAAGCCGCAGTGGTGGCTCTTGCCGTCTCCAGGTTTTCGAGTGGAAAGCGCAGCGTCTCGACGAAGGCGTGATCGGCAAGCCGATATCCAAACCTCGCCTCGCCGGTTGAAGGGTCGAAAACCGGGGCATCAATGGTGAATGAAATCTGGCTCACGCTCTCGCCTTGCGCTGTTCGATACGGCGCGTTGAATCACTTGGTGTCTAATATATGCGCATTTGCAGCCGCAATGCGATCTCATCGCCGATCCGCTGATAGCCATATTCGCGCATGGCGCATGTCCATTCGGTTCCGACCTTTTCGATGCGGAAAAGATTGTAGCGGCCGGGTGCGTCGTGGCCCTCGGGCGATGCCGAGGCAGCGGCCACTCCGACCACGGGAATTTCCTGGCACGGACCGGGGATTGCGTTTATGGAGGAAAGGTGGGTGTGGCCGTGCAGGATCAGTTCTGCTCCGGTCTGCTTGAGCACGGCGCGGAAATCGCTGCCGTCCCAGAGGCCGAGCCGCCGGGAGTCGGCGAATTCGGGGTGGGGCGGATGGTGGATCATGACGATGCGGAAATAGCCCGCCTCGCCAAGCAGCGCCAACAGCTTGCGCAGCCGTTCAATCTGTTCTGCCCCAACCTTGCCGGCGGCAAAGAACGGTGGGGTGGCAACGGCGCTCGATACCCCGATCAACGCCACCATGCCCAGCCGGCGGACATAGGGAAAAGGCTGATCGTCCAGCGTTTCCCCGCGCATGTAATTGCCATAGGCACCAAGCGCCTTTTCAAGCGCGCCGGGCACATAGGCGTCATGATTTCCAGGTATCGCACAAACTTTTTCAGGGCCGCCCAGCCCGGTGAACCATGTTGCAGCCCGTCTGATTTCCTCATAGAGCGCTAGGTTGACCATGTCTCCGGTCACTGCGGTCATATCAGGATTGTGGGCCTTGAGATGGTCAAGCAGTGCCATCAGCGTTTCGGGACGCATGTCTCCCCGGCGCTTGAGCTGCCAGTTGAGCCAGCCGGTGAGGCGCTTTGATGCGAGCTCCCGTGGGGTCACGGCGGGAAGCGGTGCGAGATGGACGTCGGAAATATGGGCGAGGGTAATCATCGGTCGCACTATTGGCATGGGGGCTAAGGCAAGAAAATGGCCGATTGCAGCGTTTGCCACAATTTGTCATGGGTAGGCTAACAGGAGTGCCCATGACCGGCGGTTGGCAAAAGTTCAAATTCGGCGCGATGTTGCGCGCCCGCGGCATTTATACCCATCTCACGCTCGGGGCGCGTACAGCGGTGATAGTGAATGGTCGGGTGCTTCTGGTGCGCCACGGCTATGTGGCGGGTTGGCAGATGCCGGGCGGCGGCGTCGATCCGGGTGAGACGGCCGAGCACGCGGCGCGGCGCGAGGTGCTCGAGGAAACCGGATATGCAATAGAGGGGCCGATGCGGCTTTTCGGGCTCTACCATTCGACTGGTTACACCAATCGCGACCATGTAGCCCTTTACGTTGCCGACGACGCGCGCGAGGTTCATCGGTTCGTACCCAACCGCGAAATCGTCGAGATGGGCTGGTTTGCCTTGGGCGACTTGCCCGAACCCATGGCCCCGGGCGCCAGGCGGCGGCTGGAAGAAATCGGCGAGAACAGGGCGCCCTCGCCGAACTGGTAGGCTTAGCCGAGAAAATCGAGCGCCGGGCCTTCCGGCACGATACGGGTCGGATTAATGGTCGTGTGGCTCCAGTAATAGTGCGTCTTGATGTGATCGAGATGCACGGTTGCGGCCACACCGGGCCAGTCGCACAGGGTCTTGAGATATTTCGAGAGGTTGGGGTAGTCGGCGATGCGACGGATGTTGCATTTGAAATGCCCCACATACACGGCGTCGAACCGCATCAGGGTTGTGACCAGCCGCCAATCGGCCTCGGTCGGTGTGGAGCCGGTGAGGAATGGCTGCTGGCTCAGGATGCCTTCGACCCAGTCCAGTGCGTCAAATAGCGCAGTGACCGCTTCGGTATAGGCAGCCTGGGTGGTCGCGAAACCGGCCTTGTAAACACCATTGTTAATGTCGCTATAGACCCGCGCGTTGATGCGGTCGATCTCGTCGCGCTTCTCGTGGGGGTAAAAATCGAGCGTGTTGCCGGTGATCCCGTCAAACGCCGAGTTGAACATACGGATGATGTCGGCGCTTTCGTTGGAAACGATGGTCTGGCGCTGCTTGTCCCAGAGGACGGGCACGGTGACGCGACCCGTATAGTCAGGCACCGCCTTGGCATAGACCTGCCAGAGGTAATCGGCGCCGTTGAGCATGTCGGTGTCGGATTCAAGATCGCCGGTGAAGGCCCATCCGGTTTCGTCGGGCATCTTGGGAGATACCACGGAGACGGAAATGTGGTCCTCGAGCCCTTTGAGGGCGCGGAAGATCAATGTCCGATGGGCCCAGGGGCATGCATAAGAAACATAGAGATGGTAGCGGCCGCTTTCGGCCTTGAACCCGTCTTCGCCAGTCGGTCCGGCGGCGCCATCTGCGGTGACCCAATTGCGGAAGGCCGATTCAGAGCGCTTGAACTTTCCGCCTGTCGATTTGGTATCGTACCATTGGGTCGACCATTTGCCGTCGATCAACTGGCCCATTGCTTTTTCTCCTTATCCAATTTCTTCTCGATAACGACATATCTAGCCGGATTGTTCTCAGTTATTAGACGGAGAAAGCCGAACACCGTGTTCGGCTTCGATTTCGATGGACCGAAGGTATTGGGGGTGCTAAATCCGCACTCAGCTAGAGTATCTCCGCGTTTCTTCGAATCGCAGAAATCCTCCAAGTCCTTGTTTGGTCACGCGTCCGATGCGATAAAATGGTTTCCACTTTATCTGGACGCGCTCTGGTAATCGGGTCCGGTTCATGATGTTCGGTATCGAGCGAGACATTCGACGACTTTAGGACGCGCCTTGCCGCGCGACCGTCGTCGTATTGCCTTGATCGATCTGGATATTGCTGACAATGACCGCACTCTCGCCGCTCCCGGCTGCCACTGTTCCTACGCCTGCCGCGCTGTCCATTCGGCCCGAAACGCCGGACGATGATTCATGGATCGAGGCGTTGCACGAGGTTTCCTTCGGTCCTGGCCGTTTTGCCCGTGCCGCCTTCCGGGTGCGTGAGCGGATCGCGGTTGATCCCGACTTTTCCTACATCGCCGAAATCAAGGGACAGCGTGCGGCGAGTGTGCGGATGACCCCGATCAGCCTGGGCGGTATCAACGGATACCTGCTCGGGCCGTTGATGACCGATCCCGAATTCAGAAAGCAGGGTGCCGGGCGGGCGCTGGTTGCTCATGTCTGCGATCTCGCGCTCGAGCGGGAGGGCATTGCTTTCGTGCTGCTTGTCGGCGATTTCGCCTATTATGGCCCTTTGGGTTTTGTGCGCACCGTGCCCGGCGCCATCACTTTTCCTGGCCCCGTTGATCCGACGCGCGTGCTGGTCCACTCTCGCGACCCGCATGCGGCGGATACGCTTGCCGGGGAAGTGTTGCCCTGGGTTTAGGGGCAGGACCCAAAATCGAAATGTCGAGCGAGAGTGACATCAGGGACATTGTGACCCGGCTCCTGCCGGCCGCCCAACCCATGCCCGATGCTTCCGATCTGGTTGCCGATTTCGTCATCAGCGATGTGGGCAATGCCGTGCCCGTCCCGGCGGCGGTCCTGATCGCGCTGGTCAAGCGCGGCATGGGATACAACGTCCTCTACACCGAGCGGGCGACAGCCCTGCGCAAGCATTCGGGGCAGGTGGCTTTTCCCGGCGGGCGGATCGACCCGGAGGATCAGGACGCTGCCTATGCGGCGTTGCGGGAGGCTAACGAGGAAGTCGCCCTGCATCGCGACGACGCGGAAATTCTTGGCTACATGCCCTACTATTACACCGGCACGAACTACTTCATCACGCCGGTGGTCGCCATCGTCGACCCCCGCGCTCCCTTCGTGCCCAATCCGGGCGAAGTGGACGATGTTTTCGAAGTGCCGCTGGAAACGCTGATCGATGAAAGAAGCTACAGCACCTTTCGCGCCGTCTATCGCGGGCTGGAACGAAAAAGCTGGCAGATCGATCATGATGGCCATCGTATCTGGGGGATAACCGCCAATCTCACTCGCCGCTTTCGCGACAGTGTCCTGACGGAGCCGCGCAATGAATCGTGAGGCCGCCCTGGCGCGGCTCAGGCGCGCGCCCTGGCTCGAGGCGGCGCAGCCGTTTTTCGCGTGCCTTGATGGTGCGGAGGGCAGAACGCGCATGGTCGGCGGGATTGTCCGCGATACACTGCTCGGGTTCGAGGGCGGGCGACCTGATATCGATATGGCAAGCGAATTGCTGCCCGATCAGGTGGCTGAACGCGGCCGGGCAGCGGGGATGAATGTCCATCCCACCGGCGTCGATCACGGCACCATAACCTTGGCCCACAATGGCCGCACCGCCGAGGTCACGACGCTGCGACGGGACGTGGAAACCTTCGGGCGAAAGGCAAGGGTCGTGTTCGGGACCGACTGGACCGAGGACGCCAGCCGGCGCGATTTCACGATGAACGCACTCTATTGCGGACCGGAAGGCGAGTTGTTCGATCCGTTAGGTGGTCTGGATGACTGCCTTTCCGGCCGTGTCCGGTTCATTGGCGATCCCGATGTCCGCATCGCCGAGGATCGGCTTCGTGTCTATCGCTATTTCCGGTTTGTGGTCAGCCACGGCAACCAGGGCTTCGATGAGAACGCGCTCGCAGCCTGCCAGCGTTCGGCGGACGATCTCGGCGCTCTTTCGGCCGAGCGCGTGGGGCATGAAATGATGCGGCTGATGTCCCATCGCCGGTGCGCGCTGACGCTTGAAAAAATGGCGTCCATGGGAGTGCTGTCGGGGGAACTCTTTTCCGTCCCGGCTTTGGCCGCTTTGGAGGCAATGGAGGTGTTCGCCGTCCCCGTCGATGCGGAGATGCGCCTGGCTTTGATGGGCGTGTTGGGCGCGCCAACGTCATCGCTGCGCGACAAATGGCGCCTTTCCAACGCGACAACGGCCCGCATCGGCCGCCTTGCCGGGGCTGCCGAACTGGCACGTCAGGACAAATTGGGCGAACTGGCTTATCGATATCCCGATGACCGGGAAGCCGGCCTCGCCATAGTCGCTGCTCTCGATCGCAAGCCGGAAAACTGGCTGGCGGAGCGGTCGGAAACCGTCAGGGCAATCGCCCCTGGCAAATTCCCCTTGTCCGGCTCCGATCTTGTTTCAGCCGGATATCGGTCCGGCCCCGCGCTGGGGGCCGAACTTCAAAGGCTTGAAAAACTCTGGATCGAATCGGGCTTTTCGCTGGACCGGACAGCGCTTCTCGCCCTTGTCCGGCGCACTTAACGGCGTTAGTGACGCGTTCCGACGTCGAAAATGCGTTCCTTGATGCGTTCGACCATGTCGGGACGCACATCAGTTTCGCCGTGCTCGATCTTGAGTTTTTCCACAGCCTTGCGGACCACTTCGGCCTCACTTTCGGCCGTGGCATGCCATGTCGCGCCTGGGATCAGCGATCCGCCGTCAAATCGTTTCATGGTTGTTCCTCCGTATCCTTCCGGGTTGCACGAAGTCTAGCTTAGGGAAACGAATGAAAGCGCCTCGGGTTCCTTTACGGCCAGCGTACGGCAGGAGGCATTGATGACAGAATGGATCTCACATTGCCCCCGGTCTTGAGGCCGAAGGTCGTTCCCCGGTCATAGAGCAGGTTGAATTCCACGTATCTGCCGCGCCGTACCAACTGTTCCTCCCGCTGTTCATCGGTCCAGGCGGTATTGAAATTCCGGCGCACCAATTGGGGATAGACCTCGACGAAGCGCCGGCCCACATCCTGGGTAAAGGCAAAATCGGCATCCCAGTCACCACTGTTGTGGCGGTCGTAAAAGATCCCGCCGATGCCGCGCGGCTCGTTGCGGTGGGCGAGGAAAAAATACTCGTCGCACCAATCCTTGTAGCGCTGGTAGTCGACCTGAGCGTGTGGTTCGCAGGCCGCTTTCATTGCCGCATGGAAATCGATGCTGTCGGGATCGGTCTGCGTCCGGCGGGCGTCGAGCACCGGGGTCAGATCGCCGCCGCCGCCGAACCACCAGTTCGAAGTCACCACCATACGGGTGTTCATGTGAACGGCGGGAACGTTGGGGTTCCATGGATGGCCGATCACTGAAATTCCCGACGCCCAGAACTGAGGGCTCTCCTCTGTTCCGGGAATCTGCTTGGCGAACTCGGGCGAAAATTCTCCGAACACCGTCGAGATGTGAACGCCCATCTTTTCAAAGACACGGCCCTTGATGATCGACATTTCGCCGCCTCCGCCGGCCGGGCGATCCCAGGCTTCGCGTTCGAAACGGCCGGGCGGGAGATCGGCGTGCGGGCCGGTCACCTCATCCTCAAGGGTCTCGATTGCGGCGCACAGATCGTCGCGGACGGTTTTGAACCAGGCGCTGGCGCGGGCCTTCTTGTCTTCAATGTCGTGGGGTAGGGCCATTGTCTCAAATATCTGCATATTCATGGTCTGTGCGGCGTCCGTATCACGTTGGAGGTGGCTCGACCATGCGTGACATCCGGTCAGAGACGTTTGACCGGGATCAAATGCGTCAGCCTGCCGCGGACGCGCCAGTCAGCCGCTCAAAGCCTCCGGTCTGGCGCATGGCCTCGCCCACAACGATTGCGGCCGATACCGCGACATTGAGCGATCGCGCCGCCGGCTGCATCGGAATGCGGACCCGCTGTTCGGCGTCGTTGGCGATCTCGGGCGGCACGCCCGCGCTTTCACGCCCGACCATCAGGATGTCGTCGCCCGTGTACTCGGCCTTGTGGGCTGGGATGCTGGCCCTTGTGGTCAGCAGCACCAGCCGCTTTCCCGCTTCGTGCCGCCAGGTGTCAAATCTGGCGTAGCTGTCGTGTTCGATCATTTCGACCGTATCGAGATAGTCCATGCCGGAACGCTTGAGCGCGGCGCGGGAAAAGGGAAATCCCGTGGGGTGGATGATGTGGACCGGCACGCCCAGACACGCGCCGAGTCGGAGCAGTGTTCCGGTGTTCAGGGCGATGTCGGGCTGATAGAGCGCAAGAGCGATAGGCAATGGCAGGACCGTGGCAATAGGTTGGTTAAAGCAAGGTGGGTATAGTGTCGCAGATCGATCAAGTCACCTTTGCCAAGGCTGGACAAGTCCATGAGACAGTGCAAAAAGAGGCCAAAAATCCGCACCGCCTGGCGGCGGCGGACCCGACTCGCGTACCCATGCGTGTAAATCACGGCGTCCGGCGGATATCAGAACAAGTTTGTGCAGGCCTTTTGGGGATCTAGAGCTTTGGCGACAGCGAGCGAAACAAAAGCAACACGACGCGATTTTCTATTCATCGCGACCGGTGCGGTCGGTGCAGTCGGGGTGGCGGGAGCCGCCTGGCCGCTCATCAATCAATTGAACCCCGATGCGTCGGTCCTGGCCCTGGCCTCGATCCGGTTTGACGTTGCTCCGGTAGCCGAGGGATCGTCGGTGACTATCATGTGGCGCGGGCTTCCGGTCTTTGTCCGGCACCGCACACCGGCCGAGATCGAAGAGGCGCGTGCTGTGCCGCTTTCCGAGCTCAAGGATCCCCAGACCGACGAAGAGCGCGTGCTCGAGGGCCATGAGGAATGGCTGATCATGGTGGCCAACTGTACCCATCTGGGCTGCGTGCCGGTTGGCGAATCGGGCGATTACGACGGGTGGTTCTGCCCCTGCCATGGGTCGCACTACGATACTGCGGGCCGAATCCGTCGCGGGCCGGCACCGAAGAACCTCGTCGTGCCGCCCTACGAGTTTGTGTCCGACACTGTCGTGCAGATCGGTTAAGGGGAGTAGAGGGCATGGCCAATCACGCTGGCAATTATACGCCGGGCACCGGAATCGAGCGCTGGCTCGACGACCGTCTTCCCATCATCAGGTTCTCCAAAGAACACCTGATGGATTACCCGACGCCGAAAAACCTCAACTACTGGTGGACCTTCGGCGCGATCCTGACCTTCATGCTTGTCGTCCAGATCGTCACCGGCGTTATTCTGGTGATGCATTATACGCCGCATGTGGATCTGGCTTTCGCGTCGGTGGAGCATATCCGCCGTGACGTCAATTTCGGCCGCATCATCCAGGGCACTCACGCCGTGGGCGCCTCGATGTTTTTTGCCGCGCTTTATGTCCACATCTTCCGTGGCCTTTATTATGGTTCCTACAAGGCGCCGCGCGAGGTCATCTGGATGCTGGGCGTGATCCTGTTCATCCTTTTGATGGCGACTGCCTTTATGGGCTACGTGCTGCCATGGGGACAGATGAGCCTTTGGGGCGCGACGGTTATCACCGGCATCTTCTCGGCGATTCCGCTGGTTGGTGAAGCGATCCAAACCCTGCTGCTCGGCGGCTTCTCGGTGGCCAATCCCACGCTGAACCGCTTCTTCTCGCTGCACTATCTCATTCCCTTCATCATCGCCGCGGTCGTTGTGCTGCACATCTGGGCCCTGCACGTTCCGGGCAACAACAATCCGACCGGCGTGGACGTGAAGGAAAGCCGTGACACGCTGCCCTTCCATCCCTACATCACGATGAAGGATTTGTTCGCGCTGGTCGTGTTCCTCATCCCGTTTGCATGGTTCGTGTTCTTCGCACCCGACATTCTCGGCCATGCGGACAATTACATTCCGGGCAATCCGCAGGTAACGCCGACCCATATCGTTCCCGAATGGTACCTGCTGCCGTTCTACACGATGCTCCGCGCCATCGACTTCAACGTGCTGTTCATCGACTCCAAGCTTGGCGGTGTCATCGCGATGGCGGGTTCTTTGCTGATCCTGTTTGTGATTCCCTGGCTCGATACCTCCAAGGTTCGCTCGGGTGCTTTCCGTCCGCTGTTCCGCCCGTTCTACTGGTTGTTCGTGATCAACTTCATTGCGCTCGCCTATCTGGGCGCGCAGCCGGCCGAAGGCATCTACGTGCTGCTGGCCAAGATCTGCACGGCCTATTATTTCGGCTACTTCCTCATCATTCTTCCGATCCTGGGACGCATCGAAAAGCCAGCGCCACTTCCGGCCAGCATTTCGCAAAGCGTGCTTGGCAAGGCTAATGGCTGATAAGGCGCGAAGGACAACGACAATGTTTAAAAAGACGATCCTTGGCGTACTCGCCGTTGCGGCATTTGCGCTTGGTAGCGCCAGCGTGCAGGCCGCTGAAGAATATGCGCACACCGACCAGCAGGACTGGAGTTTTGCCGGTGTGTTCGGCACTTATGACCAGAACCAGCTTCGCCGCGGTTTCCAGGTTTACCGCGAAGTCTGTTCGAGCTGTCACGCCCTGGAATATATCGCCTTCCGCAACCTCGCCGAAGAGGGTGGGCCCCATTACAGCGAAGATCAGGTTCGGGCGCTGGCCGCTGAATATACAATCGCCGACGAAATGGCGGAAGGCGGAGAGCGCGAGGGTGTGCCGGCAGACCGTTGGCCCGATCCGTTCCCGTCCGAGCAGATTGCTGCCGAGGCCAATGGTGGCAAGGCGCCGCCCGACCTTTCGCTGATGGCGAAAGCACGCGGCATCCACATGGACTTCCCCTGGTGGGTGTTCAACTACTTCACCGCCTATCAGGAGGCTGGTGCGGACTATATCTACAATCTGCTCACCAGCTATGAGGAAGCGCCCGAGGGCGTCGAGGTCGCCCCGGGCCTGAGCTATAACGAGTATTTCCCGGGCCATTTCATCGCAATGGCGCCGCCGCTTTCGGACGGCATCGTCTCCTATTCCGATGAGGCGACACCGGAAACGGTTGAGCAGTATTCCAGGGACGTTGCGGCATTTCTCCAGTGGACCGCCGATCCGCACATGGTCTCGCGCAAGTCGACAGGGTTTGTGGTGATCCTGTTCCTTATCGGTCTGTCGATCCTGATGTATCTGGTCAAGCGCCGTATCTGGCGCGACGTCCACTAAGCGATTTGAAAAGGGCCCCGCGGGGCCCTTTTTGTTGCGGCAATTTTCGCCCTTGTTCGCAAACGCCAAATTCTCCATTGTGGCGATGGTGAAGCTGCAATCTCAATCGGAACCGATGGGAGGAAAACGATGTCGGCTTTTCGAATAGCCAAGACGGTGGCCTTCCTGGCGCTGGCGGCAAGCCGCAGTCCCGTTGTCCGCTCAGCCGTAAAGGCGGCGCCGAAGCTCGTTTCCAAAGAGCGCAAGCAAGCGGCCTATGAAGCGACCAAGCGCGCGGCGCGCAAGGCAGGAGAGGTGACGGCAAGGGTCGTTCCTCCCAATCGCTATTTCTAGGATCGTCGGCACCGACGACGTTTGGCGTTGCACGTTAATCTCAGCCCATTGACCTTTTCCTGCGGAGCTCTGCTTCATGGCCATCGACCTCAAGGCGCTCGTGCGCTCGATTCCCGACTATCCCAAGCCGGGCATCATTTTCCGCGACATCACTTCGTTGATCGAAGATTCGGCCGGGTTCAGCGAAAGCTGCGAGCGGTTGGCGGCGGCTCATCGCGGCGTCGGCATCACGAAGGTTGCGGGCATTGAAGCGCGGGGCTTTATTTTCGGAGCCGGCGTGGCGATAGCGCTCGGTGTCGGGTTCGTTCCCGTGCGCAAAGCCGGCAAGCTGCCCGGTGAGACGATCGGGCAGAACTACGCGCTCGAATATGGGGTGGACACCATTGAGGTCCATGCTGATGCGGTCGGCGGCAACGACCACGTATTGTTGATCGATGATCTGATCGCCACTGGCGGAACGGCGATCGCTGCGGTCTCGTTGCTGCGGCGTACCGGCGCCAAGGTCGAGCATGCCGGGTTCGTCATCGATCTGCCCGATATCGGTGGCGCCGGCAAGTTGCGGGCGCACGGGGTGGCGGTCGAAGCCCTTATGACATTCAAGGGGCACTGAGAGCGGCCTTTCAACCGCTCTCATGCGCCGTTACTGGAGCGCTTCGGCGACGGCCTGTTGCAAGGTCTGGGTCGGGCGGCCAAGCAGCTTGCCCAACGATCCGCTGTTTTCCGCAAAAGCACCAGCGGCGGCTTTCTCGTCACTGTCGGCAATCATATCTGCAACAGGCGCCGGCAGGCCGACCCCTTCGAGGATCTTTGCGTATTCAGCCTTGGGCAGGTTGGTATAGACAATCGGCTTTCCGGACTGGCGCGAAACCTCTGCGGCAAGGTCTGAAAGCGTATAGGGCTCATCGTTGCCCAGTTCGTAGATCTTGCCCACATGTCCATCCGAGGCGAGGACATTGGCGGCTGCCTGTGTCAGATCGGCTCGGCTGGCGGTATTGAGCTTGCCCTCGGCGGCTGAGCCTATGATGGCGCCGTGTGCCAGCGCAGCGCCCAGATTGCCGGTATAATTTTCGGTGTACCAGGAATTGCGCAGGATCGTGTAATCGAGGCCCGATGCCTTGAGAGCTGCCTCAGTTTCCCTGTGGTCTGGGGCCAGAAGAATTTCGGATGTGTCGGCGTGCAAAAGACTCGTATAGATGATGTGCTTGACCCCCGCGCGAACGGCAGCCGCTATGACGGCCTTGTGCTGGGGCACGCGCTTGCCGACTTCGCTGCCCGAGATCAACAAGAGCTTTTCGACGTTTTCGAGCGCAGGTTCGAGGGATTGGGGTTTGTCATAGTCGAACAGGCGCACGGAAACACCCAGGTCGGCGCCCTTGGACGGGTCACGCACCAGCGCGACTGTCTGGTCGCTCAGTCCCTTGTCCTTGAGCGCTGCAATGACGATGCGGCCAAGCTGGCCGGTGGCTCCGGTTAGTGCGTACATATTGATATCGACTCCATTGTTGTCGTGTGATGTCGATCGATATAAAGTTGGCGCTTACAAAAAGTAAGTACGTACGCAAAGGTAAGTATGAAGATGGTCGTCAAGGACAATTCGCTCACCAAGGGCCCGTTGGCGAATGCGATGGAGCGGGGGCATCTGTTTGCCGAAGCCTGTCCCTCACGCGAAGTGCTCAAACATCTCACCAGCCGGTGGGGCGTTCTGGTGCTGATCGCGCTTCTGGACGGAACCCACAGATTCTCCGAACTGCGCCGGAAGGTCGGCGGGGTGAGCGAGCGCATGCTGGCTCAGACCCTGCAATGGCTTGAAGATGACGGCATGGTCGATCGCCGCGCCTATCCGGTCGTTCCGCCACATGTCGAATACAGCCTGACGCCCTTGGGACGAGAGGCCGCCGAAAAGGTGGGCGGCCTGGCCGACTGGATCGAGACCAACATGCCGAGGATTGGCGCCGTCTGGGAGGAAAGGCGGGCCGGCTGACCGGCCGGCCCAAAGTTGGCCCTATCTGCCCCGCAGCTTGTCGGGCAGGGGCAGCGGCAAATTGTCTGCTTTGGGGAGGTGACTCTCTATGCTCTCCTTGCGTCTGGTTGGCAGGGGCGGGCCGCTGCGCGGGCCCTTGAGGGCAGGGGACTTTCCAAAACGTCCAGTGCCGGTGAGTTTGTACATCTTACCTTTCACGGCATCTCCAGTATAGGATGATAATCCTATTTTCAATATCGTTCCTGTCCACGCGAACGAGGTTCGGTGAAGAAACAATTTTCTGCGGATGGCCACGGTTGGACGGCCTGAATTGGGCTGTCACATGTGCCGGTTGCGGGCTGGAAAATTCGCGCAGCGTCAGATGTCCTGACGAGAGGCTCTGTGAGGATGGCGATGGCCCTGATACCAGAGCCGTCGGTGTAGAACGGAATTTGGCACGCGTTTTAGCGTGCTATAACAGCCTCTTGAAGCCGATCTGGCTTGGGCCATCGGTCCATCTAGGGCTGTCTTTCGAGGGAGAAGGCCGGAAGCATTTGGCTGCCGATTGCCGACTCTCGCAATCCGATATACTCATCACCGTCGCCATCATGCCACTGCATTGCCTTTAAAAATCCAGGCAAGGTCTTGGGCATCTGCGCTGACGCGTTACGATATCAGATCATCGGCTTTGGTTACGATGGGAAGAAAACACAGGAAAATGATCCTGTCAACCGCGTCGCCCGAACAGCCCGCCGACGAGAACCAGGAGCATCCCGCGATCAGTGTCATGCCGCCGATAGGGGCGAGCAGAGGCAGTGGCGATGCACCGGCGAAATGGCGCACCGCCAGATCGGCGCAAAACAGTACCGCGCCCACCGCGAGGACAATCAGGGCCCAGTTGAATATCCTGGGCAGCGGGGCCAGCGCCAAAGCGAGAATGGCCGGGGCGTGGCTCAGCGCAATCAGCGAATAGGGGCCGAGCAGCGCCGCGCCGGCGTGGGAGGACGCTGCAGCAGCCATAATTCCGGTCGCGCCGAGCAGGCCCGCAAGGGCGATGGCCGTGCGCTCGAGCGGGCTCATCGGCGCACCAGCGTCTTGAGGCCCGGCACCTTTGCCAGAGCCATCACCGCCCGTACTTTCAGCGGCATCCGGTAGTCGCGCCGTTTGGAAAAACCCACAAGATCGGCCGAATATACAAGTTCGCCATGCTGATTGTACGCCTCGAGCAGGTTGAACAGCAGGCCCCAGCCGGGAATGGAGTTCGAGGGGCGTTTTCCGGTGACCGTGAGGGTAAAACGGACCGTATCCCCCGGTCGTACGGGTGCCTTGAAATCCATGCGGTTGACGCCGGGCGATGGGCCGGACACGCCCGGCTCGCCTCCTTCGGCGCGCACCACGTCCTCTTCGGCCACAAGGCGATCGACCATCAGGCGGTGCCCGACGCTGACCGTGTACCAGCCCGACGCAACCAGTCCGCCGAAATGGGAACGAGCTGCGGCATCGGCATCGACGTGGAAATATTGCGGATCGTAGAGTTTGCCGAAGCGGATAATTTCCTCGGCCGTGAAATCATGACTGCCCAGATCGAACGGCAGATCGACCTGAACGTCCTCAAACCAGCGGGTCATTGAGCGGCCTCGTGCGTGGGGGCGGATGGATCTCGCACCTCGACGAGATTGGTGAGGTTGAGGGTCATCACCTGCTGGTTCTTCTGGTTACGCATGTCGAAGCCGATCGTGATGATGCCCATATTGGCGTGGCTGGCCGAGCGGCGGAGGGAGGTGACCGTCGCAGTGCCCGACAGCGTGTCGCCCTTCATCAGCGGCCGTTTCCATTTGAGGTCGGTAAAGCCGAGCCCGCCCATCGAGGCGATCTTGGAGAGGAACGCGTCAACCAGCATGCGCAGCGACAGCGCGCCTGTTTGCCAGCCGCTCGCGGCCAGCCCGCCCAGCAGGCTTTCCTTGGCCGCCTTTTCATCGAGGTGGAAGGGGAAGGGATCGAACTCGGTGGCAAATTCGATGATGTCGGCCTTACTCACGGTGCGCGGCCCAAGGGAAATGGTCTCGCCGACCGTCAGATCCTCGAAATGGCGCCGATCTTTGGTTATCGTATTGGTCACTGTGTTGTCCTTAACGTCAACATTAATTGTGCCCCATGGGCGTTGGCGAAGCAAGGGGCTGTTCTATGGTTCGACGGCACCGATCGCGACAACACTATCCTGGGACGCGATAACGCTGAGCCTGTGGGTGATGGCGATGATCGTCACCTGATCACAGATCAGGCGCAACTGGTCCATGATCTCTCTTTCGGTATCTGCATCGAGAGCGGAACTGGCCTCATCGAGCAGCACGATGGCGGGGTCTGCATAGAGCGCGCGGGCAATGGCGATGCGCTGGCGCTCGCCACCGGAGAGCTTGAGGCCGCGCTCGCCGACCACCGTTTCAAAGCCATCCTCCAGACCCTCGATGAACCCGAGAACTGCAGCGCGTTCGGCCGCGCGGCGCAGACGGGCCGCGTCACGGGTACGGCCCAGAACGATATTGGTGGCCAGCGTATCGTTCAGCAACACAACGTCTTGGGGCACTGCGGCGACATGGGCGAACCAGTCGGCCCGCGAGACGGCGTCGATGGGCACTCCATCGACGGTTATGGTGCCCAATTGTGCGCTCATCGATTTGAGCAGCAGCTTGAACAGTGTCGATTTGCCCGAGCCTGTATCGCCCGTGATGTAGGTGATCGTGCCGCGACGGGCGACAAAGCTTGCGCCCTGAACCCCGCGGCCGTTGGGGTAGAGATAGCCGACATCGGCAAAGGTTACTGTACCATCGGTGAGGGTGAAGTCTCCGGCGCGCTCGAAGTCGTCATGGGCCTGGGCCTGCCACATGCGGGCGAAGGGCAGGAATTTTGAATACGATTGCGCCATTTGCTGGATGGCCTGCCCCATCATCTGAAAAGGCATATTGAGTTGCAGTAGCAGAGAATTGAACAGCACAAGATCGCCGACCGTAAGGCTGCCTTGGGCGACCCGGGGTACGAGCAACCATAGCGTCAGCGCGAACTGGCCCGCCAGCGCCAACCCGAACAGCAGGGCATAGCGCACATGGGTCATCGCATAACGTCGCCATGCCTCGTGGGCCGAGTGTTGGCGGGTGGTGAACTGGCCGATCATCCAGCGGGCGGAACTGAACTGGCGCAGGGTGTCCATGCTGGAAATGGCATTGCCGATAAAGCGCGAGCTCGCCTGTGAGTGTTCGATCGCCTCGTCGAGATGGGCGCGGGTTCTCCGTGTCGCGCGTGCCACGAGCGCGATATAGGCGATGCCATAAACCACCACGATCAGTGCAATGTCGGGGCTCAGCACCGTGCCGAGCATCACAAGGCTCAAGATGACCTGCAGCCCGCCCGGCAAAAGCGCCGCGAGGCTGAACTGAACCACGATATTGAGCGCTTCGAGCCCGCGGTGCTGGGCGGTTTCGATTTCGACCGGGTTGTGATCGAGAAAGAACGCGGACGCTTTGCCGGCGAGGCGCTCGAAAAATGCTGTCGAGGTGACGAAGTTCAGGCTCTCGGACGTCATGAAAGTCAGAAAGCTCGACATGCGCTGGATGGTGAACGCGGCCCCCATCAAGATCGCATAGGCCATGAACCCCCAGATCAGGCCCTGTGCAAAATTGGCGGGATCGAGCTGATCGATCAGGCGGGAGAAGACGAAGGGCGCAGCAATGGTGGTCAGCGTGCCCAGGACCGTGAGGACCACCACGACCGCCAGGATCAGCTTGGCCGTGCGCAGATATTGCCCGAGGATGGCCTTGAGTGGAGGAGCGACCAGAGCCAGATCGATTTTCATTGGTCGCCTCTTACCGCATCGGGCAGGGCACGATAATCGATTCGTCCCGTTGTGGAACAACGACGGCAATCAGCCGGCCCGTCTGATCTCCTTGATGGATTTGTCGAGGCTGGCGCGGACCAATGAGGTTACAAGTCGCGGGTAGTCAGGCTTGCCGATGTGTTTTGCCAGGCCATGTGCCGTATGCGGCAATCCAAGTTCCCGGGCGGCATCGAGACTCTTTTTGTCGGCAAAGGGATAGAGTTCGTCCCAGGCGGTCTGCACTTCGCGGAAGAAGATATCGACCCCAACGTCGCCAAGCCCCTTGAATGTTTTGAGCGCCGTTCGCATCCGGGCCGGATCCTGCCCGGCCTCCTCGCGCAAATTGCGCAGATCGCCATCATAGGTTTCGATAAGGTGTTCGGCGGTTTCACCGAGCATGCGCGACGTGCTCTCGTCATATCTGGCGTAACCGTTCTTGTTGAGCACGTCGACCCGCTCTTCCCACGTGGCATCCCTGAGCTTTTCCGGCGTCGTCCAGCCCGCATTGGACAGAGCGGCGGCAGCTTCGACGGCCTGGGCCGCGCCGATACGGGCGCTGAACAGGATCGAGGCGCAAAGCCAGCGGAACAGGGGCGAGGGCGTATTGTCGGCTATGGGGATGTGCAACTCGTCGCAATAGGTCTGCCCGTATTTGTCGAGCAGCGCATTGATTACGTCCTTGTGCGCAGATGCCATTTCACTCACTCCAGATCGGCGATCAGGGCCTTCATCTCATCAATCTCGCTGCGCTGGGCTTCGATGATGCGGTTGGCAAGATCGAGCACGCGGGGATCGGAAAGATTGGCGTTTTCGCTGGTGAGGATGGCGATCGAATGATGCGGGATCATCGCACGCATCCAGGAGACTTCATCGACGGTGGCTTGCGAACGCACCAGATAGAGCGAACCTGCAAAGACCAATATGGCAACGGCGTAAATGGAAATGTTGAGCGACGTGTTCTTGTACATGCCCAGCATGAAGCTGAGCATGACGATAGCCATGGTGGCGCCCATCAGCAGGGCCATGTAGGCGCGGGTTTCACTGAAAAAGATATGATCGAGGGCGTAGGTATTGAGATACATCAGCCCAAACATCACCAGCGTCGAGGTGACGATCATGGCAAAGAAGCGACCGTAGCCTTTCATGTCCGATCCTCCTGGGGTTGATTGGGTGCAACGGCAGCGACCTGCTATCGTTCCAACCGCCCTTGTTGCCGTGAGATTTTTTTGGCGCGCACTGTCGATCGTGCGGTTTACCGGACGACATCTGGGTGCACGATGATGTGCCTTCAAAGTCGAAAGGACCAATTTTATGCGTTACATGCTCATACTTCACGCTGACGAGGTTGCCGGCGCGGCCATTCCGCCCGAGCAGATGAAGGCCGCCATGGACCAGATGGGGGCCTATGCCCAGGCGCTTGAAAAAGCCGGGGCGTTCATCGCCACCGAAGCCCTCGATTTTGCCTCCAAGGGGTCGCTTGTTTCGGTTCGCGATGGAGACACGCAGGTCCAGGATGGCCCGTTTGTGGAATCCCGTGAACAGTTCGGCGGCTATTTCATCATCGAAGCGGCCAATGAGGATGAGGCGCGCCAATGGGCGGCGCGTTGTCCGGCGGCAGTCTGGGGCACCATAGAGGTCCGGCGCATCCGCGACCGGAGCGAATATTGAGGCCGACGAACCCGGCACTGCAGGCGGCAGAGCGCGTGGCTCGCGAAAGCTACGGGCGGCTGCTTGCCCTGCTCGCCGCGCGCACTAGGGACATCCCCGGTGCCGAGGATGCGCTGGGTGAAGCGCTGGCGGCGGCATTGCAGCAATGGCCGGAACGGGGTGTTCCGGCCAATCCCGAGGCCTGGCTGGTGGCGGTGGCTCGCCGCAGGCAGGTCGATGCGGTGCGCCGCCGGGTCGTCGCCGAGGCTGGAGAGGAACATCTGGCAATGATTGCGAGTGAACTCGAGAATGGCTCGGGTGGCGCGGGGACGGCCTTTCCGGATCGGCGGCTGGCCCTGATGCTGGCCTGCACCGATGGAGGGATCGAGCCGGCGATGCGCACGCCCTTGATGCTTCAGGTTCTGTTGGGGCTTACGGCCGGAGAGATCGGGGCGGCGTATCTGATGCCCCCGGCGACCATGGCGCAGCGCCTAGTGAGAGCCAAGGCGCGGATCAGGGAGCTGGGCCTTAAGTTCGAAGAGCCCGAGCCCGACAGCCTTGCCGACCGCCTGCCGGCGCTGCTCGATGCAATCTATGCGGCGTTTACCAGCGATTGGGTCGGGCGCGACAGCCGAAAGCGGGCGGAGGAGGCGATCTGGCTGGCGCAATGCGTCGTGGCTCGGGTCCCGTCCGATCCCGAGGCCAGGGGGCTCTTGGCATTGCTTTTGTATCTGAGCGCGCGAATGAATGCGCAGCGCGACCCCGAGGGCCGATATGTTCCGCTCGCCGAACAGGATGTCTCGCGTTGGGACCATCGTGCGATCGATCCGGCGGAGGCTCTGCTGCATGCAGCCAATCAGGACGGGCCGAGTGGGCGCTACCAGATCGAAGCCGCTATCCAGTCGGTCCATTGCGCACGGCGCAGCAGCGGAAAAACCGACTGGGCGACGATCGGCTCGCTCTATGATCTGCTGTTTGCCTTGCTTCCCTCTCCCGTCGTCCAACTCAACAGGGCGCTGGCCCGCAGTCAGACCGAAGGAGCGGCGGAGGTGCTCGCCGAGATCGTCCAACTGGGGCAGGACCGGCGCATGGTGCCTTATCAGCCCTATTGGGCCGGACTCGCACGGCTGGCTGCCGATGCGGGTGACCGGGAAACGGCGCTTGAAGCCTATGGCATTGCCATGGGGCTTACGGCAGATCCGGCGGTGCGCGCTTACCTCGCGGCGCGCCGCCAGCTTCTGTTCGATGGGTAAGGCAAATGTGCCGCGGGCCGGTTTTCAGGTGTTGAACTTGAAGAGCATCACGTCGCCATCCTTGACGACATATTCCTTGCCTTCGTCACGTGCCTTGCCCGCTTCCTTGGCGGCCACTTCGCCACCCAGCGCGACGAAATCGTCATAGGCGATGGTCTGGGCGCGGATGAAGCCGCGTTCGAAATCGGTGTGGATGACGCCTGCGGCCTGCGGTGCCTTGGTGCCGACGGGAATGGTCCAGGCGCGGGCTTCCTTGGGGCCGACGGTGAAATAGGTCTGAAGGTGCAGGAGCTTGTAGCCCTCGCGGATCAGCTTGTTAAGGCCGGGTTCTTCCAGTCCGAGCGAGGAGAGGTAATCGGCGCGGTCGGCTGCATCGAGCCCGGCCAGTTCGGCTTCGATCTCGGCGCAGATGATCACCGTGCGAGCCTCGTGCCCCCTGGCGTAGTCCTCGACCTTTTTGGTGTGCTCATTGCCGGTCGCGGCGGCGGATTCGTCGACATTGCAGACATAGAGCACCGGCTTTGCGGTGAGGAGCTGGAGTTCCCTGAACGCCTTTTCCTCGTCAGGGGCGCGCTCGGTATGGCGGGCGGGCTTGCCCTCTTCGAGCAGCGCCTTGGCGCGGTTGACCAGTTCAAGGGTGAGCTTTGCGTCCTTGTCGTTGGCGCGGATTTTCTTTTCGAGCCCACCGATGCGCTTTTCGAGGCTTTCGAGATCGGCCAGCATCAGTTCGGTTTCGACCACTTCGGCGTCGGCGATAGGGTCGACCTTGCCCGCCACATGCACGATGTCGTCATTTTCAAAGCAGCGCAGCACATAGGCGATGGCGTCGCATTCGCGGATGTTGGCGAGAAACTGGTTGCCCAGTCCTTCGCCCTTGGACGCGCCCTTGACCAGGCCGGCAATGTCGACGAACGAGAGCCGGGTGGGGATGACTTCCTTGGACTTTCCAATCTCGGCCAGTTTGTCGAGCCGCTCATCAGGCACAGACACCTCGCCGACATTGGGCTCGATGGTGCAAAATGGAAAATTCGCGGCCTGCGCCGCAGCAGTCTGGGTGAGGGCGTTGAAAAGCGTCGATTTGCCGACATTGGGCAGACCGACGATGCCGCATTTGAAACCCATGATGGAACCTCGGAGATGGCGCGAAACGCGCTCGAAAAATCGTTGGGCCTTAACTCGTGCAGGAGCGGGGAGAAGTCAAGAGAAGCTGGTCGTGCCTAAGCGTCCGACGGCGATATCGCCTCGGGCTATGATCGCCATTCGAGCCTAGCTCTCATGGCCTTCTCACCTCCAATCGTGCCACCGGCACGATTGGCCGAAGGACGGATCGAAGAACGGCATGGGGCGATGAACGCTCCGCATGTTTAGTTAGTATATGAAGCGATCATCGCCCCACGCGCCCGGGGTTTTTGGCTTAGTCGCCCTTCAGAAGGCTAGGGTCAATCCCTTCCGGGTTTCCCCGGTACGACGGCGTTAGCAAAATCGCGCCAGCCTCGAAACCGAGATCAGGCGGCCGGTTCACGCCGTCCGGCGCTTGTGACGTTTGGGCCTTCCCTGCGGCGACCCGCAAGGAACCCGGACCAAACCCGCCCAAACGTTCGTTGCGCTTGCGTCCATATGCGCGGGTTCGTGAGAGGGAGTATGGGGGAGGTTGAATGGGCGGGGATAAGTTTCTTTGCGGCTGGGGCGTGTGGCGACGCATCATGATGGATTCCGGGAATAAATCCCGGAATGACAATGGGGAGTGGGATGTTCTCCATCATCTCACACTCCCCCGCGTCATCCTCGGGCTTGACCCGGGGATCTGCAGCGCTGCCATTGAGCACCGCAGAAGTGATACGTGTGGCCTCTCCCCGTTCCCAAACCTCTTCACCGGCTGCCCAATGCAGCGGATCCCCGGGTCAAGCCCGAGGATGACGACGGGGGGGCGGGCGATGGTGATTGGATCGAGAGCGGGTCGAGCCTGAGGATGATGATGGGGTGGGGTGAGTGGTGAGGATGGAGCCGGAGAGGGGTAAGACCGAGGGCGACGATGGCAAGGCCGGGGCTACCCGTCCCTGACTGTCCCGGACCCGATCCGGACACGCAAGCCTTGCCGATACTCTTGGCGGCTGCAATTGGCTCAATAAGGCCGCTCACCGGCCCGACGGACTCCATCGCCCCTCTGGCGGGAGGGTTAAGGGAAGTCGCATGAGCGCCAGTGAAACTCCAGCCGCGGCCTTAGTCCTTTTTCCCGAACAGCTTTTTGAGCATATCGGCCATGGGGCCGGATTCGGGGACTTTGCTCTGAAGGGCGGATTGGCGCGCTTGCCGGACGTGGCTTTGGGCCCTTGGTGCCGGCTTTTCGGTCGCCGGTGCGGCCTTGGGCGCCGAAGGGAGGGCAAGCGCAAGCTTGTTCATCAGCCCTGCCGCGTCACCCTTGGCGATCAACCCCGCGTTTTTGGCGAGCGAGTCGAGCAGGGGTTCGAGCCACTCGTTATCGGCCTTGTGGAAGTTGGAGAGCACATGGGAATGCACACGGTCCTTGTGACCCGGATGGCCGATGCCCAGACGGACCCGGACAAAGTCCTTGCCCAGATGGCTTTCGATGGACCGCAATCCGTTGTGGCCGCCATTGCCGCCGCCGGTTTTGACGCGGACCTTGCCGGGGGCAAGATCGAGTTCGTCATGGATAACCGAGATGTCGGAGGGCGCGAGCTTATAGAACTGGGCAGTCTGGGCGACGGAGTCGCCCGAGCGGTTCATGAAGGTCTGGGGCTTGATCAGCATGATTTTTTCGCCATCGATCACGCCTTCGGAGATGAGGGCGGAGAATTTCTGGCGGAAAGGCGGGAAATTGTGCTGGCGGGCGATCTCGTCGACGGCCAGAAATCCGATATTGTGCCGGTGAGCGGCATATTCGGCGCCGGGATTGCCGAGCCCTACAATCAGGTGCATCGCATCTCTCCGGGAACAGTAGGGCCGGCGAGGAGCGCCGGCCCGAAAGACTTACTCTTCGTCTTTTTCTTCTTCGCCTTCATCGGCGCCCGCGTCTTCAGCGCCTTCAGACGAGCGCAGGGCAGACGGTGCCGCGATGGTGGCGATGGTGAAGTCGCGATCGGTAATGGTCGGGACAACGCCCTTGGGCAGATCCACGGCCGAGATGTGCAGCGAGTCGCCGACTTCGGACTTGGACAGGTCGACCACGAGATATTCGGGGATCGAATCGGCCGGGACGGTCACTTCCACGGTGTGACGCACGACGTTGAGCACGCCGCCCTTCTTGAGGCCGGGGGACTTTTCCTGGTTCTCGAAATGGACCGGAACTTCGACCGTGAGGGTCGAATTCTTGCCCACGCGCAGGAAGTCCACATGCACGAGGAAGTCGCGCACGGGCTCAAGCTGGTAATCCTTGGGGATCACGCGGTGCTTGTCGCCGTCCACATCGATCTCGATGACGTGCGAAAGGAATCCGCCGTCATGAATCTTGCGGAACGTGTCCTTGTAGGAAATCGCGATGGAAAGAGGGGCTTTCTTATCGCCGTAAATAACGGCAGGAACCAGACCTTGACGACGCAGTTCACGAGCGGCCCCCTTGCCCACCCGGTCCCGCACCGAAGCCTTCAGCTCGACGCTCATGGAAATCATCCATTGGTTGGGTGCGTTTCTCAACCAGAAAAAGAAACGCGCGCCCGTCCTCCAGGGGTGACGAGCGCTTCATGGAGCGGGTCTATACAGGAGGCGGAAAAATTGGGCAAGAGGCTGGTTGGCGCTAGTCTTCGTCTTCAGCCAGAGCCTCGAGCCCGCGCCGGCTCATTTCCTCGAACGCAGCGGCGCGCAGGGTCAGGGCGCGTTCAGTCAGCGGCCCATCAGGATCGTGATGGACGCGGAAAAGGCGGCTGGTCCCGAACCGCTTGTGCATGTGCACGAGCATGGCGTCGGGCCATCCCGGAATTTCATCGAGGAGGGCCAGCAGCTCTGTCTCGGCGCTTGAGCGCGGGGCCACCAGAGGGTGGCGGGGAGGGGTCTTTTTCACTGATACTTCCACATACGCAGCGTACGCGGTCATGGCTGGCTCGCCCCACCGGATCTTCCGCAAAAAGGGAAAATGCCGGAGCCAGTCCAAAGTTCCGCGCGCTGGTAGCGCTTGTGGCTGAGTCGTCGCCATCGGTCAAAACTCCCTCGCTTCCATTTGAGCAATGGCAGCGTGAGAGATTCGCCGACCGGGCGACAGCCGGGGCGAGTCCGGGTATGAGCGTTAAGCGCTTATTAACCTTCGCCAGGAGCGGCGATCAGTCGAAAAGGCTCGAAACCGACTGCTCGGACGCGGTGCGCGCTATGGCTTCGCCGATCAGTGTGGCGATGGAGATGTGGCGGATCTTGTCGACCTTGGCGACAGCCTCGGTCATCTCGATGGAATCGGTGGTAACCAGTTCCTTGAGCCGCGACTTGGCGATGCGGGCCGGCGCGTCGCCCGAGAGGACGCCATGGGTGATATAGGCCGAGACTTCCCTGGCCCCGGCATTGAGCAGGGCCTCGGCCGCGTTGACCAGCGTGCCGCCGGAATCGACGATATCGTCGATCAGGATGCAGGACTGGTCTTCGACGTCGCCGATGATGTTCATCACTTCGGACACGCCGGCGCGGGGGCGGCGTTTATCGACGATGGCCAGTTGCGCGCCGATGCGGTTGGCCACGTTGCGGGCCCGCAGAACGCCGCCGACGTCCGGGGAAACGATCATCACCTTTGATGTGTCGTAATTTTCGGCGATATCGCGGGTGAGGACCGGGGCGGCATAAAGATTATCGGTTGGGATATCGAAAAAACCCTGGATTTGCGGTGCATGCAGATCCAGGGTCAGAATGCGGTTCGCACCGGCATGGGTTATGAGATTGGCCACGAGTTTGGCCGAGATCGGCGTGCGCGGAGCCGATTTGCGATCCTGACGCGCATAGCCGTAATAGGGCAGGACGGCCGTGATGCGGCGGGCGGACGACCGGCGCATGGCGTCGATCAGGATCAGCAGTTCCATGAGGTTGTCATTGGCCGGAAAGGACGTGGACTGGAGGATGAACACATCCTCGCCGCGCACGTTCTCGTGGATCTCCACGAAAATTTCCTTGTCGGCGAACTTCTTGACCGACGCGTCGGTCAGCGGAATTTCGAGATAGTCGGAAACGGCCTTGGCCACGGTGAGGTTTGAGTTGCCCGTCACCAGCTTCATGGTCAGCCTCTATGTGTGCCCTGATCGCCAGAGGCCGCCAATGCCCCGAGCTTGTGGGGCGGACGTTTAGACCCCGGACGGCGCAAACTCAATATGACTTTTGAATGAAGGTGAAGCGCGGTTAACGGTGTTGCCCGTCTGCACAGGCGATTATCCCCTGGCGATGAGCGCGATCTGGCGACCGGCACGGGTGTTGTTGTGGGTTGAATGACGATGGGAGAAATAGAGATCGGGATTGGCGTAAGTGCAGCCTCCGACCGATTCGACCGTGCCGATGCCCAGCGATTTTGCCTGCGCCAGCACAAGGCCGGGCACGTCGAAATGAGGCTTGGGCCAGCCGTCGGTGATGATGAAATCGGCTGCGTCGGGAAATCGGGTGCGAATCTCTTTGGCCATCTCCTCGCCGATCTCGTAATTTTCAACCGAGATGGCCGGGCCGATGGCCGCGATGATGTTGGCACGGGAAGCGCCCAGTTGTTCCATGGCGGCGACGGTATCGGCCAGAATGCCGCCGACGGCACCCTTCCAGCCCGCATGGGCCGCGCCGATTATCCCCGCCTTGGGATCTGCAAGTAGAATGGGTGCGCAATCGGCGGTCAGAATGCCCAGCGCGATGCCGGATCTGTTGGTGACCATGGCGTCCGCTTCGGGGCGGTGCTGAAGATCGAAGGCCTTGTCGACGATATGTACATGCGTGCCGTGAACCTGCGTCGCGAGTGCGACTTCGATGGGGCCGCCCTTGAGGGCCATGACAGCGCGGTGGACGTTATCGACCACATTTGCCGCGTCGTCACCAACCGAACGCGAGGCGTTGAGGGAGGCGAATTCGCCCTCCGATACCCCGCCGCGTCGCCCGAAAAACCCGTGGCGGATAGCGGCGGCGGCGGTGATTGCGGGGCTCTTTTCGACTGGAGGATGCATTGTGAGGTTGGCTTTCTTTATGCGGGAAATCCCGCCGGACGCAGCCCTGGGCTTGCTGCGCACAGGACCTTGAACAACTCACCCATCTGATCGGCCCCTGTGAGCCGGTCGAAGGCCGATGCGAGAGAAGCGGCCTTTTCCGGGTTTGCTGCGGCGAGCGCCGAATGGCGTTCGGCCAGTCCCAATGATGTAAGAAAACGCCCCTGGGTCACAATGGGGTGGACCGTCAACCCAGCCATGCGTCCAGCGCGGCCCAGCGCTTCGAAATCCACATGTGTCGTGAGGTCTGCGGCACCGGGTTGAGCCAAGGGATCGACCGGGGCGTGACGGGACAGTGCCTGTAGCGTTTCGCCGGGCTGAGTGTGTTCATAGCCATAATCGATGGCGAGCAACGCCCCGCCTCGGGGGGCGAGGAGACGGCACAGCTGGCCCATGAACTGTTGGGCAGCCAAGCCGATTTCGGCGACTTCGCCATCTCTGGCCGAGGCGAATGCCTCGCCGATCAGTGCTTCCTCATAAGGCGTCGGCGAAAGGCCGAGAACGCGCTGGCCATCAGCAAGCCCGACGCTGCGTTCGTACCATTTGCCTTCCCGCCGGACGAATTGCCGAACCGGCAGGGCGTCGAAAAATTCGTTGGCAATTATGACGAGCGGAGAACTGCCGAGGGCTTCGACGTCCTCGATCCAGTCGGGCGAATAGGCCGCCAGCTTTTCGCGCTGCATGGCGGCGAGAACAGGGTTGGTCTCATAGAGCTTGAGGTCGAGCGCCCGGGCAAGGCCAGTCGCGCGGGTGGCGACACGCAGGGCATCGGAGAGCAGGGTGCCGCGGCCGGGGCCCAGTTCAAGGAGGGTGAACTTGTCCGGCAGGCCCATCTGCAGGAAGAGATCGGCGATCCAGGCGCCGATCATTTCACCGAACGTCTGGCTGATTTCCGGAGCGGTGATGAAATCGCCACCGGCGCCGAGTGGGTCGGCTTTGCGGTAGTAGCCGCGCGTGGGGTGGGTCAGGCACAGGCCCATATAGGTCGCCAGCGACATCGGCCCCTGCTGGCGAATCTGCATGTCGATCAGATCACCAAGAGAAAGGCCCGGCTTAGGCATGACGACGCGTCCGGGCCCAAACGATCAGGGCGATGCCGGCAACAAGGATGGGCAGCGAGAGAACCATGCCCATGGTCAGCCAGCCGAAGGCGAGATAGCCGATGTGGCTGTCGGGCAGGCGGAAGAATTCGACGAAAATGCGTGAAAGCGCATAGCCAATGCCGAAGATCCCGGCGGCGATGCCGGGGCGGCGCAGCACCAGTTTGACGTGCGTGAAATAGCGGATGACGAGGAACAGAAGGACACCTTCAAGCAAGCCCTCATAGAGCTGGCTGGGGTGGCGCGGGAGATCGCCGGCGCCGGGAAAGATCACGCCCCATGGCATTGTGGTGACCGAGCCGTAGAGTTCGGCGTTGATAAAATTGGCGACGCGCCCGAGAAACAGACCGATGGTGGCGCAGCAGGCGAGCAGGTCCAGGCCGGACAGGATGTTGGCCTTCTTGCGGCTAAGATACACGATTATGGCAACCATCAGGCCCAGCATCCCGCCGTGGAAACTCATGCCGCCGTCCCAAAGGGCGATGATCTGGCCCGGATTTGCTGCAAAGACCAGTGGATCGTAAAACACGACATAGCCCAACCGGCCACCGATGATGATGCCGATGACGATCCAGAAGGTGAAATCGAAGAGCTCGTCCGGGGTCATTGGCGGTGTGCCGTTGACCCAGAGCGATTTGCGCTTGAGGAGCAGCATGCCGTAACCTACCCCGAGAAATATGCCCGCCAGATAGGCCAGGGCGTACCAGCGGATGACGATGGGGCCGATGGCAAAGGCGACCGGATCGATCATGGGGAAGGGCACGTTGGGCCTCGAAGCTGATTGCAATTTTGCGGGACCATGCCGCCCGGACTGGCTCTGGTCAAGCGGGCCTGGAGCCCCTACATAGTTGGCAGTGGGCCGGACGGCCAAACAAGAGGAAGTGAGCGATGTCGCAAGGACAAAAGTTTTTCGACGATCTGGGACGGCTGATGAACGATGCCGCATCGGTTGCCGATGGCGCGCGCCGTGAGGCGGAGACTGCGATCAGGGGGCAGATGGAGCGGGTCGTCAATGATCTCAACCTCGTAAAGCGTGAAGATTATGACGCGCTGCGCGAATTGGTGAGCATCCAGGGCGAGGAAATCGAAGCCCTGCGCCGCGAACTCGAAGCATTCAAGCGTCGCAAGAAGACCACCTGAGCGCGATGATGCGGGTCGCGGTCATTTCGGATGTCCATGCCAATGTGCTGGCCCTCGAAGCGGTGCTTGCCGATATTGCCCGGCATGATGTGGAAAAGATCCTCAATCTCGGCGATCATTTCGCCGGACCGCTGTGGCCCAACAAGACTGCTTCGGTGATGGCCGGACTCGATATGGTGGCGATCCGGGGCAACACCGATCGCTATCTGGCAGAGGGTGACGCCGACCTGCTCGACGCCGAAGATCTGAAGATCATCGACGCTATCGAGGGCGAGCCGATGGATTGGCTCAGGCAGCTCCCCGAGACGGCCGTTTATGCCGATGCAATCTTTATGAGCCATGGGACACCGCGTTCGGATGAGACCTACTGGCTGGACCGCAAGGTCAAAAAGCAGGGCTTTCGCCGGTCCACGGTCGAAGAAATCGAGGCCGAGCTACCCCATGCCGACTACCCGCTCTATTGTTGTGGCCATACCCACATCGCGCGTGTGGTTACGCTGTCCGACGGGCGGATCGTGTTTAATCCCGGCAGCGTGGGGCGGCCGTCGTTCAATATGAACGATCCTGAATCCGCGGCGCGGCTTTCGCCAGCGGCTGCTTATGCCATTGTCGAGATGTCGGCGGGGAAATGGCACGTCAACCTGCGGCAGGTGGCTTATGACAACATGGCGGCGTCAGCCATGGCGCGAGCCTGGGGTAATGAAACCTGGGCCCGCGATCTCGCCGAAGGCCGCACACGCTGATGCGGTTTGTGACAGTGGTGTAAAACCCTGTGGTTTGAAGGGTTTGTTAAGAACCCGTTAACCATATCGCTCCGATCATCCACAAGAGAATTTCGGTTTTGGGCTCGCGTTTCTGGGTCCGTGCCGGGAGTGCGGTGTACAGTCGAGATCAATGACGATTCGTACATCCTGTCCCCGGCCAAGCCGGTTCGGTTGTGCCGCGTAAGGCGTCCGGCATCCTGTCGGCCGCTGCATCTTCGAACCAACGCATAAGCGTGCGGAGCCAGCCATGTCACTCCTCGAATTGGAACTGGATCGGACCATTCACCCGGTTGATATTATCGAGCACATCGCCGCAATTAGCGACTGGTCGTTCGAGCGCCAGGACGCTGACGAAATCTCCATTTCGGTCAAAGGCGGCTGGAGCGACTATCATGTGTCGTTCAACTGGATGGAGGAGATGGAATCGCTCCACCTGGCCTGCGCGTTCGATTTGAAGGTGCCCGAGGCGCGCCGCGGCGAAATCAAGCAATTGATCTCACTCATCAACGAGCAGCTCTGGATCGGTCATTTCGATATCTGGAGCAAGGAAGGCGTGGTTCTGTTCCGCAACTCGCACCTGCTTTCGGGCGGCGCGGAAGTCTCGCCGCAACAGTGCGAGGCGCTGCTGCGCTCGGCAACCGAGAGTTGCGATCTTTACTACCAGGCGTTCCAGTTCGTTGTTTGGGCAGGCAAATCGGCCGCCGATGCTCTGGCAGAAGTGATGTTTGAAACCGTGGGGCAGGCATGAGTCTTTCGGACGCCGGCTCCGTGGTGCTGATCGGGGCCGGCAAGATGGGTATGGCCATGGCGTCGGGCTGGGTACGGGGCGGACTGCCCGGTCCAGCCCTCACGCTCGTCGATCCACAGCCTCATGAAAGCGTTTCTGCGTTTGCCAGCCAGCACGGCGCTGTTGTGCGAACCGACCTGCCCAGCGAAACGCCGCGTGTCGTGGTTCTCGCGGTCAAGCCGCAGATCATGGATGGCGTACTGGGCATGACCAAACAATTGATCGGTGCCAAGACGCTTGTGGTCTCGATCGCTGCTGGGATTTCGTCGGACAAGATTGTCGCCGGTCTTGGTACCGACCGCGTCGTACGCACGATGCCCAATACACCAGCGCAGATCGGCAAGGGTATCTCGGGAGCTTATGCCGGAGACGCGGTCACGGCAGAAGACCGAGAATTGACCGAAGCGTTGCTGGCTGCAGCAGGTGGTGTGGTCTGGGTCGAAAAGGAAAGTCTGATCGACGCAGTTACTGCGGTTTCCGGTTCGGGGCCAGCCTATGTATTCCATCTCGTCGAAGCAATGGCAGCGGCTGGTGAAGCGGAAGGATTGAGCCCTGAGCAGGCCATGGTCCTGGCGCGCCAGACGGTGGTTGGTGCGGCGGCCCTAATGGAAGCGGATGACAGCGAAGCTGCGCAATTGCGCAAGAACGTGACTTCGCCCAATGGCACGACGCAGGCTGCGCTCGATGTGCTGATGGCGCCTGACGGGCTTGGTGCGCTGATGAAACGGGCAATCAGCGCAGCCCGCAAGCGAAGTGAAGAATTGGGGCAATGAGCGACACCATCACTTTTGACGATTTTCTCAAGGTTGACATCCGCACCGGGACGGTGGTCGAGACGCGGCCTTTTCCCGAGGCGCGCAAGCCTGCGATCATTCTGCTTATCGATTTCGGCCCGGAATTGGGGATCAAGAAATCCTCGGCCCAGATTACTGTTCACTACACGCCCGAGGAATTGGTGGGGCGGCAGGTGATGGCGGTGGTCAATTTCCCTCCGCGTCAGATCGGGCCACTGAAATCGGAAGTGCTCACGCTTGGATTTGAGGATGATGACGGCGCGATTGTCCTTGCCGCTATCGACAAGCCAGTCCCCAATGGCCGCAAGCTGATGTGAAGGGTTCGCTTGTCTTGGCGCGCAGCTTTACCATATAGGTGTTGCTCCTCAGACCGGAAGTAGCACGTGACCAAACCGGACCTTATCCCCGAACGCGAACCCCGTCTGCTTGGATCGAAGCGCTCGGCGCTCGTGCCGCCCATGGCGGTGGCCCGCTGGCTGATCATCCTGATCTTGCTGGCGTGTGTTTATTTCTTTCACGGCTTTCTCGTTCCCGTTCTTGCAGCATTGATTATCGGCTTTGCGAGTTGGCCGGTGTATCGGCGCGTGCTGGGTACGGTGGGTGGCAACCGCACGCTGGCGGCGAGCCTGATGATCGCCGTGATCGTGCTGTTTATCCTGATCCCCATTCTGATGGCGTTGACCTATGCCACCAATGAGGCGCGGCAGCTGATCGGTTGGGTTCTGGCCACAAATGCCAATGGCGCGGCTGCGCCGACCTGGTTTGCGACGCTGCCCATGGTGGGAGAATGGGCGACCGAGCAGTGGGATCTCTATGTGGGGCGGCCAGGCGCGCTGGGCCAGTATGTCGCCTATATCGGGGGCGCCAATGTCTATAATATCTACCAGACGATCCTGGCGGCGGGTGGAAGTTTTCTCGACCTGGCACTGAACCTTTTGTTCATGCTGATCGCTCTGCTGTTCGTTTATCGCGACGGGGCCAATCTGGCGGGGCAACTCGACCGTTTTGGCGAGCGCATCCTGCCAACCCGCTGGCAAAGACTGTCGCGGGTGGTGCCGGCTACGATCAGCTCGACAGTGACCGGCATGACCATCATCGCCATTGGCGAGGGCATTGTTCTGGGCATTGCCTATGCGCTTGCCGGAGCACCGTCTCCTGTGCTGCTTGGGGTCATCACCGGCGTGGCGGCCATGATCCCGGGCGGGGCGCCGCTTTCGTTCACGATGGTTTCGATTTATCTGGTGGCCAGCGGGTCGATCATTCCTGGTATCGCGCTGTTTGTGTGGGGTTCGGTGGAGCTGTTCATCGTCGACAAGACGCTGCGGCCCAAGCTGGTCGGCGGGCCGATCAAGCTGCCGTTCCTGCCGACGTTTTTTGGATTGATCGGCGGGGTCAAGACGATGGGGTTTGTGGGGCTGTTCATCGGCCCCGTCCTGATGGCGCTGTTCGTCTCGATGTGGCGCGAATGGGTCCACGATCTCGACCAGTCCGATGATGAAGGCGGCGCGGGTCTTGCAGTGCCCCCCGAGGTCGAGGACTTACGCGATGCCCGCATAGATGAGCCCCAGAAGGAGCAGGCCTAGCACCAGCCGATAGATCACGAAGGGCGTGTAAGACTGGCGCTGCAGCCAGTTCATCAACAATGCGATGCTGGCCAGTGCAGCAAAAAAGGCAAGGACGCCACCAAACAGCGCGTCCGAGGTCACCTGGGCATTGCCGGCCTCATAGAGATCGTAACCAGCAAGCAAGCCGGCCCCCAGGATCGTGGAGATCGAAAGAAGCATGGCGAGGCGCGCCGAAAGAGGCCGATCCATGCCCACGAAACGTCCGGCCGTCATGCAGATGCCAGAGCGCGAGACGCCGGGAATTATGGCGATGCACTGAGCCAATCCCACAATCATGGCGTCACGCAGCGAAAGGGTCTCGAGCGTGCCGCTTTGTTCGGGGCGACGATCGGCCAACCAGAGCAGTACGCCGAAGATGATGGTGGTCCAGGCGATGATCGTTATGTTGCGGCCCGCATCTGTCACCAGATCCTTGGCGAGGAAGGCGACGAGCACGATGGGGAGTGAGGCGGCTATCACGACAAGAAGGGTGCGAAAGCGCGGGCCCATTCTGCCGGTAAGACCATCGATGAGCCCCATGAACAGCATGCCGACGTCACGCCGGAAATAGACGATTACGGCACCGAGTGAGCCGACGTGGAGCGCTATATCGAGTGCCAGTTCCTCGGCGGGAGTCATGGTCGAAGAGGCGATGCCCAGAAGGCCGAGCAGCCAGCGACCCAGAATAAGATGGGCCGAGGAACTGATGGGCAAAAATTCGGTAATGCCCTGAATCAGGGCAAGAAAGACCGTGCTGACGATATCCAATTGATGGCGTCCTATGACATCGGTTCGATAAGGCGCAGGGTGCGCAGCAATTGCTGGTCGCCCCGCTCGGTCATTTCAGCAAAGAAGTGGCGAACGCATTCTCGCGTGTCCTCGGGCAGCGCTGCAAAGGCCGCCTCGATACGGCGGGCCTGGGTGGCGCTCAAAACCTCGAAAAAGTCGCGGCCCTTCTCGGTGGGAAACAGCAGGCGCTGGCGGCGGTCGGTCTCGCCGTGCCGTTGGGCGACGTATCCGCTGTCAATCAGCTGGCGCAGGACGCGCGCCAGGCTTTGCTTGGTGATGCGCAGGATATCGAGCAGATCGGCCACCGTCATGCCCGGACGCAGGTTTACAAAGTAGATAACGCGGTGATGCGCGCGGCCAAATCCCTGCATCTCAAGGAGCGCATCGGCATCGCGAACGAAGTCCCGATAGGCAAAGAAGAACAGTCCCATGATATCGATCGGCATCTCGGGAAAATCGTAGATGGCTGAATTTATGTCAGCCTTATTGACATTTATCGAATGCGCTGGCATCGTCCTACCAATATCTTTGCCGTCTAGTGACTTATCACAGAGCCGCTTTGGTTTGCCAAGTGGTGAGAGAATACTGCATTATAGGGCACAGATCGTGGCCGAATGGCCCAAAGGAAACAAACGCATAATCGGGAGATTAAAATGGCCACCGTGCCAATGGATCAGCGAGACGGTTGGATCTGGTACAATGGAGAGATGGTGCCCTGGAAGGATGCCAAGCTCCATGTGCTGACTCACGGTCTGCACTATGCCAGCAGCGTCTTTGAGGGGCAGCGCGCTTACGGCGGAGAGGTGTTCAAGCTGCGCGAGCATACCGAGCGGCTGATCTTTTCGGGCAAGACGCTCGATTTCACAATTCCATATTCGGCCGAGGAGATCGACGAGGCCTGCCGTCAGGTGCTGGCCAAGAACGACCTTGTCGATGCCTATATGCGCCCCGTCGCCTGGCGCGGATCGGAAACGCTTTCGGTTCCGGCCCGCGACAACAAGGTGCATCTGGCAATCGCCGCCTGGGTGTGGCCGAGCTATTTTTCCACCGAAGAACGACTCAAGGGTATCCGTCTTTGCTGGGCCGACTGGAAACGGCCCTCTCCGGAGACGATTCCGTGCAAGGCAAAGGCTGCGGGTCTTTACATGATCTGCACGCTGTCTAAACACGCAGCGATGGACAAGGGCTATGCCGACGCGCTGATGCTCGACTATCGCGGCTATGTGGCCGAAGCGACCGGGGCGAACGTATTCTTCGTCAAAGGCAAGGAAATCACCACCCCGCTGCCGGACTGTTTCCTCGATGGCATCACGCGCCGCACGCTGATCGGGCTGGCCAAGGCCAATGGCTATACCGTGACCGAGCGCCACATCAAGCCGGAAGAACTGGCAGAATTCGACGAGTGCTTCCTGACGGGGACCGCCGCCGAAGTGACCCCGGTTTCAGAAGTGGGCGAATACAAGTTCACGCCTGCCGATGCATGCCGGACGCTGGTGGAGGCCTATATGAGCGAAGTGCAGCCCAAGCAGGCGGCTGCGGAATAAAAAAGCTGCACTATCGCAGAGATTTGAGAGCCGGGGAGAAATCTCCGGCTTTTTTCATGACCAGCGCGCGGTGGCTTTGTCGTCGCTGTCCTTTGCCTCTACCCATCGCGTTCCAGCCGGCCCCTCTTCCTTTTTCCAGAAGGGCGCCGTGGTCTTGAGGGTATCCATGATGAAATTGGCACCGTCAAAGGTCGCCTGCCGGTGAGGGGCGAGAGCCATCACCTGCACGATGGGTTCGCCGGGATGGAGCTTGCCGAAGCGGTGAATGATTTGGGCATCAAGGAGTGCGAAGCGTTCGATCGCTTCTGCGCGCAGGGCTTCGAGCTGGCGTTGCGCGAGTTCAGGGTAGTGTTCGAGCGTCATCGACACGATAGGATCGTCAGGCGTGGAGCGCACCAGTCCCGTAAAGGTGACAGCAGCTCCGGCGCTCTTATTTGCCCCAAGGAAGGCATTGAAGAGTGCGCCAGGATCGAAGGGCTCGGACTGGAGGGTGACGCTCATCTCATCCGCCTGTCATCGGTGGGAAGAGCGCGACGGTTTTCGCGTCCTGGAGCGGCGTTTCGTGTTCGACGAGTTCGTCGTCGATGGCGGCCCGGATAAGCTTGCGGTTTGCGGTTGCCAAGGCAAAGCCTTCGTCGCGGCTTGCCAGCCACTCTATGAGATCGGCTATGGTGGCGACGGAATTGGGTGGGACCACTTCATCGCTATCTCGGCCAAGCCGCTCGCGCAGCCAGGCGAAATAGAGAATCTTCATATCGGATCGTCCTCGCTGTGCGCCATGTGTGCCGAAACGCCGGACCAATACTGCCAACCGGTGATGGCTGTAAGGATTGCCGCGAGCCAGAGCAGAATATCGCTCAATTCGCGCATGCCGGGGATAAGTGGCTCGGCGACAATGATACCCAACGCAACGAGTTGAACCGTCGTTTTGTATTTGGCGAGTTTGGAGACTGGCACCGTAATTTTTTCGGTGCCCATGAATTCGCGCAGGCCGGAAACGAAGATTTCGCGCAGCAGAATGATCGTGGCCGGGATGAGATCCCAGACGCCGAAACTGCCGTCAAAGCAGAAGACCAGCAGCAGGGCGCCAACGAGCAGTTTGTCGGCGATGGGGTCGAGCATGCGACCGATTGGGGAGACCGATCCGTATTTGCGCGCGAAATAGCCATCGAAGAAGTCGGTGACCGCGGCCGCGATATAGAGCAGCAAGGCGAGCCAGCGCAGCGGACCGTTATCGGCCAGCAGAAACAGCATGATAACCGGGATTGCGACGATGCGACCGTAGGTCAAGAGGTTCGGCAATCGGGCCATGTCGAATTTGGTGTCGCTCATTTGGTATCCTCAGGCCTTGGTCATCTCTGGTTGAAGTGATCGTAGATCAATTGCGCCATGGCGGTCGAGATGCCAGGCAGGGCGGCGATATCGGCAACCGAGGCTCGGGAAACCGCTTTGGCGGAGCCGAAATGCTGGAGCAATGCCCGTTTGCGGGTGGGGCCGATGCCGCCGATCTCGTCGAGCGGGTTCTTGACCATTTCCTTTTTGCGTCGGGCGCGATGGGTGCCGATGGCGAAACGATGCGCCTCATCGCGCAGACGCTGGACATAGTAGAGAACCGGATCGCGAGCCGGCAGCATGAAGGGCTCCTTGCCCTCCATATAGAAGGTTTCGCGGCCGGCATTGCGTTCCTCGCCCTTGGCGATGCCAATAACGGTAACGTCGCGCGGCAGATTCATTTCGGCCAGCACGGCCTTGACGGCATTGGTCTGGCCGGCGCCGCCATCGATCAGGAGCACGTCGGGCCAGTCGGGCATGCCGGTGGCGTCGTCTTCTGCTTCGGGCTCGCTTTCATTGGCCAGCCGGGTGAACCGGCGCGTAAGCACCTCGCGCATCATGCCGAAATCGTCCCCGGGCGTGAGGTCTTTCGATTTTATGTTGAAGGTGCGGTAGTGCTTTTTCGACAGCCCTTCCATACCTGCTACGACCATTCCGCCCACTGCGTTGGTGCCCTGGATGTGGGAGTTGTCGTAAACCTCGATGCGGCGCGGGGTTTCGTCGAGACCGAAAGTATCGGCCATGGCTTCGAGCAGCTTGCGCTGACTGGCCGAATCCGAAAGGTGGCGGCCCAGCGCTTCGCGGGCGTTGGTCAGGGCGTTTTCGACCAGAGTGCGCTTCTCGCCACGGCGCGGTGTTTCGATCCGGACGGCACGGTCGGCGCGGGTGGACAGCGCCTCGCGCAACAGTTCGGGTTCGACGAGATCTTCCGAGAGCAGGACGAGCCTTGGCGGAGTGCGGTTCTCATAAAACTGCGCGATGAAGGCTTCGAGCACTTCGGCGTTCGTGCTGTCATCGTCGGCGCGCGGATAGAAGGCGTAATTGCCCCAGTTCTGGTGCGCGCGGTAAAAGAACACCTGCACACAGAAATTGCCCGCCTCGTTGTGGATGGCGAAGACGTCGGCCTCGGGGATCGATTGGGCGCCGGTCCCGGTGGAGCCCTGAATGAGGGCCAGGGCGCCAAGGCGGTCGCGCAGCATAGCGGCACGCTCGAAATCGAGCGCCTCGGCCGCCGCGTTCATCTCTTTTTGCAAATGATCCTGCACGGCCTTGGTCTTGCCAGAGAGAAAGGCGCGAGCTTCGGCGACAAGTTCGTTGTAGTCCGGGATTGAAATGACACCGGTGCAGGGGGCGGCGCAACGCTTGATCTGGTGCTGGAGGCAGGGGCGGGTGCGCCCAGCATAAAAGCTGTCCGAGCAATTGCGCAACAGGAACGCCTTTTGCAGCGCGGTGATGGTGCGGCTGACAGCGACCGCAGAGGCGAAGGGCCCGAAATAGTCGCCCTTGCGGCGGCGGGAGCCGCGGTGCTTGGTGAGTTCGGGCGCCTCGTGCTCGGTGGCGATCAGGATATAGGGAAACGTCTTGTCATCGCGCAGCAGCACGTTAAAGCGCGGGCGCAGGCGCTTTATCATGTTGGCTTCGAGCAGGAGCGCTGCCGCTTCGGTCTCGGTGCGCACGAACTCCATCGACCGGGTCGCGGCGATCATGCGGTTGATGCGGACCGAATTGCCCTCATAGCTCGTGTAGTTGGTGACGCGTGATTTGAGATTGCGCGCCTTGCCCACATAGATGACGTCGCCCTTCTCATCGATCATGCGGTAAACGCCTGCGCCTGTGGGCAGGGTTTTGACGAAGCGCTTGATGATGTCGGGGCCGGTGAGGGTTTCGTCTGTCATTGCTGGCGAGGGGTCGGCGCGTTGCGCGCGCTCCATTCGAGATGTTCGCCGCCGTCGAGCGCGATCATCTGGCCGGTCATCGATGGCAGGCTGAGGATAGAAACCACTCCCTCGGCAATCTCCTCGGGATCGGCGCCGGTCTGGAGAGGCAGGCGCTGGCGGGACGCTTCAAACTCGCTCTCCGACTGGCGGGAATTGGCCAATGTGGGGCCGGGGCCGATGGCGTTGACGCGGATGCGGGGGGCGAGTGATTGGGCGAGGGTGCGGGTGGCGGTCCAGAGTACCGATTTTGAGAGGGTGTAAGAGAAATAGTCCGGAGAGAGCGACAGCACGCGCTCGTCGATGATGTTGACGATATTGCCCTTTTCACCCGCGGGGAGTTGGGCTGCGAAATCGCGGGCTAGGAAGACGGGCGCTTCGGCATGGACGGCCATGTGCAGATCCCATAGATCCTCATAGACGGTATCTGCACTGTCGGGTTCGAACACCGACGCGTTGTTGACCAGCACCGTCAAAGGACCGAACAACTCGGCCGCCTTGGCGATCAGGCCCATGCGGTCTTCGCGCCTGGCCAGATCTCCCTGCAGCACGCCGGCCAGTCCGCCATCGGCGCCAATTGCATCGGCGAGGTCCTCGGCCTTCGCGCCGGAAGAGCGATAATGGATGACGACCGCATAGCCTTCAGCCGCCAGGCGGGCCGCGATGGCTGCCCCGATCCTGTCGGCGGCTCCGGTTATCAGCGCTGCTTGCGGCATAAAGTCGATTTCCGTTTCGAGTGCGAATTGTCGTGCCGATCAGCAGGATCGTGCTGATCCGAGATAGGCAGAACGGAGTGGCAACGCAATGGTTCTTGCTCCGGTTTTCCCGCAGCTTACCCCGAATCGGGAAAGAGCGTAGGCTGGGCGGTGTGGGGAGGTGCATTTTAGCACCTCGTTTGCAAGTGGGGACACTATGGAAGCAATCATTTCTATCGTTATCCAACTCGTGGCCGGTGCCGTTGGTGGCAACGGTCTGGGCGCGGCGGCCAAGAATCTCAGCCTTGGCACGACGGGCAACACCATCGCCGGAGCTATCGGCGGTGTGGGCGGTACGTGGCTGGCCGGCCTCGTGCCCGGCCTGGCTGGACTTCTGGGCGGCGCGGGCACCGGCATGGACGCCGGTGCGCTTGTCAGCCAGGGGGTTACCGGCCTTGTTGGCGGAGGCATACTGACCGCCGTCGCTGCTGCTGTGAAGAAAGCAACAGCCAAATAGAGCCGGGCGCGCCCTGTCTCTCCGGCCCGGGCGGCATCGTCCGGGCCTTTGTCTTGCGCTTCGCTATCGCCTCAGTGTGCCGATCCCCCACATCACCAGACCGGCGAGCAGGCACAGGCCGCCGAGCGGGGCGACCGAGAGGCTGAGCAGGACCGGAACGAGGGCGGATGCGCCGGGGAACAGCGTTGCCATGACGCCCAGAGGCAAAAGGCCGATGGCGAGGAGCAAGGCTCCGAGCTGAATGAAGGCGATGCCCCAGCGGGATAGTTTCATGGACTGGCTCCTAGGATGACCTACCATGATACGGGATCGTTCCTGACCCCAGAGTGAACAAGCCTAGCATAAGATGATCTGACGAGGAGAACTTGCGGGAACCTTGTGCAATGGCCATGTTGAGACTGCAACACCAATGCGGAGGCAAGCGGTTTGGCTATCGTGCTCTATGCGGCGCTGGGACTGGCGGCGATTACCATTATCGGCAACCTGATGCTGGCGAAGTGGAATGCGCAGCGGGTCGAAACGCGGATCAGCGAGCGGGCCGAGGCGTATCTGGCCAGTCTCGAGCGCGAGGGGCTGCCCGAGCCACTTTCGGCGATGAGTGACATCGAGCGGCGGGAGGCTGTGCTGAGCGCGGGGCGCGAGGTGCGGGCCGAGAGCGACAGGCGGTTTTATCTGGCGACCATTGGCGGGATGGCGGTGTTTTTCGTGGCGCTGGGGTTCGGCATCGAAGCGGGCGGGATGCGGGCGTTCGTTCTGGCGCTGGCAGTGGGCGGGGCGGCGCTCTACGGCGTTACCGTTTTCATGCGCCGCAGCCTTAGATCGCGGCTGGCCGCGCGCGGATTGGATGCCGAACGGCTGCGGACCACTTAGGTTTACTTCAACCCCAGCACCGCGCCTCCGATATAGACCAGAACGCCGGCGGCGATGAGGGCCAGGGGCGTCAGCGCCAGGACGGATACCAGACCGCCGGTTCCGGCGGGGAGGTGGATATTGCCGCTGGCCATTCCGCCGGCGATGGCCCGTTCAAGGGCGACGGCACCGATACCGGACAGCATGAGACCGGAAGCGAGCTTGACGTAGGATTTCATCGGATAGGTCCGCGATACGACGACTAGAAGCCTAGCATATCGGATTTGAGCGGGGAAAAATCAACAAGGCCGGAGCAGAACGCTCCGGCCTTGTCTGTTCGGTCAGTTGCCGATGCAGAAGTAGCCGTTGGGGCCGTTAAAGCACACCTGGCTGTGGGGACGCGGGGGAGGGCCCGGGTTCCAGTGCGGGGGCCGCGGATAGCCCCAATGCGGCGGGCGCGGCGGGTAGGGGTTCCAGCTGGGCGGATGCGGGCGCGGGGGCTGCCAGGAGGGCGGGTTTGGCCGCGGCGGCTGCCAGTTTCCGACTTCGCGCAGATAGTTCTGGCTTGCCCAGCCGGTGCGGCCATAGCGGCCCGTATCGAGAAAGCACCAGCCCGAGCGGCAGTATTGCACGTCGACGACCTGGTGGCGCTGGAGGGTGGTGACCACGTTGAACTGCGTGCCCGGACCCGAGCGCACGTTGAGCGGGCTTGTCGCGTAGGCTTCCCAGGCAAACGCGCCTGCGGTCATCATCGCGACCATAAGAGCGGCGATGCCGCCCTTTATTGCTGTTTTTCCGAGAGCCATGACGCTTCTCCCATCGTGTGTTGCTGGCAGAGTTCTCGTCTGCCTTGATGACACTAAAGCGCAGTCTGGCTGAACCGTTGCTGAATGGGGTGTTTAGCTTGAGTTTCATATGTCTCACGGCGCGCACCGCTCCGACGGGGCGGCCAAAATGTTGGCCCCAGCCCGCGAGCGTAGCTCGCTTGGGCGACTCGTCCATTACATACTGGTTTTCCCGGTTTCGCCCATGTCGATATCGCCGCCGGTGGCAGCGGCAAGAGCCAGTTTGGCCTTGGCGACGGCGCTGCCGGGGCCGTCCCAGAGCTCGCCGCGCGAGGGGGAGACCGTGAGGAGCCGGATGGCGGGGTCGTTTTCGTCGTCCCACCAGGCCTTTGCGAAACTGGAGAAGATTTCGGCGATCCTGGCGCGGTCATTGGTGATTTTCGCTTCGCCCGCGATCACCACGTAATTGTTGGAGCCCTTGTCCACGAAGGCGCAGGACACTTCGGGGTATTTCTCGATCTCCTCGTTCTTGTGGCCAGCCTCGTCGACGAGGAAATAGAGCGCGTGCGCGTCACGATCCACATGCGCGGTGAGCGGGCGGGAATGCTGCTCGGACCCGCTCCAGGTGGTGAGCATGCAGATCTTTATGTCGTCGGCGAGCTTCCAGATCTTGTCTTCGGTCTCGGCGGGGGAAAGCTGATCGGCCTGTTCGGTGTGGTGGGACATGAGCAAACTCCTTTTCGTGTTCGGGGGAGAACGATGGAGAGTGCTTGAAAGTTGCCTGACGGTGTCCTCTTGCTCCCGCGCGTCATCCTCGGGCTTGACCCGAGGATCTGCAACGCCGCCACGCTGACGGAAGCAGTGAAACCCGCAATGCCATCCTCGATAACTCCTTCAGCGGCTCCCCCGCCCCGCGGATCCCCGGGTCAAGCCCGAGGATGACGGTTGGGGGAGGGAGAGGCGGGGGTCGTCTTCAGCACGCGCGGCAGCGGCCGACGGCCATGGGCCTCGGGGGATGGTGTGGGCGATGAACGGCGAAGCAAGCTTCTTCCGATTGTGATAGTAAGCGAAGCCAGCTTCGCCGTTCATGACCGGGGTTTTTGGCTTAGTCGCCCTTCAGAAGGCTAGGGTCAATCCCCTCTCCCTTTCGGGAGTACGACGGCGTTAGCAAAATCGCGCCAGCCTCAAAAGAGATCAGGCGGCCGGTTCACGCCGTCCGGCGCTTGTGACGTTTGGGCCTTCCCCGCAGCGACCCGCGAGGAACCCGGACCAGGCTTGCCGAAAGCTCGTATGCATCCGCGCCCGATGCAAGCCCATGACGAGGAGCCTAATGCGGGCGGGATGCGCGGGGATAAGTTTTATCACCGGGCCGACGTGATCCATGGCTTTGTCCAGGCGGCCGGTTGCTGCGGCGGTTCGGTGGGCGATCGCCCGGCGCGCCGCCGGCTCATATTGGCCACGGTGGCGACGAGCATGGCGGCCATATCGCCGTTGGCGGCATCGAGCCGGCCCTTGAGGCTGCGGGGATCGGACTGGGGGAAGTCGTGTTCGAGCCCGAGGGTTTCAAAGCGGGCAGCGGCTTCGCCCAGAACCAGCAGAATGGTTGAAAACCTGACCGTCCCGTTCGGCAGGGAAGGGACGGCGCGCTTGTGGCCGAGGCCGGTCGCAAAGCGCCGCAGATCGGTCAACAGGGCCCGGACCAGACGGGCGGTCTCGTCAGGCGCTTCAAGGGTGGGGCGCGACCTGCCCTGCGCGGCCATGGCGCCCTGAACCGCCGTCAGCCGCGCCATCAACGCGGCAAAGGCTTCGGGGGCGGGTGTGGATGTCTTGCGGCGGGGCATGGGCTGGTCTCCGTGTCAGGTCTGGCTCCGGCGGGGCGGAGGGTGACAGGAGAGGATAGGGGAGGTGCGGGCGGCGGGGATAAAGGACCAGGAATTAAAATCGCTAAGAGCGAACTTTAATCTTGAAAAAACAAATTTTGCTCGCTATATGTATTCTCGGTCTAACGGAAGAACGTCGTTATCTGAAGGTCGGGCTCTATTATCCCGACCGTGGAGGGGTGACCCTCTATCACTTCCCCCAAGAGGCCCCGGTGGGACGGGGACCGACACGGGCGAAGCAGCCGCGATCAACGACTGATCGCGGCTAGAATGAAGGTGAAGTTGCTGTTTCCGACCTCTGTTTGAGACGACCCTAGAGGACTTCCCCTCTAGGCAAACAGAAGGAGAACACCATGAGTGTTTCTGAAGACCAACAGCAACGGCGGCGGTGGACGCGATGGTGCATCTGGCAACGGATGCGCAACCCCAAGGTCCTGACGACGATTATCAGGGCAGCATACGCGCTCTATCGGCTTATTCGCTTTATCTTTGAGTGCTTCTGCACTGGGGGATAAACCGCCAACCCAAATTCTATGAAAGGAAAGAGAACATGCTGCAGGAAGCATTACGGCTTATTCGAGTTTTTCACGATCTCAAACAGTTTGAGGTTGCCGAAAAGATCGGAGTATCTAAGTCTTATATTTCTGAACTCGAAAATGGATCGAAGGCGCCTAGCTTGGAGGTGCTCCAAAGGTATTCATCCGAGTTTGGCATTCCAGTGTCATCGCTAATGTTTTTCTCAGAGCAAATAGACGCTGCCAAGAGTGGTGAAAAGGTGCGAACAACTATTGCTTCTAAGGTGATAGACATCCTAAAATTCATCGAAAACAAGTCTAAGGCGGATGCTGCCTGATGAGGCCTGGCCATCGGATTGTCGATAGCGCCCTGTACAAGGTGCGAACCCGCCGGCGGCTTGCTGAGTTACTTTTCACCGAAGTTGGATTTCTTGAAAGCCTTGAGAAAAACCAGCCTAAGTATGTGGTGAAGTACAAACCTAAGTACGATGACAAGGCTCCCTGGCTCGCGATGCCGCCTCCTCCAGAGCTGGCAGATAATTACCGGCCCATTAGCCTGCCTCCCTCTGCCTTGAAGCGTCTGCAAGCTCGTTTGGCCAAGCTACTTGGCATGATAACGGTGCCACCATACGTATTTAGCTCCGTAAAGGGCGTGTCATACGTCGACAATGCCGCCGTTCACGTTGGTGCAAGGGCATTTTGGCTCCTCGATATAGAGGCGTTTTTTCCTTCTTGCACCGCAGAGCGTTTAACGTGGTTCTTTAGGGATAAGTTACAGTGCAGCCCGGATGTAGCGGCGATACTGGTGGAAATTGTGACGTTTGATGGATGCTTACCCCAAGGGTCGCCATGCAGTCCCATTCTTTCATACTTCTGCAATGCGCGAATGTGGTCTGATATCTATCAGCTTGCCGGGGAATACGGTTGCACTCTAAGTATCTACGCCGACGATATTACCCTCTCTGGTGCAGTGGTCCCGAAAAAATTAGTTTGGCGAATAAAAGAAGTATTGAAGAACAATGGATTTAGAACGAGCCGATCCAAGGAAGTCAGCCTGGTCAACGCGCCCGCAGACATTACGGGCGTCATTGTTCGTGACAACAAGCTCTTTTTGCCGAATAGACAATTCAAAAAGCTGAGGGTGGAGCTGGCAAAAAGGCGTGACGCTAAGACGTCGATTGAAAAGCGGAAAATCGACAATCGCATTGCTGGACGCAAAGCGCAGGCCCGCCAAATTGAGAAGCATTCCAAGAGCGGCAGATGATGCCGGTCACGCCAGTTAAGTTTGGCGCTTTCGATCAATTGGATTTTCCGACTACTCCCTCGCTGTCCTAGTGAAAACCAAGGTGTATGTGCGGATGCCATTGGCTAGAGCGGCTGGGAGAAGCCGCTGGGTCCCGTGTCGAGCACGGGACAGCGATGGTGGGGGACGAGAGGGTCGATACAATCGCCTTCGCTTCCCCGGCGAAAGCCGGGGTCCATGAGCGGATGCCGCGGGCGACGGGGGTTTTGGGAGGCTGCTGGGTCCCGTGTCGGGCACGGGACAGCGATGGCGGGGTTGGCGCGGCGTGGGCGATGATTTTGAGCGGGGCTAGATCAGGGTTTCGGTGAGGTCGCGCCAGGTGGGGTTGGCGGTTTCGATCAACTGGATTTTCCAGGCGCGCTTCCACGCCTTGATGCGCTTTTCGCGGAGGTAGGCGCTGTCGAGGGTGGGGTGGGTTTCGTACCAGACCAGACGGGCAATATCGTATTTGCGGGTGTGGCCGGGGACGGCTTTTGAGCGGTGGTCGTGGATGCGGCGGGCGAGGTCGTTGGTCATGCCGGTGTAGAGGGCGCCGTTCTGGTGCTTGGCGAGGATGTAGACGTAGTACTGGCGTTGTTCGTACATCGCGTGTTTTCCCCCAAAGCGGAGTTGAGTTTGGGGCGGGGGCGCGGGGAGTGCAAGAGGGGCGGGTACGCTCCTTCGCTTCCCCGGTGAAAGCCGGGGTCCATGTGCGGTGCCGCTGGCGACAGGGGCTTGGGGAGGCTGCTGGGTCCCGTGTCGGAGCACGGGACAGCGATGGGGGTGGGGAGAGGCGGAGGTTCGCCGTAAATGACGGGAGCGGGCGCCGGGATCAGCCGCCGGGGCCTTCGAGGGTATCCAACTCCATCTGCCGCAGCTTCTTGATTTCATCGCGGAGCTTGGCGGCTTTTTCGAATTCCAGATTGGTGGCGGCTTCGCGCATCTGGTGTTCGAGGTCCTTGATGACAGCGGCGAGATTGGCGCCCACCGGAACCGTGTCCTTGCCGTCCTTGCCCGGGCGGATTTTGACCGAGACGTGGTCGCGTTCGTAGACGGAATCCACGATATCGTTGATGCGGGCCTTGACCGATTGCGGGGTGATGCCGTGTTCGGCGTTGTAGGCGAGCTGTTTTTCGCGGCGGCGGTTGGTTTCGGCGAGCGCGCGTTCCATGGAGCCGGTTTCGCGGTCGGCGTAGAGGATCACCTTGCCATCGACGTTGCGCGCGGCGCGGCCGATGGTCTGGATGAGTGAGGTTTCCGAGCGCAGGAAGCCTTCCTTGTCGGCATCGAGGATGGCGACGAGGCCGCATTCGGGGATGTCGAGGCCTTCGCGCAAGAGGTTGATGCCGACCAGCACGTCGAAATTGCCGAGGCGCAGATCGCGGATGATCTCGATGCGCTCGATGGTGTCGATGTCCGAATGCATGTAGCGCACGCGAATGCCCTGCTCGTGCAGGTATTCGGTGAGATCCTCGGCCATCTTCTTGGTGAGGACGGTGAGCAGGGTGCGGTAGCCCTTTTCGGTGGTCTTGCGGATTTCATCGACAACGTCGTCCACCTGAGTGGTGGCGGGGCGGGTTTCGACGACAGGGTCGATCAGGCCGGTGGGGCGGATGACCTGTTCGGCAAACACGCCGCCGGTCTGTTCGAGCTCCCACGCGCCGGGGGTGGCCGAGACATAGACCGTCTGCGGGCGCATGGCGTTCCATTCCTCAAACCGCAGGGGGCGGTTGTCCATGCAGGAGGGGAGGCGGAAGCCGTATTCGGCGAGGGTGGCCTTGCGGCGCAGATCGCCGCGATACATGGCGCCGAGCTGGCCGATGGTGACGTGGGATTCGTCGACGAAGACCAGGGCGTTGTCGGGGAGATATTCGAACAGCGTGGGGGGCGGCTCGCCGGGCTTGCGGCCCGAGAAGTAGCGCGAATAGTTCTCGATCCCCGCGCAGGAGCCGGTGGCCTCCATCATTTCGAGATCGAACAGGGTGCGCTGTTCGAGGCGCTGGGCCTCGAGGAACCGGCCCATGCCGTTGAGCTCCTGCAGGCGGGCGTTGAGCTCGCGCTTGATCTCCTTGATGGCCGCATTCATCGTGGTGCGGGTGGTGACGTGGTGGGAATTGGCGAAGACGCGCACGGCGGTCAATTCGGCCGATTTCTTGCCGGTCAGGGGATCGAATTCGGCGATGGATTCGATTTCGTCGCCGAACAGGGTGATGCGCCAGGCGGCGTCGTCATAGTGGGCTGGGAACACTTCGATGGTGTCGCCGCGCACCCGGAAGGTGCCGCGCACGAAGCCGATGTCGCCGCGCTTGTATTGCAGGGCGACGAGTTCGTTGAGTAACGCGCGCTGGTCGATCTTCTGGCCCTTTTCGAGCCAGATGGTCATGGTGGTGTAGTCTTCCACCGAGCCGATGCCGTAGATGCAGGAGACCGAGGCGACGATGATGACGTCGTCGCGCTCGAGGATCGCGCGGGTGGCCGAGTGGCGCATCCGGTCGATCTGCTCGTTGATGGTGGATTCCTTTTCGATATAGGTATCGGTGCGCGGGACGTAGGCCTCGGGCTGGTAGTAGTCGTAATAGGAAACGAAGTATTCGACCGCGTTGTCGGGGAAGAAGTTCTTGAACTCGCCATAGAGCTGGGCGGCCAGGGTCTTGTTGGGCGCGAGGATGAGGGCCGGGCGTCCGGTCTGGGCGATCACCTGGGCGGCGGTAAACGTCTTGCCCGAGCCGGTGACGCCGAGCAGGACCTGATCGGTCTCGCCATTGGTGATGCCGTCGATGAGTTCGGCGATCGCGGTGGGCTGGTCGCCGGCGGGGACGTAATCGGTCTGCAGGCGGAAGGGGATGCCGCCCTTGTCCTTTTTGAGCGCAGCCGGGCGGTGGGGCCGCCAGGCATTGGTGCCCTCGACCTCCTTGCGGCCCTCGGCGATGATCTTTTCGAGCGCGGCGACGGTGGCCGAAACGCCGGCCGAGGAATTGGTCACATCGGTGGGCGCGTGGAAACCGGCCTGCGGGGCTTCGGCGAAGCCATCGAGATTGGTGGGGCGCTCGACGGAGTTGGCCTTGGATTTTGGGGCCTTGAGCGACATGCCCGTGGCTTCACTGCGTTTGCCCTTGGCGGCACTGGCCTTGCGGGCGTTGGCTTTCGCGTTGTCCTTGCCCTTGCCGGCGAGGCGCTCGGTTTCCTGGGCTTCGGCGGCTGCTTTTTGGTCCGCGCGGTCCAGCGCGCGCTTGTTGCGCATGCGCTCGGCGTAAAGCGGCTTTGAGGCCTGAGCGTCCTCGGCCTTTTCGATTTCCTTGATGAAATCGTCGATGGAAAAGTCGGCTTTACCGGGGCGACCGGCGGACGGGGATTTTTTATCGGAGGTCATGGAGCACCATATCGGGCCGCAGGTGGACTGAATCAATAGATTGGGGTCGCGCAGTCGAACCGAAAAAGTCTGCAACTTTTTCTGACTGCACTCTTAGCACCAACGGAACGGAGTGTGAACGGTTCCTGCTGACAGGATGTGTCAGGAGGACGTGTTTTCGGTTCACGACAGCGCGGGCAGATCCTCTTCGAGCATTTGCCGCAGGCGGGCGGCGGCGTGGTCGATCTCGGCGGAGAGCGATCGGAGGGCGAAGCGGGCCGGAGCGGCAAGGCGGGGGTGGTCGGGGTGACGGGCGGCAAGGTGCGCCAGGGCTGCGGCGTGGTGGAGCAGGCCGGTGAAATGAGCCACGGGCTCGGCCGCCTGCGGGGCGCGGGGATGGGCGGCCAGTGCCTGGGCGCAATCGGCCCATTGGGCAAGGCCGGTTCCGATTCCGGCTTCGAATGGCGTCTCCCGAGCCAGCGTGGCGATGGCGTCGACGAAGGCGGCGCGCGCCGGCGGGTCGGCCAATTCGCGTTTGACGAAGGCTGCGGCGAGGGCGCCATTGGCGCCTTCATAGAGGCGGGCGACGCGGCTGTCGCGCCAGATGCGCTCAATGTCGTATTCGGCAAGGTAGCCGTAGCCGCCGAGCACCTGAATGCCCAGATCGGCGGCGCGGGAGCCCATATCGGTGCAGAAGGTCTTGACGATTGGTGTGAGGAAGGTCGCGAGGCGCGGATTTGACGTGAGCAGGCCGGCGGTGTGGGCCACCATGGCGCGACCGCCAAGGGCGAGACTGTCCATGGTCAACAGCATGCGGCGGATATCGGGGAGGTCGAGCAGGCTGGCCGGAGCGCCCGAGGCGGTGCGGCCCTGCATTCGGGTGCGGGCGTAGGCGAGGGCCTTTTCATGGGCGGCGGAGGCCGCGGCCACGCCCTGGGCGGCGACATCGAGGCGGGCGTGATTCATCATGATGAACATGCCGGCCAGCCCCTTTCCGGCTTCGCCGAGCAGGTAGGCCTCGGCACCGTCGAACCGCATCTGGCAGGTGGGAGAGGCGTGGAGCCCCATCTTCTCCTCGATGCGGGTGACGGCTAGGGCGTTAGCGGTTCCGTCGTCGCGCCGGGCCGGGCAGAGGAAGAGGGAAAGGCCGCGTGTGCCCGGCGTATCGTGGGTGCGCGCGAGGACGAAATGCAGGATCGTTTCGCTCATGTCCTGATCGCCGCCAGAGATGAAGATCTTTTCGCCCGAAATCCGCCAGGTGCCGTCCGGTTGCTTTTCGGCGCGGGTGCGGATGGCGCCCAGATCGGTTCCGGCGCCGGGCTCGGTGAGAGCCATGGTGACAAGGGCCGAGCCATCGGTCAGCAGGGGCAGATAGCGGGGGGCAAGCTCGGGGGCGAGGTGAACCAGCGCATCGGCGCCGCCGCGCACCAATCCGGTGAGCATCTGGAAGGAAGCGTTGGCCGCCGCCAGCAATTGGGTGGCCATGAGGGAAACGGCGTCGGGTGCGCCAAAGCCGCCAGCGGCTTGGGACAGGTGAAGCTGGTTCCAGCCAAGATCGACGTAGGAGCGATAGGCCGCGACCATCGAAGATGGAAGATGAACGCGGCCGTCGGTGAAACGGGCGCCTTCCCTGTCGCATTCGCCCGCCGCCGGAGCGATCACCTCGCTCACGAACTGGCTGAAGGGTTCGAGCACCTGGGCCGTTTCGGACTCCTCCCATCCGGGTTGGGGGAAGGCCGCAAGGGTGAGCAAAACGTCTTCAAGCTGCGTCATCGGGCCTCCCTGTCATCCGGCTAAATGATATGCGCCATAACCATATCGATTTCCGTGTCCGGTGCAATTGGCTCTTGCGAGCATTGTCGGGCGGTGCGGACGGTGTGGTAATGGGAGGCGGTGTCGGCGCTCTTTTGACCGCCGCTTATGCCGCCAATGGAATGGACTGTGAGCAGACCTTGCTGATGCTCATGTCAGTATGGATTGCGCCGAGAGGGCAGCGGTTACTGCAATCGAGGCCATGCCCAAACCCCAGAAGAAAGAGCGCAGGCGGTTGCGACCGGTCCAGTAAGCGAGCGTGAAGGAGATGCGGGTGGCGATGTAGGCGCCGGCGGCCGTTGTGGCGAGCGGGGGTTCGGAGCCATTGCTGAACAGCAGAATGGCTGGCGGGACGAACATGGCAGCGGATTCAAGATTGTTCTGGAGCGTCCGCGCAGCGCGTCCGGCAAAGCCTTCACGCGAAAGCGGCGTGCTGCGGTCGGTAAAGGCGAAGGCGATGCCATTGGCGGTGACCGTATTGAGATGCTGGATGGCGGCCGAGAAAAACACAAGCGCGCCAGCAGTGAGAATGGCGAAGGGAAGGAGCATGTCGGGGTCCGGCTGGTGAAGGAAAGCTGGAAGATTGCTGTTCGTTCGTGTACAGACAACGCGCAATTGTTGAACTCAATTGTGCGAAATTGCACAGGGATGCAAATGTGAACACTTCCGATTTTGTGTTGGTGAAGGCCGTGGCCGCGGGCGGCAGCTTTTCGGCGGCGGCACGCATGTTGGGCATGGCGCACACGACGGTGGCGCGGCGGCTGCGGCAGCTCGAAGCCTATTACCAGACGCGGCTGTTCGATACGCGCGCCGGGCAGATGGTGCCGACGGCGGCGGGGGAACGGGTGCTAGAAAGTACCGGGCGGATCGCAGTGGAGATGGCGGAACTCGAAAGCGGCATCAAGGGTGAGGACCAGCGGCTGACCGGAGCGGTGCGGCTGACGACGGTCGATATTCTCGCCTGGCACTACATGGACAGGATCGCTGCGTTTCGGGCGGCCTATCCCGGAATCGAGCTTACCATTGAAACGGGAACCGAACTGCGCAGCCTATCCCGGCGCGAGGCCGAAATGGCGCTGAGGCTGACCAACCGGCCGGACGAGTTTTTGTTCGGGCGCAAGGTGGGCCGGTTCGATTTCTATCCCTACTGCCGCAACGGGGCGGCGCAAGGCGAGGTCGGCACCATGGCGTGGATCGACTACAGTGGCCGCGAGTGCGGCGGGCCGGCTGGACGTTGGCTGAAACAGACCTTGCCCGATGTGCAGCCGGTGATGAGCGTATCGACACCTTTGATCATGCTGCGCGCCGTGGCGGCGGGCATGGGAACCGGTCTGCTTCCCAGCACTGTAGCGGATGGGTATGGCGGCCTGACGCGCATCGTCGATGAAATCGCCTTCTCGGTCGACATCTGGCTGCTGGCGCCGGAGGCGCTAAGGCATACGGCGCGAATCCGCGCGGTGTTCGGGGCGCTCGGGTGAGGGGGATTTTCTGCCGGGTCACCGGCGGATCGGGAGCGGGCGGTGAGGGCCGATTTTGACCGGGCGTGTGAGCTTCCGGTGCTGACGCGCTGGAGACCTGGTTCGGCCCGCGTTAACCCAGCTTTGGGTCCTGTGGCCTACCATCGGGAAAATTCCCGATGGGTAGGGCGCGAAATGAGTGGATCTATACGGTTGGCCGAGGTGTTGGGGGCACTGAGCCGGGCGCTCGACATGACCGAGGGGCAACCGCCCGGTCACTGCATGCGCTGTTGCTGGATCGGGGTGCAGGTGGGCCGGTCCATGGGCATGGACGAGGCGGCGCTGCGCGATCTCTATTATGCGCTGCTGCTCAAGGATCTGGGGTGTTCGTCCAATGCGGCGCGTATCTGTGAATTATATCTGGCCGACGATCTGACCTTCAAGCGCGACTTCAAGCATCTCGACGGCAGCCTGCCGCAGGTGCTGCGGTTCGTCCTGTCGCACACCGGGGCCGAGGCGGGGCTGGCCGAGCGGTTCCGCTCGGTGGTCAACATCATGCGCAATGGCGGTGAGATCGTCACCGATCTGATCGAAACGCGGTGCCAGCGCGGGGCGGAGATTGCCCGCCAGATGCGGTTTTCCGAAAATGTGGCGCAGGCCATCCTTGATCTCGATGAGCAGTGGAATGGCGCTGGCAAGCCGGTTGGCAAGGCCGGCGCGGATATTTCGCTGTTTTCGCGTATCGCGCTTCTGGCGCAGGTGGTGGACGTGTTCTTCATGTCCGGGGGGCCGGAGGCCGCGATGACCGAAATCACCTCGCGCTCGGGGACGTGGTTCGACCCAGCGGTGGTTTTCGCCTTTTGCGACGTGGCCGCCGACGAGACGTTCTGGGCAATGCTGGGGCGAGAAGACATCGAGCAGGTGGTGCTCGACCTCGAACCGGGGCAGGAGGTTCAGCGGGCCGATGAGGGGTATCTCGACGATATCGCGCAGGCTTTTGCGCGGGTGATCGACGCCAAGAGCCCGTTCACCTCCGGCCACAGCGAACGGGTGGCGGTGTTTTCCGACCTGATCGCCGAGGAGATGGGATACACACGGGCGCGGCGGCGCTGGCTCAAACGCGCCGCGCTGCTGCACGATATCGGCAAGCTGGGCGTATCCAACAGCGTGCTCGACAAGCCCGGCAAGCTCAATGATGACGAATGGGTTGCCATGCGCGACCACGCCCGGCTGTCCGAAGACATTTTATCGCGCATCGGCGCGTTTTCCGATCTTGCCGTGGTGGCGGGCGCGCATCACGAGCGGCTGGACGGCAAGGGCTATCCCAACGGCAAGACGGCCGACGAACTCGACCTCGACACGCGGATCATTTCGACCGCGGACGTATTCGACGCGCTGACGGCGGACCGGCCCTATCGCGCGGCGATGCCGGTTTCCAAGGCGATGGGGATATTGTGGGAAGGGGCGGGAGCATCGCATGACCCGGCATGCATCGAAGCGCTGGAGCGGGCGCTGGCGCGGTCGGAGCAGGCGGTGGCTTAGGCTGGGTGGACAGCCAGGTGATGGTGGGACATTGTCGAATGATGCGATAGGGGAGAGTGAATTTGGGTTTTGGCGTTTTTATTCATCGCGCAGACTCGATCTATGACGACAGCCCTGCCACGCAATACCAGTTTCCACATCAGTATTATTCCCGCGTGAAATCCTGTGTTGGAGACTGGATCGTTTATTACGAGCCAACCAAAGTGAAAAATTCACGCGGCTATTTTGCCGTGGCAAAGGTTGCCGACGTTACCCTCGATCCAACACGGTCCGACATGTTTTTGGCTTTGATCGAGCCAGGAAGCTATCTGCCCTTTGCGCGCCCAGTTCCGTTCGTTCTTGACAATGAGGTGGTCGAGGCTGGCCTTCTCAACGCCGTCGGGCGGATATCGGGCAGGGCGCAAGCGGCAGTGCGATCGCTTGCGCCTGCAGATTTCAACCGGATCATCGATCTGGGCCTCGTTGGGCAGGACGATCTGCTTCCGCGAAGTGATGCAATTGCCTCTGTTCCGCCTGGTTTGGCGGAAGAGCAAGCGCCGTTTGAAGTCGAAAGAGAGCGGGTGCGTGTGCTTACGTCCCGCATTCTGCGTGACAGCGTGTTTCGGCGAGTTGTCCTGAACGCATACGACTCGCGTTGTGGAATTACGGGCCTCAAGCTCATCAATGGCGGGGGG
>SWCE01001977.1_pt1 | contig 184878 bp, 173 predicted proteins | sample 4690061 | NCBI WGS metagenome assembly SWCE01 (sample SAMN10267279, study PRJNA491770) | bioreactor metagenome | isolation source: DHS bioreactor inoculated with subseafloor sediment | place: Japan: off Shimokita Peninsula | collected 2012-10 | reverse complement strand
TGAACCGACTTCAACGTTTAGAAGATACCTATAAGGATTTGAAACAGGGATACAACCTTTGAGTTGATCAATGACATTCGGGTTTAGAAGATACCTATAAGGATTTGAAACGGCCCCCCTTTCCCAGCATCTCTTTTGCTGCCTCCGTTTAGAAGATACCTATAAGGATTTGAAACCTTTCAACTCATCACCCCCTAAATTTCCTTCTCCATGTTTAGAAGATACCTATAAGGATTTGAAACATGGTAGTCGGGTCTACTCCAAACCTTTTCCATGCCCGTTTAGAAGATACCTATAAGGATTTGAAACTCCCTTTTGGTTCTGTGGAAACAGTTACAAGAATCGAGTTTAGAAGATACCTATAAGGATTTGAAACCCTAAAGGCTCCGTCTATAAGTGGGACAACAATAGACCAGTTTAGAAGATACCTATAAGGATTTGAAACGTTCATGATCCAGCTAGTGTAAAAAGATCAAATCAACCGTTTAGAAGATACCTATAAGGATTTGAAACTAGGTCACCCTCGTATTCTCTTCACAGTTCAAAGCGTTTAGAAGATACCTATAAGGATTTGAAACCTCCATCGGAGTAATATAAAGAACTATTTGAAAAAAGTTTAGAAGATACCTATAAGGATTTGAAACACCCATTAAGTGTGTTAGTCGACCAGAGATTTACCCTGGTTTAGAAGATACCTATAAGGATTTGAAACATGGCAAAAACAAATTGGCAATATAATGAGATTGTAACGTTTAGAAGATACCTATAAGGATTTGAAACAAGCCATTGGAGATATAAAAATAAGGGCTGGGGCTGTTTAGAAGATACCTATAAGGATTTGAAACCGTTGGAAGTAGTTTTCGCCGGCATACCTGTAGAAGGGTTTAGAAGATACCTATAAGGATTTGAAACTACCGAGGCGTTTGTCTAGGGGAAGCATTGGAGGTAGGAGGTTTAGAAGATACCTATAAGGATTTGAAACTACAACAGGATTGTTTGCACACAGATATTAGTTTTTGTTTAGAAGATACCTATAAGGATTTGAAACCTTGTTGAGCCATTGTTATTCTCTCCTTTTTTTAATGTTTAGAAGATACCTATAAGGATTTGAAACTCACACAAAAGTCAAAAGAGTATGGTATTCCCGAGTGGGTTTAGAAGATACCTATAAGGATTTGAAACCATCCAGATGATGAGGTATTAAAACTTGAAAGACAGTTTAGAAGATACCTATAAGGATTTGAAACCCAACTTTCAAGGTTGGGTGATTGAAAAAATGAAAGAAGGTTTAGAAGATACCTATAAGGATTTGAAACCTTCATGGGCTAGGCTACCCAGGGCTGCATGTTCGCTGTTTAGAAGATACCTATAAGGATTTGAAACTTTCTAGATGCACTGGTTCCTTTGCTAACTCCACATGGTTTAGAAGATACCTATAAGGATTTGAAACTTTACGATGACGAACTGGAAGTAAGTACAATTGTGACCGTTTAGAAGATACCTATAAGGATTTGAAACCATTTAAATAACCATCATTTAATTGAAGTGCTTCACGGTTTAGAAGATACCTATAAGGATTTGAAACCAGGAAAGAAAGGGCCGAAAAGCTTGAATCTGAAATGTTTAGAAGATACCTATAAGGATTTGAAACGATACAAATTCTCTATTATCTCCATGAGGCTAACATGCGTTTAGAAGATACCTATAAGGATTTGAAACTCTATTTGAAGTACAGTCAATCACATCACCCCTTTAGGTTTAGAAGATACCTATAAGGATTTGAAACTAGTGAGGTAGTGGCCCTGTTAGTAATAAACGCTAATGTTTAGAAGATACCTATAAGGATTTGAAACTTCACGATGTTGATATCGTGTGGAGTTAAATTTATGATGTTTAGAAGATACCTATAAGGATTTGAAACATTGCTGCGTAAAGGGTAGGTCTTTCCACCTCTGTAATCGTTTAGAAGATACCTATAAGGATTTGAAACCTTCAAATGTGTATGTGCCATTTAGGTTAGTCTCTCGTTTAGAAGATACCTATAAGGATTTGAAACCTTCTTTTGCTAAGTTCTTTGAATAGTATTCGGCTAAGTTTAGAAGATACCTATAAGGATTTGAAACCCATCAAGTACAAGTTCAAGCAACCCCACTATAATGTTTAGAAGATACCTATAAGGATTTGAAACTTTTTACAGTCGCTTGAATATTTGCCATGTTATCACGTTTAGAAGATACCTATAAGGATTTGAAACACCGCAAAATAAAAACTCAACTACGGGAAGCTGGGGTGTTTAGAAGATACCTATAAGGATTTGAAACTTAGGATTAACTCCTGTTGTTCTAACTTTTGCCCCTGTTTAGAAGATACCTATAAGGATTTGAAACAGGCACTAAAAGAAGAGGCTGGAAAACTCCTTGCACAGTTTAGAAGATACCTATAAGGATTTGAAACCTTAAAATATATTAGAAAAGTAAAAAATTCAACTCAGTTTAGAAGATACCTATAAGGATTTGAAACATTTCAATTAGACCACTTCCTTTCACAGTATTTCTTAGTTTAGAAGATACCTATAAGGATTTGAAACTCACTCATACCATTTTCACGCATGATTTTAATCTTCTTGTTTAGAAGATACCTATAAGGATTTGAAACCAAGTTGGAGACTGATTTAGGACTCAGTAACGGAACTGGTTTAGAAGATACCTATAAGGATTTGAAACTTTTGACAATTCAGAATATCGCTTGACACACATGGAGTTTAGAAGATACCTATAAGGATTTGAAACAATATAATGAACCATCAAACGTTTCTGATAAAAGTGTTTAGAAGATACCTATAAGGATTTGAAACTAAGCGACGTGTGTAATACCCCCAGTACAAGAACAGTTTAGAAGATACCTATAAGGATTTGAAACTTTATATTTATGTAAATTGAAGATCCCCGGGGCTTAGGTTTAGAAGATACCTATAAGGATTTGAAACTTTCTTTGATCTGGTCTATACACAATAGACCATCTTCGTTTAGAAGATACCTATAAGGATTTGAAATTTCCAATAGCAGAAACAGGGTACCAGGTACGTCCTGCCGTTTAGAAGATACCTATAAGGATTTGAAATAATTTTTCTAGTTCGACTAACTCCTTATTCACGATGGTTTAGAAGATACCTATAAGGATTTGAAACAGGCGAGTGCGCCGATAGTCAATGCGGATAATGAGCGTTTAGAAGATACCTATAAGGATTTGAAACCTAGCTGGGCCGGATCAGTCGATTGGGCCATTTTGCAGTTTAGAAGATACCTATAAGGATTTGAAACGTGATAACAGAATCTGTACGCCTGTTTCTATAATTGTGGGTATAGAAGATACCTATAAGGATTTGAAACAGAGAACCAAAATATCGGCGGCGCTAACGATTGCGCAGTTTAGAAGATACCTATAAGGATTTGAAACGGCTCTTCGAACTTGTCGTAACCTACAAATCCAGCTACTGTTTAGGAATTACCTATAAGGATTAGGTGTTGCATAGAAATTTATTAAATAGTCAAAAGTGACACATTAAGATTACAATATTTCATTGGAGTTTTGTTGTAGAATAAAGCTTGATAAATCCTGATTTTTGACAAAAAATAGTAACTGTGCTAATATCCAATTAGCAGTGGTTTCATGAATAATTAAATATAAAAGGATGAAAAACATGCACCTAAATAATTTTGAAGTGGAAATCATTATTAATATATTAGTTGAGAAATTATCCCCTCAATTTCTCTATCTCTTTGGGTCGGCTGCCGCTGGTAAACTGAGAAGCGATAGTGACGTTGATATAGCGTTTTTAAGCAATAATAATATAGGGGATTATGAAGCTTTTATGATTGCCCAAGAGCTTGCGTCAGTCATTGGAAGAGATGTAGATTTAATCAATTTTAAAAAGGCCTCTACAGTTTTAAAGGCACAAATTGTAGGGAATGGAAAAGTAATTTATGAAACTTCCAGGAATGAAACAAACGAATTTCAAATTAGAGTATTAAAGGAATACGCCCTTTTAAATGAAGAACGTCAAGGTATTTTGGATAGAATATACGAAAAGGAAGAGAGCCATGAATAAAGATATAGTCTATAATAAAATTGAAATTATAAAGCGTTGTCTAAAGCGAATTAACGAGGAATACGATAAAAATGATGAAAACCTAAGCAATTTTACCAAACAGGATTCTATCATTTTAAATTTACAGAGAGCCTGCGAAGCATCAATCGATTTGGCCATGCATTTGATCTCAGAAGAGAAGCTGGGTATACCCCAAAGCAGCAGAGATGCCTTTGATCTGTTACAAGCTAATAATGTCGTAAAGAAAGATTTATCTGAAAAAATGAAACGGATGGTGGGTTTTAGAAATATAGCAGTACACGATTACCAAAATATTAATTTGAATATTCTTAAAGGGGTTATTAATGATCACCTAAGTGATTTTACTGAATATATCGATCAAGTCTTATCTTATTTCCAATTAAACAATAAATAGGCTATAAAGCAAAAAGCAATTGAAGTCCAGTTAGATAACCGGACTTCAATTGCTTTTTGCTATTCCTCATAGGTAATTACTACTTCACTCACAAAATTAAAGCAAGTTTCAAAGCCTTATAGGTACATTAGCAACATATACATATCAAAAATTTTACATCAATTCAAAAATAAAGCAGGAATTTGAGGAAATATATAGAAGTTTGTTTAAAAATAGGATAATATTCCTACTAACTAATAAAGGTGTGAAAAAATGCTCTTAAAAATCAGACTTGAAAATACCCATAACGGGCCCATCATGCTGCCTATCGATTACAATCATATTGTCCAGGGATGCATCTATGAAAGCATCGATCATGGCCTGTCAAAATTCCTCCATGATGAGGGCTACAAGCACCATACCCGTTCCTTTAAAATGTTTTCCTTTTCTCGGCTATTAGGGGAATATCAGCTGGATAAAAAAAATGGCAAAATTTTTTTCAATGGACCGGTCGACCTATGGATTGCTTCCCCTGTAGAAGGCTTTTTTAATGCCCTGTCCCAAACCTTTCTAATCGGTAAGACAATTCGTTTAGGGAGCAATAATCTTATGCTGACCTCCTTAGAAGGTGGAGCAGTTGATCTAAACACAGATAACCCAATCGTCGAAACCCTGTCACCAATTGTTGTCTACAGCACCTTTTTAAGACCAGACAGCCGAAAATACACCTGCTATTTTCAGCCGGGGGATACCGACTATAATCGCCTGATTACAGAGAATCTACAGAAAAAATATCAATCCTTTTATCAACAGATTCCTCCAGAAGGCTTAATCACAGTCAAAGCTCTAACCACTTGTAAACAGGTGACCATCACCTATAAAAATATTATCATAAAGGGCTACACAGGAAAGTTAAAACTTTCAGGGCCAAAGGAATTGGTGCGATTTGGTTTAGAGGCATCGTTGGGAAGCAAGAATGCCCAGGGGTTTGGCCTTGTAAGGGTAGTAGAAAGGTAGCAGTTTTTGTCTTTAGGTTATATTAAATCAATTCACAGGAAGGAGGAAAAGAATGAATCTCAATCAAGTAACGGCTAGAATAGGACAGGCCTTTGCGGGAGAGCAGGGTATTTTAGAACCGTTGATCAAGCAGCCCAAGCAAAAATTAAAGGACGATGAAATTTCCTATGTGGTCAAGCTGATCTTCGATATCTCAAAGGATGAAATCAGGCTTAAACTACATGATCAGTGGACAGAAGACTCTGCAGCGGAGTATCGATATTTTGGCAATAACTCTGCAGCAGGCTTCCAGTATTATATCGTTCGTGAAGTCAACAGTCTTCACTATTTATTAGGATCTGCCCTGAGTGATCTCTACTTGATTTTACGAAAGCATAATCTGGATAATAGTCAGCTTGGGTTATCTCTGAAAGTATTGGAAGAGAAAGGGTTTCTGGAATTGGCTGAAAAAAAAGGCCAGGGGAAAATCACGCTGAATAAGTTGACAGGAACCCCCTATGAACAAATTCAATTGGCTGATAAAAAGATCAGGCTCGATGAAAAAGAACTGGGACATGAAGCCTTTACAAAGCTGATGCTGGGTGAAGAAAAGATGAAGGAAAAGATTGCCTTAATCATACCCGAAATAATTGATGAAGAGGGCAAATCTTACACCCTTTCTCAATTAAATGATTACGAGACAGTGGTCATTAAAGAAAATAATTTGGGAGATTCGGGGGAAAAGGAAAAGTCTGAATCCGCTTCTAAACGAATCTGTCATCTGTGCGGCAGCTTAAAAGCGGATGTTTCCAGCAGCTACAGCGCTAAATTTAGTCGCAGCGGTATCAATAAAATCTTTACAACAACCACCATCAACAGTTCAGGATTTAGTAATAAATTTGATCATGATGATCGATACGGTATCTGCAAAGTCTGCTATAATCATTTGCTTTCAGGTGAGAAGCTGGTGAGTCAAAACTTTACTTCCAGAATTGCCAATGAGCCTGTTTTTATCATTCCAGAAGGACTGACAGAGGATTTTGAATATGACATGATTCAACGGATAGAAAGGGATATTGACCAGGCATTTAGACCTCAAAAATCCCTTGACTGGTTTCGGGGATTAGACAATGTCCATTGCGATGAGCTGAAGGGCTATAGCATGAACCTGGTCTTTTACCGAAGTGATGGCAATTCCTTATCAGTGACAGAAACTATTGAAGATGTACCTGTCTATCGGCTGGTAGAAATCTCAGAGGTAATTGAAGAAATAAAGGAGAAAGCAGCCCTAAGAGGGAAAACCGCCAGTGTCTTTAGCCTGGCTAGAATTTATTGGATTGTGCCGGTGAGAACCAACAAGAAGCGAGAGCAGCTGGATGTGAAAAGGGTACTGTCCCTTTATGATGCCATTCTGTCAGGCCACACCATCGACGTAAAAACTATTTTTCAGTATTTTTCAGAGGCCTTAGATAAAGGAACCAAACAGCTGGAAAAAGCTCAGATAGACAATTATCAAAACTTAAATCTAAGGAGCTACAAAGGCTTTTTTGGGGAAAGGGCCATAGACCAGTTTATGAAGGACACCGCTAAAAACTATCTTTTATTATTGAAAACCTTAGAAAGACTTCAATTAATTCAACCAATTTTTAATGGGGAGGGATCAGAAAAAATGAGTAAGCTAGTGACTTCATCGGAAAAGGTGAACCTTGCTTTTGAAGAGATGGAAGACTTTTTAGAACAGCAAGGGTTTTCGCCAGAAGCAAAGGCCCTATTTTACCTGGGGGCTATGATCAATAGGGTCGGAGTAGCCCAATATAAAAAAGGACATAAGAAAAAACCCATCCTAAAAAAGATTCAGTTCCAAGGGATGAAAAGTAGAGAAATTCAGCGGTTATATACAGATGTCTTAGAGAAATTGGTGCAATACGAAAAAATGGATCTTTTTGCCGAATCCTTATTGTGTAAGCTCCATGAATATTGCGGTGAATCCTTTACAAAAAACTGGAGTCTAGATGAGCATGCCAATATCTTTTACATTATGTCAGGCTATAGCTACAGCTCTGGCAACTGGGGAAAAACAGGGGAAAGAGATCATGAAGAGGGATTAGATATCGATCAAGAACAGGAGGATGAGGAAGATGTTAAATCAGAATAGTGATTTTTTATTTGGGTTTCAAGCGACGCTGACCAACCCTAACGGTGACCCAGATCAAGAAAACAAGCCTAGAATGGATTATGAAACCAATACCCTGCTGGTCAGCGATGCTAGAAGAAAACGGGATGTCAGAGATATTCTTAAAAAGAAGGGCTACCAGATTTTCGTGGATACCATCGGGGAAACCAAGGTCACCATGGACACCATGTTTTTGCACATCAAAGACACCTATTTAGAAAGCCCTGATAAAATGGAAGCACTTTTCGCTCAAAATCCTCAGCTTAGAAAAGACTGGGAGAACATTTTTGGCCAGACACCAGACTATAAAGAGATTTATTTAGAGAAGAAAAAAAATGCCAAAAAAGAAAAGCTTGAAGCTCCCATTAAAGCCTTTGATAATCAATTTTTGACAGAGATCATTCAGGATGCCCTGATTGATGTTCGACTTTTCGGCAGTGCTATGGCTGTTGAAGGCATCAGTAAAACCTTTACAGGGCCTGTTCAGCTGTCCTGGGGCTATTCCCTTCATCCTGTGGAGCTCCTTAAATCCAACACCATCGTCACCATTATGAATGACGACAACTCTACCTTTGGGAAAAAGCCCAAGGTCTATTATAGTCTGGTGGCCCATTATGGAACGATTAATAAATATAATGCTCAAAAAACCGGAATGACCCTGAAGGATCGGGAGGTATTCCGCAAGGCTTTGGTTCAAGGATTGATGGCTAATCAAACAGACAGCAAACAGGGGCAGGAGCCAGCCTTCTATCTGGAGCTGGTGTACAAGCCAGCCTTTGACGGGTATTTAGGTGATCTAAGAAGATTCATTAAGGCAGAATATGTGGAAAATAAAGCAATCAGAAGCATTGACGATATCCAGGTGGATTTTACAAAATTAACAGAAGCAATTAAAAAGATTCAGGAAAAAGGCTATCTTGAGAAAATTGTCGGTTGGGTTCATCCCTATTTATCAGATGAGAAGCTGGTTAATTTTCCAGAGAATCTGCCAGATTATGAAGGGATTGATTTATGGGCCCCCATTGAGATGGAGGGGTAGCGATGAAAGTTGTATCCTTTAAGCTAATAGGGAAAATGGCTCACTTTAGAAAGATCTATTCCAATTCCTCAGCCCTTTCCTATTTTCTGCCTCCCAGAACCACGTTAACAGGTATTTTAGCTGGTCTTTTGGGCTATGAGCGGGACAGCTATTATGACCTCTTTAACAGAGAGCAGTGTAAAATTGCCATTGCCATAACCCAGCCCATTAAGAAAAATATACAGACCTTAAATTATTTAATGATTAAGAAGGCTGCCGATTTTAATGGGTCCCAGCCCAATCACAGCCAGACCCCAACAGAGCTGATTATCCCCCAAAATATTCGAACGGGGCAGATCGAGTATCAGATTTGGGTTTCCCATCAAAATGACGAAATCATGGAGCGGTTGGAAGCCCTGATCACAGAAGATGTATACCGAACAACCGGAATCAGCCTGGCCCTGGGATCGGCATTCAGCCTGGGGTGGATTGAAGGGGGAAGCATGTATACCGGAGAGGTTAAGGAAAAAAAAGAAGTTATCCCCATTCATTCGACAGTGCCTATGGATCAGATCAAAGAATTGAAGCTGGACCAAATGGAGCAGAAATATAAAGTGATTAAAGAAGAGGTTCCCTTAGAGTTCAATTCAGACCGGCAGATTACCCAGAAGGGGATGGGCTATATGCTCGTCAATTTGAATCCAAGCCCCATCTATGCCATTGTAGGAGAATATGTACAGCTTTCGGATGAAAAAAATATCCTCTGGATGGAATAAAACATAGAGGAAGCATCGAGGCCTTTGCTTCGGTGCTTTTTCTATTAAGGAGGCAAAGGAATGGAAAAAGAAATGGAAAATTTGGCTCATTTGAATAAAAAAACTGGTGGTAAACAAGGACTGAAAGAGCATCTAACCAACGTGGGAAGGGCCTGCCGTGATCGAGTTCCTCCCACTGTGGCTTTTGGGAACATCAGTAATGAGCTTGTGAAGAAATTGGCCTATGCCGTAGGCGGCTTTCATGATTTGGGGAAATACACTATTTTCTTTCAGGAATATCTACAGCTGGATAAATCCTCCCCCTATAAAGGCCATGCCCATATTTCAGCCCTCTATGTATTTATCGTGCTTCAGGATCAGTTGCAGGGGCTGGAAGAAAGGGATCGTCTGAAAATTTTAATGATTGCCTATCTCTGTGTTAAATATCACCATCGATCTTTTGATTTTAACATTGGAGATTTGGTTTCTGGAGTTAAAGACAACGAACAGAAGACCCTTCGTGTACAGTGGACAAATCTATTAAAAAGAAAGCACCTTATTGCTGCTGAACTGGCTGAGCTATGTGACGGCAGCATTGAAGAATGGCTTAAGCCCGTGGAAGATGTCAAAAAGCTTCTTAAAAAGGTATTTATAACCATGAACGAATTTACCTGCGGAAAATGGAAAGATCCTCAATGGTATTTTCTTCTGATCTATATGTTCTCTCTGTTAATCGATTCCGATAAGCTGGATTCGTCTCAAATTTCAATGGCTTCTCCGATCATGATTTCGCCTGATCGAGTAGCGTCTTACCTCGAAACAAAGCAGAAGGGCCATGCTTTAGTCTCCAAGAGAGAAGAGGCTCGGGCATCTATTTTAGAGGTAGTAAAGTTGTTAACAGAAGAGGAGCTTGAAAGCATTAACTTTTTCATTTTGACTGCTCCCACAGGAATCGGAAAGACCCTGGCTTCTCTACAGGCTGTTTTGATTTTGCAAAAAAAGTTGGCTGAGCGCTATCAATACTCTCCAAGAGTAATTACTGCCATTCCCTTTGTGAACATTATTGAACAGAATCAAGATGAATATGCTGCTGTAGTAGGAAATGAGGGAAGGATGATTATCCATCACCGACTGAATGATTTCTCGAAACTAAGACCTAGAAAGGATAATCAACCCTATTTGGATAAGAAATTAACAGATCATTCAGAGGAAGATCGTGTGGAAACGAAATTGATGGAGGTGGAATCCTGGGAGGGAGATTTTGTTTTAACCACCTTTGTTCAGCTTTTTCAGTCCATTTTCACAGGGAAAAATCGGCTTTTAAAGAAATTCCATCGACTGGCGGGCAGTATTGTGGTATTAGATGAGGTTCAAGCAATTCCCGAAGCCTATATGCCTCTGGTAGGGGCTACCTTGAAAAAACTAAGCGTATACCTTGGCACCCGGTTTGTATTAATGACAGCTACCCAACCTAAAATCATCGATTTCGGAGAAAAGCTTTTAAAGAATGAAAAAATCGCATTTAAGATGCTTTTACCTGATCATGAAAAATATTTTCAGAAGCTCGATAGAACCAAGCTGGTTCCCCTTCTGGATAAAAAATTGACCCAGGATGAATTTATTGAACTCTTCTTTGAAAAGTGGCAGCAGAATCAATCTGCATTAATTGTAGTGAATACGATAAAAAGAAGTATAGGGGTTTATGAGGGAATTAAGGAACGCTTGAAAGAAATAGGCCTAGAGATTCCTGTTCATTATTTGTCCACAAACATTGTTCCACAGCAGCGAAAGCAGGTGATCAAAGAGGTTCATGATAAGCTGACAATCGTGCCGGTAATATTAGTTTCCACCCAAACCATTGAAGCAGGTGTAGATTTAGACTTTCAAATGGCCTTTCGGGATTTAGCGCCCCTCAGCTCAATTATTCAAACCGCCGGCAGAGTGAATCGTGAAGGAAAGAAAGGCAAGCATTTGCCAGTCTACCTGGTTAGAATCGTAAACGATAGTCAGAGAGAAGATAACCGAATGGTATATGAGCTTTTAATCCAAAAAGAGACTGAAGCGATACTAGAAATCGCAAATCAATCGACTGAAATTCTGGAAGAAGAGTACGGTTCACTAGCAAACTGCTTCTATAAAGCCGCACTGGAACATGGTATCAGTCAACAGACCAAAAACGTCTGGGATCATGGCATTTTAAAATTGGATTTTACCAAAATAGAAGGCTTTAAGCTTATTGACAAAGACAATACAGAGGATGTCTTCGTTGAGATCGATGATGAGGCCACTTTGCTGGCAGATTTGTACGAAAAGGTCTTTTTAGATGGGCCCCTGGAGGAGGATGATATCATTCCTGTATTTGGAACAGAGCATAAGCTTTCAGATACAATTAAAAGCATGGACCAATACAAGAAAAAAGCATTACTCAGGCTCATTAAATCTAAGATGGCTCAATATATGATCCAAGTTAGGGTGATGAAATTAAGGGAAAACAGGCCACCTGAGTTTAGTGATCGTTATTCAAGCAAGGTTTTCGGAGAGCAGAGCTTTCAAAGGCAAGTGTTTACAGAAATGTATTGGATTCCCCCGGGGCAAATCGACCAATATTATGACCTGACCACTGGATTTAAGGACGGCTCAGGGGAAGCTTTTACCTATTAGAGGAGGTGCAATTGGTGGAGGAAATCAGGGTAACAGGTACATTAATTTGGTATTACTACATTTGCAAGCGAGAGGTCTGGCTGATGAGCCGGCAGCTGGTTCCCGATCAGGAAAATACCAATGTGGAGATCGGGCGATTTATGCATGAGCAAAGCTATCAGAGAGATAAAAAAGAGATTTCTCTGGGGAATATTGTGCTGGATGTGGTGAAAAATGAGCAGGGACAGTTGGTTATTGGCGAAGTGAAGAAGACTTCTAAGTTTAAGGAGAGTGCCAGAATGCAACTGCTGTTTTACTTAAAGGAATTGAAAAATATGGGGGTGGAGGCTACAGGTTCCTTAATGTTTCCTAAGGAAAAGGAGCGGGAAGCAGTAAGACTGACTCCGGAAAAAGAGCAGGAGCTGGAGTCGGCCGTCAAGGAGATTCTCAAAATTATGTATCAGGTAAAACCGCCGGCAGTTAAAAAAATATCCTACTGTAAAAGCTGCGCCTATAACGAAATCTGCTATGCTTAAGGGGGAGTATTGAGAGAATGAAAAAGAATCGATATCTATTCAGTGACGGTGAGTTAAAGCGCAAAGACAATACCATTTATTTTGATACAGAAGCAGGCAGAAGCTTTATTCCTGTTGAAGATACAAACGATATCTATGTCTTTGGGGAAGTAACACTCAATAAAAAATTTCTAGATTTTATTTCTCAAAAAGGAATTTGTATTCACTTTTTTAATTATTATGAGTATTATTCAGGTACTTTTTATCCGCGGGAGCATCTGAATTCGGGCTATATGATACTAAAACAGGCCCAGTTTTATATGGATGAAGCAAAGCGGTTAGAACTGTCAAAGGCCTTTGTGAGAGGAAGCTGTAAGAATATCCTTAAGGTATTGTCGTATTATGATCATCGTGAAAAATCGTTGGGTGAAATTATGAATGTCATTGAAAGTTTGGAAGAAAAAATTGAAGTGATGAAGAGCGTTTCAGAATTAATGGCGATTGAAGGAAATATCAGAGAATCCTATTATCAAGCCTTTGATATAATCTTAGATAACAAAGATTTTATCTTTGAAGGAAGAACCAGAAGACCGCCAAAAAATGAATTAAATGCTTTAATCAGCTTTGGCAATTCCCTTCTTTATCCTTTGATCCTTAGTGAAATATACAAGACCCATTTAGATCCACGTATTGGATACCTACACACTACCAATTTTAGAAGATTTACGTTAAACCTAGATATATCAGAGATATTCAAGCCGATTATGATCGACCGCATTATCTTTACCTTAGTAGGAAAGAAAATGATCACTGCCAAGGATTTTGAAAAAGAAATGGGAGGAATCTATTTGAAGGAGAAGGGAAGACAAACTTTCGTAAAAGCTTTTAATGAGCGGCTTCAAGCAACAATTGAACATAGAGAATTGGGGAGAAAAGTATCCTATCAGCGGTTAATACGGATGGAGGCTTATAAGCTTCAAAAGCACTTTATGGAAGAAGAAACCTATGCCCCTTTCATTTCGAGGTGGTAGCCATGTTTGTGATTTTAGTGTATGATGTGAATACAAAGAGAGTAGGACGAGTTCTGAAAATTTCTAGAAAATATTTAAGCTGGGTGCAAAACTCAGTTTTAGAGGGAGATATTTCAGAGGCCAATTTCGTAAAGCTGAAGCATGAATTACTGAAAAAGATTAATACAGAGGAGGATTCAATTCTTTTTTATGTTTTCCGCTCAAAGGCCTATTCAAAAAGAGAAGAATATGGCGTGAAAAAGGGTGGAGAAGAACTATTTTTATAAATCATTCTAAAGGGAGTATTAAATAAAAGCAAATAAAATGTCGTCGACCTCCAATAGCGTAAAAAACCTGGGGGATCGACGACACTTTGATTTTTGAAAGAAATAAGTAATTCCAATAGATGAGGTACATAAAATTGATTTTATAAGTTTACATAAAATAGAAGAGTCTCTTTTGACATAATATAGAAGATGTGGTAAAATCAATAGTATCAATTGGTTTAGGAATTACCTATAAGGATTTGAAACTAATCTATTGGCATTCTCTCACCTCCTTGTTTTTACATGTTTAGGAATTACCTATAAGGATTTGAAACCTTAGTAGAGGAAACTATAAATTAATATAGTTTCCTTTTCGTTTAGGAATTACCTATAAGGATTTGAAACCTTATAGGTCCGGCCTCATTAAGAGCAGAAAAGTAAGTTTAGGAATTACCTATAAGGATTTGAAACATGTTGGTAGGACGCAATGATATAGAATCAACTTCTAGTTTAGGAATTACCTATAAGGATTTGAAACCTTATAGGTCCGGCCTCATTAAGAGCAGAAAAGTAAGTTTAGGAATTACCTATAAGGATTTGAAACTTAAAGGCTCAACGTGGAAAATAAAAGGAGTTTCAAAGTTTAGGAATTACCTATAAGGATTTGAAACTTTTGATCACAGTTTTGACTATGAAGCTGTAGACAAAGTTTAGGAATTACCTATAAGGATTTGAAACCTAGGACAGGGGAGTCCATATGCAAATTGTAGTACCAAGTTTAGGAATTACCTATAAGGATTTGAAACTTAATTCTGTGGATTCAGAAGTATCCGAACTTAAAAGAGTTTAGGAATTACCTATAAGGATTTGAAACCAGCTTTTTTCAGACGATGAAGAAGCAGAAGAAAAAGGTTTAGGAATTACCTATAAGGATTTGAAACATGTTTTTCAATTCATACATGATGCTCCCATCAAAAGTTTAGGAATTACCTATAAGGATTTGAAACTTCATACCTGGGTCATATGTGGTACGTGTGTCCATATCGTTTAGGAATTACCTATAAGGATTTGAAACTTTGAAACAGTCACAGTCTGATTAGTGGGAAAATTTAGTTTAGGAATTACCTATAAGGATTTGAAACGTGAAACAAGCTTGCCCCGATAGAAAAGATCTACTTAGTTTAGGAATTACCTATAAGGATTTGAAACTAATCTCTCTATTTGTTGTTAGTTTTTTAGAATAGGGGTTTAGGAATTACCTATAAGGATTTGAAACTAGCGTTCGGCTTTTCTCTGTGCATATGTTTTCTCGTTTAGGAATTACCTATAAGGATTTGAAACAGAATTATTACCTTGCATGCTTACAATACTGCTGCAACAGGTTTAGGAATTACCTATAAGGATTTGAAACTCCGTGACCCCTTCAATATTTCGATCAATTCGCTCGATGTTTAGGAATTACCTATAAGGATTTGAAACGTGGAAAGCCACAGTAGACGGGGAGAAATCCCCGGGTTTAGGAATTACCTATAAGGATTTGAAACTATTCTGAAGCAAATATGTCTAACCACTGCTTAAAGGTTTAGGAATTACCTATAAGGATTTGAAACTTTTCCTCCATTATTTATTCCATATAATCTCAAGTTTAGGAATTACCTATAAGGATTTGAAACTTGCTTTGCTTGTCAGGGTAGAACAACTAGAGGCTCAAGTTTAGGAATTACCTATAAGGATTTGAAACCACAACATATTGGCGGACACGATAAAGAATCTGAAATGTTTAGGAATTACCTATAAGGATTTGAAACTATGACTGCTTTCATAGGTCGAATCAAGGCATTTGGTTTAGGAATTACCTATAAGGATTTGAAACTCGGAGTTGTCGCCGCCCTAACAGCTCTCGCTGCAAGTTTAGGAATTACCTATAAGGATTTGAAACTGTATACCATATTCTACCTCCTAAAAAAAGACTCCGGTTTAGGAATTACCTATAAGGATTTGAAACTTGAATGGGAGATAATCCTTCTTGGTCATGTGGGGTAGTGTTTAGGAATTACCTATAAGGATTTGAAACCTTCTGCTGGCAATACAGGCAAGGAAGTTACCGATGGGTTTAGGAATTACCTATAAGGATTTGAAACCAGAAGGAAGTCTGGTGCAAGAAGAATATTGTAAAAAGTTTAGGAATTACCTATAAGGATTTGAAACTCCCATCCTCCGATTCAAGCACCACAGAGAAATGGGGGTTTAGGAATTACCTATAAGGATTTGAAACTGGATCATACGATAGTTACAGAGGAATAGATATAAGTTTAGGAATTACCTATAAGGATTTGAAACTCTCCTTCAACGGGAACAACAATAAACAGAACAGTTGGTTTAGGAATTACCTATAAGGATTTGAAACCGGACACAGAAGCGGCTAAGAAGGCTTTAAGTAAAGGTTTAGGAATTACCTATAAGGATTTGAAACATTGCTATCATAGAGGCTGCGGCAGAAGCAGTCAAGAAGTTTAGGAATTACCTATAAGGATTTGAAACAACATCATCCTAGTTGAAGATGGATACAAACCCGTAAATGTTTAGGAATTACCTATAAGGATTTGAAACTAACAGAAACTGTTCATGTTGTCGCCAGCCGTAGTGGTTTAGGAATTACCTATAAGGATTTGAAACTTGTCCAAGATGCGGAAATTATCCTCCTCGCCCATGTGTTTAGGAATTACCTATAAGGATTTGAAACGGGCTTCCTGGCCCGATGCCTTTCGCTCCAAGGCCGGTTTAGGAATTACCTATAAGGATTTGAAACCTAGAAAAACAATAGGTTGGGATGATAAAGGAAAGCGTTTAGGAATTACCTATAAGGATTTGAAACCCTGTTTGTTGGGTTCTTTGTTGGGTTCATCGTCAACAGTTTAGGAATTACCTATAAGGATTTGAAACTCCAAACTATCCGCATATTGTTTTTCTATATAGCCATGTTTAGGAATTACCTATAAGGATTTGAAACTTATTTTTAATCGATATAGAAAAAGCCATCCTCTTCTGTTTAGGAATTACCTATAAGGATTTGAAACATAAATATACAGGGAGGGATTAAATGTTAAAACTATAGTTTAGGAATTACCTATAAGGATTTGAAACTGTTTTACTTTTATTTTAGAAGGGTTGTTTCAAAAGTGTTTAGGAATTACCTATAAGGATTTGAAACTGCCCATTCTATTAAGTAAGTCGATAAGTATTGGTTGTTTAGGAATTACCTATAAGGATTTGAAACCCATCTAATTCAGCTATTGCAATTCCATCGCAATTGTGTTTAGGAATTACCTATAAGGATTTGAAACTTTAAGATTATTAAAGTATTATCGTCTATCCGGGGAGTTTAGGAATTACCTATAAGGATTTGAAACTATATCTCAGAAATGACGGGGAAATCAATTTCTCCAATCGTTTAGGAATTACCTATAAGGATTTGAAACCTTTCCAACTGACAAACGATACAACAAATATATACCGAGTTTAGGAATTACCTATAAGGATTTGAAACTGAACCTAATTTCTAGGGGTTGGTTAGTGGTCGCAGGTTTAGGAATTACCTATAAGGATTTGAAACCTTGGGGAACAATTTAGCGTGAGTGGGTCTGGAATATGTTTAGGAATTACCTATAAGGATTTGAAACTGAGTAATAAAATACCATATACAACCGATATGCTGGCGTTTAGGAATTACCTATAAGGATTTGAAACCCTGGGCATCCGATATACTTTTTCCCGCCTTGCCAGTTTAGGAATTACCTATAAGGATTTGAAACCATCTATTCGTTTCCCGTTCCACTCAATATCATATGGTTTAGGAATTACCTATAAGGATTTGAAACAATGCTTGGCCAGCATCAAAGCCAAATTCGCAACTCGGTTTAGGAATTACCTATAAGGATTTGAAACGATATTGCTGTACCTTTTTCAGAGTAGCGCAATTCGGGTTTAGGAATTACCTATAAGGATTTGAAACAGAGTGGAGAATACTGCGGGATACGATGATACAGTAGTTTAGGAATTACCTATAAGGATTTGAAACTTTACAATTAGTTTTGCTTCTCTCTTTTCCATATTTATCCCGTTTAGGAATTACCTATAAGGATTTGAAACCTGTATATTTGGATTATAATAATCCTACTGGAGATGTGTTTAGGAATTACCTATAAGGATTTGAAACAAGCCATGGTCTAGCGGTGCTGTAACTGATATTTTAACGTTTAGGAATTACCTATAAGGATTTGAAACTTCAAAAACTTTTCAAAGATCATATCCATCGCCTCCGTTTAGGAATTACCTATAAGGATTTGAAACTATCAAAAAAAACCTCAAAAAATATGACTGTGAATCATGTTTAGGAATTACCTATAAGGATTTGAAACCCATGATATTCTTTATAAAGAAGCCATTGACCACTTTGCGTTTAGGAATTACCTATAAGGATTTGAAACATGGAAATCACCCCATGGGATATATTCATGCAGGCAAGTTTAGGAATTACCTATAAGGATTTGAAACACCCTTATCCAAACCCACCAAACTTGATGGGCTTGGGTTTAGGAATTACCTATAAGGATTTGAAACCTAGGGAAAAGCACGACCGTTTGATGAAATCTGTCATGGTTTAGGAATTACCTATAAGGATTTGAAACTACAAAACCGATAACTCACCCTCTGAGTACTCAAACGTTTAGGAATTACCTATAAGGATTTGAAACTATCAACATCTTCTGTAATCCCTTTTATAACCTCTGGTTTAGGAATTACCTATAAGGATTTGAAACTTTTTCTTTTCCTGCTAAGATGTAGCAGGAGTATAAATGGTTTAGGAATTACCTATAAGGATTTGAAACTATAAATAACCTGGGAGTTTATTCCCAGGTTATTAGCAGTGTTTAGGAATTACCTATAAGGATTTGAAACATGCTTCGTAAGTATCAAATCTAGGCTTTCTATAATCACGTTTAGGAATTACCTATAAGGATTTGAAACTTCCCATACCATCTAGTACGCCGATTGCGGACTGCCGTTTAGGAATTACCTATAAGGATTTGAAACCAACAAGTCCAAATGTTGCTACCGCCTTACCGTTGGTGTTTAGGAATTACCTATAAGGATTTGAAACCCGTCAGGATTCCAGTCAATTGCTAGAACTTTTGCCAGTTTAGGAATTACCTATAAGGATTTGAAACTATTAGGAGGGATTATATGCTTGAATATGAAAACGGTTTAGGAATTACCTATAAGGATTTGAAACAGAATTGCTGAATGCTTGGAGATAAGCCCTATAGAACGTTTAGGAATTACCTATAAGGATTTGAAACATAAAAATAATAACTGATCAGAGAACTCAAGTCTGGATGTTTAGGAATTACCTATAAGGATTTGAAACGCCATTTCTGGAACCCTTGGTGCAATACTTCTACCAATGGGTTTAGGAATTACCTATAAGGATTTGAAACCTAAAAAATAGCTTTAAATTCCATCCATATAACATTGTTTAGGAATTACCTATAAGGATTTGAAACATTAAATTATATCAGGTGTAGCCACACCTGTCAATACTGTTTAGGAATTACCTATAAGGATTTGAAACAGTATCTCACCGAACTCCTTAGTGCCAAGAAGAATGGTTTAGGAATTACCTATAAGGATTTGAAACTATCTATATCTTTATCTATATCTAATTCTATATCTGGTTTAGGAATTACCTATAAGGATTTGAAACAATTCATAATTCTTCCCAAACCAATGTTCTAATCTTGTTTAGGAATTACCTATAAGGATTTGAAACAATACAAAGAATTTTTCTAGCAACTCCTACCCTCCTTCGTTTAGGAATTACCTATAAGGATTTGAAACCGTTGTGCCGGTAATCATGGATAAATATTGTGACTTTCTCGTTTAGGAATTACCTATAAGGATTTGAAACGTTTATCGATATTAGAGAAGGAAGTGAAACTATGATGTTTAGGAATTACCTATAAGGATTTGAAACGTGTCCTACTCCTCATTTCTTCTAGTGGACGCATGAAAGTTTAGGAATTACCTATAAGGATTTGAAACTTTTCAATAACGGCCTTTCCATGTAATGACGTCATAGTTTAGGAATTACCTATAAGGATTTGAAACTGGTTAATGTTGTTGTTCCCTCCCCGATGTAGGTATGTTTAGGAATTACCTATAAGGATTTGAAACTTGCTGCAGCTGCTTTGTCCGTAGGTGCTGTTAAGCTGTTTAGGAATTACCTATAAGGATTTGAAACCTTGAGCTTGAGACTAGGGCCATGAAAACGACAAGGTTTAGGAATTACCTATAAGGATTTGAAACTCCTCCTCGCCCATGTGGCGCAAATTGTAGAGCAAGAAGTTTAGGAATTACCTATAAGGATTTGAAACCTAAAGCAAGTGGTTCATGTAGTTCAATTGGTCATGTTTAGAAATTACCTATAAGGATCTGAAACTTAAGTATACGTCCAAATGAAGTATGTGGAGCATCGGGTCTAGGAATCTCCTATAAAAACCTAAAACAAGATTGGCTTTACTATTGGCTACTCGGTTGTTCTGAGCTGCAGGATGTCCCTGCGGCTCAAACTATATTTTAAATTAGCAAAACAGGAACAGCTTTATTAGAATGTAATTGCTATAATAAGATTATTACTATTGATAAAAACCGGTAAAGGTTATTTTTAAAAAGTAAATAACAAGGTTATTAATGGAGCCAAAAGCAAGCGTAAATAATAGTTTGAATAAATGTAAATACTTACATACAGGCATCTGAAAGAAAGGTGATGAAAAATGCTAAGTTATTATGGCAGATTGTCCTCAGAAGTATATGATATGGATAAGCCCGTAGGGCATTCCTTTGGAGATGTGGAATTTTACATCGATAGATTAGAGTCATGTAAAGGACCTATCCTGGAACCTGCAACAGGAACAGGTCGGATATTGATTCCTCTTTTAGAAAAAGGACTAAAGGTTGATGGATTCGATAGTTCAGAAGAGATGCTAAATATATGCAGGATTAATTGCAAAAAAAGAGGACTGGACCCGAAGCTCTTTGAGGCAAGAATGGAGTCTTTTTCCCAGGATAAGGAGTATGAAGCGATAATCGTGCCCACTGGAACATTTCTTCTGCTGCATAAAAGAGCAGATTCCATAAAAGCATTAAAAAACTGTTATAAGCATTTAGCTAATGGAGGCAGATTGATTTTTGATATATCCTTGCAAACAGATATTTCATTAGGAACAGTATCTACTAAAACCTGGGAATGTGCAAATGGAGATATAATTACATTAGAAAATAAAATTGTAGCGGTTGACTACATCAATCAATATACCATTTCCCATGGACGATATGAGAAGTGGCGTAAAGGAGTTCTTTTGCAAACTGAATTAGAATATTTCCCATTAAGGTGGTATGGAGTAGAAGAGCTCAGATTAATACTAGAAAGTATAGGCTTTAAAGACATTGTGATTTCCTCAGGTTATCGATTTGGACAATATCCATTAGATTCTGAAGAAATAATTACCTTTGAGGCGGTCGCCCTTAAATAGATCCATCGTTTAAAAGAAAGTCATATTGTCTAATACACACAATGCTATGATATGTTTGGTAAGGATTTTCACAGGTACTGGCTTGACTTGGAAAATTTAACATGCTAAACTGAATGTAATTTAATATCGTGCATATAGGGTTATTTTTAATATTAAAATGGGAATGCAGTGCAAATCTGCAACAGCCCCCGCTGCTGTAATAGGGACAGGCGCTTCAATAATCACTGGGAAACTGGGAAGATAAAGTGCCTGAATGATCTAGAGTCAGAAGACCTGCCGTATATGCTTGATCATAGCTTTCGGTGGGAGAGTTAGATAGAGTTGCTTTGTGAACACCTGCAAATGCATATTTTTATTTACTATAAACTGCCGAAAGGGCAGTTTTTTTTGCCTTGTTCTGTGGGTAATTCTCTTCCACAACAATGTTGCAGTTGTGCCACGATAACGAGGCATAGCAATTTATCCGGTTAAAGTGCTTCTCTTAAAAAGTATTATAGCATTACCACTACACTATGTATGTACCCTAAAAAAATATCCATGAGGAGTGATTTAAAATGAAAACAGCAAATGAAATGCCACGCTTTGGTGCCGAAAAATTCATGGGAAAAACCCATGCTGTGCTGGAAGCTCAAGTGATGTATGCAGGTATAGAGCTTGACCTATTTAAAAGAATGGGAAAGCCTGTTTCAGTACAAGAACTGGCAAAACAGACGGGCTATAATGCAAGAAACCTGGAGCTTTTGCTAAATGCTTTAACCGCCATCGGCTTATTGAATAAAGAAGGAAACTTTTTTTCAAATTTAGATGAGACTGATTATTATTTAAATCCAGAAAGTGAAATGTATTTAGGTGAACATATCCTCTATTGGAGAGATATGACAAACCTTAACAATATGACTGAATTAGTCAGAAAGGGACCAGAAAAAACTGATTTTAAAGATAAAAATGGGTCAGACTTTTTTGATTTTCGATCTATGGGGCAAGGGGCAAGAAATACGATGTATCTTGGAAGGGTACAGAAGTTTATCAAATTGATAAAGGATTATTTCAAAGAAGATCAAGCGTTCAAGGTGTTTGACATGGGTGGCGGCTCTGGGATTATGTCGATAGAAATCGCAAGGAATTTTCCAAATTCAAAATGTGTGGTATTTGATCAACCGGTGGTGATAGAACTCACTCAAGAAATTATAGAGTCCTATGGCGTATCTAATCAAGTGAAAACCCTGGCTGGGAACTTTAGTACCGATTCATTTGAAGATAAGTATGATCTCATTATTGCTTCTGGTGTTTTAGATTTCGTGGGAGATTTAGACAAGATGGCAAAGAAATTACATGATTCACTTAATGATGATGGTTATATTTACGTTAATACCCATGGCATCAATAAAGAATTTACGGCACCAAGTAATTTTATTCTAGGATGGTTATCAAGTCATTTGAACGGATTAGATATTTTAAAGCCAAATATTGTTATCAAAAATGCTATTGAAAAGGCTGGACTAGAAACTGTGTATCAGAATAAAAATGGATTAGATTTTATAGTATGGAAAAATAGAAATGAGGACTAAAGTAGAGAATGATGCTGAAAGGATTATTATGGTCGGAATCCTCAGCCTTATTTTGGTGAGCTTTGTCTCTCTTTTTTTAGGCAGATATTCCTTATCACCTATAAAGGTTATCTCAATATTAATCCAGAAAGCATTAGGAATGGCAGATTCTAGCATAGAGGTAAACGTTGTCTGGAATATACGGATGCCAAGGATGCTGTTAAATATATTAGTTGGTGCAGGATTAGCAGCCTCAGGTACGGCATTTCAGGGTGTTTTTCAAAATCGTTTAGTAAGTCCAGATATTTTGGGAGTAAGTAATGGCGCAGGATTTGGAGCCGCACTGGCAATGTTTTTAGGTGCAGGCTCCCCCTTTGGTATCGCAGCAATGGCTTTTAGCGGGGGGCTAATTAGTGTTTTAATGACCTATTTTATTTCTAAGATGAAAAAGGAACAATCAACATTAGCGCTTGTACTTTCAGGGATTATTGTGGCATCATTTTTTAGCGCCTTAATTTCCTTCATAAAGCTTGTAGCGGATACGGATTCTGTATTGCCGTCAATCACCTATTGGTTGATGGGTAGTTTTTCAGGTGCTACGATGGGCAAGGTATTGTTTACAGCCATCTTTGTTGGTGCTGGACTGATCGTTTTACTGGCCATGCGTTGGAAGATTAATGTGCTTTCTATGGGAGATGAAGAATCCTATACCTTAGGTATAGATCCAGTGAAAAACAGACTTGTGATTATTGCTGCCTGCACATTTATAACTGCAGCTTGTGTGACTGTAACTGGTATTATTGGTTGGATAGGTATGATTATCCCCAATATTTGCCGTGAGTATATAAGTGCTGATAATAAACTGTTATTGCCTGCGACCTGTGTTGCTGGAGCCCTATTTATGGTTATGGTGGATTTATTAGCGAGATGTGCAGCTGCAGCAGAAATTCCCATCGGTATTTTAACTGCCATTGTGGGGGCCCCGATTTTTATTTTAATATTCTTTAAGAAGGAGGGGGAAATGAATTGAGACTTGATGTTGTACAGGGATGCTTTAGTTATACAATAGATAAGCCCATATTGAAAGATCTCTCCTTAAGTCTTGAAGAAGGAAAATTTCTTTGTGTATTAGGTCAAAATGGTATCGGGAAGACCACTTTTTTACGTTGTCTAACAGGTGTATTAAAGTGGCAATCAGGGTTTGTAAACCTAAATGGAGAAAAAATTGATGGGATTGCTAATATTAAAGACATTGCGTATGTGCCCCAGGCTCATCAGGTTACATTTCCCTATACTGCACTTGACATGGTTTGCATGGGAAGGACTAAGCACATGAAATTTTTCTCAATGCCCTCTAAATTAGATCGATCTATTGCTATGGAAAGCCTTGAGCAAGTGGGAATAGAGCATTTGGCCCAGCGCAAATGCTCTCAAATGAGTGGTGGGCAATTGCAGATGGTTTATATTGCCCGTGCACTGGCAAGCAATCCTAGGCTATTAATATTAGATGAGCCTGAAGCACACCTTGATTTTAAGAATCAAGAATTGGTACTAAATAAGCTAAGTCAGCTGGTAAAGAAAAGAAATCTTTCATGTATTATGAATACCCATAATCCTGAACATGCGTTGAGGGTCTCTGATTACACACTATTATTGGGATCCGGTGGAATCTATGAATTTGGAGATACAAGCGAGGTATTAACCGAAAAAAATATAAGTCGTTTTTTTGGAGTCACAACTAGAATATTGGATTTAAAAGCCCTGGGAATTGATGCAAAGGCTTTTGTCTTGGTTCCATAACATGAACAAAAATAGAGGAGGATATAAATTTTGAAAAAATATTTGAGTAAATATAGATTGGGTATCTTTTTCTTACTATCCATTATGATAACTTCAATGGTACTTTCAGGCTGTTCAAGCACAGATACAACCAAAACAGACCAATCAGAGAAAAGAATTATTGTTGATCTGACTGGTAAAGAGGTGATAATTCCACCTGCTAGTGAAATAAATAGGGTAGTTATCGTTGCACCACCATTAGTTGCAACCTATGCCAGTGTGGTAAAGGACACTGAAAAATTAGTTGGTATTCATCCAACGGCAATTAATGTTGCTAATAAATCGTTACTAGACCTTGTTATTCCCAATTGGCAGTCCATCAATACAGCTTTTTTAAGCGGATTCACATCTAATACTGAAGAAGTATTAAAAATGAACCCAGATATTATTCTAGTATATGGAGAATCTCAGAAAAAGGGACTTGAAAATGTCAATGTTCCAATTGTAGATTTTTATTTGGATGATCCAGAAAATGAAAATTGGTCAGTGAAAATAGACATTTTAATGCGAGAAATCTTTGAAATAAAGGAAGAAAACACTTTACAAAAAGAATGGGATGAAGCCAATAAAATAGTAGATGAGGCGCTAAAGCATATCAGCGATACAGATAAAAAAACTGCAATAATGGTCAGAGACAACACGCAGGGCTCATTTAGCGTCAGAGGGATGAACTATTATGGTGATGATTGGCTGGTTAAAACAGGCCTAATTAATGCCGCAGGAAACCTGGCAGGTGATAGTGCCCAGATAACTATGGAACAATTATATCAATGGAACCCCGACATCGTCTATGATTTTGTAGGTCAAGATGCAGATGCTTATCTTCAAAATACAATAGAAGGCCAGGATTGGTCACAGGTTACAGCATCTAAGAATAAAGCGATATATGATATGCCTCAAGGCATGTTTAACTGGGGTGCACCAAATGTCGATTCACCGTTAACACTGATATGGATGACGATGAAAAATTATCCCGATACAATAAGTCAGGAGTCCTTTAAAGACTATATGAAGGCCTTTTATAAACGCCAATACGACATTGATTTAACGGATGCTCTTTTAGAAGAGATCCTGGATCCTGTAAAATAGTGTATTAGTCAAATCTATAACGTATCCTGCTGGTTCTGAAGCAGGGTACGTATTTTTTTGTAGCGATTTCCTGAAAAACAAAATATTTGGATTTTAAAACTTGAAGTATTAAAAACCTTTCAATATACTGGAATAGGAGGTGCTTCTATGTTGAATATTGGAGATTTTTCAAAATTAACTCATGTTTCGGTTCGTATGCTGCGCTACTATGACCAGCATGGATTATTGAAGCCTGACAAGATAGATAATTATACCGGTTATCGCATGTATTCCGTTTCTCAGGTTCCGGAATTGCAGAAAATAGTTTTACTGAGAGACCTTAACTTTTCTGTGGCTCAAATTACAGAGGTCTTAAGAAATTGGGACGATGATTTTGTTTCACAACAGTTAAATAAGAAGATTGAAGAAATAGAGGAGCTGATACAATCAGAGCAAAATAGGATAAATAAAATTCATGCTGCCATACAGGATATTCAGAAAAAGCAGATAGATATGCACTATAACGTAACTATCAAATCAATCCCCACCTATGAAGTTGTATCTGTTAGAAGAAAAATTCCTAATTACTCCTGTGAAGCAGAATTGTGGAGTGCGCTAGAGGAGCTTGTTAGCAGGGAACATATTGAAATTGAAAGACATAGCTACAATAATATCACCATTTATCACGATGAGGGCCATATGGATAGGGATGTAGATGTGGAAGTGGCATTAATCGTAAAGAAGCGTCATAAAAAAAGCAAAGAGCTTAAGGGTGTTGAAAATATGGCTTGTATGATGGTATATGGTCCATATGACCGTTTGGCAGAAGCCTACTCGAGCTTTATCTATTGGCTTGATGAGCATAGTCAGTATAGAATTAACGGATTAAGTAGACAGATTACAATAGTTGATCATAAGAAGGCAATTGATCCAAAGGACTATTTAACTGAGATTCAAATACCCATCGAAATAATAAAATCCCCCCTTGACCGTAACACCGTGTCAGGGTGTAGCCTCGAAATAGGAGGCGATGAAAAAAATGATCACTGAGAAAAACTATGAATTTTATGCTACCCAAAGTGTTATCACAAATCCAGGTGAGTATTCCAAGTATTTAGATGAACTTCCTGACGATCCCGAAGCACTTTTGAAAATTGTACAGGGATTAATTTTACATGGTGCCCTTGGCAAATTATATGGTATTGCTTTCAGTAAAAAGCAGACTGATGAAGAATTGCTTAGAACAGTACCGCAAATGCTAGAACACATTATTAAATATGATAGTCGTTCTTTACTAGAGCCCAGGCAGCCAAAACAAAGATTAGTAGGAATGTGCAGGGATTATGCATTACTTTTGCTTTCATTCTTGCGTCACAAGAAAATACCGGCAAGGCTACGGGTTGGATTTGCCGATTATTTTGACAGTGATCTAATGTATGAAGATCATTGGCTAACAGAATATTACAACATTGAACAAAACAGGTGGATTCGCTTGGACCCACAGGTTGATGAAATTCAAAGACAACATTATAAGATTACATTTAATACCTTAGATATGAAGGATTATGAGGGATATGTGACCGGTGGAGAAGCCTGGATGAAATGTCGGCTGGGTGTGGGCCATCCAGAGGACTTCGGCTATAACAAAAATTGGAAGGGGTGGTTTTCAGTAAAGGGGAATCTTTTACATGATTTCAATAGTATGTTAGGATATGAACTTCTACCCTGGGATCTATGGACGGATATCAGTACTAAAAAGTTTAGTACACTTAGCCAAAATGATAAGCAAATTCTTGATGAAATAGCTGAAATTATTAGTTCCTCTAGTTCAACCATTGATGATTTTCGTAGACTTTTGAAAATACTTCCTGATGAATACCTGCAATCCATTCGCTCTCGATTAATAGCCCTTGATATAAGTGAACAAAATGAGCGAATATCCCCTAATTCTTTAGAAGAGAAATTTAAGATACAAGAGACCAGTGTTACAAAGCCATCAGTAAAACCTAATTTGAATAATGTAGATCAAAACCATATCACCCTAAAGGGTGGCAGACAAAACAATCTGAAAAACGTTGACATGAAAATTCCTAAAAATAAAATGACCGTAATCACAGGGGTAAGTGGAAGTGGAAAGTCATCCTTAGCCTTTGACACAATTTATGCAGAGGGAAAGCGACGTTATTTGGATAATCTATCAACCGCTGCGAAGCTGCAGGAGCAAATCGAAAAACCTGATTTTGATTCCTTACATGGCCTTACACCTACCATTGCAATTGAACAGAAGAAGGGAAGCAAAAATCCCCGTTCCACAGTGGGTACCTTAACAGGTATTCTTGATCAATTGAGAATGCTGTATGTAGCAATTGGCATTCCCCATTGTCCCTATTGTGGAAGTGAATTAGTGAAAACTAGTAAAAGTAAAATTAAATGTTCTGATTGTGAACTTCTTTATCCTGCCCTAACAAGCTCATCCTTTAACCCGAATTCCCATGCAGGGTCTTGTCATGACTGTAATGGACTTGGGCATCTATATGAAATCAATCCAGAATCAATAGTTAAGAATGAAGAAATTTCGATACTTGACGGTGCCACCCACTGGTGGGGAAAACTTCGTGGAAAGAAGCCAACGGGGAACTGGTGGGTTGGTGAGTTGTATGCACTTGCAGAAGCTATGAAAATTGACTTGAATCTTCCTTGGCGTGAATTACCAGATAACTTTAAGGAGTCAATTTTATACGGAACCGGTGATAGGGTTTATCACTTTACGTATAATTCAAGAGGACGGGATACAACAATATCAAGGCCAGCATCTGGTGCATTTTCTCACATTCTGCGCCTATTTAGGGAATCTAAAACAGATAACAATGATTATAAGCAATACATGAAAGAAATTCCCTGCCCTACCTGCGAGCAAGAATTAATTTGCTTAGAGGCAAGGTACACCACAATTATGGGATGGAGGTTCCCTGAATTAACCCAAATGCCGATTAAGCAGCTTCGAGATTGGGTCAATGGGTTATTAGAAAATCTAACGGAAGTCCAATTAGAAAAGGTTAGGGATATTATACCTGAAATCCTAGTGCGAGTTGAAAATTTAATGCAGGTGGGGTTATCCTATCTGACGATGAATAGAACAGCACCAACACTTTCGGGAGGGGAGCTGCAGCGGGTTCGACTTTCGAGCCAGCTTGGAAGCGAATTAGTTGGGCTAACCTATATTTTAGATGAACCATCTATTGGACTGCATCCAAAAGACCATGGATTAATGATTAACACCATGAAAAAATTGAGGGATAAGGGAAACACAGTAATCGTTGTTGAGCATAATAAGGAAACTATGCTAGCAGCTGATCACATCATAGATGTGGGCCCTGGTGCAGGAATCAAAGGCGGCGAAATTGTCGCCTATGGAAGCGTAGAAGATGTCATTGAAAATCCTAATTCTATAACAGGTGAATATTTAAAGGATACATCTGAAAAGACCCTGCCTGAATTACCGGAGCCAACAAAATGGCTCACCTTAACAGGGTGTACAGAAAACAACTTAAAGGATATTACAGTGAGATTCCCCCTGCACAAGATGTGCTGTGTAACTGGAGTGAGTGGTTCAGGAAAGAGTACCCTTGTGTTCGATACTCTGATCCCTGCTTTAGAAGAAGCCCTAGGGAAAAAACGTCTGCTAAGTCGAAATTTCACCAGTATTACTGGTGTCGAAGAAATTGATGGGGTTGTACAGATGGACCAAAGCCCTATTGGGAAATCTACCCGATCCATACCCGCAACCTATATTGGATTCTTTGACGATATTCGTAAGGTCTATGCCACACAGCAGGACTCACAGGAATTAGGATTAAGTGAAAAACACTTCAGCTTTAATTCAAAAGAGGGTCAATGTCCCACCTGTGAGGGACAAGGTCAGATAAAGATTGCATTTCAATATATGGCTGACCATTATTCAACCTGTCCGGAATGTAAGGGAAAGCGCTATAAAAACCAAGTACTTGAAGTCATGTTCAAAGGCAAGTCCATTGCCGAGGTTTTGAAGATGGATGTAACAGAAGCCCTAGATCATTGGAAGGAGCATCGGGAAATTTATCATAAGCTCGCAGTTCTTGATGAAGTGGGGTTATCCTATATTAAGCTGGGGCAAAGCACCACAACCTTTAGTGGAGGAGAATCGCAGCGATTAAAATTGGCTAAGGAATTAAGTGGCAAACAAAAAAAACATATGCTCTATATTCTTGATGAACCGACCACAGGGCTCCACTTCCGTGATATCGAAAAACTGATTATAATATTTAAAAAGCTAGTAAAAGCAGGGCATACAGTATTAATTATTGAGCATAACACCGATATTATAAGTGCAGCAGAGTGGGTAATTGATATTGGCCCTGAGGGTGGTAATTGTGGGGGAACGATTGTCGCTACAGGTTCGCCGAAAAGCATAGGGAATAATAGCCAGAGTGTAACCGGAAAATATATATAGTGAGGAAAAAAACCATGAATAAAAACTTAAATCAAGAAAGCTGGAAGTTTAAGTTGTTTGCCTATATGGCAAGTCAAGGAATTTCTTTACTGGGTTCTACGGTTGTTTCCTTTGCCGTGATGTGGTATGTGACATTAAGAACAGAATCGCCACTAGCTGTAACCCTTGTGACGATCACCACATTCCTGCCCCAGGCTTTAGTAATGCTATATGGAGGTGTACTGGCAGACCGGTATCCGCCTAAGGGAATTGTGATGTTGGCGGACTCCGCCATCGCCTTAACAACACTAATATTAGCATTTCTTTTTCTATCAGGAATCAATCATATTGGGTGGTTATTATTTTTTAACAGCCTACGATCCTTTGGTGCGGGTATACAAATGCCAGCCAGTAAAAGCATACTCCCGATATTGGTGCCCGAAAAGGAATTGATGCGTGCCAATAGTATTTATACAAGCATTTGGTGTGTGATTCAACTAATATCACCTGGTCTAAGTGGGGCTATTCTGGGCTATATATCAATTGTTGGCGTATTCTTCATTGATGTTGTTACAGCCATTATGGGGGTGGGGCTCCTTGCGGTAATCGCAATGCCTGTACGTGAAAAGAAAACCGACAAATATCAACCTATAGATGAGCTAAAATCTGGTGTTCACTATATAAAATCCAATCCACGGCTTAAAAACAGTATCCTGTTTTACAGCTTCTTTTCTCTATTAGTTGTTCCGGCATCACAGCTAACGCCACTTTTAGCTTCACAGAAATTTGGAGATAAGATTTGGGTGCTAAGTACAATTGAAACTGCCTTTTCTGTAGGGGCATTACTGGTGAGTCTGTTTCTAGCCTATAAGAAAATAGAGACAGAGCCCTTCAAACTGGTAGGATTATCTGCCGTACTCTTTGGCCTAGTTATGATACTACTGATTCCCAGTAACAATATTATTTTATTCACTGTCCTTATGCTTGTTATGGGCATTGGAAGCCCATTATATTACACACCGCTGACAACCCATATTCAAGAAATAACAGAGGAAGCGTATATGGGGCGTACATTCTCCTTTGTAGACCTTTCTTCATCTATAGCTATCCCCCTTGGAATGATTTTGTTTGGCCCCCTGGCAAGGGTTAATATCATGCTGTCATTTGTCATTCCAGGGGCTTTATTAATGATACTGGGAGCAAGGACAAAAGCGGTGTTTAAAAATGAATAGCCTGTAATTTAATTTCATATCCCGATGAAAACGACAAATTTCTTTATATTTAAACAAATTTCTTGCGTGTTTTCTTTCTTTATCCACCCATTTTATGCTATGATATACATGAAAGAATATACTTACAGGAAAAGCAGCTTCGGCTACGTTGAACTTCAACAGGCTAAAGCTGCTTGCAAGGGAAATAGGTGAAAAGCCTATGCGGTCCCGCCGCTGTAATAGCAGAGCGAGGTGCAATGTGCCACTGAGAAATCGGGAAGGCAGCACTGAGCCATGACGCTAGAGCCAGAAGACCTGCCTGTAGTATCAAAGGAATCACTCTACGGTCGATAGGGGGGATGTTTTTTTATGTGTTAAAAACGTTCTCGCTCATTTTTGAGAACGTTTTTTGTTGTTATAACAACAAAAAAAGCAGAATTAAGAATCATGATTTGATTGATTAATCAAGTCGATCTCAACTGAAGTAAGAGGAGGAAGCACTATGAAAAAAATATGGATATTTTTATTGCTGATCGTAATGGGTACTAGTATTCTAGCTGGATGCGCTGCCCCTGTTGAGAACCAAGGTGAATCGCTTAAGACACCTGAGGAACAAGGGGCTGTGGCAGAGAATTCTGAAGAAAGCACGTATCCCATGTCATTTCAAGATTCAACAGGTAAGGAAATTGTTTTAGAGGCCCCCTTACAAAAAATTGTTGTATTAAACCGTCAAACGGCAGAGGCCATTACAATCCTTGGGGCGGCAGATAAAGTCATCGCTACAGGAGACACAACGATTGCAAATAATCCCTATCTTGGATTCAACGATTTGCCCGATATGGGGAAAACCTCAGAGCTGAATATTGAGGCAATCATTGGCCTCATGCCTGATGCAGTATTCGTACATACCAACCGGGCAACGGAAGTATTAGAAGAAAAATTGGAACCCCTTGATATCAAGGTCATTCGAATGGACAATTATCAACCTGAAAAATATGAGGAAGAGCTGCTGCTGCTAGGGAAAATCCTTGAAAAGGAAGCTCGGGCTCAGGAATTTTTAACCTATCGTAAAGAAATAGAAAGGCTAGTAGCAGATCGTATTCAAGATATTCCCGAAGAAGAAAAGGCCCGTGTGCTGGCTTTGTCTGTAGGCTTTCTTAATAGTAACGGAGGCTATCGTATTTTCCCAAGTATGGCTACCAACGGGGAGATAGGTGTCGGAGAAGGCTACTCCACCATCCTAGCAGGGGGTGTTGATGCCGCAGATGTAAAATGGGACCCAAAGGAGGCAAGCACCACCATTCTAGTTGAAGAAGAATATGCACTCAATTGTAATCCCGATGTACTGACATTACATGGAACATGGCTAGGTGGCTATGAAACTGAAGATACCGCTCCCTTTGAGGAGGTCATAAATAATATTTATGAGATTTCTTCTATTGAACAGATGAAGGCAGGTCAGGAAAAAGCGGTTTATATTTTCCATACCGATATGCTGGGAGCTGCCAAACGGCATATCGGCCTGCTGCAACTTGGAAAATATCTCTACCCTGAAAAGTTTGAAGATATTGATGTGGCCGCCTATGCACAAACATATTTTAAAGATTGGCTAGGTCAGGAATATAAAGGGATTTGGTTTTATTCAGCTGAAGATCTAATATAATGCCATGAAGCATTCTTCATTGTATTCTAAAACAACACTGATTTTCAGTATTATGGCCCTAGTACTACTTGCCTTAATTGTGATCAGCCTATCATCAGGATCGGTTTCTCTTCCCTTTCTCAGGCTGGTTGCGGCCTTTTTTCAGGAGAAAGGGCAACGGTATCCTGAATTTGCCATGAATTCGTACATTCTTTTCCATGTACGGATGCCACGCATTATTTTATGTACATTGACGGGAATTGCCTTGGGAGTAGGGGGCTGTGTGATGCAAAATATATTACGGAATCCATTGGCCAGCCCCTTTACCCTGGGGGTATCCAGTGGAGCCTCCTTTGGTGCCGCCCTGGCCATGGTATTGGGGGTTGGTATTTTAGACCAGAATTTTCTTTTTACTGGCTATTCCATGGTAGCCATCAATGCCTTTGTTTTTGGATGCCTCTCTCTATTGGTGGTCTATGGGATTTCTGCCTTAAGTCGCAACGATACCAGCGTTCTCATACTCACCGGTACTGCCATCAGCAGCCTTTTTTCTGCTGGAGTCTCAATTTTAAAATACATTTCTGGTGCAGAGGCATTAAAGAATCTTGAAATGTGGCTAATGGGCGGATTCTGGGGGGCAAATTGGAAATCAATCATCATATTATTGCCCCTTACGATCACGTGCATTACCCTCATGCTAAAGCTGGCCTGGGATCTAAATGCCATGAATGCGGGAGAAGAGGTAGCCTCAACCCTGGGGGTGAATTTAAAGCAGGTTAAAATTCTTTCACTGCTTGCCGTAACCTTAATTTCATCGATTACCATTGCCTTCTCTGGTGTAATTGGTTTCATTGGATTGGTTGCCCCCCACATTGCCAGGGGATTAGTAGGGGTCGACAACAGGCGATTGATTCCTGCCTCCTGCCTGCTGGGGGCCATTGTTCTTTTGGCTTCTGATACAATTGCCCGAACCATTCTAGCTCCTAGAGAAATTCCTGTAGGGATTATCACTGCTTTAATTGGCGTTCCCTTTTTCATTATTATCTTAACACGTAAAAATAAGACAATGTGGAGCTGATTCAAATGTATGTTTATACCGATAAAATATCCTTTCATTACGGGGATCATCAGGTGCTGAACCGAGTCAGCATTACCTTGAACAAAGGAGAAGTTACCAGTGTCATCGGCCCAAATGGAGTGGGAAAAAGCACTTTGATCAAATGTATGACTCAGATTATCAAGCCCCAGCAGGGAGTCATATACTTGAACGGCCATGACCTTTTCAAAATACACAGAAAGGACCTTGCGCAGCAACAGGCCTATGTACCCCAAAATACCAGTACAGCCTTTTCCCTTACTGTGTTGGAAATGGTAATGCTGGGGAGAAAGCCCTATGTTAACTGGTCGCTTACAGATCAGGATAAACAGATTGTTTCGGAGGTAATGACTTTTTTAGAAATTACTTCTATGGCAAACAAATATCTGGACGAGCTTAGTGGGGGAGAAAGACAAAGAGTCATGCTGGCCAGGGCATTGGTGCAGGAGCCCCAGGTGTTGATTTTAGATGAGCCTACCTCTGCCCTGGATATCAAGCATCAATTAGAGGTAATGAATCTATTAAAAGAAATTGCTGTTCAACGGGATTGTGTTATTCTTTTGGTTATGCACGATCTCATGCTGGTAGCTCGCTATGCTGATCAGGTAATTCTGATGAAGGATGGACAAATCTATAGCTACGGCACACCTGCTGAAACAATTACAGAAAAAAATTTGGCAGAGGTCTATCAAATTAAAGCCAAAATTAAACACACAGAGGACGGACTGATACTCATTCCACTTGACAGCCTTCATAAAGCACCGCCTGCTAAGTGATCATAACAGCCAGTTTTTATGAAAATTTCCATCTGCCCAATAAGATAATCAGTAAATAAAGGAGGAAATATCCATGTATTACGGTGTTAAGCTGCCAGATTTTGAAAAGCTTTGGCAGGAGGCCATGAAGCAGGCCGACGGACAATATAACGACAGAACCTTGAGTGACGAGGCAGAGCAGGCCTTTTGGAGGGGATTTATGGCTAAAAAGGAGGCTGCTGCCCAGGATCAATATGCCATTAAAATAGCAGCGGTGCTAGAGGAGCTTTTAAAGGAAGCCCAGCCCCAATCTATTTTAGAAATCGGTCCGGGCTGGGGAAACTATACAATAGCCCTGGCTTCCCTGACCAGGCAAATGGATTGCGTTGATATTTCCCAGGATGTGTTGGACTATATTACTAAAAAAGCAGTTCAAAATGGGATTTTTCATATCAAGACCCATCATTCAAAATGGGAAAGCTTTCATCCAACACAAAAATATGATGTAATCTTTGGCTTCAATTGCTTTTATCGTATGGGCGAGATTGGACGTTGTTTGGAAAAAATCAACTCAATGGCCGAAAAAATGTGCATCATTGGAATGACCAGCGGTCCAGAGCAGCCCTACCACAAAAGGTTTGAAATGGAATTAGGAGTAAAGCTTCGCTATAGTCAATTAGATTATATTTACCTGATCAATTTGCTCTATGGAATGGGAATCGATGTAAATTGCAGAATTATTCCCCTTAAAAAAGTTTATCAATATGATTCCATGGAGGAGGTTATCAAAAACGAAACCGGACGTATTCTCTCTAATCATTATGATGTAAAACAGGTTCAAAAAATATTGGAGCAGTACTATATACCGATAAAGGGAAAGTACTCTTATATACATCACTTTAAGGGGGCGATGCTGTACTGGACCCCCGATCACCTTATATAAGATTGATACATATATGACATTTTTAAGGCAAGATAGAAGTACCGCTCCTATGTGCTGATAACATTATCTTCTATTGCCAGGGAAATGCTTTTCCTTGTTGCATATTAATGGCAGTCTTCCATTGGCTTAGTTTCTTGAACTATACCATAGGGGTGTTGAGGTGGGGCGTAGATAGAATACAATTTAAGGGGCTTACAGCCTGTGTTGATTAGATTGTGCCATGTACCAGCAGGGATAATGATTGCATAGTCGTCATAGACTTCTCTTTGAAAATCCAGATGATCTTTTCTATCCCCCATTTTAATGACTCCCTGGCCTTCTTCAATACGGATAAATTGATCTAGGTCATGATGAACCTCTAACCCTATGTCTTCTCCAACATTGATGCTCATCAGAGTAAGCTGTAGATAGCATCCTGTCCATAAGGCAACGCGGTAATTATTATTTTGCTTCGTGGCCTCCTCAATATTAATAACAAAGGGCTCAGGTCCATAATCCTTTAACTCAATACTAGGTTGCCAAATGTCAGGAGAATCCATTGGTCCATGGGGCCAGGGATAGTAGGGGTAGGGATTCATGTAATAAGTATGATTTGGGTTATACATTGGTGTATGATAGTGATAAGGCCAGGGATATGGTTGGTAACTATTGTACATACTGATCATTCCTTTCATAGCATAGTTAAATTATTATATGCTGATTCCCAGTAGCCTGTGCCATCTAAATTAACGGATTATGCCCTAGTAAAATTTCCTGATAGCAATTCGTTGTCCCTTGAGGTCGTCAAAGTATTTGGCGGCTGTTTATTTTTATAGATGCAGTACAATTTCCTTTTTTTCTGCAGTTTTTACAAGCTCTCTGTTGGCTAATTTTAAAAAAGAAGAAAGGAAAATAACTATGGATGAAGAAATAAACTAATATCCCAATATTTGTGGGATAAGCTTGTGTAGACATGGATTTTGTACCATATTGGTTAATATAGGGAGGCACTGTAATGAAATCAGAAGGTTTTAATGTCCATAACAAATCTATGATTTTAAAACATGGGTTGAAAGAAAATAACGTTTCCCATACCTGTAAGCTGTTTGGTATTTCCAGGTCGACATTTTACAATTGGCACAGGGCGTATCAGGAGTATGGTCTAAATGGATTGAAGAATAAAGAGCGTAAAAAGCCCCAAATGCCTAATAAAGTAAGCAAAGCAATTGAGCAAGAAATCTTAGCCTATGTGGAGAGATGCCCAAGGGATGGTCCCAAAAGAATTTATTATGAATTGAAATTCGAAGGTTTCAATATCGGAGAATCTGGAATTTACAATGTTTTAAGGCGGAACAATCTATCAAAAAAGATGCAGCGGATAACATATGCTAAAAATAGAGCCCATCACCCCAACAGAAAACAAGAGAATAGAGACCTGAGCCCGTTTTTCGATGACTGTTTAGAAGCGGCTTACCCAGGTCATTTTGTAGTTCAACGAATTGATTATATCGGTAAATTTGAAGGGGTGGGTAGAATCTATCAATACAGTCTCTATGATGTATATTCAAAATTAGGGGTTGTAAAGCTATATAACAGAAAGCAGGATATAGATATTTGGTACTTTTTTCAGCTAAAAATTGTATATTTACTTAAAACATTCAATTTAAAAATTGATCAACTAATTACAATAAAGACAAAGGACTTTATCCCTTACTTTATTAAAGGTAATAAATACAAAGAAATTATTGAGCATCTGAAGCTCAATCACAGCTTTGTTGAACCTAAAAAGCTTCCTTTATTAAAAGCTTCAGATGAATTTAACGAGTTCTTAGTAAAAAATTTCTATAGCAGAATTGGAACAGATAATAGTATTGACTCCTTTGTTAAGGCTGAAAGGGTATTTTACAAGTTACTAAGGCAATACAACTTCATAAGAACCATTGTAGAGGGCTGTAATACAGGGAAAACCCCTGCCAAGGTTATTCTTGAAATGGCAGCTCAAAACAATGTAGATTTTGATACCTTGCCTCTTTGGCTCTTATCTTTACTGAATCAATCTAAGGGGGTTGATGAGAATGAATAAAATGAATTGCAGTGTGGCGGTAATTGGCGGAGGACTTTCCGGACTTGTAGTTGCAGCAGCCCTACAGAAGAAGGGCTATAGAAATGTCACTGTCTTTGAAAGGGACAATCGAGTGGGCGGCAAGTTGCACACCATTTGGTATAAGGGCATGTCCTATGAATTAGGTGCGCTTTTCGGGCTGCCAATTCAGAAGCATTTGAAGGCCCTGATGAAGGAATACAATATTAGAATAGATGGCAAAAATCTGTCACGGGTGAACTATGATAGATATGGAAATAAAATTATGCAAATACCGAAGGAATCCCTTGGGGAATTTCTTGAAGAAGTCGATCGTCTTCCCGATATTTTAGAGACTTATCAATCTCTGGAAAAGGTTAACATCCATCACCTGGAGCCGTCGTTAACGCTGCCTTTTTCAAAATGGTGTGATCTTCATCACTTGAGGGTTTTAAAAAGCATTTATATGCACTATTTTACCAGCTACGGCCTGGGAGACATTGAGACAGTTCCTGCACTTTATGTATTACGGATATTGAATTATGATACGGTAATGTCCTTTATGGAGCTGCCTGAATTTTTTACCTGGAAAACAGGCGTGTCCTCTTTGATCGAAGGGCTAAGCCAAACCGTTAGAAATCTGAGGCTAGGGCAAAATGTAACCAAAATCTCTTTGTCAGATCAGGAAAGATTATTTGTACATACGGAGTTTGAAAAGCTTGAATTTGATCGTGTTGTCATTTCAGCACCCCTTGATCAATTTTCTAGTTTTTTTGATGAGGATCATGAGATGAAAGATTTTTTAAAATCCATCAAGTATCAAGATTACAACGTTTATGCTTTTATTGGAGAGAAGCTGCCAAAAGGATGCGGCTGTGTACTGGAGAATCTGTCGTCAGAAAAAAAGGGACATCTTATCCTATGGAATTCCCGTTGGGATTCAAAAGACGAAGAGGGACTGTTAACGGTTTATGCTTACAATTCCCCTGAACTTTCCAGTGCAGAATCCTTAAAGGTGATAGAGTGTGATTTATTAACATTAGGTATTCAGAATCCAAGACTATATCATTTTAAGAGCTGGAAGCAATGCCCATATGTTGATTCCCATGGGCTCAAGAAGGGATTCTATAAAAAAATGGAAGGGATGCAAGGGAAGAACAACATTTTCCTGGCAGGAGAAATAATGAGTACCGTTTCAATGGAAAATTGTATTAGGTATTCAAATTACTTGGTTAATCGATATTTTTAATCAAGAGAGCTTTTTAAAATAGGGGTAACAGTATAAATGTCTCTTTTTTGATTCAGTTGTCTAAAAAAAGATGATACCAATATTTTTTGTCGAAATATGGTTGAAAAGCGCTAAATTTACTATAATATAAGGGGCAATACTGTAATGCAATGATTGAAATTGTTAATTTTTTATCTCAAAAATGATAATTTATATTTCGCTAGGCTCAATCCATATATTTATTAACATATTTTTTATTAATTCCTATATTTATTTTTTACTTACTTAAAGATTAGCTCCGAATGAAGATAAATAAGATGATAAAAACAATAATTTGGCCTATTAAGCCATCTTAGATGACTGTAGAAACAAAAGATAGGAGGATAAAAGTCCTCCTATCTTTTGTTTTTTATAGGAAAGTACCTATTAGCAAATGTCCCAGAAGTAAAAAAACAATTTGATATTTTTTTGGCAAGCTTATTGCAAGTATATGATGCAGAAGCCAAGATTCGATTTTACTTAAAAATGCAGGAGGATGATCTTATGAAAAGTGTAGCACTAAAGGAGTTAAAGCTTAACAACATTAAGCTGCAAATTGAAGGAAAAATAGCAGTGATTACAATGAACAGGCCGAAGGCACTTAATGCACTAAACAATGAAACCCTGGATGAGCTGAATACCATCATTGAGGGGATAGGCGAAAATAAGGAAATTTTAGGTGTTATCATAGCAGGTACAGGAAAGGCTTTTGTTGCAGGAGCAGACATTGTGCAGATGCAGCCCTACAAAGGGGAAGAGGGCAGAAGCTATTCAGAATATGCCCAGGGCGTATTTAATAAGATAGAAGCCTTGGGAAAGCCGATAATTGCAGCAGTAAATGGGTATGCCCTAGGGGGAGGCTGCGAGCTGGCCATGAGCTGTGATTTGAGAATTGCTTCTGAAAATGCAGTTTTTGGGCAGCCGGAAGCAAGCCTAGGTGTGATACCCTGCTTTGGAGGCACGCAAAGATTACCCAGGCTGATAGGTAGTGGAAGGGCTAAAGAGCTGATCTTTACAGGAAGAAGGGTAAAAGCCCAAGAAGCATTTGCCATAGGACTTGTAAATAAGGTAGTTCCTGAGGAGGCGCTTTTAAATGAAGCAAAAGGGATGATGAGTGCCATCATTTCAAAGGCTCCCATGGCTGTTAAATACGCTAAAATATCCATCAATAAGGGAGCTGATCTGGATTTAGGCAATGCCCTTGAGCTTGAAAAGGATTTAGCAGCCCTTACATTTGCTTCAGCGGATAAGGATGAAGGAATGACAGCCTTTATCGAGAAAAGAGACCCAATCTTTAGAAACAAATAGTCCTAAACAGATTTTTTTGTACCTAATTTAGTTAATAAAATATTAACATTAACAATTGAAAAATGAAAGGAAGGTTATCTATGGCAGGAGCAGAGTTAATCAATTTAATTGGCATTATACTTGCACTAGCATTATTAATCGTTTTAGTAATGAAAGGGGTCAATATCTTCATCATAGCCATAACTTGTTCAGCTATTGTGGCCCTAACAGGGGGGATGAATTTATATGATGCTTTAAAATTAGATTATATGGAAGGCTTTGTGGGGTTCTTTAAAAATAACTTTTTAATTTTTTTAACTGGTACTTTAATGGGAAAAATGTACGAAGTTACAAATGGTGCTAAAGCAATAGCAAAAATGATTGTTGAAATCTTTGGCGCAAAAATGGCGTTAATATCAATTCCTTTAGCTTGTGGTATTATCGCCTACGGTGGAGTTAGTGTTTTTGTTGCCAGCTTTGCTGTTTTTCCTATCGCAATTGAGGTCTTTAAAGAAGCAGATTTACCTAGAAGATTTATTCCAGCTGCATTAACCTTTGGATGCTCTACATTTGCTATGGTTGCCCCCGGGGCTCCACAGATTCATAATGCCATACCTGCCCAGGCATTGGGCACAGACTTAATGGCAGGAACAGTAATTGGTTTTATTTCATGTGGTGTAATTCTTGGGCTAGGAGCATTTATTCTATATCGCATGGTAAACAAGGCCAAAGCCAATGGAGAGCATTTTGTAGCCAAATCTGTAGATCATTTTAAGGATGAGACAGCGCTTCCTAATGGTTTGATGGCACTAATCCCGCTAATTATCACAATTATATTAATTAACTTTAAGGTTGACGGCAAGCCGCTGCTTCCCCTTGAGGCAGGTGTATTTGCTGGTTCGATACTAGTATTTATTATTCTAAACAAACATCAAGATAATAATGAAGTTTTAAGTAATGTGGGAGAAGCCTGTAAAACATCAATCTTTTCTATAAGTAATACCTGTGCCGTGGTAGGTTTTGGGGCAGTAGTTAAGGCATCTTTAGCCTTTCCGGTGGTTGTAGAGGCAATGGTTAACATTCCAGGACCAGAGTTTGTAGGTATTGCCGTAGGCACGACAGTGATAGCAGGAATAACCGGTTCTGCATCAGGAGGACTGGGAATTGCAGCTCCTCTATTGGGTCCGGTTTATTTAGCTAAGGGTGTTGCAGCAGGTGCAATACACAGAACGATGGCTATTTCATCTGCGGCATTAGATTCATTACCACATAATGGATATATTGTTACGGTGACAAATGGCTTATGTAATGAAACCCATAAGGATGCATATGGTCCAATATTTTGGCTTACAGTATTTACCCCTGCAGTGGGCAGTATCGTTGCAGTAATTCTATTTTCTATATTTCCAGCATTGGGGTAGTTCAGTAGTAGTATAAAAATGTATTAAATAAAATAATAACTTTTTAATTAAAGGGGGTTTTTAATATGAGTAAGATCGTTACACGTGAACAGGCAGCCGAAATGGTAAAGGATAATATGACCATAGGGATTGGCGGTTTTGTTGGCTTTGGTGTCCCAGAAGATTTGTTAGTAGCCCTGCAAAATAGATATCTTCAAACAAAATCTCCTAAAGATCTTACGGTTGTCCACTGTGCAGCTGTTGGTGATGCAGCTGAAAGAGGAGCAAATCGTCTTGGAGAAGAGGGGTTAGTTAAGAAACTGATTTGTGGTCATATTGGTCTGGAGCCAAGATTAAATAAATTAACTGTAGAAAATAAATTAGCATCCTATATGCTTCCTCAAGGAGTGATTAGTCATATATTAAGGGCAATAGCAGGGGGAAAGCCTGGGGTTTTAACCCATGTTGGGTTAAAAACATTTGCAGATCCTAGACTTGAAGGGTGTAAAGCAAATCAGGCAGCTATAGATTCGAAAGAAGAAGTTGTATCTCTAGTGAAGATAGAAGATAAAGATTATCTTTTATATAAATCATTTCCTATGGATATTTGCTTTATTAAAGGCTCAATAGGGGATGAAAGTGGGAATATCTCTTTATGTAAAGAGGCTGTTTTTTCTGATCAGCTGGAGATGGCTGCTGCAGTTCATAATTCAGGAGGTATTGTAATTGCTCAAGTAGATCAGATTGTGTCAAAGGGAACCTTAAAAGCCCATAATGTTCAGGTGCATGGTTTTATGGTTGACTATATTGTAGAAGGCAGTAAGGAAAATAGCTTCCAATCATTTATATGTGATTACTATAGACCAGAATTATCAGGGGAAACCAAAGTACCTTTAGCAGCTATTGAACCAATGAAATTAGATCAGAGAAAAATTTGTGGAAGAAGAGGTGCGTTAGAATTAAAACCCAATAGCCTAATTAACTTAGGTATTGGTATACCAGAAGCAGTTGGGGCAGTAGCGGGTGAGGAAGGACTTGCCGATAAGATAACCCTTTCTATTGAGTCTGGGGCCCTAGGTGGTGTGCCTACAGGGGGACTTGGCATTGGTGGTACAGTAAACCCTGAATGTATTTACAAACAACCAGATATATTTGATATTTACGATGGCGGAGGAATAGATATGTCATTTCTTGGTGCCGCTGAAATTGATCCTATGGGTAATGTTAATGTGTCTAAGTTTGCAGGAAGAGTTGTAGGACCAGGGGGATTTATCAATATATCTCAAAACGCTAAAAAAGTTTGCTTCACAGGTACTTTTAAGGCTGGAAAAATGGAAATGGAAATTAAAGATGGAAAGCTGAATATCGTAAAAGATGGTAAAGCAATTAAATTCAAAAAAGCATTAGAGCAAGTAACTTTTTCAGCTGAATATGCGAATGAAACTGGACAACAGGTTTATTACATTACAGAAAGAGCGGTATTTAAGCTAACAGAGAAAGGCATTATGCTAATAGAAATTGCTCCAGGTGTGGACTTAGAGAAAGATATACTGGCAAATATGGAGTTCAAACCATTAATTGCAGAAGACTTAAAGTTAATGGATGAAAAAATATTTAAAGATGAAAAGATGGGGCTGGCATTCTAAATTTACTAAATAGAAAAAGATAACAAAACGAGGAGGATTTAATATGGATTTTAAGCTTACAGATGGGCAATTGATGCTACAAAAAGTTGCACGGGAATTTGCTGAAAAAGAAGTTGGACCAATTGCAGAAGAAATTGATAAAACAGGTAGATTTCCAAGAGAAACCTTTGACAAAATGACCCAAATAGGGTTTACCGGCATTGGAACACCAGTAGAATATGGTGGCTCTGGCGGAAATGATATTGATAAAGTTATCATTGTTTCTGAAATTGCTAAAAAATGTGCGGCGACAGCGGCTATTTTGTCAATACATTCGATTTTTGCTCAAGTTGTTCAAAAATTTGGTACTGAAGAACAAAAGAAAAAATACTTACCCCAGGTAACAAGTGGAGGCTGTCTTGCTGCTTTTGCATTGACAGAACCTAATGCAGGATCTGATGCAGGCGCTGCAAAGACAATAGCTGTTTTGGACGGTGATGAGTATGTTCTAAATGGAACTAAATGTTTTATCTCAAATGGTGGACAAGCACAGCATCTACTTATTTTTGCACTAACAGATCCTTCAAAGGGGCTTAAAGGACTATCTTGTATTCTCGTTGAAAAGGGAACTCCAGGGTTTACCATAGGTAAGATTGAGGACAAGATGGGGATTAATGGTTCAGAAACTGTAGAGCTTATATTTGATAATTGCCGTGTTCCGAAGGAAAACCTTATCGGTAAAGAAGGTAAAGGCTTTATGATAGCAATGACTGCTCTTGACGGGGCAAGAATCGGAGTAGGAGCTCAGGCCCTTGGTATATCAGAAGGTGCTTTAGAAGAAAGTGTAAAGTACATGAAGGAAAGGGTTCAGTTTGGAAAACCACTTACAGCCCTTCAAGGTCTTACTTGGTATATATCTGATATGGCAACTAAAACCGAAGCTGCAAAATGGTTAGTATATTATGCAGCACAGTTAAAGGCAACGGGACAAAACCACACTAAAGAAGCTGCTATGGCTAAACTAAATGCAGCAGAGACAGCAAGACATGTTACGAACCTAGCATTACAGATTCATGGGGGATATGGTTATATGAAGGATTATCCGCTAGAAAGAATGTACCGTGATGCAAAGATTACTGAAATTTATGAAGGTACTTCTGAGATACACAAACTAGTAATTTCAAGAGCAGTATTACGTTAGGAGGAGAACAATGAATATTATTGTATGTTTAAAACAAGTTCCGGATACAAACGAAGTTAGAATTAATCAAGAGACAGGAACCCTTATAAGGGATGGTGTACCTAGTATTATTAATCCCGATGATAAAAATGCCCTTGAAGCGGCGCTTACAATCAAAGATGAAAAAGGTGGAAAGGTTACAGTAATCAGTATGGGGCCTCCCCAGGCAAAGGATGCTTTAAAAGAAGCAATAGCAATGGGGGCTGACGAAGCTATTCTTGTTAGTGATAGAGCTTTTGGTGGTTCTGATACATGGGCTACTGCTACGATTCTGGCAGCAGCTATTGAGAAGGTTGGAAATTATGACATTATACTTTGTGGCAGACAAGCTATTGATGGTGATACAGCACAGGTTGGTCCTGAGATTGCTGAGTTTTTAGGGGTTCCACAAATCACTTATGCAAAAGAAATTAAAGTGGAAGCAGATAAAGTAATAGTAGCAAGATATACAGAAACAGGAGATTATATAATAGAGTCTAAATTACCTGTACTGTTAACGGCTATTAAAGAGTTAAATGTTCCAAGATACCCAAGTGTAAGAGGAATTTTCAAGGCCTATGCACCTGATGTAGATGAAATAAAGGTATGGAGCAGCAATGATCTAGTAGTTGATAGTACACAAATCGGTCTCAAAGGCTCTCCTACTAATGTATACAAGTCTTTTGTACCAACTAAATCTAAAGCTGCTGAAATCATCGATGGCATCAACGAAACAGAAAAGGCAACACTTTTAATTGACAAACTTCTCGATCTTAAGCTTATATAGGAGGTAGGTGTGAACATGAAAAGAGCAAAGGTAAATCAGAATATTAATTTAAATGATTATCATGATATTTGGATAATAGGGGAACAAAGAGAAGGGAAAATCCATCCTGTAACGATAGAATTAATTGGGGAGGCAAAAAAACTTGCCGGTAAAATTAATAAAAAAGTAGTAGCTGTGATTGCAGGCTACGAAATAGATGCAGAAGTTAACAAGCTTCTTTATTATGGAGTAGATCGAATTATCTATATATCGAATCCATTATTAAAGACCTTTTCAACAGATGGTTATTCAATTTCAATTGCTAATCTTATTCTTGAGAGAAAACCAGAAATTGTTTTAGTGGGGGCTACATCAATAGGAAGAGATATAGGACCTAGAATTGCAGCAAAGGTTGGTACAGGGTTAGTTGCGGACTGTACAATGCTTGATATTGATCAAGAGGATGGGAAGCTTCTTCAGACAAGACCTGCTTTTGGTGGTAATCTTATGGCCACCATCATATGTCCAAAAAACAGACCTCAAATGGCTACAGTAAGACCCGGGGTGATGGAGAAAGCGGCTCATATAGATAATCCATCAGGAGCTGTTGAGGTAGCAGATACTAATATTACAGAGGCTGACATTGCAGCTAAGGTAGTTAAAATAGAGAAAGGTAGTAAAAAAAGCGTGGACCTTACTGAAGCAAAAATTATTGTGTCAGGGGGACGTGGTGTAAAAGGGCCTGAAGGTTTTGAGTTAATTAGAAATCTTGCAGAAAAACTAGGTGGAGAAGTTGGCGCATCCAGAGCTTGTGTTGATTCTGGTTGGATTGATAGTATGCATCAAATCGGTCAAACTGGTACAACAGTAAGACCAGAAATTTACTTCGCCTGCGGCATTTCTGGAGCAATTCAGCATTTGGCAGGTATGGGTGATTCAAAATACATTGTAGCAATTAATACTGATCCAACGGCTCCTATTTTTAAGGTTTGTGATTTTGGAATTGTAGGGGATTTAAAGGAAGTAATTCCAGCCATGATTAAAGAGGTTGAAAAGAACAAGTCCTTTGAGATATAAAATTAAAACAAATGATCCTCTCAAACTTAGACCTTATTGCTATTCATTGAGTTTAAAAGTATAATATAGCTAGATAGTAGCTTAGCAATAAGCAAATGGGCAGACAGCTATGTCTGCCCGTTTCATTTAAGTTCAAACAGGTAGGTGTGTAATGATTATGAATAATGATGTAGATAGATACAAATATATATTCGATGAAATACTCACAATGACCGACGATGGTTTTATTGTTGTTGACAGAGAAGGTGTCGTTACAGACATTAACGACCAGTATTGTGATTTTTTAGGTACAAGTAAAGAAAAGGTTATTGGCAGACATATTAAAGAAACCATATCGAATTCAAAAATGATTGATATTATGCAGAATGCCTGCAGGGAAGAGGGGGCCATACACAAATTTGTAGAGGGTGAGACCAAGGAAGTGGATAATAAATTTCTCTTGGTTAGTAGATCCTGCGTTTTTGATGAAGCGCATGAGGTCATTGCCAGTGTAGCCCAAGTAAAGTTTAGATTACAGACCCTGGATTGTGCAAAAAAGCTGATGAAAGAATACTCAGAGCTTGAATTTTACAGGGAAGAGTACAATAAAATAAGTACAAATCAATATACCTTTGATGGAATGATAGGAAGTAGTAAAAAATTTGTAAGTATAAAAAAAATGGGAACAAAAGCAGCAAAAAATTCTTTTCCGGTTTTATTAACAGGAGAAACTGGAACAGGAAAGGAGGTCTTTGCAAGAGCAATTCATAATGGCAGTGATAGAAGAAATAAACCTATGGTTAGCATTAACTGTGGCGCAATCCCTTCCGAGCTGTTAGAGTCAGAATTGTTTGGATATGAAGAAGGTTCCTTTACAGGGGCCAAAAAGGGTGGGAAAATAGGAAAATTTCTTCAGGCAGATGGAGGAACTATTTTTTTAGATGAAATTGGAGATATGCCCCAGGACATGCAGGTTAAGCTTCTAAGGGTATTGCAGGAAAAAGAGATTGATAAAATAGGAGGAAGCGTACCAGTTCCTGTAGATATAAGGGTGATAGCAGCTACCAGACAGAATTTAGCCAAAATGGTTAGAGAAGGGAAATTCAGAGAAGATTTATATTATAGACTCAATGTTATTAATATTGAAATGCTTCCGTTAAAAGAGCGCAGAGAAGATATACTCATATTTGCAAACTATTTTTTAAATAAAATTAATGTTGAATACAAGACCTCAACTACGTTAAGCAAAGAGGTAAAAAAATGCTTTGAAGGCTATTCATGGCCGGGAAACATAAGAGAGCTGGATAATGTTATTAGAAGCTCCTACGCATCATGTGATGAATTTATTATACAATTAACCGATTTGCCTGCTAAAATGGTTTCCAGTCATAATGTAAATAATTTTGATGGTTCTGGTGAGAAAATGCTAAAGAATATGGTAGGCCGCTATGAATCTTCTATAATAAAAGAAGTATTAAAAAAATGCAATTGGAATTGTCAGCTAACAGCTAATGAGTTGGGTATACACCGAAGTCTTTTATATAAAAAAATGGACAAGTTTGGAATTAAGATAAAGAAGACGCTATAAAACTGATGCAATCTTTCCTATCCAATAAAATTTGTATTAATAATATAATTAATTAGGGTTGCTTGGATGATTTAATTATTTGAGCAGCTTTTTTATTTTGGTCCAGTGAATTTCTGGGCTACACTGTGTGAAAAATTCCTACAGAGATAGATTGTCAATGATCAGAGGGGGATACAAAATTTGGACAAAAAACTTTCAAATGTTGTATATTTCTGCAAATTAATAAATTACTTATAATGAAGATGTGGTGATGCAAATGAAAATAAGTGACAGGCTAATTAAAATCTATAATTATCTGAAGATTAATAATAAAACGTCTTTTGAAGAAATATGTGTGCAATTAAATATTTCCCAAAGAAGCGTCAGGTATGAAATAGATAATATAAACTATATTTTGCAAAAAGCAAAGCTTAAGGAAGTTGAAAAATTACCAAAGGGAGAATTGGAGTTTTATCCGGATAAAGCCATATATGCACTTTTTGATGAACTAACAAAGAATGAAGCAGTTTCTAAGGAAGAAAGGATTAGCTTCTTAATATTAAAGCTTTTACTCGATGGGAATGTTAATATCGCCAAAGCCAGTAGACAGCTTCTTGTTAGCAGAAGCACCATAAAAAATGATCTTAAATGTATTGAAGAGATTCTCATGGAGGATGAGATCAAGCTTATCAATAACAGCATTGACGCATTAGAAAATGATATTAGAAGGTGTTTACTCAAAAACTATCATGCCATGCTTGGAGAATTCTATCATTTAGAAATAGAAAGCAAGGGTAGTACAAGTAAAGTCAAACAGTTAATTTATCAGTATATAGAAGACATAGACATAGGATTAGTAAAGGCCTTTGTTAAATCATTAGGAACCAGCTTTGATATTAAGGACAGTAAATTTTATGAGCTTATCTTTGCCTATTTAATCATAAGTCATTTGAGAATGAAAAGAGGATTTAGAATAAAAGACATCTCAAATACAGCATTTCTTAAAAGTACAACTGAATATAAGGGAGTATTAAAAATAATAGACAGTATGGAAGATTTACAGGAAGCAAGTTGGGAGGAAAATGAGCTATTAATGCTGACGGATTATATTTTAGGCTTTGTATCCTATGAGTATAATACCCTGATATTTGAAAATTGGATCAAAATTACAATACTGATTAAAGACATAATAGCATTTGTAGATAAATGTATCGAAGAAGACATCATAAACGATGCAATGTTAATAGAAGGCCTATTAAATCATATCAAGCCGACCATATACAGGTCAAAGAAAAACCTCAGTATCAAAAATGAAATTTATTATGAATCAATAGAGGGGTATCCAAAATTATTCAGCATTGTTAAAAGAGCTTTATCAAAACTCGAAAAGCTTATCGGTAAGGAATTGGGAGATGCAGAGGTGGCCCTGATCACAGTACACTTTTTAGCTTCAATAAGACGAAACGAAAATAAGAGACAGATTAAAAAAAGAGTTTTGCTGATCTGTGGCGGCGGCTATGGCACTTCCAGCCTTGTTAAAAATATAATTGAACAAAACTACGAGGTTGAAATAGTAGACAATATTTCATGGCTAGAAATAGTAGATTACAATGTAAAAAATATTGATCTTATAATAAGTACAACGAAAATAAACAAAGACATCAGTAAGAAAATAGAGATCCCTATGGTTTTGATTACACCTTTCTTTACCTTTAAAGATGATGAAATACTTAAAAAATACAATATAAACAGAAAAAAAACAAAGGAAGCCATTTCATTAGCTAGATTATTAGAGGTTATAAAGGAGAATACGGTGATAAAAAATGAGGCGAAGCTAAAAGATGACCTTCTACAAATCATTCATAAGGACAGCCATAGGGAGGATATACAATATCATACATTATTTGACAAGCTAAGGGATGATCAGGTTGAAGTTGTAGAAGAAATTAAAGATTGGCAAACTGCATTGACCATATGTGGAGAGAAATTAATCAAAACCAAAGAAATAAAACAAGCATATTTAGAAGAAATATTTAATGTAATAGATACATTTGGAGCATATTTTGTTCTTAAAAACAATGTTGCAATACCCCATGGTCAATCAAAAGAAAACGTTAACACCCCATGTATGAGTATTTTATATGTAAAAAAAGGTGTTGTATTTCCAGGAGACAAGCTAGTTAAGCTCTTAATACTGATTGCCTCTTCTGAAAAAAACATCTTGGTAAAAACAGTAGAAAAAATAAATTCCTTAGCACAAAAAGATAATTTATATGAAGAATTGAACAAGGCCGAGAGTCTAAAGGATTTTATAAATTATCTTCGACACAAGGCTTTATAGAAGGGGAGAAAAAGATGCGAGTAGATGAAGACTTAATATTTCTAGGGAAGCGCTTTAAAAATCAGGAAGCCCTATTTGACTTTATGGCAGATACATTATTTCAAAAGGGATATGTTACCGAAGCCTATAGACAAAAGATAAAAGAACGGGAGCATACATTTCCCACAGGCTTTAAATTAAAGGATATAAATGTTGCCATTCCACATACTGATCCAGAGGTTACAAAGGCCAGTAAAATAATATTTATCAAACTATCGGAGCCAGTTGAATTTTTAAATGCAGAAAATAATGAAAAAATTCAAGTGGAAATGATATTTGGATTAGTGTTTGAAAATAGTGACAAGCATATTGAAGGATTAATGAAGCTGGCTAATCTGCTACAGGATGAAGGGGAATTATTAAGGCTGAAAAAATCAAATAATGTGAATGAAATCAGCGCTTTACTGGATCAAGCATTAAATTAACCAGAACAGTTTAGAAGAGGAGGTTGATTATGGATCAATTGAGAAGCTTAATTAAAGACTTGACAGAGCTTAATGGGAACTCAGGATATGAAGATGAGATAATCAAATATGTGTATGACCGATTAAAAAGCAAATGTGATGATATAACCATAGACACAATAGGGAATGTAACAGTCAAATATTCATGTGGAAAAGCCCATGCGAAAAAAGTTATGCTGTTTGCCCATATGGACGAGGTGGGCATGGTTGTCAGAAAGATAGAAGATAACGGATTAATAAGAGTAGAGAAGCTAGGTTCAATTAATCCTAACATTTTACCTGGGCAAGCTGTAGAAATAATGGGTGAAAAGGGGAAAGTCCTAGGGGTGATAGGGGCAAAATCCCATCATTTTTTAAAGCCTGAAGAGAAATATAAGGTTGATGGGTTCGACAAGCTTTATATCGATATAGGGGCAACTTCTAAGGAAAATGCTGATGAGCTAGGGGTAGCGGTTGGGAATCCAATTGTAATGCAAAGCCGCTTTAATGATCTGGCGAATCATATGATTTCTAATAAGGCTATGGATGACAGAGCATTACTGGCAATTTTGGTCTATCTAGGGGAAAACATTATGAAGGAAGAGTTGGATTGTGATTTATACCTTGTATTTAGCGTACAGGAGGAATTTAATATAAGGGGAATTATGCCGGCGGTTAGAGAGGTTGTTCCTGACATTGCAATAGGCCTGGATGTTACTCCTTCCTGTGACGTGCCAGATACAGCTCATTACTCAAGGGTTGTCATTGGGAAGGGACCAGCATTGACCTATATGAATCACCATGGAAGAGGAACCTTGGCAGGACTTGTTCCCAATACAAAATTCCTCAGCTTTATAGAGGCTATGTGCAAAGAAAATAATATACCCGTTCAAAGGGAGGTGGCCCTGGGGGTATTAACAGAAACAGCCTACATTTTATTTGAAAATTCAAAAACCGTTGTGGCTAATATCTCAATTCCGACAAGGTATACCCACACACCGGTTGAGGTTGTAAGTCTAGTGGATATATTACACTGCTATCATCTGCTTACAAATTTTCTTAAAAAATATAAATCAAATCAAGCGTTTGGAAAATTTACAATTGTAAAGGAGGGGTAAGACATGAAAAAAATCGTGGTAGCTTGTGGTACAGGAATGGCAACTTCTACAATTATTGCAGAAAAGATTAGAGGGATTTTAGAGCAAGAGGGCATCAAGTACAGTATTACACAATGTATTTTAGGCGAAATTGGAAGCTATGCAGCCAGCGCAGACCTCATCGTGACATCCATGAAGGTACAAGAGACATATGCGGCTCCAGTAGTAGTAGGAACACCATTTATAGTGGGCATAAATGAAGAAATGGCTAAAGAGAAAATACTTGAAATTCTTTCAAAATAAAAGGGGGCAATGAAAGTGCAGCAAGTAGTAGATTACATCTTATCTTTAGGATCAAATGTTTTTGTGCCTTTAGTTTTATTGGTAATTGGCTTGGTATTTGGAATAGGTCTTTTAAAATCAGTTAAAACAGCAGCCACAGTCGGCGTTGGTTTTGTAGGCCTAGGGTTGGTAATCGGAATTATATCTGAACAATTAACACCGGCAGTGAATCTGATGGTAGAAAGATTTGGATTAAATATGACAGTAATAGATGTTGGTTCAGGTACTGCGGCAGGAATTGCCTTTTCAACAGCCATAGGAGCGCTCATCATACCGGTTGTTTTCGCAGTAAATGTATTAATGCTGCTAACTGGTACAACAAAAACCATGAATATCGATGTGTTTAACTATTCACATTATGCGCTGACAGGCTCAGTAGTGTATGTCATATCAGGCAGCTTGGTAGCAGGAATAATTGCAGGAATATTTCATTCAATGTTTTCCTTACTATCAGCAGATTTTACTGCAAAGAGAGTGCAAGATCAGATCGGAATAGAGGGGATATCAATACCGCAAGGTTATGCATCAAGCACAGTCCCTCTATATGCCGTACTGGATAAGCTCTACGATAAAATACCCTTCATGAAAAATATTAAACTAGATACAAAGGCTGTCCAAAAAAAGCTAGGGATGATAGGGGATCCAGTAATTATAGGAATCTTTTTAGGAATTCTATTTGGTTTATTAGCTGGATATAACTTTAAAGACACGATGAATTTAGTGATAGCAGTTGTTGGTATTATGGTATTGTTCCCAAGGATGATAAAAATCATAGTTGAGGGACTGCTACCAATATCAGAGGCGGCAAAGAACTTCTTTAATAGTAAGTTTAAGGGGAAGGAAGTCTATATTGGGCTGGATTCAGCGGTAACCTTAGGGCATCCGACAACAATAACCGTTGGGATACTATTAATTCCCATTACCTTGCTGATGGCGGCTATATTACCTGGAAATAAGGTATTGCCCCTTGCAGATTTGCCCTTTGTACCATTTTTCATATGTATGGCTACAATCATCCATAAGGGAGATATGTTAAGAACACTGATAAGCTCAACCATTAATATGATTTTAGTGCTGTTACTTGCAAGCTGGTTCACACCATATTTTACCCAGTTAGCCAATAACAATGGGTTCAATGCTGCAGCAGGTGGAAAAGTATCCGCACTCTACATTGGAAATGTATTTGACTTCGTGATCACCAAGTTTGGCCAATTGGGAATATTAGGCTTTGTAGCATTGGCAGCAATCACAGTTGGTGGGGTACTGTTTGTAAAAAGAAATGCCTACCAAGACTAGGGTTTTAACGAATAACGACAGAGATCATTCCTAAAAAAGGAATGAAATATATAATAATCTAGCAGGAGGAAAAGCAAATGACTTGGTTAAAAGATGTGATAGGAACAGAAAAGGCAATCATTGCAATGTGTCATTTATTACCATTGCCAGGGGACCCCTATTATGACAAGGAAAAAGGAATGGACCATGTAATAGAAATGGCTAAAAAGGACTTCTTAGCCCTTCAAGAAGGCGGAGTAGATGCAGTCATGTTTTCAAATGAATTTTCCCTTCCTTATTTGACGGATGTAAAAACAGAAACAGTGGCAGCAATGGCCAGAATTATTGGGGAAATAAAACCATTAATTAAGATTCCCTATGGAGTAAATGTTTTATGGGATGCTAAGAAATCTCTAGATTTAGCGGTAGCAGTAGACGCAAAATTTGTAAGAGAAATATTTACTGGAGTCTATGCAAGCGATTTTGGTCTTTGGAATACAAATGTAGGCGAAACGGTCAGACACCAAAGAAGAATCGGCGCAGAAAACGTAAAGCTGTTATTTAACATCGTTCCAGAAGCAGCAAAATATGTAGCGGATAGAGATATTAAACAGGTGGCAAAATCAACAGTATTTAATAATAGACCAGATGCTTTATGTGTTTCAGGGCTGACGGCAGGAAGCGAGACAGATTCCGCAATATTAAAGCAAGTGAAGGACATCGTTCCAGAAACAGTAGTGCTGGCCAATACGGGAGTAAGGCTTGAAAATGTAGAGCAGCAGCTATCAATTGCAGACGGAGCCGTTGTAGGCACCACATTTAAATATGACGGTAAATTTGAAAATCATGTAGATGTTGAAAGAGTTACGAAATTTATGAATAAGGTAAAGGCTTTTAGAGAAAGCATTAACATTCGGTAAAGGAGCATCCTATGAAAATCATTCCATCCATAGCATCGGCAAATCAAGTGAATCTGCAAAGTGAAATTGAACGGTTAGGCACGTGCTATGACAATCTGCACATTGATATAGAAGATGGAAACTTTATTGAAAATATCACCTTTGGCTTTAAGACAATACAGGCTTTAAGAAGTATTTGTAATAAGCAATTTTCAGTCCATCTAATGGTGACCGAACCTAAGGCTTATATAAGTAAGCTGGCTGACCTTAATTGCTCACACATATTTGTTCATGTGGAAAACATGATCTATTTAAGGGAGCTTATCAATTTAATAAAGTCCTTTCATATAAAAGCAGGAATAGCACTGAACCCTATATCAAAGGTACATGACTATCAGTATCTTTTTAAGGATATAGATGCGGTATTATTCATGACTTCAGAGCCAGATCATGAAGGACAGCATTTTAATGAAGCCATCCTAGAAAACATCATAGATTTTAAATCCTACAGGCATATTGAATTATGGGCAGATGGGGGAATAAAGCTTGAACATCTTGATATGCTGGAAGAAAAGCAGATTGATTATGTGGTGATGGGAAGGGAGCTTTTTAAAAGCCTTCAGCCAGACCAGATTTTAAAATCATATCATAAATAGCTGTAAAGAGGCCAACCCTTTGGTTAGCCTCTTCATTATTATCTTGAAGAGAGGCTAAGCGTATGAAGGATATATTCTTAATCGATTTTGACGGTACAATTGCTATTAATGACAGTACCCATGTACTTGCCAATAGATTCATACCTCAAAAATATGAAGCTTATCGACAAAGATTTAGAGAAGGTAAAACCAACGTAAAACAGTTTGTACACGATTTGTTGACCTCCCTAAATATTGATCAGGAAACATTTAGAAATACCCTCCATCAGGAGATTTTAGTAGATAAAAGCTTTAAGGATTTTATGAACAAAGACATAGAGGCTAGAATTGTCAGTGCAGGAACAAAGCTGAATGTAGTCTATTCCTTAGAAACAATAGGGCTTACATTTGATGCAAACAATATATATGCTAATGATATTTGTTTTAAAGGTACTGAGATTGAGCTACAATATCCCTATTTAGACAAGTCAGAGGAAAATGGTGTAGATAAAGCCAGTATTATTTGTAAATATAAAGATGCTGGTTATCGGGTGATCTTTGTTGGAGATGGACCCTCAGACTACCATGCCGCCAAAGAAGCAGACGTTGTGTATGCAAGAAGGGGAACTAAACTTGAAAAGAAATGTAGCGAATATAATATTAGCTGCGTGACTTTCACAGATTTTAATGAGTTATATGTAAGCTATTTAGATCATTACAGTGTACAGCGGTTGGGACATGCTTAAAAGGCTTTACCCCTTTAACCAAAGAGGTTTACATTATTGTTTAATAGTATGGCAGGAGATATTCAACTCTATAAATTAATATTGATTACTATTAGTTGCTTGGGTGATTTTAGATCATTTAAGCAACTTTTTTATTTTCAAGAATAGTGTACACTTGTTTGTATCAAAAGCCTTCGTAAGAGTGATTACAAAGCCCATTCCAGGATTTTCAAAGTGTAAACTGATCTTGAAATGCAAAGTAAATTTAACGTTGAAATTTAAAGGTTGATGTTATTTTGACAGTGTTATTTATTTTTCATATACTGAAAATGATAAATAATTAACAAATAGTATTCAGGATACCCTAAATCGCAAAAATAAAATTTAAAATAAAATGAGGGGGAGAAAGCGATGAATAGTTTTAAGATTCTTGAAATCAAGGAAAGTGTCTTTGAAGATAACAATCAACAGGCTGATTTACTTAGAAGGGAATTGAAAGAAAGCAAGACCTTTTTATTAAATTTGATGTCTTCGCCGGGCTCAGGGAAGACTACAACTGTTCTAAGAACCATTGAAGCTTTGAAGGATGAATTAAAAATAGGCGTTTTAGAAGCGGATATTGACGCTGATGTGGATGCCCGGGCCGTGGCGAAAACCGGTACTAAGGTCATTCAGCTCCATACTGGGGGCATGTGCCATCTCGATGCTGATATGACTAGACAAGGCCTTTCAGGATTGGGAACGGAGGATGTTGATTTTGTTATTTTAGAAAACGTGGGAAATCTGGTATGCCCGGCAGAATTTGATACCGGAGCATCAAAAAACGCTATGATTTTAAGTGTACCAGAGGGTGACGACAAGCCGTTAAAATACCCTTTAATGTTTTCAATTGCTGATGTTTTATTAATCAATAAAATTGATACAATAGATTATTTTGATTTTGATTTATCAGCAGTAAAAGCCCGTGCAAAGCAATTGAACCCTACTATCAGGATTATTCCTATTTCGGCTAAAACAGGCCAGGGAATAGGGGAATGGGTAGATTGGATACGAACCGAAGCAAATAATTGGAACGTAAAATAGATATAAAACGCTATGGGGAGGGATATCTATGGTAAGAGAAAGGGTACTGGATTTTGCTAATCACATTAACAGATCAAAACGGGGTTCAAAGAATGGAATTAAACCTGATGATCCAGAATATATCATTCTGGAGCCCGTAGTTTCCAATGAGATGGCAGAAGTTGGACTTTGTCTGGAACTGCGGAAACCCAAGGGTGCTGAAGAGGTAGCACTTTTGTGCGGCAAATCTGTGGCGGAAGTATCGAAGCTGCTCTGGGAGCTGGCAATGGCAGGTGCTTGCTTTGTCGATCAGGTTGACGGGGTCGATCAATACTGGCTGGAAACCTGGGTCCCGGGAATTATGGAAATGATGGTTAACCATAGGGAGAACGTCAGAAAGTATCCCCAAATTGCCCAGTCCTTTGAAGCATACGGAAGGGTAAGGGGACCAAGGACCGTAGGGAATTTCCCAGTGGGAAAGGGTTTAATGAGGGTTATTCCCATTGAACAATCTATTCAAGGGGAAACTCGAAGAGCATCCTATGAGGAGGTGTCTAAATATCTTAATGAGAATGAAATTTTTTCTGTTTCCGATTGCTCCTGTCGTACAGCAAGGGAGGTGATGGGTGAAGGCTGCGGTCACTTAAAGGAGGATATGTGCATCCAGATGGGCCATGCAGCCAAATACTATATTCGTACAGGCAGAGGTCGGCAGATTACCAGGGAGGAAGCCTTTGATATTATTAAAAAAGCAGAGGAAAACGGTTTAGTCCATCAAATAACCAACACAGATGGTCCCGGTAAAGCCCATGCCATTTGCAATTGCTGCGGATGCTCCTGTCTGGCCTTGAGGAGTGCTGAAATGTACTTAAACACCGATATGGTGCGCTCAAACTACGTTTCTCGAGTCGATAAGGAAAAATGTGTTGCCTGCGGAGAATGTGTTGAAAACTGCCAGGTTAACGCATTGAGACTGGGTCAAAAAATCTGTGGGGAAACACCTGCTGTCGAAAAGGAACGTCCTCTTCCTTATGATACGGAATGGGGCCCTGATAAATGGAACCTTCACTATCGAACTAACAGACAGGTTGTTGTGGATACGGGCACAAGTCCCTGTAAAGCTGAATGCCCTGCCCATATCGGTATTCAAGGTTATATCAAGCTGGCTTCCCAGGGTAGATATACTGAAGCCCTTGAGCTGATTAAGCAAGAAAATCCCTTTCCAGCGGTCTGTGGACGGATTTGCCCAAGAAAATGTGAATCCGCCTGTACAAGAACAGATATAGATGATCCAATTGCCATTGATGAAATCAAAAAATTCATTGCAGACCAGGAATTAAAATCAGCCCATCGCTTTATTCCTAAAAAGAAAGGACACCATACAGAAAAGATTGCTGTTATCGGTGCAGGCCCTGCAGGACTCTCCTGTGCCTATTTCCTTGCCGTTCAAGGCTACCCGGTGACAGTATTTGAAAAGGAAAGAATTCTTGGGGGCATGTTAACCCTGGGCATTCCATCCTATAGATTGGGAAGAGAAGTGGTAAATGCAGAAATCGATATTTTAAAAGAGTTGGGTGTAGTCTTTAAAGCAGGTGTCGAGGTGGGCAGCGATGTTAGCCTTAAGGAACTGAGGAAACAGGGATACAGGGCTTTCTATGTGGCCATTGGAGCCCAGGGGGGAAGAATGCTTGGTCTGGAGGGAGAAGATGCCCAAGGGGTTATGGCCGGTGTTGATTTCTTACGTAAAGTCAATCTTAGGGAAGGGGAAGGGATAGAAATGGAAGGGTCAGCCGTTGTCATTGGCGGCGGAAACGTGGCCATTGATGTGGCTCGAACAGCTATACGAGTTGGCGCTTCACAGGTAGAACTGTATTGTCTTGAAAGCAGAAAAGAAATGCCTGCCCTGGGGGAAGAAATTGAAGAAGCATTGGCAGAAGGTATTGGCCTCAGCAATTCCTGGGGACCAAGGGCTATTCTTACAGAAAATGGGCGGGTAACGGGAGTAGTATTTAAAAAATGTATTTCTGTCTTTGATGAAAACAACAGGTTTAATCCGATATTTGATGAAAATGAAACAAGAATTGTCAAGGCAAACAATGTTCTGATTTCAGTAGGCCAGGCGATGGTTTGGGGAAACTTGCTTACAGACAGTAAAATAGAATTAAACCCCAACAATACAATTAAAGCTGATCCCACCACTTACCAAACCCATGAGCCTGATGTGTTTGCCGGCGGCGATGCGGTAACCGGGCCAAAGTTTGCCATTGATGCCATTGCCCTGGGCAAAGAAGGGGCCATTTCAATCCATCGCTTTGTACATCCCGGACAAAGCTTAACTATCGGTCGTATTAAGAGAGCATACCATGGACTTGATAAAACAAATCTGGATCTTGCAGGATACGATCGTCTTCCAAGGGAAAGTCCAATCCATGGTGAGGGAAGTAACGCTAAGGAAACATTCCATGATTTACGTGGAACCTTTACAGAAGAGCAGGTTAGAAAGGAAACTGAACGCTGTTTAGGCTGTGGTGCCACTATTACAGACGAATATCTGTGCGTAGGATGCGGAACCTGTGTCATTAAATGTAAGTTTGACGCCATTTCCCTGGTGAGAAAATATGATGCAGCCAGTGTAGAACTGAGAGAACTAAAGCCAGCCATTATGAAATATGCTATCAAAAGGAAGGTTAGAATAAAAGCTAAAAATGCAAAAAAACGCATAAGCGGATTTTTCAGCAAAGCCTAATTCCTTCAAAGTGTAAGCCTTAAGCCGGTGATCGTTTGAAACTGATAATACTTATTTGAAAGGAGTCTTATTGATGTTTTTTTTCGAATCAATATCCTGGTATAGTGGAATCATGTGGTTAGTAGTGTTGGGTATGCTGATTGGATTAAATGAGCTGGTACGTAGAAGCAAATGGACTAGTATAGCAATGTTTATGATTTTACCGGCAATCCTTACAGTAATATGGATAGCCAGGGGGAAAAATGAAATTACGTCCTGGTTTACTCAGGTGAAGGCATACTCGGCCCTTACAGGCAGTATCATCTGCTTTGTTATCAGATTTACAGATTACCATAAGCGGCATAAATGGTACCTGGCCCTTATACCAGTTATCCTGGCGATTAATATTCTGGAAGCGGTAGTACGGGAATTTCAGGTTGGTTTAGCAGGTTTTAATGGAATGGTTGACGGGATGTACTATATCTCAGGTGGATGGAACTACATCAATGCTGCAGCCGGTTTGCTTAACATACTATTAATTTGCGGCTGGAGTGGTATATATGCTACCACCGGTAAGCATAAAGATATGGTATGGCCTGATCAGACCCTTCTGTATATTATAGCCTACGCCCTTTGGAATATTGCATATGTGTACTCCTGTGCTCCGGGCAATGCTTTCTATTCTGGCGTGGCACTGAATATAGCACCGATTATTCCAGCTGTATTTTGGGCAAAGGGAACCTGGCTTCAAAACCGTGCCCATACCTTATCATTTTGGATGATGTGGGTGATGACCTTCCCATATTTCTTTGCTATAGGCAGCTCCTTTAATGCAAGGGTCAGCTATAATCCCGCAGCCAATTGGGTCCTTGCTTTGGCGGCCCTGACAATCCATGGCATTCTTGCTGGCAAGCAGGTATATCGAATTGTCAAGCATCGGCTGAATCCGCTAAAGGATGAAATTTGGACCGACACAGAAAACAACAAGCCCATTCATATGGTATAGATTAATTACTTTTTAACCCTAGGGAGTAGAGGTGAGTACATGCACGAATTAGGCGTCATGATCGAAGTAATTAAAAAGGTAGAGGATTTCGCCACAAAGAATAATATAACAAAAATTGATACCTTGGTTCTTCAAATTGGAGAGCTTTCATCAATAATCCCAAGATATGTAGAAATGTGCTACTCGGCTGCAGCGGATGGTACGATATTGCATGGGGCAAGGCTTAACATAGAAATATTGCCAGGCAATGTCATATGTAAAAGTTGCCATAAGGTATTCAATCTACTTGAGCATCGAAGAAAATGCCCTAATTGTAAGGGCGTTGAATGGGATCTGCTCAGCGGAAAGGAATTTTTAATCAAGGAGATCATTGCCTGTTAGAATGTGAGTAAGTATTTAAAGTTGAAACTTAAATGCCCCTTTCTGCTGTATCAGTCAGAAAGGGGCATTTATTTCAAAGGATAGGGGACTAATCCACTATAAGAAGTAAACAATATTCCTCAAGGGCTTAGTCAGGGTGCCTCAATAAACTGTATCAGTTCTTTGTTAAAGCGTTCTCGCTGGTCATAGAATAAAAAGTGACCACAGCACTCGAAGAAAACCAATTTGGAATTCTGAATATCGTTTCTTTGGGCAATTGCCAATGGGTAATGGCAGACCTGATCATTTAGACCTTGAAGAATAAGGGTAGGCACTTGTATCGTTTTCAAGTCATTAAATAAACCTTCTTCATTAAGCCATGTATTGGCGATGGCTGCGGTAGACCAGCCTGCTGCCTCCAGACCCAATTGAAAGATCCAGTCAGAGAATGGTGCTGTAACGTATCGATAGAAAATCATATTGCCAAATCCCCTAAGCATATTAGGTCGATCTGTATAGGTTTCTTGAATGATATTAAGAACTGCTTGCCTGGGTAAACCATAGGGGAAATAGGGCCGTTGTATAAGGCTGGGGGCAGCTGCTGCGAAAAGTGCCAGTTTAGATACACCCTGTCCCTTGTGTCTAGCCATATATCGAATACAAATCGCCCCACCGGTTGAATGTCCTCCCAGTGTAATATTCTCTAACTCCATGGTATCTATCACACAGCGTACATCATCTGCCAACCGGTCATAATCATAGCCCTCCCAGGGTCTGTCCGATTGGCCGAATCCACGAATGTCCATACCGATGCATCTATACCCCCATTTAGGAAGTTCATCAAACTGGTATTCAAATAGATTGTGATTGCCAGGCCAGCCATGTATAAATAAGATTGTTTTACTTCCCGAAGGGTTAATATCCTCTACATATACTTTAACCTTTGGTTCAACCTGAATATAAATCCCCATGTATGGAACCTCCCATTTACATAATCGTTTTACCCTATTAGCAGATTATGCGGTAATTGATAGAAATATGTTTTTTAGTTTCGGGGTAGGCTTTCTTTGTTAAGTTCCTAGTGGCCCTAGTAAAATAGAAGCTAAAATCTATTGCCTTGACATTTAATTCCCAATAGGGTACCGTAAGTACAACAAGTATTAGGCTTGACTATTTTAACAAGATTGCCGACGAAATATTTCTGCGTGAAGAGCATGATCCGGCCAATACTCAGAAAAACGAGGATGAGCTTCGCTTTGCTGAAGCTGTGAAAGATGCTCAGCAATCTGAAAGTGGGGATTAAGAAACAGCTTAGAACCAAGTGGAATAAAATTTAAAATCAAATAAAGGTGAAGCCTTCAATTACTGAATAATTGGAGGTTTTTCTTATGTTAAGGTAACCTTTCTGTCACAACAATATCGTTGTCAGGCCAGCGATAATGCTACACAGTCGCTTTGTTCTTACAGGAATCAAAATGACAAGGCCATTGTACTTGACAAGATAATACTGACATGATAATATAGTTCAATATTGAACTATATTATGAGGAGGCAGTGGTGGAAATGGAAAATAAAAGGGATAATATATTGATCATGAGCTGGAAGCTGAAAAAATTGTACGAAAAAATGTTCGCTTCCGTCATTGAAGAATTAAAGCTTACACAAAATGAAATTGATGTGCTGCTTTTTCTGCATAATAACAAGCCCCTGGATACGGCAAAGGATATTGTCGAATATAGGGCTATTTCTAAATCCTTGATATCAAAATCAACAGATTCTTTGATTAAAAAAGGCCTGCTGGACTATGGGGAGGATAAAGGAGATAAAAGATGTATTCATCTAAAAATCCAACCGTCGGCTGCTCCAATTATAGACCAACTAAGGCAGGTTCAAAAACAATTTTTTAGTATTTTATATACGAATGTTACCAGTGAGGAAGAGGCTGTAATAGAAAAGGTGCTAAAGAAAATACAACAAAATGCTGCAAATGCAATGAATAAGGAGCTGAATTGAGATGGATAGCATACAAAAAAATGAGCTGGGCACAAAAAGCATTGGGAAGCTATTGTTTAGCATGGCATTCCCTGCGATCACTGCCCAGATTGTTAATGTTTTATATAATATGGTTGACAGAATGTATATAGGGCATATTCCCGAAATTGGTGCCCAGGCCTTAACCGGGGTGGGCGTTACTTTACCACTGATTATGGTCATTGCAGCCTTTGCAGCCCTTGTCAGCATGGGTGGTGCCCCCCGAGCTTCCATTATGATGGGGAAGGGAGAGCAAGATACAGCAGAAAAAATACTCGGAAATTGTACCACGGCCCTTGTGTTGGTGGCAGCTTTACTAACTGCAGTGTTCTTTATCTTTGGTGAAAGACTGTTAATGCTATTTGGAGCCAGCGAAAATACAATTGGCTATGCAATGGCTTACATGAATGTATATGCTGCCGGTACCCTCTTTGTACAGTTGGCATTGGGCTTAAATGCGTTTATTACAGCCCAGGGCTTTGCAAAGACCAGTATGATGACAGTGCTGATAGGCGCAATTCTGAACATCATACTAGACCCAATTTTCATCTTTGCCTTTGATATGGGTGTAAAGGGTGCCGCATGGGCAACGATCATTTCTCAGGCTGTATCCGCATTATGGGTTATCTATTTTCTGATAGGACCCAAAAGCCTGCTGAAGATCAAAAGAAAATATCTACAATTAGATTTTAAGCTATTATTACCCTGTATTGCCCTTGGCTTATCGCCCTTTATCATGCAGACAACGGAAAGTATTATTGCCATTACCTTTAATACCTCACTGCAAAAATATGGCGGTGACCTGGCAGTCGGAGCCATGACCATACAATCAAGTATCATGCAATTTATGATGCTTCCTTTGATAGGACTGACCCAAGGGGCACAGCCGATTATCAGCTTCAACTACGGAGCTGGTAAACTTGAGCGTGTTAAAAAGACCTTTGTTCTATTACTAAAAACCGCAATGATCTATTCTGTGAGCTTATGGCTTTTAGTTATGCTGATGCCACAGGTTTTTGCCGGGATATTTACGTCCGATTCAGCATTAATGAGCACCACCGTAGGGGCCATGAGGATTTATATGGCAGCAGCCTTGGTTTTCGGGGTTCAGATCAGCTGTCAGCAGACATTTATTGCTTTGGGAAATGCAAAAGCTTCCGTATTTTTAGCGTTGCTGCGTAAGGTGTTTCTATTGATTCCCCTTATTTACATCCTGCCATCATTCTTCAATGATCAGGTGAAAGCAGTACTGCTGGCAGAGCCAATCGCAGATCTAATTGCAGCAACTGTTACAGGTACTATGTTTATGCTCCAGTTTAGAAAAATATTGCGTGAAGCTAAATTGTCTAGCTAAAATATTGCTTAATCCATTGAAATTTCAGATTCATATTTTTTCGTATTCTCAGTGATCTGTTAGTAAGGAATAATGGCCATAAAATGCAAGCCTGTAGAGGCGTTGAAAAAACGTACTATATCTGCTACTGTAGTATATTGATCGATACTGGGTATATAAAAATTGACAGTAGCAGAAAATAGAATGGGATATCATCTATAGAAAGAAGAAAATAAGAAATTTAAAGATAAAGGAGAAACAAAGCAAATGACTAGAAAAGCCATAGAATTTGGGTGGAATTTAGATAATAGCTATGCCCGTCTTCCGAAATCCTTCTTTTCCAGAGCTAACCCAACATCAGTGCCTTCACCGGAATTAATTATTCTTAACAATCCCTTGGCAAGATCCCTGGGATTAGATTCCCAGAAGCTTGAAAGCCCTGACGGGGTGGCAATATTGGCTGGGAATCAAATTCCCCAGGGGGCTGAACCCATAGCCCAAGCCTACGGAGGGCATCAATTCGGATATTTCACCATGCTGGGAGATGGCCGAGCTGTTCTCTTGGGGGAGCAGATCGCGCCAGAAGAGATTCGGGTAGATATCCAGCTTAAGGGCTCAGGCAGAACCCCCTATTCCCGTAGAGGAGATGGTCGGGCGGCCCTTGGCCCGATGCTGAGGGAATATATCATCAGTGAGGCGATGTATGGACTTGGTATTGCTACCACCCGCAGCCTGGCAGTGGTGACAACCGGCCAATCAATTATCAGGGAAACAGAGCTGCCCGGGGCAGTGCTAACCAGGGTAGCCGCAAGTCATCTACGGGTTGGGACCTTTCAATATGCTTTTACATGGAGAACGGTTGAAGAGCTTCGTGCATTGGCTGATTATACACTTAAACGACATTTTCCGGAGGCTGACCCTGATGAGAATCAATATCTTTCACTACTGAAAGGGGTCATTAAACGTCAGGCGGCACTGATTGCCAAATGGCAGCTGGTTGGTTTTATCCATGGTGTCATGAACACCGACAACATGACCATCAGTGGAGAAACCATTGACTACGGGCCCTGTGCCTTTATGGATACCTATGACCCTAAAACAGTATTTAGTTCCATAGATACCCATGGCCGCTATGCCTATGAAAATCAGCCAAGAATTGCTGCATGGAACTTGGCAAGATTTGCTGAGGCCCTGTTGCCACTATTGCATGATGACCAGAATCAAGCAGTTAAACTAGCCCAGGATGCAATCGAAGATTTTAAACCACTATATCACAATCATTGGCTGGAGGGAATGAGGGCCAAGCTAGGTATATTTAACCAAGAGTCCCAGGACCAAGCCTTAATTGAGGATCTTCTTAGTATGATGCATCGTTATCAAGCTGATTATACCAATACATTTCTTGCATTAACCTTTAATAGGTCAGAGGGAACAGCTTTGAACAATAAAGATGAATTTAACAGTTGGCATGAACGGTGGCAGGCAAGATTAGGCAGGCAGCAGGAATCAAAGGACTCCTCCCAGCAATTGATGAGAAATAATAATCCAGCCTTAATCCCCCGGAATCACCGGGTCGAAGAAGCATTGGAGGCCGCAGTAGAAAAGAGCGATCTCAGCGTAATGAATCACCTGTTGAACGCCCTATCCAATCCCTACGATCACCGTCCTGAACAGCGTGAATACGCTGCACCGCCCGCCCCTTCTGCCTGCCCCTATCGAACCTTTTGCGGCACCTAATGAACTGGATAGCAACTTAAATCATCCTAAAAAATTAGCGGGTACATTTTTCAGATAAAATGTACCCGCTCTTTAATACCGTATAACAGGCCCTAATTTATTATACTTTCGGACACATAACAATGATTTTGTATGGCGTAGTTTGAGCAGGAATACTCCTGGTCGTTGGACCATATACAACGATTAGATTACGGTTTGCTGGATTTCCTGTAAAGGCCTGATCATTTTCCAGTATTATCTGAGTATATGGCCCAATATTTAGCTTCAGGGTACCGTCACTGCTTATTAGCTGTTCATTAAAATAGGATACCTTCACGTTCTGACCTGGTAGAAGTCTTGACATAACAATTGCTTGAAATTGTGGGGGGTAAATTAAAGGAACAGGGGCATTTAAATCATAAAATCCGATTACAAAATCGCCTACCTTCATAGTCACATGGTCTACAAAGTAAGTAGTGGGTGATACTACAAAATTTACAACACTTCTTGTGCTCTGTACAGTTATTAATTTGTAGCATCCCATTATTTCACCAGTTCCTGTGCCAAAATCATTAATCATGGTGATAATACCATAGAAAGATCCAAAGGTTATCATTTTTATTCCTCCTCTTTCTCTATAGCATATGCATTTTATGGGCCCTATGCTATTATTGTGGAGGGTTTGTAGTCTTTATGGAGAAGTATGCAAAAAATCCTTAAGATCAGATAAAGAATCTAATTGAAGTGTATTATGATGATATAGCGTTGTAAAATGATTAAGAAAATTTGTGACCACATTATGGTATTGTGGATCTTCAATATAGCCTTTGTAGGCATCTAAGATTTTATTTAACAGAATGAATTGATTGTTTGTATTTGTGCATAAAATATTGGTATTAATTATGGCACCGGAATGATAGGACAAATAGACTTTATTTGCTTGTGATTCATCATTAATAAGCTGATTCAGATATATTAGTTCCCAGGGAATATCATTAGGCTCTAATAGGGTGATGTCTAAATCATCATATTTATTGTTTGAATCGGAAGGATGTTTTTTGATCATGAGATCATATTTACTTGCTTCTTTGATTAAAGATGCCAATAACTGCTTTTCTTGTAATGGAGTCAAAATATGGGCTAGGGCAAGGCATTGGTCAAAAAGTAATAGATCATACCGATAATTGTTTTTTTCGTATTTGTAGTTAAAAATAAAGTTTAATTCATTACAAAGCTCATATTTTAATGGATCTTCAAGATATTTTTTTATTTCAATATTGAATAGGGGTCTATTGAGTTTACCAGTATATAATGTCTTATCCAATAGCCAAATTTCTCCTATTTTATCTAAATCAATGGGATTCAAATTGTATTTTCTTTTACAGTGTTCACACATTTCCTGAATAAAATAGGTCATGATTCCTTCGTGTGTGAGAATAATCTTCGTATTTCCAGATATATAATCAAGTAGGAGGTAGTTATAAGAGGCTGCGCCAAAAGAAAAATAATGTACGATATCAATACTTTTGAAATCAATTTGAGATAACTGTTGTCTCATAGAAGGGTAGCTTTGATTATAATCATTGATAAGCATTACTTCGTGCCATATGTCAAGGGCTTCTAGTCTATCAAAGGCCTCCCTAAGCTTAGGGTGACTATCAGATAGAAGTAGAATTCTGTAATCATCTCGATAGACAGTTTTGGCTAATAGATAAGAAAGAAATAAATGGAATGGCGTTAAACATGCAAAACATACGGTAGTCTTGTTGTTCTTGGTATATTCAGCCGAAGGTTTTAAGATCTTCATATAAACACTCCTCTTAGTTTAGTTATAGCATCTGGGATTGGTACCACAAATCTTTAGGTGTTATAATAACAACCAATAAGGCATATTTGAGGGAAGTACGGCCTATTCAGGTTCTTTGAAACTTAGGTATTCCTTAATAAAGCGTTGGCGATATTCCTCATATCCATTTTGAATGTTGACAATACCACAATCATGCATACACCAACACTTTTCTTGTTTTGGGATAGCCACATCATAACCAGCCTTAGTAAATTCAAAGCATTGGGAAATATCATAAAAGTGCCATCCATCAAAAATATCCTCTCGCCAGGGTACATCATATTGTGTAATCATGATTAATCCATCAATGGCCGTTACAGTCTCAACAGCTTCTTTTACTTCATGAAATTGCAATAACTCCATTTTCCCTGTATGACTATCATAAACCTTACCATAGGTATCATCAGATTCCCACCATATGCCATTAGAGGGTAAGGTTTTAGCCCCTGCTACCCCAAGCATACCGATTTTAGGATGACGTTCAAAAATTTGAATAATCTCTTCAATGAAATGGGGATAAGTTATCAATACATCCTGGTGCATGTATACTTTGTATTTGGCATCTGATGACATCATGGCTTCATTATAAGCTTTCGTTATACTAGCAGCATCCTTCTTGCTGATTAGCTCTATTTCATAGCCCCCAGGGACATGAAGAAAATCCTGTATAAAAGGCAAAGCCCTGCTATAGGCTTCTTCATCGTTTACGCAGCAAATAAATGCAATTTTTTTATGAGCTTTACAGTTACAATCATTTTTGAAACGCAGTAATGCATGGTGAGGGTGTTCATTGATACTATAGGTGTAATTGTTAAAGATTTTTCTTAATTGATCCCTTTTTTGTGGACTTTTCAAAGTGAACCCCTTAGGAAAAGTAGCAATAAAGCTTCCATTGACTTTCAAATAGCGCTTAAGCTTTATTAAGGCTTCTGTATAAAAGGTTTCATCCTTCCCCAAAACTGTAAAAATAATATAGTCAAAAAAACGATCTGGATAGTCGAGCAGAATTTCTTCAAAATCACCTATATCAATCTTCGCAAAGTGATCGGTGTTGACCACTGCATTAGGATTATTTGTTATACCATAAAGATTGGCATCGGGTCTTGCATTTTTAATCCCCAATAATGTACCCCCTGCCTCACAGCCTATTTGTAGAATAGTAGGACTCAAGATGCGCTCATCTCTAATCATGGCAGCAATATCCTTTCGATAATCCATAAACCAAAAGGGGTCAACGCCCCATTTTTTGATGAAGGCTGCTCGATTTTGATATAGCACGCTACCAACGGAGTGATTATTATGGCCGAAGGAAACACTGCCAAAATGATGAATAAAGGTATCCTTACATAGCATTATGCGAAAGCCTGCCTGTCGCATTCTGAAGCAATAATCATCATCTTCATAATTTCCAGGGGAAAACCGTTCATCCAGCAAGCCCAGCTGTTGTACTACTTCTTTTTTGATAAGTAAGCAAAAGGCGATTAAGCGCAAACGTTCTTCCCATTGAGAAGGGGTACTGATATTGTAAAGCTTTGCAAAACGATGCATACCATTGATATCCTTGTAAGGCACGTTTATAGCCTGAAAGTTAGAGCAGGAGTTGGTAACGGGGCCAACTGCCCCAATAGCGTCAGCACTATACAGGCATTTTATTAGATTATCCAGCCAGTTGTGGGAAACCACCACATCATTATTAAGGAGCATGATGTTGTCGCCCGTGGCAATTTTCATTCCTTGATTGCATCCCTTAGGAAACCCCATATTTTCTTCATTAAATACACACCTAAGATCTTCTTGCTGTTTCAGCCATTCAACGGTGCCATCCTTAGAATGGTTATCGATTACAATAATTTCGTAGGTACCCTTCTTTGTAAAGCTTCTAATACTTTCAATGCATTGTTTTGTATATTCCAATTGATTGTATGTGAGTATTATAATGCTTGTTTTCATAGAATCACCCTTTCATGAGTAAGATTATTGAATAAGGAGACTTCTGAATATAGTTGTATGGTCATAATGCGCTTTATTTTAACATATTATCAAGAGCTGCCTTACTTAATATATATATTCAGGTCAGCCTTTTTTAGGCCCTGTTTTGTCTAAAAGTATGTTTGACATGAATTTTTCCAATGACCAATATGGCTTCAAGATTAACCCTACTACTAAAAGAGATCTTATCAATTAACAATAAGAAGGCTTATCTTATCCTGCACAAAACCATAGAAAAATAATATTATGTAGAGAGAATATTACTTTTGGGAGGTAATCATGAAAAAAGTATTAGTTACTGGCGCAGACGGCTTTATTGGAAGTCATCTTGTAGAAGGTTTATTGGAAAGCGGTTATGCGGTAAAGGCGTTTACATATTATAATTCCTTTAATACTTGGGGGTGGTTAGATACACTTTCAACAGAAAAACTGAATGAAATTGAAGTATTCTCTGGAGATGTACGGGATCCAAATGGAGTAAGACAAGCAATGACTGGCGTTGACCAAGTCTTTCATTTAGCAGCACTGATTGGCATTCCCTTTAGCTACCATTCTCCAGATACCTATGTAGACACCAATATCAAAGGTACCCTTAATATTTTGCAGGGAGCAAGGGAGTTAGGAACTGGTCGAGTTCTGATTACCTCTACATCAGAAGTCTATGGAACAGCTAAGTATGTCCCCATTGATGAAAAGCACCCTCTGCAGGGTCAATCCCCCTATTCTGCAACAAAGATTGGAGCAGACCGCCTAGCTGAATCCTTTTATCGAAGCTTTAACTTGCCTGTTACCATCGTTAGACCCTTTAACACCTTTGGGCCGAGGCAGTCAGCCAGAGCGGTGATACCAACCATTATTATGCAGCTGCTAGTAGGAAAAGAGGAGATAAAGCTGGGCTCATTGAGTCCCACCAGAGACTTTAATTATGTCAAGGATACGGTACAGGGATTTATTGAAATCGCCAAATCAAAAAATACAATTGGGGAAGAAATCAATATTGCTACAGAGCAGGAGATTGCCATAGGTGAGCTGGCACGGGAACTGGTTCAATTAATCAATCCAAGGGCCAATATCATCAGTGATGAAGAAAGAGTGCGACCTAACAAGAGTGAAGTAGATAGACTGCTAGGTTCCAGTGAAAAGATAAGAAGACTAACCAATTGGAAACCCCAGTATAGCTTTAGGGAAGGGTTAGAAGAAACAATCCGTTGGATAAAGGCAAATTTAGATAGATATAAAGTGGATATATACAATATTTGAGGCGGGGAGTTGTGCTATGGATCAATTAATACCATTATCGGTACCTAATTTTCAAGGAAAGGAGCTTGCATATGTAACAAAGGCCATTGAAACAGAGTGGGTGTCAACGTCTGGCACTTATATCAAAGAATTTGAAGATAATATAGCCCATTATTTAAAGATAGAAAAGGCTGCAGCCTGCCAAAGTGGGACAGCAGCCATTCACCTGGCAGTAAAGCTTTCTGGCGTTGAGGCTGGAGATGAGGTTATCGTCCCTACCCTTACTTTTATAGCAGCTGTCAATCCTGTGAAGTATGTGGGAGCAGAACCTATCTTTATGGACTGTGATCATACCCTTAATATGGATTTGGTAGGGCTAGAAAAGTTTTGTAAGGAAGAATGCTTCTTAACAAGAGAAGGATTGGTTAATCGTCGGTCGAAAAAGAGGATAAAGGCTTTAGTCATCGTTCATGTCTTTGGCAATATGATGAACATGGAAAAGGTAATGGAAATAGCTGCTAGATACCAGTTAAAGGTAATCGAAGATGCAACAGAAGCCCTGGGAAGCTATAGTACAATGGGGAGATATGAAGGCAGGTTTGCCGGTACAATAGGGGATTTCGGGGCCTATTCCTTCAATGGTAATAAGATCATTACAACAGGTGGTGGGGGCTTGTTGGTTGCTAAGGACCCTGGGCTTGTTGAAAAAGCAAAGTACCTGTCCACCCAGGCAAAAAATGATGAGCTTTATTACCTCCATGATGAAATAGGCTATAATTACCGTATGACAAATATTCAAGCCGCCCTAGGTAATGCCCAGCTAGAACAATTAGAGCAGTTTATCGAAATAAAAGAGAGAAATTATCAAATCTATCAAAAAGCTATCGATAAAATAGAAGGGCTTAGACTGCTCCCCTTTAATGACTATACAAGATCAAATCATTGGTTTTATTCATTAGTGATTGATAAAGAAAGCTATGGTTTAAACAAGGATCAGCTACTCCACCGATTAAGGCGTTGTAATATAGAAACAAGACCAATATGGGGGCTTATTCATGAGCAGAAGCCCTACCGTAATCATCAGCACTATCACATCACCAATGCCAGGGAGTATAGAGATAAGGTTTTGAATTTACCCTGTAGCACCAATTTAGATAATAGGCATATTTCAAAGATTGTTCATTGTTTAAAAGAATTTCGCAAATAAGAGAATCAAAAAATGATCGTGTTACTGTAGACTTAATTTTAAAAGAGGGGTTTAAATGGATGTGAAAGACTTATGTATAACAAGGGAGACAAAAATAAAGGATGTCATCAAAAGATTAGATGATACGGCTAAAAAAATTCTTTTTATACTCCATGATAATGCATTAGCTGGGGTCGTTACCGATGGGGATATAAGAAGATATATTTTAAGGTCTGGCGATCTTAATGATAAGGTCGAAACCATTATGAACAGCAACCCAATCTGTGTGATGAGGGGAGAAGAATCAAAGGCTAAGGCTATTATGAAAGAAAAATATATAGAAGCAATCCCTGTGTTAAATAAAGAGAGGGAAGTACTAAAGGTTTTGTTCTGGAAGGATTTCTTTGTTACAGAATCCAGACAACAAGAAGTCATTGATGTTCCGGTTGTGATCATGGCAGGAGGAAAAGGAACCAGACTGGAGCCCCTTACCAATGTATTTCCCAAACCCCTAGTGCCCATAGGTGATATCCCCATTGTTGAACGCGTCATTGGGGAATTTTTAAAATATGGCTGTAATAATTTCTATTTAACCATTAATTATAAAAAGAATTTGATTAAGGCCTATTTTAATGAACTGGATAAGGACTATGAGATCGAATTTGTTGAAGAAGATAAACCCCTTGGAACAGGCGGCAGTTTGTATCTATTAAAGGAAAAAATAAAGGAGTCTTTTTTTGTAAGCAACTGCGATATATTAATTCATGATAATTATTATAAAATGCTCCATCATCATAGAGAAAATAACAATAAAATTACCCTGATTGCCTCTGTAAAGTTTCTCACCATTCCCTATGGTATCATTGACCTTAATGAAGAGGGGTTGATCAGTGAACTCATTGAAAAACCAGAATATAATTATTTAGTCAATACAGGTATGTATCTATTAGAGCCTGAAGCCCTTAAGGATATTCCAGAAAATGAATTCTTTCATATCACAGATCTGATTAAAATATATATTGAAAAAGGAGAAAGGGTAGGAATATATCCTATAAGTGAGGAGTCTTGGTTAGATATGGGGCAAATAAATGAAATGGATCATATGCTTAAAAGGTTAGGGCTTCAACCATGAAAGATATTATTTTAATTGGCGGCGGAGGACATTGTAAAAGTGTAATAGATACCATACGAGAAGGACAGTTATTTAATATTATCGGGATTTTAGACATAGGAAAGAAGGTTGGGGAGAAAGTAAGGGGCATTAAAATAATAGGAATAGATGATGAGCTAAGCAGATATTATCATGCAGGTATAGAAAATGGCTTCGTTACATTGGGAAGCATAGGGAACTGCAAAAAAAGAAGTACAATCTATCGAAAGTTAAAAGAATTAGGGATGGTAGTACCTGTTATTATGGATAAGACCGCCATTATTTCAACCGACGTAGTTATTGGAGAAGGTACCTTCGTTGGAAAAAGAGCCGTTATTAATACAGATGTGGTGATAGGCAGTAATTGTATAATTAATACAGGAGCAGTTATTGAACACGATTGTACTCTAGGGGATTTTGTCCATATAGCACCTGGAAGCGTTTTAAGTGGTGGGGTGACCATAGGCTTCAATACCCATGTTGGTACCCATTCCACCATCATTCAACATATACGAGTTGGAGAAAATACAATCATTGGAGCAGGAAGTGTTGTGGTCAAAGACATAGGCAGCGATAAAAAGGCCTATGGAAATCCTTGCAGGGAGGTGTTGTAGTGGCAAAGGTTTTTATTATAGCTGAAGCAGGAGTCAACCATAATGGTGATTTGAACTTAGCTAAGAAATTAATTGATATGGCAAGTGAAGCAGGGGTCGACGCCATTAAATTTCAAAGCTTTAAGACCGACAAAATCGTATCACGGTATGCTGGTAAGGCAAGTTACCAAAAGAAAACTACCGATAATAAAGAGACTCAATACGACATGATAAAAAGACTGGAACTAAATGAGGAGCAGCATATTCAATTATATACCTATTGTAAAAATATGGACCTAATATTTTTATCCTCCCCCTTTGATATCGATAGCATTGAATTTTTAAATCAATTGGGTCTCGATCTATTTAAGGTCCCTTCAGGTGAAATCACCAATATGCCCTATTTAAAAGCCATTGGGAAGCTACGAAAGAAAGTGATTCTCTCTACAGGAATGTCCACCCTTGGTGAAATTGAAGAAGCCCTACAGATTCTTAAACAAAATGGTGCCAAAGAAATTGCTTTATTACATTGTAATACGGAATATCCAACCCCGATGGAGGATGTGAACTTAAGAGCCATGGATACTATGAAGAAAGCCTTTCAGCTGAAGGTTGGCTACTCAGATCATACCCTGGGAATAGAGGTGCCTATCGCAGCAGTAGCCATGGGAGCTAAGATAATTGAAAAGCATATTACATTAGACAAACATTTGGAAGGACCAGACCATCAGGCCAGTTTGGAGCCCCATGAATTAAGAGATATGGTAAAGGCAATAAGACATATTGAAAAAGCCCTGGGAACAGGAATCAAAAAACCCTCCCCCTCTGAATTAAAAAACCTTAGCATTTCAAGAAAAAGTATCGTTGCTAAAACAGCCATTAAAAAGGGGGAAGCATTCACGCAACATAATATAACCACAAAAAGACCAGGCAGTGGCCTTTCGCCAATGCAATGGGATAAAATCATTGGAAGAAGAGCAAAGCGGGATTTCTCAGAGGAAGAGCTGATTGAGTTATGAAGAAAGTGTGTGTGATTACAAGCACCAGGGCCGAATATGGTCTTTTAAAACCTATTATGAATAAAATAAAACAAAGCCATAGTCTTACACTTCAATTAATTGTGACGGGTATGCACCTGTGTCCGGAATTTGGACTTACTGCCACTGAAATAAGTGAAGATGGATTTAAAATAGATGAAAAGGTTGAGATTCTATTAGGCACCGATACGCCCATAGGCATTTCAAAGTCAATGGGGTTGATGATGATAAGCCTTTCAGAGGTCTATCAACGGTTAAAACCAGAACTGGTCCTTGTGTTAGGGGATCGGTATGAGATATTTGCAGCGGTCAGTGCTGCAGCGGTAGCAAGGATTCCCGTGGCCCATATCCACGGTGGTGAAACAACGGAGGGGGCCTTTGATGAAGCCTTCAGACATTGTATCACCAAAATGAGCCACATACATTTTACCAGTACCCCTGCCTACAGACAAAGAGTCATTCAACTGGGTGAGCATCCGAATAGGGTATTTAATGTAGGGGGCATCGGAATAGAGAATATCAAGAAGCTTAATTTATTATCCAAGGAAGAATTAGAGCAGGCCATGGGATTTAAGATGGACAAAAGAACGGTATTAGTCACCTTTCATCCCGTAACATTGGAAGAAGATACAGCAGAGGATCAACTAACCCATCTTTTAGCCGCCTTAGATGAGATGAAGGATGTCAAGATCATATTCACCAAGGCCAATGCAGATACCTATGGCAGGATTATAAACAGGATGATCGATGCCTATGGGGAAAAAAACAAGGAAAGGATTAAGGTCTTTACTTCGATGGGACAACTCAGATATTTAAGTGCGATGAAATATGTAGATGCAGTTGTGGGTAACTCCTCAAGTGGCATTATCGAAGCCCCCTCTTTTCATATCCCTACAATCAATATTGGGGATCGACAAAGGGGAAGGATTTGTGCCGATACTGTCATTCATTGCAGGCCCATTAAAGAAGAAATACTGGCTGGATTTAAAGAAGCTTTTTCTAAAGATTTTAGAAATAAATTAAAGGAGATAAAAAATCCTTATGGTGATGGTGATGTTTCTGACAGAGTAATTAATATAATTCATGATGTTCTATTAGAAGGAATAAGTTTAAAGAAGGTATTTTATGACCTGTAATCGGCTAAAGATTTTATTGAGTAGAGAAGGGTTTATGAAAAAACAGGGAGATGATCTACTCAAGAGGAAAGTAAATAGAATAGGGAAGGATGATGTTTGATGCAGCCCTACATCATTGGGGAAACAGCCTATAATCATGAGGGAGATTTCGATTACCTAAATAGAATGATAGCTGAAATCAGCGAGATAGGTTTACAGGCAGTAAAATTTCATCTATTAATGGAACCAAAGGATTATCTTCAGAATAACCATCCGCTTCTAAAGACGATTAGGGACTGGATGTTCAGCGAAGAACAATGGCATAAACTGATACAGCTTTCATACAAAAAGGGGTTGGATGTTATCGCCCTGTGCGATGATGTGGCTTCCATACAATTTATCAAAAAATACCATCATGACATAAAGGCAATTGAGCTGCATGCTACAAGCATCAACGACCTTTTTATGCTGGAGGAAAGCTATTCATTTGCCAATCAAATCATACTTGGTGTCGGCGGTTCAACCTTGGACGAAATACAATATGCTGTCGATTATTTAAAAAACAAAGGAAAAGAGGATATCTTGTTAATGTATGGGTTTCAAGCCTATCCAACAAACTATACCCACATCCATCTGGCCAAGATGTTAAAGCTAAAGGACCTTTTTCAACTCCCGGTGGGATATGCTGACCATACAGTGTTTAATGATGAAAATAACGTTGATATATCAGCCATGGCAGCTGCTATGGGCATCAATGTCCTAGAAAAGCACTATACACCAGATTACGGTAAGAAACGGATAGATTACCATGGGGCTGTCGGCAGGGAACAGATGATAGCCATTAAGAATAAAATGGCGTTGTATTTACAGGTTCTTGGTGATGATTCATTGGGAATGTCTCAATCAGAGCAGAAATATGGTAACGTAGGACCAATGAAAAAGGCAATCGTGGCAAAAAGCATAATACGTAAGGGAGAAAAATTGAGTCTTAGCAATTTATGCTTTAAAAGGACAGTGGAGGAGACCACGATTAAACAGAGAGATTTATTAGGATTAGTTGGATTAGAGGCAATTGTTGATATAAACCAAGATGAGATTATAGATTATACAAAAGTTAAGTATGAATTTATTGAAACATCCTATCAAACACTAACAGGTGGTCTGGAGGAGAAAAAATGAAAATTGGGTTCTTAATTACGGCACGATTAAAATCAAAGCGATTACCTTTCAAAATATTGAAAGACTTGAATGGCAAGACTGTTATAGAAAGAATTATTGATCGAGGAAAAGCAGTAAAAGATATCTCAGAGATTGTATTATGTACATCAAATAACCCTCAGGATAGACCCCTGGTCGATATTGCCAAAAATAATCGTATCTATTACTATAATGGAAGTGAAGAAGATGTCCTTCAACGACTTCTGGAAGCAGCCAGACTATTTAGTTTAGACTATTTTATTGGCATTACAGCCGATAATCCATTATTTACAATCCATTATTCCAATTTAATTGTAGATACGATTAAAAGAAAAAAATATGATTATGTAAAGCTTAGCGGATTGCCCTTAGGCTGTGCTACCTATGGTATAGGCGTTAAGGCCTTAGAAACCGTATGCCGTATTAAAAGCATGATGGACACCGAAATTTGGGGACCCTTACTTGATAGACCTGATCTATTTAATATAAAAACCATCCACATAATGGATTCATTAAAGAAACCAGAGCTTAGATTAACCTTAGATTACATAGAAGACTATGAGCTACTTCGCCATATTTACAACCATTTTCATTATAGCAGCGTTGTTAATCTTTATGATGTAGTAAATTTTTTAGAAGAGAATCCTCATCTACAGGAGATCAATAAACACTGTGGCCAGGTTTCATTATCTGAGAAAGACAAGAATGATATCGAGGCATTCTATGAAAAAAATCATCAGTATATCAAAGTCATTAAAGAAAAAATATACGGTAATACCTGACACTGGATTATAGCAAATGCCCCAGAAGCCGATCATTTGGTATAGGAAAGATCTATTTTAACCCTTTTTTCCTAAAGAGAATTTTCGATACTCATAGGGAAGCAGGCCCGTACTCTGATGAAATAATTTTGAAAAGCGACTGGCACTATTATATCCTACACTCTGTGCAATCTGCCCTATATTTAAATCTGTATTGGCTAGTAGATATTCAGCTTGACCCATCCGTCTATGTTGAATGTATTCAGTAATGGTACACTTATACACTTCTTTAAATGTATATTTTAGTTTAGTAGTGCCCATACAGGCTATTTTAGTCAGCTGTTCTAAAGAAAGATCATAGGCATAATGATCATGAATATACCCGGCAACAGTCTCTAAGTGTTCTAGATCTTGTTTTTTTATCCTCTTGAAATTTTTAGACTCCATTTGTTTCATTCTTTCTACAATCAGGGATATGGCTTCCGTAACCTTACCCTCGTAAAATAATTTAGCGGCCATTCCAGTTCCACGGTAGCTTCTGATCTGGTGCAATAACAGAATCATTTCGGGAAAATTTGTTGTCTCATCTATATTCAGTAAAGCTGATCGCGGATTAATGTATTCTTCAGGATATTTTCCCCTTAGATAATCTTCATAATATGCTTGAGCGATTTCAATACCAATTGAACGGATTGGAATATTTTTATGAAATAAGGCCTGATATAGGTTTTGATTGCTCCAGTATCCCTTAACACAGCCTGCATTTAATCGTTTATATGGATTTAACTCCTCTCCAGAAATAGAATCATAGTAGGTAATACTTAAATATTCAGGCAATCGACATTCCAGAAAGTAATCCTCATAAAAGAGAAAGTCATGTATCACGATTGCAAAGAGATTTTCATGAGCATATATCCAATAATAGCCCTTCCCTAGATTAGGGTCAATTCTGTAGGTATTACCCATGGGGTTATATTCCTTATTACAGCTTACAGATACAAATCCCTTTTTAAACAGGTAAGGTTCATGGATATCCTTAATAAAACTTTTCATTAAATCTCCCCCAAATGACATGATTAGACGAATCTTTATCAGGATTAGACGAAAGTGCCTGTAGATGATTGTGAACTCATAGGTCACATTGTATACTGTGACTATAAGTTAGTAATAACTAACTTATTGTTATTTTAATTTTTTATAACAGTTATGTCAATATGGGTTACAGCTAAATGATTCAATATTGTTAGGAGGAGATTGATATGTTTAATGAGGTATCTATTCAGAAACAAAAATTAACTGTCAAGGATTTGGTAACAACAGGTATTTTTTCCGGACTATTTTGTGTAGTAACATTGATTGGTGGGATATTTTTTGCTCCTAATCCGGTATTGACTTTTCTATTGGCACCGGTAATAGCCCTACTTACTGGGCCGGTTTACCTTTTACTTGTTGCTAAGGTACCAAAGCACGGCAAATTCTCATTCTTGGTATTTTGATGGGAGTCCTTATGTTTGTAACGGGAATGTACTGGATATGGTCCGTTGCCTATGTGGTACTTGCCATTGCTGCAGAATTGATTTCAGGCATTGGTAGATTTAAAAATATAAAATTCAATATTTTAGGGTTTATGATTTTCTCTCTGAATCCTGTTGGTTCCTACATGATGCTTTGGTTGAATCAAACGAAATATATTGAATACCTGGTGGGAAAGGGAACAGAGCAGACCTATATGGATACGATGGTTGCCACAGCCAAGGATTGGATGCTTCCAGCCATTATTGTTGGAACCTTAATATGTGCATTAATCAGTGCCCTGATCGGCAGAAGATTACTTAGGAAGCAGTTTGAAAAAGCAGGGGTTGTAGCATGAAATCAATCTTTAAAACTGATTCAAAACAAGGCATGATACTAATAGATCCAAGGACCAAGTTATTTATCCTGCTAATTGGAAATCTATCGATATTCTTTGCCAGCTCTTTAAGGGTTGAAATAACATTGGTATGCAGTATTTTGGTATTTGGTATTCTCTGTGGTGCTAATAAATTTTCATTTAGAATGACAGGCGTCTATTTTTTAATCTTAATTACACAGGTATTAAGTGCAACATATCTTAGTGGATCACTTAGAATAATGATTGTAAGCTTTTGCATGTTTATACGGAAAATATTTCCCTGCGGTATCCTAGGAGGAATTCTCATTTCCACAACAAGAGTAAATGAATTTATGGCGGCGATGAATCGTATTCATATGCCTAAGGGGATAGTCATTCCCTTAACTGTTATGTTAAGGTATTTTCCAATGATTAGAGAAGATTGGCACTATATTAAAGATGCCATGAAGATGAGGGATGTGTCACCGTCATTCGGTAGCTTAATCGTTGACCCGCTTCAGACCATAGAATGTGTTTATGTTCCCCTTATGATGTCTGCTTCAAAAATAGCAGACGAGCTATCGGCAGCGGTGGTTACAAGGGGCATTGAAAACCCTAGGCCCAGGACATGTCTTCAAAGGATTAAATTTTCGTATATGGATGCTATTTGTGCAATTTGCTTTTCTGCATTATTGGGACTGGCAATTATGAAATAGAGGAGGCAGAAGCTTGATTGAAATAGAAGATGTTTCTTTTTCTTATCATGGGAAAGAAGAAAATGGAATAAAAGAGGTCAACATTACAATTGAAAAGGGGGAATGCATTCTTCTCTGTGGCGGCAGCGGCTGTGGTAAAACCACAATTACACGGCTGATCAATGGGTTGATTCCCCATTTTTATCCGGGAGATTTGAAAGGTAGTATCAAAATAGATAAGAAAAATATATTAAATATGCCCATGTACGAAATTGCGGAAAAGGTGGGATCGGTATTTCAAAATCCAAGAACACAGTTTTTTAATATCGATACTGACAGCGAAATTGCATTTGGTATGGAAAATCTTTCGTATCCATATGAAGAAATGAAAAAATGTATTCAGAGAACAAAAGAAGAACTGAACATTGAAAAATTGATGGAAAGGAGCATTTTTGAATTATCTGGGGGTGAAAAGCAAAAAATTGCCCTTGCCTCTATCCATGCCATGTCACCAGATATTTATGTGCTTGACGAACCATCCTCTAACCTGGATACACATGCCACAATGGAACTTCGTAATAATCTAATGATGTTAAAAAAGCAGGGGAAAACAATTATCATAGCAGAACACAGGCTATATTATCTTAAAGACATTATTGATAGGGCTATTTACCTCAGTGAAGGAGAAATCAAAAAAATATATACAAAGGATGAATTTACCAGTATTTCGTCAGAAGAAAGAATGATAATGGGCCTGAGAGCGATAAATCTATCAAGGGTAGTACCCTTAGAAAACAGGGAACAACTAAGAAAAGATATGCTACAGATCAATAATCTGACAACACGGTATCAAGATAGAATTGTCCTGAAAAATCTCTCTTTTTGTGCTGCCCCTGGTGAAATAATTGGGATCATAGGACATAATGGTGCTGGTAAGTCTACATTTCTACGCAGTGTTTGCGGGCTGCATAAGGAAAGTAGGGGAGAATTTCTGTGGAATGGAAAAAAGATAAAGGAAAAGCAGCGATTAAAGCTATCTTATATGGTTATGCAGGATGTTAACTACCAGCTCTTTGCAGAAAGTGTAGAAAAAGAATGCAGCTTTGGAATTAAAAATCCAGACAAGGAGCTTGTTAGTCAAGTAATGAAAGAATTAAAGCTTTATCAATATAAAGATAGGCATCCTAATACCCTATCTGGAGGCCAAAAGCAACGGACTGCAGTGGCTGTCAGTATGATTTGTGAAAAAGAAATTCTTGTTTTTGATGAGCCTACCAGCGGACTTGATTTTAATAGTATGGAGCAAGTGGCTAGACTGCTCACACAATTAGCAAGCTTGGGCAAAATTATTTTTGTCGTCACACATGATTATGAACTCATCTCTTCTGTTTGTACCCGTGCTGTTCATTTTGATAAAGGCATGGTTAAACAAGATTTTTTAATCAATAGAAAAAATCACAAAAAGCTTCAGGGCTTTTTTGTGAGACAAGGTATAGAAGCCTAAAGGGGTATTGAATATAGCTATGGGAGTGTTAGCATGAGAAATATAAAAAAGCTTGTCATACTTTTATTGAAATGGGCGGGAAAGGATAGATATTATCTATATCTATCAGCTCTATTTTCGTTAATTAGCGGCATGAAGCTAATTAAGGCTTACAATATGGGAAGCAGCTCCTTTACAAAGTATTCAAATGCAGTAGAGGACGAGTGTACTGTTTGGAAAGAGGTCTCGCGTAAAATGGGGCCCCCCTATGGGGCATATGTAGTAATTATAGAATGTGGATTATTACTCATTGTTCCCATTGGAGGATTTTGGTTTCTACTGGGGACATTACCGGCAAGTGCCTTTATTCTGTTTGCCTTCATTGGCTCCCTGTACTTAACGGAATTACGGCCATTACAGGGATTGGCCTCAAATTTTGCGCAGGTTATAAATAGTATACGTAAGGCAGCAGAAATACTGGAAATCCCTGCTTATGAGGGCGGCGGCGAATTTCCCCAAAGCCATGAGATTGTACTAAGAAATGTTGAATTTTCTTATGATGGGAAAAATAGTATTCTAAAAAATTGTAATCTCTGTATAGGGAAAGGAGAAAAAATTGCTTTGGTAGGGCGCTCGGGGGCTGGTAAAAGTACCGTGATTCAGTTGATTTCTCGATTTTATGATGTAAATAAAGGAGAAGTTTTAATTGATGGAAAAAATGTAAAGGAGATTAATTATGAAACCTTGCTGCAAAATATATCAATTGTGACTCAAAAAACCTTTTTAACAAGGGGAAGTATTTTAGAAAACATTCGAATGGGCAGCGAGGCGACCCTGGAAGCTGTCAGGGAAGCAGCACGGCAAGCACAGATTGATGATTATATAATGAGTTTACCGAAGGGATACGACACCCTCGTGGGCAGCTATGGTTCACGTTTTTCAGGGGGAGAAAAGCAACGTATTGCCATTGCAAGAGCTATTCTTAAAAATGCCCCAATCTTAATTTTAGATGAGGCCACCTCGGCGGCAGATCCTGAGAATCAGGTGGAAATAGATCGGGCGATCCAAAATCTCTGTAAAGGAAAAACCGTCATTATAGTGGCCCATCGTTTGGGGGTAGTATTGCAATGTGATCGGGTGGCAGTAGTAGAAAACGCTACGATTTCCTGTGTGGGAACCCATGAAGAGGTAAGCGGTAAAAATGAATATTATAGACAGGCATGGAATGATTATGACCGGGCCAGAAAAACCGCTTATCGTATAGAAGGAGATGTTTGCTGTGAATGAAAGTAATGTAATGAAAAAAAATAATAGCTTTTATTTGTCCATGGTGCTGAATGTGCTGGAAGGGATGTTGTCCGGATTTAATTTTATGCTGCTGTATCATTGTATAAAAGCCCTATGGGAAGATAACTTGAGCCCCGAGCTATTATTCACTTTTACAGGTACCCTTGTGCTTGTATTTATGGTTCGAATGATAATCTATAGTATTGGCTATACCCAGGGACAATTTGGCGGAGCTGATGTAAGCAAACAAATCCGTTTGTTTATGGGAGATAAGATCAAAAGAATTCCGCTATCACAATTTACAAAGGAACAAACAGGCGAATATATCAATGTAGCGACCAATGATATTAACAGCTACGAAAAAATCCTGACCCATAAGGCGGGGGATATTGTTAAAAATAGTGCGCTTTCCATTATGCTGATTTTCTTTATAGCCAGCATATACCCTCCTGCAGCCTTTGTTATTTTAGCAGCAAATTTGCTGCTGCTTCCGACCCTGTGGGCTTCCTTCCGTTCTGTAAAAAAGTATGGGAACGCAAAAAACAGGATAATGGCAGATAATGTAAGTAATATGCTGGAATATATTACTGGAATCCAGACACTTCGGGCCTACGGAATTGGTGGAACGAAAAATAGAACGGTTACTGATTCCATGCTTTCCTATAGTCATATCAGTTATGTATACGAAAAAAAAGTAATCCCTGTTGGAGTGATTTTCAGTATCATATCATGGTGTAGCCTGCCAGCCATGATATTAATTGCTGGACAGGGGTGGATTAAAGGTGTCTTCGATGCTCCTACATTTTTCATGCTAAGTATTTTGCCGATATTTGCATCAAAAATAATGGGCGTTATTTTTGTAGATTTAACCTCCTATAAAAATCTGATGATTTCAAAAAAACATATTAATAAGGTAGTCAAGGAGGAAGAGGCGGTGACATCATCTGCATCCTTTTCACCTGGCAGTCATGATGTGGCATTTGAAAATGTGATGTTTTCCTATGAAAAAGATGAACGAATATTAAAAGGGGCAACCTTTACTGCAGAAAATGAAAAACTGACTGCTATTGTTGGTGATTCAGGCTCTGGAAAGTCCACCATCCTTAACTTAATTTCAAAATATTATGAGCCTCAGTCGGGAGAGATAAAGATTGGTGGAGTATCCATTCAGAATATTAATGCAGAAAAGGTTCTCAGTCAGATTTCCACGGTAGATCAAGACGTATTTTTATTTAACGATACCATTCGAAATAATATTCGATATGCCCGGCCTTCGGCTTCCGATGAGGAGATTGAGGAGGCTTTAAGACTGGCAAACTGTGATGATTTCATCCAGAAGCTTGAACAGGGATATGATTCCCCCGTAGGAGAAAACGGGAATCAATTTTCCGGCGGAGAAAGGCAGCGGCTGTCAATTGCTCGAGCCATTCTGAAAAATAGCCCAATACTTCTTTTAGATGAAGCAACGGCTTCCTTAGATATAGAAAATGAATTGGCTGTAAAAAAAGCCATTGAGAACCTTTTACAGCATAAAAAAACGGTAATTATGATAGCCCATACCCTTTCTATCATTAAGGACTCAGATAAGATTCTTGTAGTAGCCGAAGGGAAAATTGAAGAACAGGGAAGCCATGATGAACTGCTTCAAAAACAGGGTAAGTATTTCGATATGTGGCGGGCAGAAGGGCAGCTAAACTAAGTGCCAGTATGAAGCCATGAGTTAGTTTAAGTATAAAGTCTATGTGATTTCAGACATAATACTTAAGCTAATTTTGGCTTGTCATTTGCTGAAATGAACAAAATGGCTCTGCCACGTTTGTTTTCCAGGGGAACCCTTATATTTCTAGGACGCTTCGCTGTACTCTCCTTAATTTTATAAGGGGCTGGGCCCCGTACCACCCCCATTTCATAGGAAGAAACGAACTTTCCTATGAAATCAAGAAAAGGACATGGTAATCATTACCCTGTCCTTTTAATCAGTGAAAACAGTGAAGATTTCATCTTGACCCTTTGATCACCTGGAGTTTGATTTCTTGATGCTCCACTTGCTCGGTAAGTCTGTCGACCTTATTATTCAATTCCATAAAGCTTTCTACGTTTTGCTTATAGCCATCATATAAGGCCTTATGATTTTCATCCATTTTATGTTCAAGCCTTACTATATCTTGTCTAATTCCATTCACATCTTGTTTAATTCCACCTACATCTTGCTTTACTCCATCTAGATCTTGTTTAATTCCACCTACATCTTGCTTTACTCCATTTAGATCTTGTTTAATTCCACCTACATCTTGCTTTACTCCACCTACATCTTGCTTTACTTCATCTACATCTTGCTTTACTCCATCTAGATCTTGTTTAATTCCACCTACATCTTGCTTTACTCCATCTAGATCTTGTTTAATTCCAGCTACATCTTGCTTTACTCCATCTAGATCTTGTTTAATTCCACCTACATCTTGCTTTACTCCATCTAGATCTTGTTTAATTCCACCTACATCTTGTTTTACTCCATTTAGATCCGTTTTTATTTCCTGCATCTCACTATTAATTTGATCAATCTTACCGGTTAAATCTACATACATTTTTTCCAGTAGATTAAACACTTTATCCTCCACATAATCAACCCCTTTAATAATATTCTATCACAAGTATTTTCTGAAATCTTTAGAATATTTTCGGTTGATAGACTAAAATTAATCACTGCCCTTAGTCTGTTTAAAATGCTTCTTAATACACTGGTAGCTTTCATCGCTGATATCATGCTCAATTTTGCAGGCATCCGCCAGTGCTGTTTCTTCACTAACTCCCAAAGCCATCAGAAACTTTGCAAGAAATTGATGGCGCTCATACATCCGGGATGCAATTTCAAGACCGGCATCTAATAATGTGATGTAGCCATCAGAATCCATATTTATATATCCATTTTCTCGCAGTCGCTTCATTGCAATACTGACACTGGCCTTAGTGTATCCTATCTCGTTGACAATATCAATAGAACGTACCTGGCCCAGACGCTCCTTGAGCATCAATATCGTTTCCAGATAATCTTCTGCTGACTCCTGCACTTTCATTCTCATCACCCCACAAAATTGTTATATACTTCTATGGTAGTATATGCTGACCTTTTTTTCAAGGGCTGTTTTCTAATAATTGACAAGTCAGTCTGACAATGCTAAACTATATTTGCATTAAGTTAGCTAGAACTAACTGGTTGAAGTCAGTCGGGTATTATTAAAAAAGAGGTGAAGGCTTATGAGTATCCTATCAAAGGATAAAGGGATATACGGACCTGAGGTGGAAGTAGTTACCCAGACCGATGACTGTATGGTGTATAGAATGAAAAGCGACAGTGGCGAAGGAGTCATGACCAGCTACCAGGTGTTTCCGGGAATTGAACTGATCTATAATGATTTTCACATGGGAAACTGCTTTCATAATAAACAACCCTGTGCTGATATTATGGAAATCAATCATTGTCGCCAGGGACGGTTTGAATGTGAATTTTTGAATGGGGGATATGTCTATTTAGAAGAAGGAGACCTTGCCGTCAATATGCTGAGCAACAGAACGGCTAAATCCTATTTTCCCCTGGAGCATTATCACGGAGTCTCAGTAATTATCTGCATAGATGAGGCCGCCAGGTCTATCTCTTCAGTATTGGGCAATATATCCATTGACCTCTATTCCTTGCGAGACAGACTGTGTCCTAAGGACAAATGCTTTATAATGCGTGCTAAAGACTCCATTGAGCATATTTTCTTCGAGCTATATAAGGTGCCCGATGAAGTCAAGCATGGGTATTTCAAGCTAAAGGTATTAGAATTGCTGTTATTTCTTAGTGTTGCGGATATTGCAGAGCAAAAAGAGGAACGGAATTATTTCCATAAGAGTCAAGTGGAGATTATTAAATCTATTAAGGAACATATGACCCTTCACCTGGAGCAGCACAATACCCTGGAAGAATTGTCCAACCAGTTTAAAATCCCTCTAACAGCTATGAAGAGCTGCTTCAAAGGAGTCTATGGAACGTCAATCTATGCCTTTATGCGTTCCTACCGAATGCAGGCTGCAGCTGTGATGCTGCGGCAAAGTAATGATAGTGTTACGGTTATTGCAGGAAAGGTAGGGTATAGTAATTCCAGTAAGTTTGCCTCAGCGTTTAAAGACCTTATGGGAATGACCCCATTGGAATATAGAAAAACAAATCGTCTGAATGGAGCGATCTCTGACTATTCGGAGTAGAAAGTAAATACAAAAGACCCTATACTATTCTCATTAGTGGTCATCTAAAAGTGCCGTAAGGCACATTTTTTTTGACAAAAGGTTAGCTAAGGCTAACTATAAAATCTGAAGGATAGGAGAATACCTCATGAAGAGAAGTAGTATGCAGCATATCGCAGAAAAAGCAATTGAAATTATTTTGACACTTCTTATCGTGACACTGCTTTCCTTTTTATTGATGCGCCTTTCTCCTGTGGATGCAGCCACTGCCTATGTAAAAAGAAATACACCCATTGTAACTGAGGAGCAAATCCAGGCGGCTAGAATTGAGCTTGGCCTTGATAAACCCTTAGCGGTTCAATATATAACATGGGTAAAAAACGCGGTTCAATTGGATTTTGGTATTTCCCTAAGAAGCGGGCACCCTGTTATAGTAGAAATTGGTAAAGTGTTGCCTGTTACACTGGCCGTCGTACTGTTGGCGGGCTGTATTATGTCTGTGGCTGTACTAATCTTTGGCTGTCTTTATTATATCCTCAGACATCGGGTAGCTGGCTATTTTCTAACCTTTCTCTGTTTTGTGGGAATCTCTATTCCGCCCTTTTATCTTGCGAGTGTCTACATAGATGTTTTTGCCCTTAGGCTCGGGCTTATGTCGGTTGCAGGGAATACAGGGCTAATGCGATATCTCCCGGGCGCCCTATGTCTTTCTGTGATGGGTATTGCACTTTATTCACAGATGCTGGGGAAGGGAATCGAAAGGGAAATGGAGGAGGATTACGCTTTTTATGCCAGATGCAGAGGCCTAAAGGAAAGTAGAATTTTGTTTTTTCACGCCCTTCCCCATGCAGCGGCAGCCTTGATCCCGAGCTTTCTGCAAATACTTGGATTATTCATGGCCGGGGCGACGGTTGTTGAAAGTGTGTTTTCTCTGCCGGGTATCGGATCCTTGATTATTGATAGTGTTATTCAGCGTGACTCTCCGGTAATTCATGCAGCGGTATTAGTATTGGCTTTGGCTATTGTCCTATTTAATCTTATGGCCGATGTGCTTAATCGGACGCTGCAGAAGGACAGTGCTGTAAGGGAGGAGGATGCAGTATGAAGAAGGCAAAAGAAGTTATATTAATTGCTGTTCCCCTATTGATCATACTATTTTGTGCCTTTGGTTTTCTATTTGCCCCAAACAATCCGAATCATGTAGATTTGGTCGTTAAGTTTGTAGAGCCTTCCGACAAATATCCCTTTGGAACAGATCATATGGGAAGATGCATCCTATCACGGCTTCTTTACGGTGGAAAAACAACCCTTGGGATTGTATTGATTGGTTCTGCCATTGTCATTACAATTGGTACCCTCCTTGGATTGCTGTTGGGTCAAAGGAGCAAAGGGAAAAACTTAATTATTGAAAGTCTGTTAAACGCCGTTACTGCAATTCCCCCTATTGCATACCTGATTATTTTTATCGGAGCCTGGGGAAACGGGATTTTAACCATGCTTACAGCCCTGACCGTATCCCTGATCATGCGTTTGATAAAGCTGGTAAAGACTAAGACTGAAATTGAAATGGGAAAGGCCTATATTATGGGTGCCATTGCATCCGGTGCCTCCCGGGGAAATCTTCTCATCCTTCACGTTGCACCAAATATTATTAAGGACGTCATTCATTATGTATGCCTTTCCTGTACAGATATGATTATGGCAATTGTAGGTTTCTCATTTATAGGGATTGGGCTTGGAGATAATGTGATTGATTGGGGATTGATGGTTTCAGAAGCAAGAAGCGTTATTATTATGCGTCCAGATATTATACTATATCCCATTGTCTTTATTTTCCTATGCACCCTTTCCTTCAATTTGATTGCCCGTGCAATTGAAAAAGGAGGAGCATTTCATGCTTGAAGTAAAAAAACTATCGGTCGAAGCAAAAAAACATACAAAATTGTTAACAGATGTATCCTTTAGCCTAAACCAAGGTGAAGCTGTTGGACTGACAGGCCAAAGCGGTGCGGGAAAAACGACCTTGATTAAAGCGCTAATGGGAATACTGGGACGAACCTGCGTGATAAGGGCGGGGGAAATTAAGGTAGATGAACTTAATTTAAATAAATTGTCACCTTCCCGAAGGCGGGACCTATGCGGCACGACCCTGGGATATATTCCACAAAATCCTATGACAGCCTTTGATAGGCGAATTAAAATCGGCAAGCAGATGACCGAAACCTTTCGCATTCGTTTACAGCTATCCCAGAAGGAAGCAGAAGGGTTGAGGGCTGAAAAGCTTAATGCAGTAAATCTCACCGATACAATCCGAGTAATGGAAAGCTATCCAGGTCAGCTGTCTGGAGGAATGCTGCAGAGAGTATCCATGGCGATTCTTCTTGGATTAAGGCCTAAGTATATACTGGCAGACGAACCCACCTCGGCCCTAGATGAAGACAACAGGGCATTACTGCTCAATCTTTTAATGCAGCAGGTAAAGGAAACAGGGATACTGATGATTTCCCATGATGTCTTTGCCCTAGATACCCTGTGCGGCAGGGTACTGGTGATGGAACAGGGGCGAATTACCGAAAGGGGTACCATGGATCAGCTGCTGTCAAAGCCAGAACGAGAATGGACAAAGGAGTTTTCTGCAGCCAATACAAAACAGGACAGGAGGCAGTGGGAATGGAGGGAATTTTAGTCGAGAACCTATATAAATCCTATGGAACCTCTAAAGAATCTGTCTTTACTGCTTTAAATGGCATTACCATGCACATCAATAAAGGTGAATATGTTGGTCTTTTGGGCGAAAGCGGTTCCGGGAAAAGTACCCTTGCCCGACTGTTAATAGGCTTGGAAAAGCCTAGTAGAGGACGTATTCTGATAGACGGAGAAGAAACATTAAATTGGAGCTACAATACATGGCGAAAAAACAGAAAAAAATTACAGGCGGTATTTCAGGATTCCTCCGGTACACTTAATCCTATGCTATCGGCCTATTATAATGTAGAGCAGGCCCTGGTCAATCTAACGAACCTAAGCAGCAATGCCCGCAGAGAACGGATCTACACCTTGATGGAGTTGACCAATATGAACCCACGGCTGCTTAAGGTTGCAACAAGACAGCTATCGGGAGGAGAACAGCGAAGGCTGTCATTGCTTAGGGCATTGTCAATTCAACCGGATTATCTAATTCTTGATGAGGTTACCAGCGGTCTTGATCTGATTTCTGCCGATGCAGTTATGACAGTATTAGAAAAATACCAACGAGAGTTTGCCTGTGCCTGTCTTTTTGTTACCCATGACAAGGACAGTGCATACCGTATTTCGGACAGGATTTTAGAAATTAGAAATGGGAAAATAATTCGAGAAGGTGTAAAACACCTTGAAAGGAGAATTGAACATGAAGCAAAACAGATGGGTTAAATTATTTACTATGGGCATGTGCGTCGCCGTGCTCTCAGGGGTACTGGCAGGATGCTCAGGCCAATCCCCCGAGACTACAAGTAAGACTGAGATTGAAGCCCAGAGCAAAACCTTAACCCTTGCCACCAATGCGGAATTGACTACCCTTTATCCACTGAATATGGACCCTCAAAATGATAACGCTACTAAGCTCGTATATGAGGGGCTTGTTACCTACGATAAAGGTGAGATCAAACCGCTCCTTGCAGAAAACTGGGAATTTAACGAAGAAGGAACTGCCCTTACACTGCACCTAAAGCAAGGGGTTAAGTTCCATGACGGGGCTAAATTCAATGCCGAGGCAGTAAAAAAGAATCTGGAATATTTTCATCTAAATCCAAATCACCGTGCGTTGAAAGTAGTGGCAAATTTGAAAAGTACGGAGGTTATTGATGAGCATACCCTTACACTGCACTATGATAATCCATATTTTGCCTATCTAAATGATCTTTGCTACCCCGAGGTTCTTGTAATGGTCTCCCCCAATGTTATCGAAGAAGGGAACTTTCAGACCATGAAGGGGGTTGTTGGTACTGGACCCTACACTTACGAAGAAGTAAAGGATGGAGAATTTACTCGCTTCGTAAAAAATGAAAATTACTGGGGAGAGATGCCCTATTATGATGAGGTGGTTATCAAGTATATACACGAATCTGCCACTAGGCTTCAGGCAATTAAAAATGGAGAAATAGACATGCTTTATGGTAATGCCCTGATTTCCTACGATGAATATCAGCAGGCCGTTTCCATGAATCATATTAACGGAAAAATTTCTGATGTAAATTCTGAGACACGAAATCTTGCAGTCAATGGGGCCAGTTCCATTCTCTCTGATATTAAGGTTCGTGAGGCAATTGCCTATGCCATCGATAAGGAAGCACTTTCTCAGGGATTAACCTATGGCTATGAAGAAGTGGCAGATAACCTGTTTGATTCCAGCATTCCCTATGCAGACATAGCCATCAATGTAGTGAGAACCTATGATAAAGCCAAGGCTGAAGCGCTTCTAGATGAGTCAGGCTGGACCCTTAACACAACAACAGGCTTCCGTGAAAGAAACGGAATGCCATTAAAACTTGTATTTACCTATGATTCTGGAGAAGCCTTAAATAAATCCATCGCTACCTTAATAAAAAGTCAGCTGTACGAGGTGGGTATCGATATGGAAACCCTTGGACAGGATATGTATACCTGGTGGATGGAAGGACTTGCGGGTCACTATGATTTAACCATTTGGAATACAGAGCAGCCCTACACCGCACCCCATAACTTTTTTACACCGATGCTGGATTCTTCACCCCATGTTCCAGCCATTGCAGCCCTTCCCGATGGGGATGAGTTTACAGCTGCCATAGTGGAATTTTCAACCACGGATGATAAAGTACGGGTTCAAGAAATATTTGATTATTTGATTAATTATAGTAATGACAATGTGCTCAACATTCCCCTTACCAGCGTAAAGGACATGATTATCTACAATGCTGACAAAATAGAGGATTTTAGCTTCACAAGCACACCAAAGTTCTTGGATATCAGACGATTAGACCCAAAATAAATCCTTGACCAATTGGAGCGAAATCGGCTTGATGGAGTAGTGTTGAGATATAATAACCCGTATAATAGAGGTTGGTTAGCAATAGCTAACCGACCTCTATTTTTAGAAAGGAGTATACGCTATGGAGCAAAAAGCAAGTAAAAAGCAGGGTCTTGCACGCCTGTTTGAAATAGCTGGGGAGAAAAAGGGGCTTTTGACAGCCTCAGGATTTTTATCAGTTCTTAGTGCAGCGGCCATGCTTGTACCCTTTATATCTGTCTATCAGATATTAGGTGAATTATTGAAAAGTGCAAATGACATCTCAGCTGTAAACAGTACCCTAATGATTCGATGGGGCTGGATTGCATTTGCTGGACTGATTGCCGGATTATTATTACTTTATGCCGCAATTATCTGCTCCCATGTGGCAGCGTTTCGAATTTTATATGGATTACGTATGGGGCTTGCAAAGCATATCGGTAGGCTTTCATTGGGATTCTTAAACAGCACCGCCACAGGAGCAGTCAAAAAGAATTTAGAGCAGGATGTAGAAAGGATTGAGCTGTTTGTGGCCCATACCATCCCCGACCTTGTGAATGTAGCCGCAACAGTTGTGATTATGTTTTCCATATTTTTCAGACTTAACGGATGGATGGCACTTACCTGTATTGTTGCCTTTGCCATCAGTATGGCTATGCAGGCCTCTATGATGTTCGGTAAGGGGGCAAAGAGCACCATGAAGGCATATTTTGATTCCCTTGAACGGATTCATGGCTCAGCAGTGCAATATGTACGAGGCATTCCAGTGGTAAAAATCTTTGGACAAACTGTACATTCATTTAAAAAATTTCATGGGGATTTATATGATTACAGAGATTGGGCAGTTGCTTACTGCAATAAATTTGAAAACGGCATGGCGATTTTCACAGTTATCCTCAATTCCTTCTTAACTTTTATTTTGCCCGTTGGTTTGCTGATTTTAAGCCGTGACCCAAACAATATGGCCTTTGCCCTTGTTTATCTGTTCTTTATTGTTATGGTTCCCGGTGCCTCTTCACCCCTATACAAGCTGACTTTACTTGCATCCAGCACAAAGGAAATTTTTGAAGGGGTTGAACGTATTGATAAAATCTATGGTCTGGCCCCTATAAAGGAGACCGAAAATCCTAGGTATCCCCAGGGTCATGAAATCTCCTTTGAAAATGTGAGTTTTGCCTACGAGAATAAGGCGGAGGCCACAAGGGTGGAAGCCCTGAGCCATATTAGCTTTACCGCCAAGGCTGGAGAAATCACTGCCTTAGTAGGCCCCTCAGGCTCAGGTAAATCCACCGTTGCTAATCTAATTCCCCGTTTTTGGGATGTGGCAGGGGGTAAAATCAAAATAGGCGGCGTAAATATTAAGGATATTCCCACCGAGGAGCTGATGAACACAGTCTCCTTCGTCTTTCAAGATACCTTTCTTTTTTATGATACACTATTTGAAAATATTAAAGTGGGCAGACCAGATGCCACCGACGAGGAGGTCTATGCTGCAGCCAAGGCGGCACAATGCCATGAGTTTATTGAAGCTTTGCCCAATGGATATAACACATTGATTGGCGAAGGGGGCGTATATCTTTCTGGGGGGGAGGAACAGCGTGTGTCCGTGGCCCGTGCTATCCTCAAAAACGCACCGATTCTTGTCCTTGATGAAGCAACGGCCTTTGCCGATCCTGAAAATGAATACAAGATGCAGACCGCACTAAAGGAGCTTATTAAGGGAAAAACTGTCATCGTAATTGCCCACAGACTATCCTCAATCAAAACCGCCGATCAAATCATCGTACTGAAAGGCGGAAGAATTGAACAGATTGGTACCCACAATCAATTGAAATCTACAGAAGGGTTGTATCAGCGTATGTGGGATGCCTATACCAGCGCCTATGATTGGACACTAAAGATTGGAGGTGTGAAAGCATGAGAATTTTTCATAATATTACCGTTGGACAGCCGAAAAAACTGATTAAGCCCATCGGGTTTACAATTCTGGCCAACCTAGTTAATGTCATTCCCTTTATGCTTTCCATCGAAGCGGTAAGGATTATATTCAACGCATTCAATGGTACGGGCTTAGGTCTTGACACTAACCGTCTCTGGATGATTATTGGGGGCTTATTCGCTTATATGATTGTGATGTTTATTGCAGAAAAGCCCGCATATCGATATAGCTATCGTGATGCCTACGCCCTTTCAGCCGAGGGAAGGGCAAATCTGGCAGAACACCTGCGGAAGCTTCCTATGGGTTATATTACAAGCCGCGATCCAGGGGATTTGGCCAATATGATGATGGGAGACTTCACGCTGATTGAGACAGGTGTATCCCATATCGTACCACAGCTATTTGGGGCCTTGGTGATGCCAATGCTTGCCTTTGTTTCACTCTTATGGATCGACTGGCGTATGTCCGTTGCCATGTTCATCGCTCTGCCCCTTACCATTATTTTATTGTGGGGCTGCTCTAAGCTACAAAAGCGTATGGCAGACAGGCAAATGAAATCTAAGCTCGAGGCCAGTAATCGTCTACAGGAATATCTATTAGGCATCCGAGTAATGAAAGCCTATAACTTGGTAGGAGATAAATTTGCCCGCCTTGAGCATGCTTTCAGAAAACTAATGAAGGAGTGTATCCGCTTTGAAGCCCTGACAGGCCCTATTGTCATTACCTCCATCGCCCTTATCCGTGCAGGGCTGACCTTAATGGTTTTAACGGGCACCTATCTGCTGGTAGGCGGCTCCTTGGATGTTTTAACCTTTGTCATGTTTCTGGTCATCGGCTCCAGAGTATATGATCCCCTTACCTCTGCCTTAATGAAATATGCTGAGCTCCGTTATGATGAACGGGCTGGAGAGCGTATTTTAAATTTAATGAAGGAGCAGGAAATGGGCGGTCACAAAGAGCCTAACGACAGTACCGATATTGAGTTCCAAAATGTCTCCTTTGGTTATGGCGATAAGGACGTTCTTCATAATGTTTCTTTAAGGATGAAGCAGGGAACGCTGACAGCCCTTGTGGGGCCCTCGGGGAGCGGTAAAAGTACAGTGCTGAAGCTTTGTGCAAGATTCTATGATCCCAACAGCGGTAGAGTTACCTTCGGTGGAATTGATGAAGCAGCCCTTGACCCCGAAAAGCTAATGAAAAAGATTTCAATGGTATTTCAGGATGTGTATTTATTCCAGGATACCATCGGTAATAATATTCGCTTTGGAAAGGAAGACGCCACCGAGGAGGAAATGATTGAGGCAGCTAAAAAAGCCTGCTGCTATGACTTTATTATGGCACTTCCTAAGGGCTTTGACACCATGGTAGGCGAAGGGGGCTGCACCCTTTCAGGTGGTGAAAAGCAGCGTATTTCTATTGCCCGTGCCATGCTGAAGGATGCCCCCGTTGTTCTCCTTGACGAGGCCACAGCCTCCCTTGATCCGGAAAATGAGCTTGAGGTCCAAAGAGCAATTAATGAGCTGATTACAGGCAGAACGGTCATCGTAATTGCCCACCGCCTTAAAACCATCAAGGATGCAGACAATATCATTGTTATGGAGGCTGGCAGGGTTGCTGAGCAGGGTACACATGACCAGCTGATCCAAAAAAATGGCCTATATAAAAGGCTATGGACAATCCAGACGGAATCCAGCGGATGGGAATTATAACATTACTAAGTACAAACCGCCAATAATATGGCGGTTTTGTACTATTTATAATTAATGATACAATGGAATGAAAATAGATTATTATTTTATGGGAACATTACCTATGAATCAATTAATTAGTAAAGGCAAATTGATTATTGAAGGCTTCATTAGGTCCCGGGAGGTAAAGAGATGGAAAGAATTTGCTTTATTGCGCCATATAATGAGCTGCTTCAGCTGGCAGAGCAGGTGAAAAAAGAATCAGAATTTGATTTTAGAATAGAAAGGGGGAACCTGGAAGACGGGATTACACCTGCAATAGAGGCTGAAAAGCAGGGAGCTCAGATTATTATCAGCCGAGGTGGAACTGCTTCCTTTATAAGGCAAAATGTGAAGATCCCGGTTGTTGAAATCAGAGTAACGGGCTATGATATACTAAAAAGCTTGTATCCCTATAGAAATACTAGCTCAACAATTGGAATAGTAGGCTATAAAAATGTAGTAAATGGCTGCATGATGGTAAGTAAAGTACTCAACATACCCATAAGAGAAATTATTATTCCCAGTGAAGAAGAAATCATTGATTGGAATCAGGTTTGCCAGGAGACAGCGTCATTGATCCAGAGATATGATATCAAAATGCTTGTTGGCGATACCACCGTAATGAGTAGGCTCTCCTCCCTGGATGTGAAGGTAAACCTGATTACCTCTGGAAAGGAAGCTGTTATCCAGGCAATTGACGAAGCCTTACATATTCTCCATGTGAGAGAAGCAGAAAAAGAGAGAAGCAAAAGATTTGAAGCCGTACTAGATTTCGTTAACGATGGGGTAATTGCAACAGATGAAGTAGGGATCATCACAGTAATTAATCCTGCAGCAGAGGGAATATTTCAGGTGAAAAGAGAAGCGGTTCTTGGCTTTCCTGTTAAAGAGGTAATCCCAAATACTAAAATTATGAAGGTGTTAGAAAGTAAAAGTGCCGATATTCAAAAACTGCAGCAGGTCCACGGGGACTATATTATGACCAACCGAATTCCCATCGTGGTGGATGACCTGGTTAAGGGAGTCGTTGCCACCTTTCAGGATGTGAGTACCATCCAGGGGGCAGAGCAAAAAATTCGTCAAAACCTCTATGCCAAGGGCTTTGTAACCAGGTACAGCTTTAGGGATTTACTAACGAAAAATCAACGGATGAAGAGGTTGATTGATATTGCCAAGGGTTTTGCCAAGACCGACGCCACGGTACTGATTGTAGGGGAAAGCGGCACCGGTAAGGAGATGTTCGCCCAAAGCATCCATGCTTTAAGCTCCCGCAGGGTAGAGCCCTTTGTTGCAGTCAACTGTGCTGCATTGCCCACTCAATTGCTTGAAAGTGAATTATTTGGCTATGTGGAGGGTGCCTTTACGGGAGCTAAAAAGGGTGGTAAAATTGGGCTCTTTGAATTGGCCCATAATGGAACCATTTTTCTTGATGAAATAGGGGAAATGGATAAAAATCTGCAAGGAAGACTCTTGCGGGTCCTGGAAGAAAAAAAGGTGATGCGGCTGGGCTCAGATAAGATGATTCCAGTGGATATTAGGATTGTGGCGGCCACCAATGCTGACCTTAAGGACAAAATTAAACGGGATGAATTTCGTATGGATTTATATTATCGCCTTAATGTCCTGAAATTGCAGACCATTCCCCTTAGGGAGCGGAGAGAAGACATTGAATATTTAGCCAATTCTTTTATGCGTATCATTAATAAAAAATATGGTCGGCAAATAGAGGGATTTACCCCGGAGGTACTGGAGCTTTTAAGAAAATATCCATGGCCAGGAAACATACGGGAATTGAAAAATATTGTAGAAAGATTAATCTTATCTACTACTAAGGATCACGTATCGATGACCGAAGCTGAATTCTTAATTGAAGAGCTAAGGGAGGATTTTACCCAGGATCCCCTGAAAAACGATTTTGAAATCTATGAGGGAACCTTAAAGGAGATAAAACGAAAAGTAATAAAAAAAGTGCTGGAGCAGGAAGGCTATAATAAGAGTCGAACGGCTAAACGGCTTGGAATAGATCGTTCCACCATTGAAAAATATTTAAATAGATAAAAAAAACCACAGTTATGCTGAAAAAACCAGCAATATCTGTGGCTTTTTTATTCAGAGCCCATAGGGATGTAGTTGAAAACAGGTAACTATTAGATGGACTTTAAGTTGGCACAGATTTTGCGTTATAGATTTGTGAAGAAAATAATTAATAGATTAAGGAGGATGCAGAGGATGGTAAAAAACGCCGTTGTCATTAAAAATAGTGACAGTGTAGCTACGGCTACCATTGACCTGAAAAAAGGAACGAAGGTAAGCATGTTTATTGGTGAGAAGGAGTTGGATATTGTCGTTAACAATGATATTCCCTTTGGCCATAAATTCGCAATTAAAGCAGTAGCCCTAGGGGAGCATGTGCTTAAATATGGTGAATCCATAGGAAAAGCAACCAAAGAAATCAAAATTGGGGATCATGTTCATGTTCACAATGTTGAAAGTGCTAGAGGACGCGGAGATTTAAACAGCTAATAATATTTTTACGGAGGTGTCGATTATGAAATTCTATGGTTATGAACGTCCAGATGGGAAAGTTGGTATTAGAAATTATGTATTATTATTGCCCACCAGTGTCTGTGCAACCCAGGTGGCTACAGAAATTGCCAATAAGGTAGAGGGCTGTACAGTAGTGAATAATCAATTTGGCTGCTGTCAGGTTGCGGGGGATGCAAAACTGACCTATAAGACCGTTGTTAATGTTGGCAAGCACCCTAATGCAGGGGCAGTAATTGTTGTTGGTCTAGGCTGTGAAGGGGTAGAGCCTTACAAGGTAGCGGAAGATCTGAAGGACACTGGGAAACCGATTTCTACAGTAGTAATTCAGGAAGAAGGCGGTACCCTAGGGGCCTTTGCAAAAGGCTGTGAGATTGCTCGAGAATATGGACAGCTCCTTTCTCAACAACCTAAAGAGGAATTCAATGTCAGTGAGCTTATTCTGGGAATTGAATGCGGAGGATCAGATACAACCTCTGGATTAGCATCAAACCCTGCATGTGGAGTGGCTTCCGATATTTTAGTGGAAAATGGCGGTACATCTATGTTGTCTGAAACCACTGAATTAATCGGGGCCGAGCATGTTTTAGCCCGTCGTGCCATTAATGAGACGGTTTCAGAAAAGCTGCTGAAGCTTGTGAGGGACTGCGAAGAAAGAGCTAAAGCCTTGGGTGAAGATATCCGTGGCGGACAGCCTACGCCAGGTAACATTGCAGGAGGACTTACCTCTATTGAAGAAAAATCCTTAGGATGTATGCATAAAGCTGGTACCGCACCGGTGCAGGATGTATTGGAATATGCTGATATCCCTGTTAAAAAGGGTTTACACGTGATGGATACCCCAGGTCAAGACATAGAATCTATTTCTGGAATGGTGGCGGGCGGTGCCCAGGTAATTATTTTTACCACGGGACGAGGTACCCCCACGGGTAACCCACTGGCTCCAGTTATTAAAATCACTGGTAATAGTAACACATTTGAAAAGATGAAGCCAAATATTGATATTAACGCCGGCGACATCGTCTCAGGTATAAAAACGATTGATGAGGTAGGAAAAGTAATTTTTGATGAAATTATCCAGGTGGCCAATGGTAAGCATACGAAAGCAGAACAGCTTGGTCATAGGGAGTTTTCTATCTATAAAAGTGCCCCTACCTTCTAGGACATCCTTAATGGTATTTAGGGCTCATCTGAGCCCTATTCATCCAAACCTGAATATGAAATTCAAATAGTGAAATATTATCTAGGGAGGAGCTAACCAATGAAAATTAAAAAATCCATAGAAAAAATTCCAGGAGGACTAATGGTAGTACCACTACTCCTGGGAGCAATTATTAATACCCTTTGGCCTGAAGTTCTTGAAATTGGAGGATTTACCACGGCCATCTCTAAGGGCGCTATGCCTATCCTGGGGGTTTTCCTGTTTGTTATGGGTTCACAAATGAGCTTTGATGCTGCCCCAAAGGCATTGAAGAAGGGCCTTAGCATCACCCTGGGAAAGTTTCTTGCTGGGGTCACTGTAGGTCTTGTGGTTCAGCATTTCTTTGGTGAAAAGGGTTTCCTGGGCTTAGCACCCTTGGCCATCATTGCAGCAATGACCAATACAAATGGTGGTCTTTATGCTGCATTAACAGGTGAATTTGGTGACGAAACAGATGTTGGTGCTATTTCTATTATTTCCATAAACGATGGTCCTTTCTTTACCCTGGTCGCCCTTGGGGCTGCAGGAGTGGCCCAAATTCCCTTTATGACTCTGGTAGCAGTGGTGTTGCCAATTGTAATTGGAATGATTGTAGGGAATTTAGATAAGGAGATGAAGGAATTTTTAGGGGCTGGGGGAAATATGTTAATCCCATTTTTTGCCTTTGGACTAGGAACTGGAATTAACTTTAGTATGGTGGTTCAAGCAGGTATTCCAGGAATTATTTTAGGATTAATGACAGTAGTAATTTCCGGTATTTTCTGTATATTTTCTGATAAGCTTGCAGGTGGTACGGGAATTGCCGGAGCAGCAGCGGCCAGTACAGCGGGAAATGCCGTGGCAACACCAGCGGCTTTAGCTTTGGCAGATCCAAATTTACAGGCCCTTGCGGAAATTGCCACTGCCCAGGTAGCGGCTTCCACCATTATTACTGCCTTCCTTGTTCCTGTTTTAACAACCTTCATGGTAAAAAGAATTAAGAAGAAAAATAATACATTACTGACACAGAAGTAAGACGATAATAGCGATAAAAGTACTTTTACTTTAGAAGAATTTTGAACCTTCCAAGGGAATGTCCCTTGGGAGGTTTTTTCTGTTTTTTAGCAGTACAGAATCATTGTGACTAACGGTTAATGAAATTATTCCTGAACAATATACCGATCAATCACACAGTAAAAAATTAACCAGATAAACCGCTAGCATGTATTTTATAATAGAATTACCAAAATTGTCTAATAACAATTTCTATGGTATAATTAATAGATATTGTTGATAAAATACTACCCTCATAATTATGGTTATATCTTTTATGTAAGCTGTTAAATATCAAATATAGGTAAGATTTTGTGAATGAGAGAGGGTTTTTATGGGCAGAGAAAAAAGATTAAGGATGAAAAAGGTTGAAATAGAACATCTGGAGCAGTATAATCAATTGCTTCGGTACGTTTTTCAGGTTACAGATAACGATTTACACAAGGTAGGCTGGGAAGAAAGAGACATGGTTATTGCAAAATCTCCAGTTTTAGAGCAAGCCGATGTACTTGGGTGGTTTGATGGAGAAAAGCTGGTATCACAGGTGGCCGTCTACCCTTTTCAAGTAAGAATTTTTAATCAAGTTTATGATATGGGTGGCCTTACGGGGGTAGGAACCTTTCCGGAATACTCAAATATGGGCTTAATGCACAAGCTTCTTTATCAGGCCCTTACCAATATGAGGGAGAAGAAGCAGTCAATTTCCTATCTTTATCCCTATTCTATTCCCTATTATCGTAGAAAGGGCTGGGAAATTATTTCAGATAAAATAATATTTGAGGTGAAGGACTATCAGCTGCCTAAAAACACACGGGTAGGGGGAGAGGTTGAACGTGTCGATACCGACAGTGATGTTGTCAAAAAGGCCTATGCTCGATTTGCCAATCAACGGCATGGGGCCATGCTGCGGAATGAATTGGCCTGGGACGAATATTGGCGTTGGGATTATGATGATTTGAATGCCGCCATATATTATAATGAGAACAGGCAGCCCGACGGCTATGTGCTGTACTGGATAGCTGACGAAGTATTCCACATCAAAGATATGATTTTTATCAATGAAGAAGCCCGTAGTGGATTATGGAACTTTATCAGCGCTCATTTTTCCATGATCACAAAGGTTGTAGGAAAGACCCATACAGATGAGCCTCTGGCATTTCTGTTAGAGGATGCTGACATTAAGGAAATAATTTCGCCCTATTATATGGCTCGAATTGTGGATATCGTACAGTTTATTAAGCGCTATCCCTTTAAACCAGACAACCAGGAGCGAGCGTGGACCTTTACCCTTGACGATCCTCTGCTCTCATGGAACCAAGGGGTTTTCACCCTTCGTATACACCCGAATGGTAAAGGGGAGATTACCCCATCAGGAGAAAGGGGAGATTCAAGGATTGATATTCAAACCATGGCAACCATGCTGCTTGGGTATAAGCGGCCTGACTATCTTCATAAGATTGGTCGGCTTATTTGCAGCCCAGAAATTGTTGATATGTTAGAGGATTCAATTGAACAGGAGACTCCTTATTTCTCAGATTATTTTTAAGTGCAAAAGAGCATATTGATAAGCCGCTAGCAAGCCCCTTTACAATAGGGGCTTTTTTTCATCTCATAGCAAAGTTTGTTTTTTTCCTATGAAATGGGGGTTGTTAAGGTAAGCTAAAAACAAAATAAGTAGAAATTACCGCTTTAATGTGGCAATTAGATTTATAGACAAAGTATTTAAAAATAACGTTTTCATCTATATAATTATTAATAATATCTTAATTATCGATAATTAAAGAGAAAAAGGATTGTATGCTTGGTCAAACAAAATGCCATATTACAGGAGAGGTGAACTTAATGAAAGAGAAGTTGCAGTTGAGAGAAAAGTTACAAACATTTTCAGGTTCAATGATGATTCCCATTATTCTTCTTGTGCTAGTTGGTTTTTATGTAAGTATTGCAAGCTCATTTACTGGTTATATTTTGACAGAAGGGACACTTCTGCACACGCTATTTTCAGTGATTGCAAGTATTGGTTTCATGATTATGAGCTATTTGCCTTTTTGGTTTGCGGTTGGCATCGCCTTTGGGTTAGCAAAGAAGGAAAAGGGTTGGGCCGCCTTTGCAGGACTTGTTATGTTTATGAGCTTTAATACTGTTATTAGTACCTATGCCGGTGCCAATGGATGGACCGCCGATACCACCTCAGTAGACTACCTGGTGAATAACCTAGGATGGGCCATGGAAAAAGCTCAAAACTATAGTTCTCTATGGAAAAATCTTGCTGGTATCTTCACCTTTGACATGGGTATTTTCAGTGGTATTTTGACAGGTATTGTTACTGCAGCAATTCACAACAAATGGTATAAAAAAGAATTGCCAAATGTATTTTCATTTTTCAGTGGTCCTAGATTTGTAATCATATTAATTACATTATTTGCAATACCCCTAGGAATTGCCACCTATTATATTTGGCCTGTGCTGGCTGCAATGCTCCAAAGCTTGACAAAGTTTATCACAAGCTCTGGGTTATTTGGAACATTCCTATTTGGTGCAGCTGATAAAGCGCTGTTGCCCTTTGGTATCCATCACTTAATTGCTTTCCCCATCGAGTATACACGGGTTGGGGGAACTATGGAGATCGGCGGTATACTTTATGAAGGGGTAAGAAATATTATTATTGGACAAGCCGGTTCCCCTGAAGCCACAGGCTATATCGTACGTAATTTTACGACAGGAAGAATTTTATTCCAATTTGGGGGACTTCCAGGGGCTGCAGCAGCGATTTATGCAACTGCTAAGCCTAAAAATAAAAAACTAGTAGCTTCTATTGTTATTCCTGCTGCATTAACAGCAATGTTTGTAGGCATAAGTGAACCGATTGAGTATACCTTCTTATTTGTGGCACCTTTATTGTATTACCTTATTCACGTACCCTTAGCAGGACTTGCTTATGTATTGGCAGAGATCACCAATGTTTCTATAAATGGACACGCTTTGTTCTTTATGATACCCAACCTATTCCAGCCCCATAAGGTACATGCGTTATCTCTATTACTTTTAGTTCCAGCTTACTTCGCAGCTTATTTCTTTCTGTTTAAATGGGCCATTAAGAAGTTCAATATCCTTACACCAGGTAGAGGCGAAGACGATAAAAATGTAAAACTATATTCAAAGAGTGATTATAAAGAAAAGCAACAAAGCAAAGAACAAGGTGTCAATAGCTTGATTGAGGGAATTATTGAACATCTTGGCGGCAAGGACAATATTGAAAGTGTTGGTAATTGTGCAACCCGGCTTCGGGTTACCGTTAAGGACTCTGCATTAGTGGCGGATGACAGAACCTGGGTTGAAAATCTGGAAGCCAAGGGAGTGGTAAGAAACAATAAAGGAATCCAGATAATCTATGGACCAAGGGTAATATCAATTGCCACAGAAGTTAAAGAAGCATTGAACATTGATTAAATATATAAACGAGAGGCATTCTTTTTAGAAGGCCTCTTGTATTTATCTAATTCTTTTGTACTTTTGTATGTAGGGAGGCAATTGATAAGTAATAAAGGAAATGCCGCTGCTCTATGTAGCGCCAGACAGTGAATTAATTCTTTCTCTTAAGGCAGCCTATGAAAAAATAGTTGGGGAGTCACCCCAGTTGCTTTCAAAGGGAGCAGCCAGCATCTATTTGGCATTACCATCGTATCAAAAACTCATTTTGAGGATGTTGATTGGAACATAAATGAAAAAATGCTGGTAATTAATAAAATCGTTACTAAGGAAATCATCGAATTGACAAAAGCAAGCTACCATATTACCGATGAAGAAACCTTTTATAATGGGCTGATTCACCACCTAAAGTCCGTTACCAACAAAATCAAATATGGACTTGATTTTGATAATATACGGGTTGATGAAATCAGAAAGAATTATTCTGAACCCTTTGAAATTGCTTTAAAAAGCAAATCAATATTTGAAGAGTATTACAGCTATGAAATTCCCATAGAAGAGGTCGGCTATATTGCCCTGCATATTGCGGCTGCCATAGAACGCAGTAAAAGACCACTTACAACCTATGTGATTTATCATTCCAGCTACAGCGAAATCAAATTAATGATTGAAATCTTAAAGAATAATTTTAATCAGCTTATGGTAAAAAGAGTGTTGCCCATTTCTATGATTGACGAAATCAATCATGATGAAGTAGATTTAATTATTACCACACAAAGGCTAGAAGAAGAGCTAGAGGGAAATACTGTCGTTTTACCTACTGTACTGGTCTATGACGATATGCAGAAATTTGCTAAAATACTCAAGGGTATTTATGAAGAGCAAAACAAAAAAAAATTAGAGAAGTACCATAAGTAATGGTAATTATATTTACAGTAAGGAAATATCCATTGTGATAGACTATGGGTATAAGAAAAATAAGGAGTGATGATGGAATGAAACATATAAAAATTGCAGCAGGGTTAGCCCACGTTAACTATGGAAATATTGCAGCGGTAGTCAAGGAAGCGGTAGATGCTGGAGCAGATTATGTCCATTCAGATGCGGCAGACATGCATGATTTGAAAAATTTACAGTTGATGGGTGGCCATCAGATCATAGAAGGTATTAGACCAGTAACTGATAAAATGATTGAATGCCATTTTTATACAGAAACCTGCGATCGATTATTTATCGAAAAGCTTGCGGCTGTTGGTACCGATATGTTAATCCTACCAGCTGAGCATTTTATTGGTGCACCCCTGGCCTATATTATCAACTATTGCCGAGAGTTTGGTATGAAAATTGGACTGACCATCGGATGCTACACCCCTTTAAGCTTTGTAGAAGAATCTATTCACGACATTGACAGATTACATGTGGTGGTTCACGGAGTTGACGAAACCGATGGCAAGGATAATTGGGGATGGAGAAAAAGTGCTGTTGATCTGGTAAAAAGAGCAAGAAAATTGATCGATGAAAAGAACCCTAAATGCGAGTTAGCAATAGATGGAGGCTTAAGACATAACAACATGGAACCATTAATTGCTTGCAATCCAGATGTGGCAATCCTTTCATCAGCTATATTTAAACATCCCGAAGGCATTGCCCCAGGGGTAAAGGCTTGTAGAGAAGCCATCGATGCCGCAGCAAAAAAGTATAATTTAGAATAGCGTTAAGAGGCTAACAAGGGAAAGTCCCTTTTGTTAGCCTCTTGTCTTTATGGCAATTTTATTCTAAATTTAATCTCCTCTTTAAAATATAATTGGTTAGAATGAAGTATCCTATGGTAATCACCCCAGTAAATACAATAAGCCCCAATAAGAAATAATTTACGTGATGGGCACTGGGTATGAAGTTAGGCATGATAGGAACCTCTTGATTAAAAATAAAGAAGAAGAAGCTAGCTAATACTATCAGTATCTGTGGAATCATATTCAGTAGAATATACATAGCAAAGGAAATTAAAAGCTTATTCTTATTATAAAGGTGCCCCAATGCAATGGCAGCATAAATATTTAAAATGGTAGAAGCAAGGGATAATAAAATCAGTACAATGCCTTCTAGGATAAAAATATAGGTAAACCCGCCCAAATGCTCAATGAATAGGGTAATGGCCATTGTCAGTTCCTTTAAAAAATCTAAAGTGAAAACATTCCTTGAAAATATAATGAAAATCGAAAATATCGCAACAATACTGCTTGCAATGGTCCAAAACATCGAAACAGTCAGCTTGCTAAAAATATGCTTTTCTGATGAGACTGGAAGTGTAAACATCAAATAGCCCTCGTCCCCCAGGAGGTTTTTATAAAATCGTTGAATCATAACAAACAATGTCATAATCACCAATCCCACCATCAAGGCTCCATAGACAAACATACTCAAGCTCATGAGCAGGCTGTACAGAAGAGGTATATTTTCTGCCACAATAAAAATATTTGAAGAAAAGCTATTAATTACAGCAAAGACTAAAATGGTAAGGTAGAGGGGGATAAAGAAACGTGCTGTTCCCCGTAACTCATATTTCAAAAGTTTACTTAACATTTAAAAACCTCCCTGAACAAAGTATCAATCGATTTTCCGTTTTCATTACGGATATCATCAACTGTTTTTGCAAGTACCACCTGGCCATTTTTTAGGAAGATAATATCATCAAGTATCTTTTCGATGTCTGAAATCAAATGGGTCGAAATAATGATGGTTGCATCCTCCTTATAGTTGTTGATGATGGTGTCTAAAATATAGTCCCTTGCCGCCGGGTCCACCCCTCCTATAGGCTCATCCAGCAAATAGAGCTGGGCTTCACGGCTCATAACCAAAATTAGCTGAACCTTTTCTTTGGTTCCCTTTGACAGGGTCTTTAGTCTTTCAGAAGGATCAATATCCAACCTTTTTAACATATCACGGGCTTTTTCAAGGTTGAAATCCTCATAAAAATCCCCAAACATCCGGATGATTTCCGACACCTTCATCCAGTCATTTAGATAGGTCTTATCTGGCAAATAAGAGACAATCTTTTTGGTTTCAATTCCAGGTATAGTACCTGCTATTTTCAACTCACCGTCTGTTGGCTTTAAAAGGTCATTACAAAGCTTGATAAAGGTTGTTTTTCCACTGCCATTGGGGCCAAGCAAACCCACAATTTTTCCCCGTTCAATATTCAAATCAATATTATCTAAAGCTACTTTAGTGCCATATTTTTTAGTGAGGTGCTCACATGTTAAAATTGAATTCATTTTTTCTCCTCCTCCAGCATCGATGTAATTATAGAAAGGGTATGGGTTTTGCTAAAGCCCAAGCTTTGCATTTTCTCCAAAAATATTGAGATTTGCTCCTCTGCTATTTTATGTTTTGTCTGTTGAATCATTTTTGCATCCTCCGTTACATATCTTCCACTGGTTCGGTGTGAATAAAGCAATCCATCCTCCTCCAGCTTTGAAAGTGATTTTTGCATGGTATTTGGGTTAACAGCAGCCTCCTGTGCCAGCTCTCTTACTGAAGGAAGCCTGGTACCCGGTGGATATTCCCCGGAGCAGATTTTAATTTCGATTTGTTCAATCAATTGTGTGTATAGTGGTCGGTCTGATTTTAAATCCCAAGGCACTTAGGTCACTCCTTTCTTAGTGTGAATTGTATTATTGTATTATTGTACTAATAACTTAATACAATAATACATGTGTTAAGTTAGATTGTCAATGGTGTATTGAGAAATATTTTTCAGATTTAGTTTTAGGGTAATACGAAGGATATATGTCATTAAAACAAATTTTTTGTCAACAGACTACCACAATTATGTGGTGAAACGTTTTTTTGCAAACAATCACCCCAAATATTAAACTTAGAATAGAGAAGCAAAAATGTAGCTTTGAGTAGAAGGATAAGAGAAATTATTATTCAGACTAGTAGAGGTGGTGAACTATAGGTGTTTAAAAAGCTGTTTAAGAAGAATGAAAAGCTATCCTGGGCAGTACCCCTTACCGGTGAGGTTAAATCAATAGCCGATGCGCCAGATCCAGTTTTTGCCCAGAAGATGATGGGTGATGGATTTTGTATTGATCCAACCGATGGAAAGCTGTGCTCCCCTGTAAGGGGGGAAATCATATCAATTTTCCCCACCAAGCATGCCATTGGGATTAAAGCAGATGATGGTTACGAGATATTAATTCATTTTGGCATTGATACAGTTAATCTCAATGGTGAAGGCTTTGAGCTCCATGTCAAGACAGGAGATTGGGTAAATTCAGGGGATCCATTGCTTACAGTGGACATTGAGGGCATTAAAGATAAAATACCGTCATTAATTACTGCCGTAGTCATTACAAATCTAGAGGGAAAAACCGTGGCCCCTTCAAAGCTGGGACAAGCAACTCGAGGGGATGTAATCATCTTATCGATCAATGAATAGTATGTGGAGAGGAGAATGAAGATGAAATTTATGACAGCAGAACCATTTAGAATTAAAATGGTGGAACCAATTCAAAAAACCACAAAGGCACAAAGACAAGGATGGCTTAAGGAGGCTGGCTACAATGCCTTTAGACTTAGGGCAGACAAGGTCTATATAGATTGCCTAACTGACAGCGGAACATCAGCCATGAGTAATCATCAGTGGTCTGCTCTAATGCTTGGGGATGAATCCTATGCGGGCTGCAATAGCTTTTATCATTTAGAGGAATCGGTTCAAGATGTATTTGGAATGCCCTATGTACAGCCTACCCATCAAGGAAGAGCAGCAGATTATATTATGGCTAAGATCTATGCAAAGGAAGGTAAATATGCTATTGGAAATATGCACTTTGATACCTTCAGAGGAAATGCAGAGGTGTTGGGAGCCTTAGCAGTAGATTATGTCATCGATGAAGGGATGGATGCAGCAAGCGAAGCCCATCCTTTCAAAGGAAATATTGACCTGAATAAAATGCAAAAATTAATTGATGATAAGGGTGCAGAAAATATATCCGTTGTAATCATCACCGTTACCTGCAATAATAATGGGGGCCAGCCTGTTTCTATGGAAAATATTAAAGCGGTAAGTACCCTGGCTAAAAAGCATAATATCCCTGTGGTAATTGATAGTGCTAGGCTTGCAGAAAATGCTTATTTTATTAAGCAAAGAGAAGAAGGCTACCAAAATAAATCAATCAAAGAAATCACCAGAGAGATGTTTTCCTATTGTGAAACAGCCACAATGAGCTCAAAAAAAGACGGATTAGTAAACATCGGGGGGCTTTTCGTAACCAGAAATAAAGATGTATTTGCCATAGCAAATCAATTAGCCATTGTACATGAAGGTTTTGTCACCTATGGCGGTATGTCTGGAAGAGACATGGAAGCGCTGGCAGTGGGCCTCCAAGAGGTTTGTGACGAACAATATCTTGAATATCGAATCAATCAAGTAAAATATCTAGGGGACAAATTAAAGGAAAAGGGAATTCCAATCGTTGAGCCCACAGGGGGTCACGGAGTTTATGTAGACGGAAGAAGATTTTTCCCCCATATTCCCCAGCATGAATTCCCATCCCAAAGACTGGTTTGTGCCCTATATGAAGAGGCAGGGGTTCGAGCTGTAGAGTTAGGGGCCTGTGCCTTTGGTTCAAAGGATAAGAAAACAGGAGAACCAATTTGGCCTGAGCTGGAAACTATGAGAATAGCCATCTCCAGAAGAGTCTATACCAATAGCCATATGGATGTAATTGCCAATGCCCTGGGTGAAATCTACAAAAATAGAGAGCAATATAGGGGGATGAAGCTTGTGTATGAAGGACCGATTACCTCCTTAAGACATTTCACCGCCGGATTTGAATTACTATAGCTATCGCCATAACAAGTAAAAGACCAGAAACATGTTTCTGGTCTTTTACTTGTTATGGCCTTGTTTTTACTTAAAGCTAAATAAAACTAAATACCAGGGCACCCTTGCCCTGGTATTAGTATTGACTATCTAAATGCTGCAATTATTCAGCGATTATCTCAGCTCCTTAGAATCAAGAATAATCCTTTGCAAATCGGCCTTGCTGCCAAAGGGTAAAAATCCAAGGATAGGACAATTAACGATGTCATCAAACTGCTTCTTTGTCACATGATAATCCTCAAATCGATAGAAGAGCTCGATTTCCTTAAGGAACTGCTCGATAAGATCCCCCAATTTAGCGGCTGCCTCCCGATCAGATACTGTCTCTAAAGCACCATCAAAAATCCTGGCAACGGTTGCAAATTTAGTGGTATTGAGATGCCATTGCCGACGTAAAAATTCAGGGAATACAAGGGCTAGGGCCTCACCATGGCTGATTCCTGTAATCCCGCCAATAATCTCACTTAGGGGATGGGGAGCCGATGCACCGGCATTTGATAATCCAACCCCTGCTAAGGTCTGGGCATATAATAGCTGTTTTCTGTAATCAACATTTTTTAAGTCCTTCACGGATTTTACCAAGTATTCTTTAATGGTTTTAATTGCTTCTATTGATGCCAGTTCACTGAAAAGAGAAGCAGCAGGATGGATATAGCTTTCAAAGGCATGGGAAAAGGCATCAAAGCCTGTGGAAGCAGTTAATTTCTTTGGCAGCGTTACAAGTAAATTAGGGTCTAAGATAGCATCATCAGAATAATTTAGGGGGTGAAAAACAGTATTTTTATCGTCCCCACTGGTAATCACAGCCGCCTGGGTTACTTCTGAGCCGGTTCCAGCTGTGGTTGGTACAGCAATATGAGGGATATATTTTTTAGATAGGGGCAAATATTGGCCGTGGGGATTATGATAGGTTTGAAAAATATGAGGCCAGTCAATTTCATCAGATTCACTCAGTAAACAGATAATCTTAGCCGTATCAATACTGGAGCCGCCCCCAAGGGACACAACAAAATCAATATTATTTTCTTGAAGGATTTTAATTCCCTTTTCAATAATATCCGTTGCCGGATTGGGTATAACTTCATCAAAGTGAATTACTTCGATCTTCTTGTTATTTAAGATACTCTTTACCTTGGAAAATAGCCCTTCAAGGGGAGGTTCATTCTTGGTTGTAACCAAAAGACACTTCTCACCGTATTTACTGGCAATATCACCTAAAGACGCTATTTTGTTTACCCCAAAGTGCAATTTTGTAGGGATATTAAAAAATATGTTCATTCTATTCATCTCCTTATTTTTGATTGTCTAAATACTTTTTCATGGCTGTTACTACCAGATGATGATCCTCCTCTGGTGTCAAGCCGGCCACGGTAATGGCACCGATGACGCCTACATTTTTTACAATAATCGGCACTGACCCTCCGGTGGCAGTGTATTGATCGGCTGGCAATCCGTATTTATCAGAAAGGCTGGCACCATCCTTCTTTAACTTGGCTGCCATGTAGAGGGAGCTGGTAAGAAAGTGCTGTACCACATTTTTTTTTCGCTGTACCCATAGATCCTTATCCGGTGTGGTTCCATCGAAGGAAAAGTGAAATATCTGATGATTGAATTTACTAATATCAATGGTTACTGCATAGTTGCACTCCTTGGCAATATCAATGATGTTTTGACCGATAACCAAGGCAGCTTCACTGGTAAAGTCATCAAATACTAGGGTATCTAATTCATTTTTGTATTTTTCAAGTAGATGTTCCATTTTAGCTACCACCCTTTTTTTGTTAGATTATATCATAGTTAAAGGAGGCCAAGTTATAAAACTATTTCTCTAATGATGTAGTAAGCACTTAAAAAAACCTTTGTTTATACCCTTTACCGCATCATTATGGAAGCATTAAGTATGGCGGTTCTGTTGATAGAAGGGAGGATAGCATATTATAATTAAATCAAGAGAATAGGAAAACAAATAGGGGGGATGAGATTAAGCAAGACAGGCGTACAAAATCGATAATGGAGGGAAAATGAGATGAACATAGATCAATTAAGCATCAATACCATTAGAGTTTTATCGGCAGAGGCAGTTGAAAAAGCAAACTCAGGCCATCCTGGGCTGCCCCTGGGGGCTGCACCAATGGCCTACACCCTGTGGGCAAGGAATATGAAACATAATCCCCAAAATCCCCAATGGATCAATCGAGATCGATTCATTTTATCAGCAGGCCATGGGTCCGTATTATTGTATTCCTTACTTCACTTGTTCGGATATGGCTTGACGATGGATGATTTAAAAAGCTTCCGGCAGTTAGACAGTAAAACACCGGGACATCCTGAATATGGCCATACCCTTGGGGTGGAAACAACCACAGGGCCCCTGGGACAAGGGATTGCCAATGGCGTGGGAATGGCCATGGCAGAAGCCCATTTGGCCGCCCGTTTTAATAGACCAGATCATGATATTGTAGATCATTACACCTATGTTTTAGCTGGAGACGGATGCCTGATGGAGGGGGTCAGCTACGAAGCAGTATCCCTTGCCGGAACCCTGGGATTAGGGAAATTAATTGTACTCTATGATGCAAACTCCATCACCATTGAAGGAAGCACAGGACTGGCCTTTACTGAAGATGTTGCCAGTAGATTTACCGCATGTGGCTGGGAGGTTTATGAGGTTGCTGACGGAAACGATATTGATAGAATAGAAAAAGCAATCGAAGCCGCCAAAGGAAATTATTCTAAGCCATCGCTAATTGTGATTAAGACTGAAATAGGCTATGGATGCCCAGCTAAACAAGGGAAGAGCTCTGCCCATGGAGAACCCTTGGGAGCAGAGAACATCAAAAAAATGAAGGAATTTTTAGGCTGGGATGAAAAGGAAGCCTTTATTGTGCCGGTGGCTGTGAAAAACCATATGGAAGCTCTAATTGAAAAAGGGGAGAAGGAAGAACGTAATTGGCAGGGCAAATGGGAGGCATACCATCGGGCCTATCCTGAGTTAGCAGCAGAATTTGAGAGATGGAATTGTAACCAGCTCCCAATAGACTATCTGGAATCAGAAGAATATTGGAATTTTAAAGAGAACATGGCCACCAGGGCTGCTTCAGGCAAACTAATTAATAGGCTGTCTGAAAAAATTCCAAATCTAATAGGAGGCGCTGCAGACTTAGCCCCTTCAACTAAGACCCATATGAACAACAGGGAAGATTTTTCATCAGTAAACTATACAGGTTCAAATCTTCATTTCGGAGTTAGAGAGCATGCCATGGCAGCTATACTCAATGGAATGGCATTACATGGAGGCCTAAGGGTATATGGAGCGACATTTTTCGTTTTTAGTGACTATATGAAGCCCGCTATGCGGCTGTCTGCCCTAATGAACCTTCCAGTTACCTATGTATTAACCCATGATAGTGTCGGGGTGGGAGAAGATGGGCCTACCCATCAACCTATTGAACAGCTGGCAATGCTTAGGAGTATACCGAATCTTACGGTTTTCAGACCTGCTGATGCTTGTGAAACGGCCGCAGGCTGGTATAGGGCATTGACAAGAAAGGAAGGGCCCACAGCATTAGTCCTGTCAAGACAAAATCTGACCCCATTAGAGAATTCAGGGAAAGCTGCCCTAAAGGGGGGATATATCTTAAGGGGGCAAGGGGATGAAACACCGGATATAATTTTAATGGCCTCTGGCTCTGAGGTGCAGTTAATAGAAAAAGCTTCAAAAATATTAGCCAATATGGATATCAAGGCCAGGGTCGTTAGTATGCCCTCCTGGGAGCTATTTGAAGAACAGACCCAGGAATACAAAGATACTGTGCTGCCCAGGGAGGTAACGAAAAGACTGGCGGTAGAAGCAGGGTCTTCGGTGGGCTGGCATAAATATATGGGCCTTGATGGGGATATGATTTCAATAGATCATTTCGGGGCCTCAGGACCCGGGGAATTGTTGTTTGAAAGGTTTGGATTCACAGTAGAAAATATAGTTGATCAGGCCTTAAGACTTATCAGCAAGTAAATAGTAGTATAGATGACCTCTAATCACAATTATAAGGCGGTATGACAGCAAAGGAGCGTTAAAATGAAAAATTGTATTGTTGCACAGTCAGGAGGCCCTACAGCAGTAATTAATGCCAGCGTTGTGGGGGTTGTAGAAGGAAATCGAGAGGCTAGGTATTTTGATCGTGTATACGGTGGAATTAATGGCATCGAAGGGATATTAGAGAAAAGAATCATTAATCTGTCAGACATCGGTAATGAGGACCTGGCCATGCTAAAATACACTCCTTCATCGGCCCTGGGCTCCTGTCGATATAAAATGAAGGACTTTACTGAAGGGGAAGCAGAGTATAATGCGTTATTTAATATAATGGATGAATTAGAAGCTGATACGTTGTTTTATATTGGTGGAAATGATTCGATGGACACAGTCAGTAAGCTCAGTCAATATGCCAAGCTGAAGGGGCTAAAAGCACAAATTATTGGAATCCCTAAAACAATTGACAATGACCTATTCCACACAGATCATACCCCGGGTTTTGGCAGTGCTGCAAAATATATTGCCACCACCACACTAGAAGCCTATTTAGATTCCAGCGTCTATACCAATAATGGTATCTTTATTCTAGAAACCATGGGGAGGGACACGGGCTGGTTAGCTGCCAGTTCAGCCCTTGCTAAAGTAGCAGACGAGCCCATTGTTGATTTTATCTATTTACCAGAGGTGGCCTTTTCAAAGGAAAGGTTTTTAATCGATGTGAAGAATAAATTCAATGAGAAGAAAAAAGTATTCATTGTGGTTTCAGAAGGCTTAAAGGATGAAAGGGGTAAGTATCTATATGATACGGATTTTACCAGTAAGCATGATCGATTTTCCCATGTTCAGCTGGGGGGAGTCGGCAGTTATTTAAAAAATCTAATTATTGAAGAAGGGATTACCCCCAGGGTTAAAGTATTAGAGCTGATGGTAACCCAGCGTTGTGCCATGCATTCTGTATCTCAAACAGATATTGAGGAAGCCTACATGGTGGGGAAAGATGCTGTTGAATATGCCGCCCAAGGAGACACGGGATTTATGGTGGGAATCAATCGATTGCAAGGTGATCCCTATCAGGTAGAAACCATTAAGGTGGAAGCCTCAAAAGTGGCTAATCATATTAAATATTTTCCAACCCAATGGATTACACCAGAAGGAAACCACGTTACAACAGAAGCCATTGCATATATTAAACCCCTGGTCATGGGAACACCCCAACTGATTATGGAGAATGGACTTCCTAAATACATTCAGCTTTATTAGATAAAGGAATATGGATAAATCCACAGGGAGGTGAGGCTTCTGGCCCCTAACAGTATGGAGGCTGGAAGATTTATGAACTATAAATTAGTAGTAGTTGATATGGATGGTACCCTATTGAATAGCAATAAAAGGGTATCTGAAGAAAATAAAAATGTTTTAGCAGAGCTACAAAATTTAGGGGTGATTGTTGCAATTGCAACGGGAAGAATCTATACAACCCTAAAGACCCATGTGAAGGACTTAAAAATTGATGCACCTGTTATTGCCTGTAATGGCGCTGTGATTAGAGATGTCAACCAAGCTCAAACGATATTTGCTGACCCCATTTCAAAGGAGAATTGCCGTAGGGTATTAGCGGTCTGTAAAGAATATAAGGTAGATTGTTATATGTATAGTGAAGATACAATCTATGCCCGAAGACTGGAACAACTGGTGGGTTCCTTTTATGATTCATCCAAGACGGCTAAGGAAGAGGATAAAATAAAGATTGAAATAATGAAATCCATGGAGGATGTCTTAGACAAAGGGGAAGCGATTTATAAATTCGTGATCTTTTCAGAGGATGGCAGACTGGTGGAAAAAACAAAAAAGAAATTGAAAGAAACCCTCGATCTGGAGATATGTAAGTCTTCAGCTGATTTTTTAGATGTAATGAACAACGGGGTCTGCAAGGGCTTTGGAATTAAAAAATTAGCAGAATCATTGGGGATAGAAAGGGAAGCAATTATTGCAGCAGGAGATAATGAAAATGACATCAGTATGATCAGATTTGCAGGATTAGGTATTGCCATGGGAAATGGCGTTGACGAAATAAAAGAAGCGGCAGATTTTATTACCGATACAAATGATAATGATGGGTTGGCAAAGGCCCTACGAAAATTTGTTTTAAATGAATCACTAAGTTATGAAGCGGGTAATTAAGAAGTAGCTAATACTATTAAAAAGTTGTGATTTAGCTTATCCAGCCAATCACAACTTTTTTTATATTTTAGACTCGGGTTGGGATGCTGTTTTTTCGAGAGGTATATTGCTTTCACCGGGTAATGGATATGTTTCAGGATCAACGATTAGCAGGCCTAGTTTAAGCCCGTAAAGATCCAAGGGGAATTCGTATACCCTATCATCGTAGTTTCCTTCCAGCTCAGCAACGAATATTTTAGGAGATCCGGTAGTCATTTCATAGGCTTGCCCCATTCCATTGACCAGGACCTTTTTTTCTTCATCAATGAATGAATAGTAGCCAGGATAAAAATCAAAAGAGGTTTTCCCATCTAAAACCTCAATGGTTAGTGTAGCACCTGAAGCAACAGGAATAATAATAACTCCATCATCTACCAGGTCACCTTTTCCATTCCATTTGTATGTAGCATTGCCATCTACGACAACCTCTTCAAAGTACTCAGGATTATCTTCATAGGAATCAAGGTACTTTATGTTGTATTCCTCAAACTCCACTCGATATTCATCAAGCTGGTTCCCTATAGCCCCTGCAAGGGTAACTCTAAGGGTTACCTGTTCACCAAAGTAATTATAGAAGACCTGATCCCATACAACAGTGGCTAATTTTTCTACTGTTGTCTTTGCTTCGTTCGCAAAAGCAACAGAAAAACTGCTAGCCAGCAACATGAATACTAGCACCAAACTAAATACTTTTTTCATTCCATCTCCTCCAAGATTTTTTTGCCCATATAAAACACTTTTAAAATAAACATGCTAGGTTATTTTAATATATTATAGAAACCTTTCAATTATTTCATTATTTATTTAAAAGACTGCGTATTGGAAATACGCAGCCTTAGCTAGTGATTTTTTTATTTGAAAAATACCTCATCCAAATTAGAGATTAGTGCTTGTCTTAATTCATTGATTTCTGCTTGATAGTTTTCGGAGCTGTTTTTGGGAGTTCTGTCATTCACAAATCTTCCTTTATTTTCAGTTCCCCAGAAGCCAGCAGTATCATCATCAAGTACTTTGAAAGCAGTCATATACTCATCCCATGCTTGATCATCTATTCCTACACCGTCTCCGATATATCCTCGTCCACCGCCTAAGAATCCAGCATTCATGATTGTATAGATAGATTTACCTTTTAATAGGCCCTCTAAACCGTTTTCAGTATCCTGATAAGCAAATTTTTTGGAAAATACTCTTTCCATATAGCCTTTTACAATGGCAGTAGGTGTGTCATGCCAGTTAGGATAACAGAATATGATATAGTCAGCCTGGGTTACAAATTCTTGCTCCCTTTTAATGTCATCTGAAGGGGTGCCTTCTCCGTCCTTAGCAAAGTAGAATTCCTCTGGTGATACAACCGGATCAAAGTTCATATCGTATAAATCCCTTAGCTCAACCTCGACGCCCTTCTCCTCAAAATGCCTCATGGCAGTATTTGTCAAATCATAGTTTACACTATACTTTCTAGGATCAGCCACGACAAATAAAGCTTTTTTCTTATCCCCTTCAGTGAAACCTTTAGGCCCATAGGTTTGAATTAATTCATCTGGAACAATTGAAGCGGAGGTTTTTCCGTCAACTGAAGCTGATGTATTGCTATCTGTTTCTTCACCTTCTGCCGCTTCTTGATCAACGGTTTCCTGTGGTGTTTCCTGATTAGGGCCCTCAGCAGTCCCTTCATTAGCACATGCAGTAACTCCTGCTACCATACAGGTAATCATCATTGCAATTAATATTTTTTTCATTTTCATCGGTCTTCCTCCTTGAAGTTATTATATTCATAGATCATCCAATTTTATTGGATGATCTAGTATAACAAAAAGTATGGCTTAAATTAGGGAAGTCATCGATAGGCCTCTACCAGCTTATCAATAAAGTAGGTCAATTCTTCCTTTAAAAGCTCATTTTTTCTTTTAACCATTGCACAGGTAATAATCAGCTTTTTATTATCATAGGGTATTCGCTCTAAATCACTGGGAAGCTCCTTGTTACATTTCCAATCAATCTCCATAGCAAAGGAGGGAAGATTGTGCAATGCATCATTATAGGTTTTATTTCCATTGGTTAATATGGTTTTTCTATTTTCTGGTATGCCCAGATATTCCAGTTCATAGTTAAAGCTAAACATACCTTCAAAAAGATAGGATTTTTTAACATGGAAGAGCCCTTGAAGGTCAGGATTACTGATATGCTTTTTTCTGCTTAACGGCGAGTTTTTGCTGATATGGACCTTCATTTGTCCTGTAAAAAGGTTTTTTAATTCCAGTCCTTCCGCTGCTAAAAATTGGGTAAGCTTTTTGTGTTGAAAATCGCTATAAATAATGAGGGCTATATCACAATCTCTGTAAACAACTTTCTGTATGGCGCTCTCAACGCCACATTCGCATAACTCAAACTCATAATTGTTTTTATTATAATTTCTACAAACCTCAAAAAATTGTGAATTGATGATTTCGGAACCAAAGGATGCAATCTTAATCTTATTTTCATTGGCCTTAGTTAATAACTTTTTTTCAACAATTCTGTATTGCTCCACCATGGCCTTGGCATAATGATAAACCTCTACCCCATAGGAAGTTAAGGTGACACCCCGGTTGGTTCTATAAAAAATGGTTTTGCCTATTTCCTTTTCCAAGTTAGCAATCTGACTGCTTAGATTTGGTTGGGAAATAAACAAATTATTAGCAGCCTTAGATATGCTTCCCGTTTCCACCACTTCAACTACAAATCTTAATTGATTAAAGTCCATCGTTCATCCTCTTTTATATTTATTAATTGCTATTTTCTACATTTTGCAATATATTTCATGCCCAAGTAATATTGTATACTATTTAACAAAGTTTTCAACCGCTTGGTTATGCTTATATTTTATAGCTGCTACCTATATTTTTATATAGCCACATATAAATCCACTATAGCAACAGGCTTTCTTGCTTACTCCATCGATAATGAATCAATCTTCCATATAATCATTCACCAATAGGCGGTTTTTTACACTTTGATTCAACAATAATCCAATTGTTTGCTTATCAAAAAGACCCATGATAAAATATGGTTAACTTATTTTTAAAAGCATTAACTTTATCTAAATTTTTTCCATACCTAATGCAGTGATTATATGACTTACTATGTATCCATAATAGGAATAAATAATACTTTTAAGCAAGAACTAATTCAGCCTTGGAGGGGTAGCATGGGAATCGATAATTTTGAAGGAGTCAATCAAGAGGTGTTAAAGCGCATTATTGATCAATTAGACTGTGTGGCGATAACTGATCAAGAGGGCAGATATGTATATGTTAATCAGTCATGGTCTGACATTATGGGGGGAATCAGCCTTGAGGATATAAAGGGGAAGTATGTTCGGGACATCATACCTGATACGAAGATTCATGAAGCATTACAGTCAAAGAAGCCCATTATAGGTCATGCCATTAAAGCAAAGGGGCCTGATCGAAAGGACGCCTTTACCTCCTATATCCCTATTTTCAAGGATGGAGAGGTGGTGGCAGGCTTTATCCATGTGATCATTATCGGGATGAAAAGTGCCCTTGATTTTACCGGCAAGGTGAATCGTATGGCAAATCAAATTGCCTATTACCAACAGGAACTAAGGAAAATCAGAGGGGCCAAATATTCCATTAATAATATCATCGGCAATAGTACACTGATAAAGCAGATGAAGGACGAAATATATCAGGCCGCCAGATCCACTTCTACGGTATTGATTGAAGGGGAGACCGGCAGTGGAAAAGAGCTGGTGGCCCATTCAATACATGATTTAAGTCCCAGGGCTGCCTCTGAGTTTGTCAAGGTTAATTGTGCGGCGATACCCAATGAATTGCTTGAATCAGAATTTTTTGGCTATGATGAAGGTGCCTTTACCGGGGCCAGGCGTGGCGGCAAGATCGGAAAGTTTGAATTGGCCAATCAGGGCAGTTTATTTCTTGATGAAATTAATCAGCTTCCCTATACGCTGCAGCCCAAGCTTTTACGGGTGCTGCAAGAAAAAGAAATCGAAAGGGTTGGGGGCAAGGGCAGTATTCCTGTCAATGTTCGGCTGATTGCTGCTACAAACATTAGCCTCAAGAAAATGATAAGAGAAAATAAGTTTAGAAGCGACCTTTATTATCGATTAAATGTGATTAAAATTAAAATTCCACCCCTTAGAGACAGAAAAGAGGACATCTCATTAATAGCAGATAATCTATTGGATAAATTAAATTTTCAATTGGGAATGAGCGTTCCAGGTATTACAGAGGAGGCAAAAACAAAGCTTCAAGATTACAAATGGCCAGGAAATGTTAGAGAGCTGCAAAATGTCATTGAAAGGGCCATGAATATGTCCTGGGGAGAAAGGCTGGAATGGAAGCATTTTGAAAATTACTTTGAGGATAAGCAGCTGGTGCTGGGACCGAGTAAGGCAAGGGAAGGCATGTATCAAATAAAGGATATGAAAAACAGTATTGAAAGAGAAACCATTATGAGGGCAATACAAGACTGCAATCATAACAAGACAAAGGCAGCAAAGCTCTTAGGAATTTCAAGGACTTTATTATATAAAAAAATTGAGAAATATGGATTGGAATAGAAGGGCAGCAAAAGTGTAAACAATTATTTACGTAAACTTTTGTTTGCAAAATACTGTATCAAGGCTGTTTAAAGAGACAGGGATAAAAATTTAATACAAACATGTAAATAAATGTTTACACCGTCACTAGAAAGCGTTGAAATGTATAGCATGAAAGCTGTATTTTCAGGGCTTTTTTCTTTGATAAAAAATTGGCATACTAATTGCTTATTAATATTGGTGAAATGAAATCTAACAAATTTAAGGAGGGATTAGATGAAAAATGCAGTTATTGTTTCTGCTGCCCGTACCCCCGTGGGTAAATGCAGAGGAAGCTTAGCCTCTGTTGAGGCATATAAGCTTGGTGCATTGGTGGTCAGTGAGGTTATTAAAAGAGCCAATATCAAGCCTGAAGTAATTGATGAAGTCATTTTTGGCAATTTGATGAGCCACGATGTCAATAACATGGCAAGAATGGTTAGTCTGGAAGCTGGGCTTCCAATCGAAACCCCAGCATTAGAGATAGACAGACAATGTGGTACATCCTTAAATGCCATAGCCCTTGGGGCCATGATGATTCAGGCAGGAGAAGCAAAGGCAATCATCGCCGGAGGAGTAGAAAGTGATTCAAGAAGACCCTATGTTATGCTAAAGCCAGAGATACCCTATGCCGTTCAAACACCAAGGTTTTGCGAAGAACTAAGGCTGTCTCCAGAAAAAATCGGGAATCCGAATATGGGTATGACAGCAGAAAATTTAGCAGTTAAATATAATATATCCCGAGAAGCCTGTGACCGCTTTTCTATCAATAGCCATAAAAAAGCCGCCAAAGCAGTAGAAGAAGGCTATTTTAAAGAACAAATCGTTCCGGTGGAGGTTGATTTAGGAAAAGGGAAAAGGTTTGTATTTGAGCATGATGAGCCCTTAAGAAAGGATGCTAGCATAGAGGCCATGTCTAGGCTAAAAACAGTATTTAAAGAGGATGGAGTGGTTACAGCTGGAAATAGCTCGCCCATGAGTGACGGGGCTGGTGCTGTCATAATGATGGAAGAAGAATTAGCAAAATCCTTAGGGTTAGAAATACTGGCAAGATACAGAGGGTTTGCTTCAGCAGGCTGTGATCCAAATATTATGGGTATTGGTCCAGTGCCTGCCACAAGGAAGCTGTTGGAAAAAACCAAGGTTGCCCTAGATGATATAGACCTAATTGAAATGAACGAAGCCTTTGCAGCGCAATCTTTGGCATGTATATCAGAGTTGAACATCAATCAAGAGAAACTAAATGTAAATGGAGGCGCAATCGCCCTTGGACATCCCCTTGCAGGAACAGGAGCAATCCTAGCAACTAAAATGGTGTATGAAATGAAAAGAAGAGAAGCCAAGCTAGGGCTGATTACATTTTGCTGTGGCGGTGGCCAAGGTGTTGCCATGCTTTTAGAAAGAGATTAAAAACAAAAGGAGGAAATCAAATGGCAAAGACCATTATTACGGTGGCCACTACTGGGGCATGGCCAACAAAGAAGGATAATCCTAACATACCCCTAACCCCTCAGGAGATAGCCAATGATGTTTATGAGTGCTATCAGGCTGGGGCATCCATTGCCCATCTTCACATGAGAGACGAGGAAGGTAAGGGCACAATGGATAAGGCTAAGTTTGAAGAAACAGTGGCACTAATTAAAGAGAAATGTGATATTATTATTAACTGCACCACTTCAGGAGACTTAAATGCAACGGATGAAACAAGACAAGCCCATCTAAAGGCAATTAGGCCTGAGATGGCATCCTATGATTGCGGTTCAATGAATTGGCAGCATAAAACGGTATTTTTAAATACCCCTGAATTTTTAGAGCAATTAGGAAAAACCATGCAGGAATATGATGTAAAGCCTGAAATCGAAATTTTTGACGCAGGTATGATATACAACTCTCTGTATTATTTGAAAAAAGGAATCTTAAAAGCTCCTATACATTATCAATTCGTTTTGGGGGCAGCTGGAGGCTCCACTGCCACTGTTGAAAACCTGGTCTATTTAAAGAATTTAATACCAGAGGGCTCCACTTGGTCAGCTCTAGGAATCGGTAAAGGACATATACCCATTATGCTGGCAGCCATAGCTATGGGCGGTCATATTAGAGTGGGTATGGAAGATAACGTTATGTTTAGTAAAACAGAATTAGCTAAATCCAATGCCCAGCTTGTTACAAGGGCAGCCAATCTCATAAAGGAAGCCGGAAATCAAGTAGCCACCGTAGCGGAAGCAAGGGAAATACTCGGATTACGGAAATAAACTGAAAATAGCAGGAGGACATAATAATGAGCAAAATAATTGATTTGAGTATAGCCATTGAAGGAGGATTACCAAGTGATCCCCCTATGATGATACCAAAGGTAGAGCATAGAAAGCATGAAGACACGATAGAGGAAATGCTGGCTTTTTTCCCTGGGGCCACAAAAGAAGATTTACCCAATGGCTTAGGATGGCAAAATGATTTTGTATACCTTTCTGTACATTCAGGAACCCATTTAGATGCGCCAATTCATTATCATCCAACAATGAATAATGGAGAACCAGCGTGGTCAATTGATCAGGTTCCATTAGAATGGTGCATGGGAAATGGTGTAGTAATCGATATGAGCGATAAGCCCGATGGCTATGCCACCACAATTCAAGACTTTGAAGAAAAATTAGAAAAGATGAATTACAAATTGCAGCCAGGGGATATTGTTTTAGTCCGCACTAATGCAGCAGGCCGATGGGGTACCCCAGAGTATTTATCAGCGGGCTGCGGTATGGGTAAAGAAGTGACTCTATGGCTTCTAAGTCATGGCATCAATGTTGTTGGTACTGATGCCTGGAGCTGGGATAGACCATTGGGATTGATTGCAAAGGAATTTCAAGAGACCGGGGATAGCAGCTTGATCTGGGAAGGTCACTTTGCCGGTATTGAAAAAGCCTATTGCCATATCGAAAAATTAACGAACTTAGATAAGCTGCCTCCCTATGGTTTTAAATTCATCTGTTTACCCATAAACGTTAAAGGGGCCAGTGCCGGCTGGATTAGGGCAGTGGCAATCGTTGAAGAATAAAAAATAATTGATTTCAAAGTGCTTTTTTAAGGCACTTTGAAATCAATACTCAAAAATTAAAGGAGGGATTTCAATGGACACGCAGGTAATATTTAGTATTTTCTTTGTTATATTTGCTGCCATCATGATTGGAGCTGGCGTTATCAGTAAGAAATGGGTCTCTGATACTTCAGATTATATACTTGCCGGCAGGGAAGTAAGTCTATTAATTAATATCATGGGTGTTGCAGCTATTGGGTTTGCAGGAACTACAGTTTCTTTAGCACCAGGATATTCCATATTATATGGCATTAAGGGCTCACTTTTATGGGGCTGTATTTATTCAGCTTTAGGATTAATTTTTTATGGCTTGGTATTTTCTGATTTTGTAAGAAAATGTGGGGCCCAGACGTTGCCAGAATATCTGGAAATGAGATACAGCGGCAAGGTGAGGAATGTAGTGGCCTGCGGAACAATCGTTGGTCTTTGTGGTATTTTAGCAAATAATATCGTTTCATGTGCAGGGATTGTTTCTGGTTATGTGGGATGGCCTCAATGGGCTGTTATCGCAATAACCTTTGGAATTATTCTAATTTTCACCTATATCAGTGGATTATGGGCAGCAACAATCACAGACTTTTTCCAAGTTACCGTGGGAATTATCGCTGTACCAACCTTCTTAATCTTAACTATGGAAAAATACGGAGGATTTGAGTTTTTACAATCAAAATGGGGCGGCGCAAGTGTTTTTACAGAGGGAATCGCTGGAGGAAGTATGGAAATCCTATCATTTCAGTACCCAAGTGCCTTGACCTTCTGCCTGTTATTTGGAGCCGCCTTAGTTTGGGGGAATAACTACTACTGGATGAAAATTGCATCCTGCAGAAGTGAAAAGATTGCCAAAAAATCCTTTACTTTAGCAGGTATCCTGTTGATTGCTGTATTTATGATCCCCCTTGCTATTATTGGTGCCTATGCAGGAGCAGCAATGCCAGAAGTATTTACTGTAGGGGGAGGAAAAATTGCACCAACAGCAGCCTATGGTGTCTTAGCCGGAATTTTTCCACCTATTATCTCTTCCTTTTTTATTATCGGTTCAGTGGCAGCCTCTATCTCAACCGCCTCTACATCTGCATTAGGGGCAACATCAACAGCAACCAGGGATATCTATCAAAGGATGATCAATCCAAAGGCAGATGCGAAAACAACCTTAAAGGTAAGTAAAATTATCATGCTGCTCATAGGTTTACTAACATGGGCATTGTGTTACTTCCCAGGGGGACCAACCTATCTATTTGCCTTTGCAAACGCTTGGTTAGTTCCACCGGCTGTACTATTATGTCTTGGTGCCATTTGGCCTAAATTCAATTCCAACGGTGCATTTTGGGGCGTATTAGCAGGTATGATAACCATGGCAGTATTAACATTAACAGAATTAATGGGCATCTTTACCATTGGAAAATGGACTCATTTAGCGCTGGTAGGCTTTGGAGTAACAATCGTAGTCGGTGTCATTGCCTCCTATATGAAGCCCTCTAAATACTATGGACAACCAGGATGGAATCGTAAGGTAAGTGAAGGGCAAAGGGAAAAGGTTTCCTTAAATCAAATGGACAAAGCAGTTTTATCTTTAATAAGAGATGGACATAAATATATGGCAGATATTACAGATGCGCTAGGGGTTGATTCAAAGACTTCAAATGAATCAATCGAAAAATTAGATCGGGGCGGCTATATCGAGAGAGGAAGCGTTATTGGTTCAAGGTTCTATGAATTCAATATTACCAATAGAGCAAAGGAAACATTGCCGACCCTAAACCAAAGGGAAGCTGAACTTAACAATGTAGGATTAAATGATGCCTATTTGGGTCTTTTAAAGGTTGCTTCTAAAACACCAGAAAAAATTGCCCAATATATTAAGGATCAACAATGGCGATCCCTTAAGGTATCCAGCATTACCTCCCATCTGACTAGACAGGGATATATTATTGAAAAAGGTCTGTTTAAGCGAAAAATTATGATTACTCAAAAAGGAAAGGATGCAGTAAATAGATATGCGTAAAGAAGCATAGACTAAATGAACGAAGCCCTACTCCAGTGGCGGTACCCACAGGAGTAGGGCTTTACTTTTAATAATTTTACCTTAAAATACTTGACATGGTCGGATATAAAGCATAATATATGACTATAAGTCATATGACCAATAGTCATATTACGATTTGAGCAAAGGAGAATGAAAGGTGCCGAAGGATACATTTTTAAATCTATCAGCGGAAAAAAGAAATAGGATACTCAATGCAGCAATGAGCGTGTTTTCAAAGGTACACTATAAAAAAGTTACGATAGATCGTATCGTTAATGATGCCGGGATACCCAAGGGAAGCTTTTATCAGTATTTTGAAGATAAGGATGATTTATACCAGTATTTATTCAGTCAAATTGGGGACCAGAAAAAGCAGGCCCTAGATCAAATTAAAGAAATCGATGAACAATTAAGCTTTAAGGAGTATGTCATTAGGTTACTAGAAGCAGGTCGAAAATTTGAAGCAGGGGACCTAAAGCTGATGAAGCTGAAAGAAAAATTTACGAACGAATGCTCCCAGGAAGTAAAAAAGAAAATATTGGAAAATGAAGTTCCTAAGAGCCATGAACTGCTGGAAGAGGTAATAACAAGCTATATCCAAAAAGGCGAACTAAGAAAGGATTTAAATAGTAAGCTCTGCGCTTATATGCTTACATCCTGTGTTTTAAGCTTAGAATATTACCAATTTGAGCAGGAAGAAAATATGGATACTGTAATTAGTAAAATACTAGATACATTATTAAATGGGTTGAAATAGTCAAGAAAATCTTAATAACGAAGGGTGGATTAATGGGATGACAAAACAGGAATTTGTTAAAGGAGAAAAATATTTAAAGCTGAATAAGGAAGGCGATTTTGTTGTAGATTATGATGGAAAGCTAGAAATCATTGATTTCCATACACATATGTCCAATGTGGTGCCGCTTAAAATATTAGATCCCGACAGCAAAGGAAAAAAGCTGAAATATCCAACATTGGCGTCAATTAATCATATGGACCTGTCGGTGCCCTATTGGAAGAAAAATGATCCTGATGAAAAAATGAAAGGGTTAGTTCCTCTTATCAAATTTTCCAGAGAGGGCTATAAAATTTTAAAGGATATGGTTCATGGGGGAACCTATGAAAATTGTTTTAAATCTCAAGAGGAAAATATGATTCAGAAAAATGTAGTCCTTCCCTTGAGTACAGAAAAATGTGACCGTTCAATGGAAGCGTTGAAATTAGCAGAAGCCTATCCCGGTAGATTTATTGCTTTTTGTTCAGTACATCCCCAAGACCCTAGAATGAAGGAAAAGATTGTTCAATATAAAGAATTGGGAGCCAAGGGATTGAAGCTAAAAATAACAGAGATAGAATTGAAGGGGGACTTCAAACCCCTTGTGGATGTTTTTAAGGCCTGTTATGAGGTTGGATTTCCTGTATTGCTGCACACCGGCTCCTTAACCCACTTAAAGCGCAGTAATGTGTCAAATCTAATGTGGAAGCTTATGAAGTCAACAAGGGTAGCGATATTTGGAGAGCTGCTAAAGGAACTGCCAATGGACTTCAAATTTATTTTCGGCCACAGTGGAATTGCAGAATATAAGCTGGTTGCTGAGTATCTTAAGGCCTTTCCATCAGCCCTTGCTGAGCTGTCATGTCAATCGGCAGAGAGTATTACGTACTTAATTAATGAAGTTGGCTATGAAAGATTATTATATGGCTCAGATTGGCCTGCCTTACCCCAAGCCATCACCCTTTCGAGGGTGCTTCTTGCTACCGAAAACAACGAGGAAGCAAGGGCGTGTATTTTATATAAGAATGCAGCAGCCCTATTAAAATAATGTATTTTAATTAAAGGGAAATTCATATAGGAAGTCACTCGGTTATAAATCTATCGAGTTATGTTTTTATCAGTTTACTTTCTCAGAAAAACCTTTAGGCTTAAAAAATATAAAATTCCTATTGAAACTTTCTGGCTTCCTGAGCCGTCTAATAAGTGTAAAGCAATTTGATATGCTTCAAAATGTAGGGAAGCATAAATAGTTGAATGGGTATTGGCAGCTTAGAAAAATAAATAGCGGTTTATGCAATAGAAAGTTGCTCCCGGCTATATGGGGCTGTAGAGTCTGTTATACTAACAGAAGTATTATCTGATATTATCGTTGGCAATGGGTATATCAAATAAGCTGACTTTAATATATAAGAAAAGGAGATGTTATGATGCAAGGTAAAAAAATGATTGGACTAAGTGTAGTAAGTATTATGTTATTGACAAGTTCATCCGCTGCAATGGGAATGAATCATAAAACGGAACCGGTACAGGCCGAACCAATCGCCATAAAGCATCCGGTCAAAAATGAAACGAAGGTTGTAGTGGCTAAAGAAATGAAGTCTGACGGTAAACTCGTTAACTATAATGTGAGAATTCCTGAAGTCCAGGGCCTAAGGGATGCCATGTATCAGGAGCAGTTAAATTATATTATGATGAGCCATGCCATGAAGGATATTAAAAGCGTAGAAACCCAAGCAGAGGAATTGGCCGCTGAGTCAAAAAAAGAAGGCTGGGAATTCAGACCCTTTGAAATTTTTATTGACTTTGAGGTAAAATCAAACGACGATGTACTCTCCTATACAATTACCACCTATACCATGACAGGGGGAGCCAATGGAATTACAAGGGTAGACAGTTACAACATTGATACAAACCAGAATAAACCAATAGAGCTAAAGGATTTATTTGAAGCCAATGCTGATTATAAGAATGTGATAAATAGAGAAATTGCCACTCAAATTGCAGCCCAAAGTAAAGACAAAAACAAGGCCTATTTTGAGGGAGCAGATGGATTTCAAACGGTTTCAGATCTCCAGGATTATTACATCAAAGATGACCGCTTGGTAATTATATTCCCTGAATATACAATTGCACCAGGGTTTATGGGTACTCCCGAATTTGAAATTCCCATGGGAAGCTTAAACAGTGTACTTAAACACCCAGAACCATTGATCGTTGATGGAAGCTACTACAACTACCATTCAAATTTTGCATTTAGAATTCCACCAATCTGGGAAAACAAGGTAGAGATTAAAGAGAAATATAATATGGAAGATTCCATTGTTAAGGTTGATTTCATCTATACTCCCCAGGGGTCAACTCAGGAAAATACAAGCCTTGCTTCCATATCTGTAGTAGACAAAGGGGAATATAAAGATATTGAAAAGAACGATGCCCCAGTCTATAAAATCGCTGAAACAGAGGCCTATGTTTATCTGGTTTCTACTCCGGGGGCCAATCCCTATTCTGCTGACAGCCAGGCATCAAAGGAATACAGCAAGTTAGTTGCTGCCCTTGATGGAGTAGATGATCTTTTTAAGATCGTTAACGTGGAACAGGAACTGGAAAATAAAGTGGAGACTGAGGTAGAAATTTCTACTTTCAATAAGCTGATAATAAATAGCCGTGAAATAGCCCTGGAAAACCCTATGTATAAGACTGAAAAAGGAGTTATGATGATTCCCCTTCGGCAGGTATCAGAAGCATTAGGATATAAAGTAACCTGGAACGATAAAGAGAGATCAGTAGAACTGTCAAGTGGGGCCCAATGGACCAGTTTGAAACTTGGGGAAGATAACTATAGCTTTGCTAAGATGCTTGTAAAACTTGGTACTGCACCTGAAATGAGGGATGAGTGTACCTATGTTCCGTTGGATTTCGCAAGTACAATCCTAAAGGCAGAAGTCAATATATTAGAGGATGGAGTAGTTACGATAGTACAAAATTAGCATATAGCTGTACATGAAAAAGGCCTAAGAAGGATATTGACTATCCTTTTTAGGCTTTTTTGTATCAATAAAAAACAAATTGACAAAGATTGTAAAATGAATTAATATTGATTTATTTAATAATAGTTGAAGAAATAAGTCAGTTCAATAAAAAAATGGGGGGTACAGATGAGGATATGAAGAAAAGAGATCAATACGCAGTAGGGGTAGATATTGGAGGTACTAAAATTCTAATCATAATTGCCGATGGACTAGGAAAGGAAATTTATAAAAGAAAAGTAGCTTCAACAGGGGATTTAGCCACTATTTGTAATATAATCGATGGGGCCATTGAAGAAGCCGCTATAGCAAAGGAAAAAATTATTGGCATGGCAATCGGTGTTCCTGGTGAAATCAATAGTGTCGACGGGATTGTACGACTTTCTATACAGATGGGATGGAAAGATATTAACATTAAGAACTATTTCAGCAGTCGATATCAATTTCCTGTGTATGTAAAAAATGATGTTAATTTTTCTGCATTAGGAGAACGATGGATGGGCAATGGAGGAAATAGTGACCATATGATCTATATATCTATTGGAACAGGCCTTGGAGGCGCTATCATTGCCAATGGACAACTGATTGAAGGCTACAATTATTCTGCAGGGGAATTCGGATATATTCTTGAAAAGGAAGACATTAAATTAGGGCGAGTAAATGACCTGGAGCAATTCGGGAGCCTTGAAAAGAAAATATCGGGAAGTGCCTTAAGTGAGAAGGCGCATCAAACTGGGCTGTCATCCAAGGAATTGTTTACTGCTTATAACAATGGCAACAGTCATGCTAAGGAAATCATCCAGTGCTTTGTAGAGGAGCTTTCGGTTGTAATCGCTAATCTGGTAAGCATATTAAATCCTGAGTTCGTCATTATTGGAGGCGGTGTATCAGAATCGATGGAAGAAATTAAAGACCTTATCGTAGATACTGTTAAAAAATTGACAATCTTTCCGGTGAAAATTAAATTATCTAAGCTGGGAGGGGATGCGGGAGCCCTCGGATGTCTTTATTATGTTCTGAACCAATGAAATAACAGCCTTGAAATACTTAGCTCTAATATCAGCTGACGGATAAAGTATAACATAAAGATAAGCTGTTTGGAAAAGTAACCAAACAGCTTATTTTCTATTTACCAGCTTTTTTTATACCAGACCAAGCAGTGCCGCTCCCTGGGCAACCACAAAGCAAACTACAATACCTGTAAGGGTTGGCACTAAGAACGAAACCCAGGTCCATTTCCAGCTTTGGGTTTCTTTACGAATCGTCCAAAGGGTAGTACCGCAGGGCCAATGGTTCAGTGAGAATAACATGGTACAAACTGCTGTCAGCCAGGTCCAACCATTATCAAGAAACAGGCGTCTCATCTCCTCCAGGCTATCCAGTTCCAGCATCGATCCCTTAGCCATATAGCTCATAATTAAAATAGGGATAACAATTTCATTAGCTGGCAGGCCTAATATAAACGCCATCAAAATATAGCCATCCATGCCCAAAAGCTGAGCAAATGGATTTAAAAACTGGGCACAGTAAGTAAGTAAACTTGCGTCTCCAATGGTAATATTGGCCATAAACCATATTACCAACCCCGCAGGGGCAGCAACGGCAACGGCACGACCCAAAACAAACAACGTACGATCGAAAATAGAACGGACGATGATTCTCCCTACTTGGGGCTTTCGATAGGGGGGTAATTCCAAAGTAAAGGAAGAAGGAAGCCCCTTTAAAATAGTTTTTGATAACAGCTTAGAGATAAAGAGAGTAATCATAACCCCTAAAACAATTACTACCAATATTGACAAGGTAGCCGTAAAGGTACTAAAAGCACCGGTTCCAGTGGCTATGAAAATGGTAGCCAGGGCAATTAAAGTGGGAAAGCGTCCGTTACAAGGGACGAAATTATTTGTGATTGTGGCAATTAATCGTTCTCTGGGGGAATCAATAATCCTACAGGCGATAACACCGGCTGCGTTGCATCCAAATCCCATGCACATGGTCAATGCCTGTTTTCCATGGGCGCAGGCCTTTTTAAAATAATGATCCAGGTTGAAGGCAATTCGAGGAAGATAGCCTAAATCCTCCAGTAAGGTGAACAATGGGAAGAATATAGCCATAGGCGGAAGCATTACCGATACAACCCAGGCTAAGGTACGATATACACCCAATATGAGAAGATCATGGACCCAGACAGGAGTACCAAGCCAATTAAAAAATAAGGTTAACTTAGCTTCAATCCAGAACAAGCCATTTGCCAGCATAGCAGAAGGAACATTAGCCCCTGCTATGGTGAGCCAGAATACAACCCCTAAGAGTGCAATCATAATTGGAATACCAAAAAGTCTTGAGGTTAACACACTATCAATCTTTTCATCTAGCCGATTATGGGCTTTGTTGTTTAAAACAACAACCTCCTTGCCTATGCTTTCTGCAGTATTGACAATATTTGAAACAATACGATCCCTTAACTCATTTAATGCTAAATGCTCTTCCTTTAAATCAGAATGAACGGCAGCTAATTTTTTATTTAATAGTTCGTTGGCAGATAGATCAAAGCCCAGGTAGTCATTCATTGATTGTAATAATGGCTCATCCCCATCAATCAAGCGAAGAGAGGCCCACTTGCTGTTAATTTGATCACCAACTAACATATTAATAAGTGGTTCCACTTCCTCAATAGCCCTTTCAAGCACTTCATCATAGCTTATTTTTACAGGGGCAGTTTTAATTTCTCCCCGAGCAACCTTTTCTATGGTATCCTTTAATTCCTCTAATCCTTCCCCGCTTCTGGCAGCGGTTCCTACCACAGGCACCCCTAAAAGCTTAGATAGCTTGATAAGATCAATGTCAATTTTCTTACGCCTAGCTTCATCTAAAAGATTGACACAGACCACGACCTTATCTGTAATCTCGGTTATTTGCAGCACCAGGTTTAGATTCCGCTCTAAGCAGGTAGCATCTGTGACCACCACTGTGGCATGGGGATTACCAAAGCAGATAAAATCCCTGGCCACTTGCTCCTCTACTGAATTAGCCAACAATGAATAGGTTCCTGGCAAATCAACTAGGATATACCGACTGTCCTTGTAAGTATATTTGCCCTGGGCGTTAGTAACCGTCTTGCCAGGCCAGTTGCCCGTGTGTTGATTAAGACCTGTAAGGCTGTTAAATACTGTGCTTTTACCGGTGTTGGGGTTACCTGCTAAGGCAATGACAATATCGTCAGGGGATTCAAGCTTTACCTCAAACATCTCATTTAATACACCTGTACCTGTAGACTGGTTTGTTAAACCCATCCATAATACCTCCCTCTATTTTTTACTGTTAAATTACCTCCACAAATATTTGGGAAGCCTCCTCTGAACGTAAAGCAATGATAGCGCCTCTGATTTCATAGGCTATTGGATCCCCGGCGGGACTTTTTCTTAAGGATCTAACAGCCGTATCATAGATAAGACCTAGATCGAGCATTCTTCTGCGGCTGTTACCATCGGTGGTAAGCTTTTTTACCTTGCCAATGCAACCTACAGGTAATCGGTGAAGGGGAACTAATTGTTTATTCATAGAGAAAACCTCCCAAATTTATACTTTTTTATAAGCTATATTCATAAATTTAGTCAAAGGAAACTTTATTTGCTAAGGCTAATAATTAAGATATGCTGAATGAGGTGTATGCGTTACACTTTAGTATGAAAAAAGGGGATGGTAGTTTTGAAAAAGGATAGAGAGTTTCATACAGCTCGAGGGTATCAAATGCAGAATGCAGAAAAAAAGCTATTAACCTCCAGTATGGAGGATTATTTAGAGATGGTTTATCGAATCTGCATGGAAGAGGGATACATACGGGTAAATCAATTGGCAGAGCGTTTAAATGTTCGCCCATCGTCAACAACAAAGATAGTTCAAAAGCTTAACCGATTTGGTGTAGTACATTATCAGCCCTATGGAATTATACAGCTTACAGAAGAGGGGAAGCGGATAGGGAACTTTCTCTTGAAAAGACACCGGATCATAGAAAGCTTTTTAAAAAAGCTTGGGATAGAAGAAACATTACTGAAGGATACTGAGATGATGGAGCATGGTATAAGCCTTAACACCATAAGGGGAGTACATATATTAAACGAATTTTTCTCAAGTAATCCCGATGTGGTAGAACGATATGGAAAATTTAAAAAGGAGTTTGAAAATGACATTATATAATTTAAACGACGATAGCCACTTTGTTCTTTCATAGGAAAGTTCGTTTTTTCCTATGAAATGGGGGGTTGTTAAGGGGGGCGTCACCCCTTATTAAAATAAGGAGGGTACAGCGAAGCGTCCTAGGGAACCCATGGGTTCCCTGGAAAACAAATGTGGCGATAGCCACTTTGTTCTTGAGAAATAGGTAGAAAATGATATAATAAACTCTATAGGGTAATTACATAAAAGTACAAAATAAGTGCCTTTTCTCCAAACCAAAGAAAAGCATATAGTGGAAATACAGCGGACAAGGGGGAAGCTTTAATGAAAAAACGGATATTATTAATTTTGATGATGTGCTGCATAGGGAATATGATTACCGTAACTGCCTACGGGTCGACTGCTACACAGGAAATGAGGGCCGTGTGGATGGCTACGGTTTTTAACTTAGATTATCCAACCAGCAAAAACGATGTTAATGCCCAAAAAGAAGAATACATAAAAAAAATTGATGAACTTAAGGCCATTGGAATAAATACGATTGTCGTTCAAGTAAGGCCTAAGGCCGATGCCCTTTATAAATCAGCAATTAACCCCTGGTCAGATGTTTTAACCGGAACCCAGGGAAAGGATCCAGGCTATGATCCCATGGCTTTTATGATAGACGAGGCCCATAAGAGAGGGATGGAACTCCATGCCTGGTTAAATCCCTATCGGATTACCACCTCGGGTACAAGTGTAGCGGTGCTTCATGAAACCCATCCAGCGAGGCTGCATCCCGATTGGGTTATAAGCCACAACAATGCTTTATATTATAATCCGGCAGTAAAAGGGGTAAAAGATCATATTGTGGCCACCGTTGAAGAAATTGTTAAGAATTATGCTGTGGATGCCATCCACTTTGATGATTATTTTTATCCTACCGACTATCCGCTCCCCCAGGGAGAGGAGATTGATGGTGCCGTGGCCAACAGCAGAAGGCAGCATGTGAATGAAATGATTCAAGAAGTAAGCAAGGCAATTAAACAGACAAATAAAAATGTAAAGTTTGGCATTAGCCCCAGTGGTATATGGAAAAATAATACCGCCGATGTGACGGGATCTAATACTGGCGGCAAACAATCCTATTATTCTGTATATGGAGACACAAGAACTTGGATAAAAAATGAATGGATAGATTATGTAGTTCCTCAAATATATTGGGAAATAGGAAATAAATTAGCCGATTACGAAACTTTGGTAAAATGGTGGTCTAATGAAGTAAAGGGTACCAACGTAAAGCTCTACATTGGCCAGGGAATCTATAAGGATAACGTGGCAGAAGAAATTGATAAGCAATTGGCAGTTAATAAGAATTATAACGAGGTAAAGGGAAGCTTCTATTATGGCATGAGTAACCTATTGTTAAGTAAAGGTGGGTGTAAAGAAAAAATAGCTGCAGTGAGTCAGCCCGCTGCCCCAGGCCAAGGGGTAGATATACACTATAATGAACAGGGTGATATGCTTAAGGGCACTGTAACGGCAGATGTCATTAATGTTAGGACCAAGGATGAGGGTCAATATTCCATTAAAAAGGGCACCAAGGTCTTCATTATAAGGGGCAGCAAGTAAGACTGTAAAAAGCATCTGAAACTAAGTCAGATGCTTTTTCAGTTACCTACTCCTTCCCTAAAAGCCACAATATACTTACCCCTAGGGCATCGGCAATAGAGACAAGCTCAATGTCAGTAACTGGGCGGGTTTTTGCTTCTATTTTAGAAATCGTGGTTTTCTCCAGCTCTATTCCACGTACGGCTAGTCGTGCCAATAAATCTGATTGGGTTATCTTGGGCTTCGATTTATGACGGGCTTGACGGACTCGATTTCCAATTAAATTTCGTGGATTTTGATTATTAATATAAGTCATGGAAAAATCACCTATCTTCATTGATATAAAGTTGATTATAGAGCAAGTTTAATGATATAATTTGCTTATTGAGCAAGTTCTATGTATTTATTGGAGGAATTATGATGAGAGAAGCTGAAAAAATAGAAAAGCACATTAAAGAATTAAAGGAAGAAATCAACAGACTAATGGGGAATTACTACGACGAAGCAAGGCTGTTAGAGGCAAACCATGAATTAGATAGATACATACGTGAATACATTGAAATTAAAGTGAAAGGATAGAATTTAACCAGAATGCACAGCATGATTCTTAGCAATAGGGCATAGCTATTGATGTTTAATTCATGAAATTACATTATACTGTCCTTTAATTATAATTAAATCGTGATATTCCGAAAGACTACCCTAGAAATTTATATTATAATGTTATTATAGAAGTAACCCAGTGGAGCATAGGAGGCAAAGAAATGAAAAAAAAATTTTTTTATGAGACAAATATAGGGCAAATTGGAATCGAAGAAAACGGACGGGCTATCACCAATATATATTTTAGTAAAGAAGCCGATTCTCCAACTGATGACCTAAAGGAAACAGATCTTCTGAAGGAAGCAAAGGCACAATTAGACGAATATTTTGCTGGAAAACGAAAATCCTTTGACCTCCCCCTTGCCCCTGATGGTACAGCATTTCAGCACAGGGTTTGGAGAGCCTTGCAGGAAATTCCCTATGGCGAGACCCGAAGCTATGGAGAAATCGCCCGGGCCATAGGATCAGACAAGGCTGCTCGGGCAGTGGGAATGGCCAATAACAGGAATCCAATTCCCATCATAATACCCTGCCATCGGGTAGTGGGAGCAAATGGCAAGCTGGTTGGCTATGGAGGCGGCCTTGAAATAAAGGCTCAGCTATTAGACCTGGAGAAACAGGATGAATAAAACTAACTATTTTAAATATGGAAAAAGGGAAATAGAACACCTAAAGAAAGCAGACCCCATCCTTGGTGAAGCCATAAGGGGAATAGGAAGGGTAGAAAGGGAAGTTATTCCTGATTTATTCGAGGCCCTTATTTATGCAATTGTAGGTCAGCAGATTTCTGTTAAAGCTGTCCATACAATTTGGAATAGAATGGAGCAATACTTCGGAAAAATCACGCCTCAAGCAATGGCATCTGCTGCCCTGGAGGAAATCCAGCAACGGGGCCTATCCCTACGGAAAGCAAAATTTATTAAGGAAGTAGGGACAATTATAGCACGGGATCAATTCTGTCTTGAAGAACTGTACAACCTTTCTGATGAAGAAGTGATTAAAGGCCTGTGTGCCCTGCCAGGTATCGGAGTGTGGACGGCAGAAATGCTGCTGTTAAATTCCATGGAACGGCCTGATATTGTAAGCTGGCAAGACATTGCCATTAGGCGGGGAATGATGAGACTATATGGACTAAAGAAACTTAGTAAGGCCCAATTTGATGATTACAGACAAAAATATTCCCCCTATGGATCAGTGGCTTCTATTTACCTGTGGAGACTTTCCTTTAAAAAATAAACTTAATGCTACAGCCCATCCAAATGATATCTCTGGATGGGTTTTTGTAGCCATAAAATCGGGAATGATATTTAAAAAATGTGCTATAATAGTGTTTAAAATAATGGAATATCAATTGAAATGGGGGATAATACATGACCAATGAAGAAAAATGGGCAGCCGTAGTAAATTGTAATGCTTCCTATGACGGTATTTTTTATTATGGTGTAAAGACAACGGGTATTTTTTGCCGTCCCTCCTGTAAATCTAAAAAACCCCTGAGAAGTAATATTACATTTTTTCCTACGATTGAAGCTGCCTATCACTATGGCTTACGTCCCTGTAAAAGATGTCGGCCTGATTTACTTTCATTTAATCCCACAGAGGAGATCGTGAAAAAGGCCAAGGCTATCTTTGATTCATACTTTCAAGATCACACCAGGCTTACAACAGAAATAAAATCCCTGGGCATAAGTCAAAATCATCTAATTCAATTATTTCGCAGGCAATTTAACGAAACTCCGGTAGGGTATATCAACAGGCTCCGGGTGGAAAGGGCTAAGGCGCTCCTTAGGGAAACCGATATGGATATCTTGAATATTGCAATGTCATGTGGCTTTGGCAGCCTTTCAAGCTTTTATGAATGCTTTAAGAAGCAGGTTGCATTAACGCCAAAGGAATATCAAAGAAAATATATCCATAAGGAGGGCATGATTAATGTATAAAATAATGATTGTTGAGGATGACAACACAATATCTGCCATTATGGAAGAAAAGCTAAATAAGTGGGGATATACCACCCTTAGGGCTGTTGACTTTAACGATATACTTTCAATCTATACCTCCTTTGAGCCCCATCTTATCTTAATGGACATTAACCTGCCCTATTATGACGGTTTTTACTGGTGTGCAAAGATAAGACAGCTTTCTAATGTGCCCATCATGTTTATTTCCTCAAGGGACACCGATGGAGACAAAATACGAGCCATATCCCAGGGAGGAGATGACTATATTGAAAAGCCCTTTTCTATGGACCTGCTGATTGCAAAGGTGCAAGCCACCCTCCGAAGGGCTTATTCCTATAGTGACCAGGGATTAAATGTCCTTCAATATCAAAACATGGTATTAAATGTAGAGCATTTACAGGTTTACTGCGAAGAAGCGGAAGTTGAACTGACTCGAAATGAATGTAAAATATTAGCCCTGCTGATACGGAATCATGGCAATATTGTGACTCGTACTCGAATGATGAAGGCCCTATGGGATGATGAGAGCTTTGTGGATGATAATACCTTAACGGTTAATGTAAACCGACTACGAAGAAAATTAGAGACCCTTGGGTTAGAGGGCTATATTAAAACAATTAAAGGGGAAGGGTATAGACTGATATGAATTTGATAAAATATTTTCAGGAAAGATGGTTAACCTTTACCTTTATTTTTTTGGCCTTTGTATTTTCCGTAGCAGTCTATCAACTGGACAGGGGCTTTAATATCAATGAATCAAACGCCCAATACATCTTAGCAGGGTGGATATTGCTATTTGTTGCCTTTATTATCCTGGACTATGGGATATTTACTACCCGTGTCAAGCAATTTAAAAGATATTGCCATCTCCATGCTTCTTCAGAGGAGCTGGGAGAGTTCTTTTATCCTACTGATCAGGAATATGCGGGGCTGATTCACGACCTGGTGGTGGAAAATGAAAAATATAAGGCAGAAGTGAGGACCAAGGCAAAGGAAACCCTGGAATTTATTACGAGATGGGTTCATGATGTGAAGGTGCCTATTTCAGCCCTTAGGCTAACCCTAGAAAATCATGAAGAGGATGTTCCCCGCAGCTTTTATCAAAATGTAGACATGGAGCTATTATCAATCGAGGAGTCTATTCAGCGGGTTTTCTATGAAATGAAGACCAACACCTTTCATGATGATTACAAGCTGGGAAAGGTTAGTACAAAGAGGTTGATTTCCCAGGCCCTTAAGGGCTATTCAAGCTTTTTCAGCTATAAAAAAATTAAAATTACCCTGGGGGGAGAAGCCTGCCAGGTCTTAACCGATGAGAAATGGAGCGGCTATATTTTGTCTCAAATTATCTCTAATGCAGTAAAATATACCCCTGTTGGGGGCAGCATTACCATAACCACCTTACAAAATCAAAATGAGACGACAATAGGGATTAAAAATAGCGGGACAGGAATTTTGCCAAAGGATATAGGCCAGGTTTTTATCAGGGGGTACACCTCCTCAGAAAATAGAATTGGTGTAAAATCCACCGGTTATGGTCTATATTTATCAAAGAAACTCACTGATCTTTTGGGGCATCAATTGACAGTAGAATCTGTTTACGGCGAATATGCCCAGTTTAATTTGACATTTATAGAAAATGAAACCCTGCACCACGTGACAAAAATGTAAGATTAAGCTTTAAGAATGTAAGCTGGTTCGATTCTTACAAATTTGTATATGGGATATAATTATCTCAGAAAAAACAAATGGAGGTAACTGATATGCAGATTTTAAGAGTCGAAAACATCAGCAAAGTATATGGAACTAAAAAAAGCGTAAGAGAATATATGGCCCTAAGGGATATCAGCTTTGAAGTAAACGAAGGGGAATTTATAGGGGTCATGGGCTCATCGGGCTCAGGAAAAACAACCCTGTTGAATATATTAGGCAGTATTGATAAGCCTACAACCGGTAGATTTTTGATGGATGACAAAGAGATTGGAAGACTCAACAAGAACCAACTGGCGGCCCATCGGATGAAAAACATCGGTTTCATTTTTCAGGACTATAATCTATTGGAAACAATGACCCTAAAGGAAAATATCATTCTTCCCCTAACGCTGAGGGGTGTTAAGGTCAAGGCCATCGAAGAAAAGCTGCTTGGTCTGGTTAATGATTTAGGAATCACCAAGGTGCTGGATAAATATCCCTATGAGGTTTCAGGAGGAGAACAGCAGCGGGCTGCTGCCTGTCGAGCGCTGATCACTGAGCCAAAGCTGATTTTAGCCGACGAGCCCACGGGAAACCTTGATTCAAAATCTGGTAAGGATCTGCTAGAACTGTTAACCTATATTAATCAGGTCTACAGGGCGACAATCCTAATGGTAACCCATGATGTATTTGCCGCCAGCTACTGTCAAAAAATACTATTTATTCGAGATGGTGAAATCTATAATGAGCTCTATGCAGGGGAGGACAAGAAACAGTTTTTTGATTCCATTATTGATGTCATGAGCATACTTGGAGGTGAGGTGAAATGAGTCTTTTTTCACTGGCCTTTCGTAATATTAAAATGAATTTTAAAAAGTATATTATGTTTTTCTTTTCACTGAATTTTAGTGTGTTTACAGCCTACACCTTCTTTGCCCTGATGGATAATGAACAGGTATTGAACGCTTTCACCCATGACCCTAGATATCGTTCACTGCTGTTAACCTTTGGAATAATCATTATGGTTTTCGTTATGTTCTTCTTGATTAGTTCTAATAATAGCTTTATTAAAGCCAGAAAAAAAGAAATTTCGACCTATTCCTTGTTTGGGATGAAAAATGGCAAAATAGGCAAATTGATTTTTCTAGAGACAATGATTGTTGGTATTACAAGCCTTGTTGTAGGTATTGGGGTAGGGATATTTTTCTCCAAGCTGATGGCCATGCTGCTTTTAAATATTACCCTATTGGCTGTTACTGGGAATATTTCCTTTAGTATCGAGCCAAAGGCAATTTTCATTACAGTAACCATGTTTATGTCTATTTTTTCCCTGATGGGGCTCTCAGGACTATGGGTAATCAATCGATTCCAATTGGCAGATTTATTTAAGGCTGATAAGATGTCAGAGGGAAGATCTAAGGGTTCCTTCCTGGTATTAATTATTTCATTGCTGTTAATTGGTACTGGCTATTACCTTGCCTTTTCAGGCAATGTATTAACTGTTGTTACCATGGCTATACCGATTTTAGTGCTGGTTATTTCAGGAACCTATTTGTTCTTTTGGGGCGGTCTTCCTAAGGTATTGAGCCTGATGAAAAGAAATAAGAAAAGCTATTACCAGGGGGCCAACCTAATATCCACCTCGTCATTTTCCCACAGGATGAAGTCCATTGGTTCGGTGATGGCAACCATTTCAGTACTATCTGCCGTGGCCACGACCGCCATTGCCACAGGCTTCACCCTTTACAGCAACATAGAAAAAAACACCTACAACGTTGCGGGATATGATATGTATTTTTGTGGGGGAGAGGATCAGGTATTAGCGGAAGTTAACGAGATTTTTAAGAAATATGATGTGCAGGTAACGGAACAATCCATAAGGGAGCTTTATGTGACGAGGCCCCAGGTAGAACCAATTCTAGTTGAAGAAAATGCTTATTTATTTCGTGATAAAGCATTTTTCAGGGTATATTCCCAGTCTGCCTATAATGAGCTTGTTGCCCTTTCTAAAAGTGATTTAAAGCCCGTTACAATTGATTCAGGTAAAGCAATATATGTATATCCCTTTGGTATTAAAAATCAAGATAGCAGATTAATTGGTCACTTGCTTGATTTTGCAGATCAGTCAATTGAGATAGCTTCGGTGGTTAGATCACAATTTATAACCTTTGGTGAAAGATATGGCCTTGTTTTAAATGATGAGGATTTTAATGCACTGCTAAAAAATGGGGAGATTTCAGCAGCAGGTGAACCGGGAGATGCCTATCATCGAGTAGCGGTTTTCAACCATGAAAAGCCTGGGAATCCCCAGGGGTTAAATTACGAACTTGCCCAGCTATTACAGGGAAATTTAGGGGACTTTCAAATAGCCTATTATAATTATGTAGAATCCTTCAAGACCTTTGGACTGGTCTGCTTTATTGGATTTTTCATGAGTGCAGTATTTATCTTGATGACAGCTAGTTTACTATACTTTAAGCAGGTAATGGCAGCAGAGGAAGAACGACATCAATACAAGACCCTTAGGAAAATAGGTATGGACGACAAGACCGAGAAAAGAGTCATTGTAAAAAGATTACTGCCGATCTTTGGAATTCCCCTTGTGGTGGGTATTGTCCATAGTGTATTTGCCATGAAGACCGCCGATACCGTGGTATTTTCTAATGTCATTACCACAGGGAACACATATCTCACAGTCCTTACCTTTTCATCTATGATGTATGTGGCCTATGGAGTAGTATATGGAATATTTTACTTCATTACAAAGGGGCAGTATTCAAGAATTGTAAGATAAGAAGTTTAAAACCTCCACAGCAGATGAGATTGCAGCTCAAGCTGTGGAGGTTTTTAGTTTGAAAACCTTTTTAATTCTATGGTATTACAATAGATTTCTATAGCCTGATATTAGATGTGCTAGAGGGATTTTGTTTTTTCATGCCTTTTAAGTGCAGACAATACTGCAAAATATATGACAAAATAGAGTAATATTAGTATAGGGATGTATGTTAATAAAGGTACTAGTATAATTTCTGGGTATATTCTTGACATTGTTTGCTTCTCTCCTTTTTAATTAGTTTAATTTTTCTTATTAATCTTTTTTTTATTATAGTTATAAAGGCTATAAAAACCATATATTAAAGGTGATAGTGCAAGTATCGCATAATTGCAGTCTTATTAAAAAATTCTCTGAGAACTGTAATTATGATAACAAAGACAGAAAATATAATTAGTTTTAAAAAAGTAGATTCATCATCTGACATTTATTTACCCACCCTTTAAAAATTAATTTAAACTTGAAAGTACGATTGTGTTATGTACTGAAATCTTTCGAGGTTTTTTCTAAATACCTCTATATCATACAAATATAGTATACAACAGCTTAAGTATTTAAAAAAGGTCTAATTTTTCCTAACCATTGTGGGTCAGTTATTACCCTTTTGAAAGCATAGCTTTCAAACTCTCGAACACTTGCTTTCACACCTTCATTTTAATACAATCACAGAAAAATACCGATAAAAAAGCTAAATGATATAAAAATAGATAAAAATCATATACAATAGAGGTAGCTAATGAGAAGGTATCAAGGAGGGAATTACATGACTGCAAGAGAAAAGCTATTTGCCTATGGTCGTATTTATGATCACCTGGGCAGTGAAGCCTTGTTTATCGAAGCAATGAAGGAATCCATTAAGCACCATCAAACCCATTGCGGGTTTTATAAAAAGCTTCTTAGATCCAGTGGATTTTCCCCTGATCAAATGAAAACCATTAGGGAATTAGAAAAAATTCCACCTATCCCTGCAGAATTCTTTAAATATCATGAAATCTTAAGTGTAAAAAAAGAAGCAATAACCATCCATGCCACATCATCAGGCACCCAGGGCCAAAGAAGTCAAATCTTTTTAGATGAAGAGTCCATAAGGCTAGGTACCCAAATGGCCATTAAGGCCATGAAATACCATGGCTTCATTTCAATCATTCCCACCAACTACTTAATGTTAGGCTACGAGCCTAGGGAGGGGAATGAAATGGGCAATGTAAAGGTAGCCCTGGGTATGACCCGCTTTGCCCCGGCTAAGGAAAAGCTATTTGCCCTAAGGCCCCTGGGCCATCAATATGAAATAGACTATTTTGGACTAATTGAGGGGCTAAAACGATTCAATAGACAAAAATTACCCGTAAGAATTCTTGGGTTTCCATCCTATTTATATTTACTTTTGCAAAAAATGAAGGATGGAGGGATGAAACCATTAAAACTAAATAAGAGATCTATCGTTCTGACCGGGGGAGGATGGAAAAAGTTTGATGATCTCATGATTAATAAAAAAGAACTATATGCCTTGGTAGCAGAATATCTCGGTATTCCTTCTCAAAACTGTCGTGACTTCTATAGTGCTGTGGAGCATAGTGTAGCCTACCCGGAATGCAAAAATCATCGTATGCATGTGCCTATCTGGAGCAGAGTCATTATTCGAGATATCAAAACCCTAAAACCCTTGGGCTTTAATGAACCGGGTCTTTTGAGCTTTGTCAGCCCCCTGGTTTCTTCTGTACCGATTTCATCGGTATTAATGGGGGACATGGCAGTATTAAGGGATGGCAGGAATTGTGGGTGCGGCATCACTACACCCTATTTTGAGGTTTTAGGAAGGGCTGGTACAGTAAAGGCCAGAACCTGTGCAGTTGCTGCCGCTGAATATATGGGGGGAGAATAAAATGAATTATATCTATAGGGGAGAACCCATTTTAAAAGAAGAATTCATCCTTCGGCTCAAGGAATTGAATCAAAAAATTGAAGCAGACCTATTACTTGATCCCCCCAGTCCAGACGTGGTCATTGAAGCAGTCCATAGCCTGGTCAGTCAAATTAGTAAAGAAGAAATCCTTAAGCTTCTGACCCTCCAAGGAATCCCTTTAGGGGCAGCAGAGGAATTTGTGAGGGCCACAGTCGACAGCTTAAATCGGGATGCCCTCTATAGGAAGGTAAAAAAAGAACTGGGGGAAAACCCATTTATATGGAAGCTGGTTGATGGTGGTATAGAAGAAAAGGAGCAGCCCCTGGGAGTAATCCTCCATATTGGTGCAGGAAATACCCTGGGTTTATCTGCCTATAGCGTTATAGAGGGCTTGTTAACTGGGAATATTAACATACTAAAGCTGCCAGAGCAGGATGGGGGCATATCGGCCAGGCTGTTATTGGCCTTAGCCCAAATTGAGCCCCGTATAAAGCCCTATCTCTATGTGCTGGATATTTCTTCAAAGGAGAGGGAGATTATCTCTCAATTGCTTCAAGTGGCCAATGGAGTAGCGGTATGGGGGTCCGATGAAGCCATTGACGGCATCAGGAAATTGGCACCCCCCTCGCTACCCATTATTGAGTGGGGCCAGCGATTGAGCTTTGCCTACTTCACACACCAGGAAGGGGTCGAAAAAGACCTAAAGGCCCTGGCAAAGGAAGTGTGCCTGACGGACCAGCTTTATTGCAGCTCTCCCCAATGTGTATTTTACGAGACGGATAATCCAAAGGAGCTGGAGGAATTTGCGGGTAAGCTGGCAAAGCATATGGAGGCCATGAATACAACCTTTCCGGCAGCAGTTCGAGAGACTGGAGTCCAGTCTCAAATTACCTTAACTCATCAGCTTGTGAAAATGGAAGAAATTCTTGAAGAAAAGAAGCTGTTAATTGATGATCAGGGGAGCTTCGGGATTATGATAGACTATCATGCAGTATTAAAGCCCTCCCCCCTGTATCGAAATATCTGGGTAATGCCCGTAAGGCGTGAACAACTTATGGGGCTGTTACGACCCCACAAGGGATACTTGCAAACCGTAGGCTTAAGCTGTCATTTTGAGGAATATGACCAGCTCTCTACCATTTTTTATGCAGCGGGAGTAAATCGCATTAAAGCCTGCGGAGAAATGGCAATCAACTATCCAGGGGAGGCCCATGACGGCATGTATCCATTAAAGCGATATACCAGATTAGTTAACCGTAGAATAAAACCTTAAGAAATAAAAATTATGCAGATGTTGGCACATGTATATTTGGCCCCAAGGCTAAACAGACGATTGAAAAAATACGAAATCATAATACCTGCTAGAATACAGCGAGTCCATTTGAACGGTAATGGACTCGTTTTGATATTTAAGGGAGCCTGCACTACAGAAAAGGGCCATAACGATAGTTTGTGCTAGTGAAACCTGGAATGTAGTTTTCTGATGATTGATAATTAAGCAATTAGGCATCAGTCTGATTTTGGTAATACTATAAAGATGAAATTATAGTATGTAACAAAGATCAGTGTATGATATCCAAGACCCATAATATGAACTTAAAATGTTAATATGCTTGCGAATATAATAAGTTATAATATAGAATAAGGTAATAAATTACTAATTTTCTATCATTAGTTAACTTTAGGTGATCTTGTTGAAAAAAACCTTGATGAAATTGATTTTACTTATTGGGGGTATTCCAAAATTGATTTCCTATTAGAGGGGAGGGCAGAAGAATGAAAAGGTATATTTTAGTTTTACTTGCTATTGAAATACTGCTAGGTATTATGACAAGTATCTATGAGGCATCTGATATGTTTACTGTACAAAAGGAAGGAATGAAAGCTATGGGCTTTGAAGAATTGGCAACACTGTCAATTGATCAAACATATGATTATGAAGATGTTCTAGAAGATCAGTATATCAATGGATTGATTACAAAAGAAGAAATAACTGAATTAAAAAGTCAACATGCTACTAATAATTATCATACTCACTCACATGGCAGCGTTAGATACGCTAAATTTACATTGGATGATTATATCATTCCTGGCACCGTTTTAAAATATGTATTAACCCCTATTTTTTATGTAGGATTATATTATACTGAAGATTCAGCACCAGATACCATTGTTTCACTTGATGAGCCCTATATTCAGACTTCAAAAGGAGTAAATTGTATATTTGCAGGAAATATATTTTATCGCATAGAAAGTGGAAATTCACTTTATTATGGTGTATATGGAGATGTATACAGAACCTCAACTCTTACAAAAATAGGCTTGCCAGTATCTGATATTTTTATAAAAAATGTAGATTTTGATGGTAGATATTATTCTCCAGCTCTTAATTCTTGATAAAAACAGTTCATAAAATAGATAACTTTATCAAAAAAATGGATGATTCAAATTATAATCAATTTTGTTACATGGATTTAACTGTTAAAGGGAGTTATAAAAAAATATTTGCATACAAAAATAATTAAACCTATATTTAATGGGGTATTTTCAATATTATATAGCTATGTAAAAAAACACCAATTTTTAACCATATAAATTGACAACTTGTCTAAAGATGATTATACTAAAAATAAGATGAAAGTTTCTTACTTTTCTGTAAATAATTTAAGGGGGGCAGGGTAAACAGATGAAGATTTTGAGTACTGGAGAAAAAATCAAACAGTTAAGAACGGACATAGGACTAAAGCAAGATGATATTTCAAATGACGAAATCACCAGAAGCTTAATCAGCATGATTGAAAACAACAAAAGAAATTTGACCTATCGTACAGCCAAAATAATTTCTAACTCGCTTAACAAATACTACGTGAACCTCGGTGCAGAAATCACCCCAGACCTATTGCTGGAATCAGAGGTAGAGCAGGCCCAACGGATGATAAGGGAAAGACTGGATGAAATGCAGCAACTGCTGGAAAATCCCACTGCTGGCACCGAAGTACAAATCATCGAAAGCTTTCAAAAGCTGATTGACTTTGCAAAGGAATGGAAGCTAGATGAGATTATTGCTGAATTACAAGAAACCAGGGGCCGTTTCTATTTCAAAACCTATCAGTATAATGATGCACTAAAGGATTTTTTCGATGCCCAGGAATATTACCTGCAAAAAGAGAAGTATAACAAGGTGGCTTCCGTGTATAATTTAATTGGCAGCAGTCACTATCAGCTAAACATACCTGAACAAGCATTATTATATTATGAGAAGGCCTATGACACGATTGTTTCACGTAGGCCCAGTAACTATGATCACATGAATATACTGGTACAAAAAAACAAAATATTGTGCTATATAAAATTGCAAAGATATGATATGGCCTTTAAGGCTATTCATGACTTTAAAGAACACTATAAAAGTGAAGATCGAAGGCTATATGAAGTCATGTTAATGGAGGCGAATACGTATAAGGATATCCAGAATTATCATAAGTCCATTAAGTTATATGATAAATTATTAAAAAAATCTAATAAATTATCATCAAGTTTGAAATTATTAATTTATAATAACTATGCTGATCTGTACCAAAAAAACGAAGAATATGAACGTAGCTTAAACTATATACAACTAGCTTATGAATATATTGATGAAGCTGATCCAGATGATGTAACATATCTATATTTAAAAGAAGCAAGAGCGTACTTGAAATTAAGAAAAATTCAAGAGGCAAATAGGCTAATTGAAAAAGGCCTGATTCTTTCAGAGAAGGTGTCAAAAATAGATGTAATAAAAGATTTTTCAGTATTACAAGCCAAAATTTATATTACTACAGAACAATATGTACTAGCAGAAGAAAAGCTTAATTGGCTTAAAAATTACCTAGAAGGCAATGGAATGAAGGATAAGGTGGGGGAAATTTACCTCTATTTTGTAGAATTATATTGTAGAAAAAAAGATATTGAAGAATGTTTAAAGTATACTATTAAAGCACAATTATTTCAAAATAATGATAGAATTTAATATTGTAAAGGGGGAAAATTAATATGAATTTTAAAAAGAAGTTTGCGTTATTATTGGTATGTTCAATAATCTTTATCAGTCAATTTGTCATGGTGGAAGCCTTTATAAAACCTAATTATCCTTCTAATTCTACAAGAAATACTATTTCACCAGTATCCTCTATTCAAGATATTCCTATAACTACTTTTGATAACCCTAAGCCTGAAATAGATTAAATTGTATAATTGGGGATTTCATACAAAAGAATAGGAGGGAAAATTAATATGAATTTTAAAAAGAAGGTTACCCTGTTATTAGCTTGTTCAATTATCTTCATTAGTCAATTGGCTATGGTTGAAGCTTTAACGAAGCCTGAGTATTCTTCTAATTTTACAAGAAATACTATTACACCGTTATCATCTATTCAAGATATTCCTATAACGACCTTTGGTGATCCTAAGCCTTCTGTAGATTAATTTTTAAAATTAGGGATTTCATACAAAAGTATAGGAGGAAAATTAATATGAATTTTAAAAAGAAGCTTATGCTATTATTAACCTGTTCCATCATTTTTATCAGTCAATTGCTTTTGGTAGAAGCTATGGTAAAGCCTGACTGGCCCATTAATTCAACAAAAATGGTAGTATCTCCGATATCATCGCCAGACAATCCCATCACTACATTCTCTAATCCTAATCCTGAAATAGATTAAACTGCCATAGATGAGTTTATACGAAAACTAACCAAAAGGAGTTTATTAGGGTGCATCTGAAATACAAAAATTTTTTTATGGATATTTAAGAGCTCAAATATCTAAGGTATTCATACATAGCGAGTACACCCAATGGGAATGTACTCGCTTTTTATAATACATTCTCAACATCGGGTAAATACTCGGCAGCCCAGCTTTGAATCATGGCCAAGGAGGGAAAAAGTGCTTTACCCATTTCTGTAAGCTCGAACTCTACACGGGGAGGCACCTCAGGATAGGTTGTTTTCTTAATTATTCCATCCCGTTCTAATTCCTGCAATTTTTCATTCAACACCTTTTGACTTACCCCGCAGGTGATTTTCTGAAGCTCTAGAAATCGCTTCGGTCCATTATTTAAATGGCACAAAATCACTGATTTCCATTTTCCTCGAATTAATTCCATTCCAAGATCAATATAACAGACATACTTTTTACCCTTATAATGAATCAATTTTTTCACCTTCCTTAGAAGCATCTGAATACCCATTATTATATAACATTGTGATTTAAGTAGCAAATTGCCTGCTTATAAAAAATTGAAAATACAATAATTCTAACCAATAGGTTAGATAACTAACAAAAAAGTGCATACTTGTAGTATGATTTAATATGATGTATACTTTCAACAGATATGTGCTATGATAAAACTCCGGAATGTTCAACAGCAGCGGGGTGCAGGTAAAATGTAAAGTAAATAAGCACAAAAATAATAGAAAAGAGGAGGAACAGTTAAATGAAGGTTGTTGCTTTTAATGGAAGTCCTAAAAAAGAAGGAAATACCTACCATGCCATTAAGCTGGTTGCCGATGAGCTGGAAAAGGAAGGAATAGCGGTAGAGATAATTCATGTGGGTAATAAGGTAATTAGAGGATGTATGGCCTGTAATCAATGTGCAAGAAATAGGGATGAAAGGTGTATTTATGACGATGAGGTAAATGGATGGCTTCAAAAAATGAAGGAGGCCGATGGTGTGGTTTTAGGCTCTCCAGTACATTTTTCATCAATTGCAGGAACCATGAAGTCCTTTATCGACAGGGCCTTTTATGTTGCTGGAGTGAATAATGGAATGTTAAGACATAAGGTCGGGGCTTCGGTTGTTGCGGTCAGACGTTCAGGTGGGGTGCCCACCTATAATCAGCTAAATAACTATATTAACTATTCAGAAATGTTAATGCCCTCTACAAATTACTGGAATGTAATCCATGGTGCTAGACCAGGGGAAGCTTTGCAGGATGAAGAAGGGGTTCAGATTATGCGGGTCTTGGGAAAAAATATGGCGTGGATGCTAAAGCTGGTTGAAAATGGAGCAGACTCCGTCGAAGCACCAGAGAGTGAAAGAAAGGCCTATACGAATTTTATTCGATAGGAGAGCGGCAACAGAAAAAATACTGAAATTTAAAAAAAATCTTGACATATCAATATATTTGTATTAGATTATTATATAACCTTGAGAGTGTACCTAGGGTTCCGGCAAATATGCGTCTGGTCCGAGCGGTACAGGATATATGATCTACACTTCTGGATTAAAAGCCCGGAGGATGAGTCTCAATAAGACTGTCCTGCGGGCTTTATTATACCCTTTTGCAGGGATAATTTTCATAAAATGGAGATTGCTTCAATTACAAGACAAGGAGGAGGGAGCAAAAATGAGTATCATTACTGTAAAGGAGCTAAATAAGACATTTCGAGTGAAGACAAAGGAGCAGGGGATAAAGGGTAGCTTAAAAGCCATGGTATCACCGAAGTACAAAGAAGTAGAAGCGGTGAAGGATTTATCCCTGACCGTTGATAAGGGGGAGGTGTTGGCCTTTATTGGGCCCAATGGTGCAGGAAAATCTACAACCATAAAAATGCTGACGGGAATTCTACATCCTACCTCAGGGGAAGTCAATGTTTTAGGACTGAACCCAGGGGCAGAAAGAAGAAAATTATCCTATCGAATTGGAACCGTGTTTGGTCAGAAATCCCAGCTTTGGTTTCACCTACCACCCCTGGACAGCTTTCATCTTCTGGGAGCAATCTATGAAATAGAAGGGGCAAATCTAAAAAAAAGAATACACTATCTCTCAGAAATATTTGAAATAGAAGCATTAATGGATACCCCAGTACGGAAGCTTTCCCTGGGCCAACGAATTCGATGTGAAATTGCCGCTTCCCTGCTGCATCAACCCGAAATCATTTTTTTAGATGAGCCTACTATTGGGTTAGATGTGGTAGTAAAGCAAAAAATAAGAGAGCTGATTAGGACCCTTAGTAAGGAAGCAGAAACAACTATTTTTCTTACCTCCCATGATGCAGGGGACATAGAGCAGCTATGTAAAAGAGCAATTATCATCAATCATGGAAAAATTGTCTTAAATGAGTCAGTCAAAAGCTTAAAATACAATTATATGAATCGAAAGATAATTGATATTAAGTACAGTGAACCGGTCACCATAGAAAATCCCAGGCTGAAGGTTTTAAAGAACAAGGGCTATGCTGTGAAGATAGAAATTGATAGTGCTGAATATGACATTGATCATATGATTTTTGAGCTGATGAGGCTGGGGAAGGTGGCAGATATTACGATAACCGATCCTCCCCTAGAAGAAATCATTTCAAGCATTTATCAGGAACAAAATACAGGTGGTGATGAACTTGAAAAGCATTCATAAATATTTTTATATATTTAAGATCAGTATTGCAAACAATTTAATCTATGTGGGCAACTTTATCGCAAGAAATATTTTCTTCGTGTTCATCGTCTATGTAATGCTACTGCTTTGGAAGGTTATCTATGGGGAACAGGAAGGCTCTGTAGCTGGCTTTACCTTAAATCAGATGATATGGTATTTGATTGTTACAGAGATTGTTACCTTATCTAAATCAAATATTTTCAGAGAGGTCTCAGAGGATGTAAAGAAGGGAAATATAGCCTACCTGCTAAATAAGCCCTACCATTATGTGATTTATTGCTTCGCCAACTCCCTGGGGGAAATCCTGACAAGACTGGTGGGGAATTTGGTAGTGGCCCTTGCCATAGGGTTATTATATGTAGGGCCATTACAGCCCTTTAGCCTTAAACATCTCCCCTTTATATTGCTATCCATATTGTTTGGAATCTTTCTTAATTTTTTTATTTACATCAATCTTGCTTTAACGGCTTTTTGGCTGGAGGATAACACTGCCATCACGTGGATCTATTCTAAGCTGGTATTTACCCTGGGGGGGATGCTGATACCCCTGGAACTGTTTCCCAATTGGCTGGCATCTGTGGCTAGATATTTACCCTTTGCCTATGTCACCTATGGCCCTGCCAGGCTGGCTGTAAACTTCAATTTGATAGACTTCATTCATACCATATCCTACCAGCTGGGCTTTTTATTTATTTTTATATTGATTTCTGCTGTTGTATTCAGAAGGGGGGTTAGGGTATTAAATGTTAACGGAGGTTAAAAGAAATCTAAGATTAATTTTAATGTATATTAAATATAATTTAGCAGCTTCAATGGAATATAGAGTCAGCTTCCTTAGCCAGACCTTTGGGATGATTTTAAATAACAGTACCTTCATCTTTTTTTGGTGGATTCTGTTCAATCAAGCAGAAACCATAGGGGGCTACGGCTTTCGAGAGGTGATGATAATATGGGCCCTTTCATCATGTGCCTATGGACTCACCTTTGTACTGTTTGGCAATGTGAGAAGAATTGCTCAAATGATTCTCAATGGAGAGCTGGATGCCTATCTATTGCAGCCAAAGGATGTACTGATTAATATTATTGCCTCTAATACAGTTATATCCGCCTGGGGAGATATATTCTACGGATTGATCCTGTTTATAGGCGTTAATGGGCTTGGATTGAAACAGATGGGATTATTTATCTTATTTTCCTTCACCGGTACCGTGGTATTGTCAAGTATGTTGATATTCGCAAATTCCCTAACCTTTTATATGGGAGATTCCCATGGAATTTCAGACTTAATAACGGAATTTATGATCAACTTCTGCATTTATCCTGAAGGAATCTATCAGGGCTTTACGAAAGTCCTGGTTTATACCGTGATCCCCGCGGCCTTTATTTCATTTGTTCCCGTCAGGTTACTCCAAGCTTTTTCATGGAAATGGTTTTTACTATTGGCAGTAGCTGCAATGGTTTGGATGCTCTTTAGCTATTTATTTTTCAAAAGAGGGCTCAAAAAATACGAGTCGGGCAATTTAATTGTAAGCAAATTATAAAAAAATAAAAAAAGCTATTGACATTAACGTTACGTAAACCTATATAATGAAATCGTCAGGAGGGATCACATGGAGTATACAGTTCAAAAATTGGCCAGATTAGCGGGGATCAGTACAAGAACATTGCGATATTATGACGAGCTGGGGATTCTTAAGCCGGCAAGAATCAACTCCTCGGGTTATCGCATATATGGGCAGGCAGAGGTGGATCGGCTGCAGCAGATTCTATTTTTTAGAGAGCTGGATGTAAGCCTGGATAATATCAAAAAGATAATTACCTCCCAGTCCTTTGACAGCACCGGTACCCTAAAGGAACATCGTAAAAAACTCCTTATCAAACGTGATCAATTAGACAAACTGATTGCCAATGTTGAAAAAACAATTGCCAGTGAAGAAAGGAGAATTATTATGACAGATAAAGAGAAATTTGAAGGCTTTAAACAAAATCTGATCGAGGATAATGAAAGAAAATATGGAAAAGAAATACGAGAAAAATATGGTGAAGAGACAATTAATGAATCCAATAGGCGGTTTAGAGAAATGACCCAGGAGGAATATGTAAGCTATGAGGAACTGGGCACCAAGATACTGGATACCCTTGAGGCTGCCTATGCCACAGGGGATCCAGCAGGAGACCTGGCCCAGGAAGCAGCAGATCTTCATCGACAATGGCTGACCTTTGCCTGGAATAAGTATTCAAAAGAGGCCCACGCCAATATTGCTCAGATGTATGTGGATGATGAAAGATTTACTGCTTACTATGATAAAAGAAAGCCAGGATTGGCTGAATTTTTAAGGGATGCCGTTTTAATCTACACTGGTAAATAGAGTTAAACCTAGTAAAGCCTCCATTTTGGGGGCTTTACTAGGTTTTTGATAAATTAGAAAAATATCCTTGACAAAACATTCTACACGATGTAGAATAAATTTAAACTACACTACATAGTGTAGAGTAAAGGAGGTGATGTAAATGGGAAAGACCCAGCGTATATCTGAGGCAGAGATGGAAGTCATGCAGGTGATCTGGGCCTCAGAAGGGGGGATTACTGCGGCTGAGATTTTACAGAAGCTAAATCAAGAAAAGGATTGGAAGCCCACCACCGTATTTACCTTTCTAGCCCGGCTGGTGGAAAAAGGCGTGCTGAAGGCAGTCAAGCAAGGGAAAGCCAAGCAATATATTCCCTTACTGTCAGAGGGGGAATATAAATGTCTGGAGGCACGAAGCTATTTAGAACGTGTTCATAATGGGTCTGTCGGCAGCTTTATCACTGCCCTGTATGAAGGGGATGGAATCAGTCAAGAAGAAATTGAAGAACTGCGAAAAATCCTTTCAAAGGGGAGGTGAAGACGTTGAACACCATTTTTAAAACTATTTTAGCCATGTCTGTAACGGGGAGTATTTTGTCAATTTTGGTCTTGGGGCTAAAGTCAATAACGATAAAATACTTTTCTGCCACATGGAATTACTATATGACATGGGTTGTGGTTGCTTTTTTATTGGTCCCCGTAGGAATAATGGCAGGAGCTAATTCAGATTTTTATGATCATGAGATGCTTCAAATTATTCAATTAGAAAACATAAATCCTAATTTAATTGCTGGATCATTAGAAGCAGATAATTTACAAGATGAATCCCCCCGGCTACGCTCTCAAGGGAAGCCCTTAGAATCAATTGCTCCATTAATGCCGTTTGTTCCTTATCTTTGGCTATTGGGAGTATTAGGATGGACTACATATCATTACGCCTCTTTTTTAAGATTTAAAAGGAAAATCTTTAGAACGAGCTTGAGCATGGAGGACTCCAAGGCCCATGAGCAGTTACAGGAATGTAAGGCAAGTATGGGGATCAGCAAGACCATTCCCCTGCTCTCTAATGAATTGATAGATACCCCCATGTTGACAGGGCTGCTTCGCCCTTGTCTAATCATGCCGGAGGTAGAACTGAACAATCAGGAGCTAGAGGTAATCTTCCGACACGAGTTGATCCATTTTAAAAGAAAGGATTTATGGCTAAAGGCAGGGGCATTCCTTGTCAATGGTATCCACTGGTTTAATCCCCTTGTGTACAAACTGGTACGCCATATGAACGAACTATGTGAACTATCCTGTGATGAACAGGTGGTAGAGGCCATGGACATGGAGGAAAGACATTTTTATGGAGAGATCATTTTAAATATGATGAGTTGGGGTGTAAACAGAAAGGCAGGAATCTATACTACCCTTTGTGACAGTAAAAAGGGAATTGAAAGGAGATTGTTGATGATTATGAATAACAGAAAAATTTCTAAAGGAATGGTGGCTATTTCCATGGGGCTGGGTCTTAGTCTTTTGATTACCGGAACAGTAATGGCCAAGACTGTGGTGCCTATTATCAATGAAAATGTGGTGGTAGACAATACACAAAATGACATAAATAGACCCTTTGATTTTGAGGGCTTTAGAAGCTTATATGCTGATGAATTAGAAGCAAATGTCGAGAATAGTGTTAACCTGTTTTTTTATGAATACTATCGGGACAAGGAGCTAATCAGCCTGGATGAAATAGAAGATTTAAAGTTTCCCACAGAGAGAGATTATATCACCTCTTCCTTTGGTGAGAAAGTTCATCCTGTAACAAAAGAAAAGCTGATTCATTCAGGACTGGATATACCGGGTCCTGCGGGAGACCATATCTTTGCAGCCCAGGATGGCGTTGTCATTGCAACCCAGGAAGAGTTAGGAACAAATGGCTACGGAACCTATGTGATTCTTGATCATGGGGATGGAACAGGGTCTTTATATGGTCATTGCAGTACCCTAACTGTGGCCCTGGGTGACAGGGTGAAAAAGGGAGACAAGATTGCTGAAATCGGAAGCACAGGAAGATCAACAGGGCCTCATCTTCATTTTGAATTTAGAGTGAAGGGTGAAGCGGTTGACCCAATGGACTATATGATGGAAAATAAATAGAATATTTCTAAAAAGTCATTGAAATAAAGGTGACTTCAAAGTTTATAATGTCTAAATACTAAAGCCAGCACCCTACGTTTTTACCGGCGTAGGGTTTACTGGTTTTTGGATAGTAAAAAAGAGAACTCCTTACTCAGATAGAAAACTAAATTTTCTCTGGAAGGAGCTTAATTATTAAAATAGTTATTTTAGAGTGAGGACGACAGTATAAACTGTAATATTTCTTCTGGCTTGAAAATGATTGCATCAGCACCATGCTTTTCGAGGTGGTCCCTGTCTCTGAAGCCCCATGATACACCAATGGTAAAAACCCCCGCACTTTTTCCTGTCTCAATGTCAATCGAGGTATCGCCTACATAAATACATTCTTCCTTTTTTAGAGATAGCTCATCTATTATAGAGACCAGGGGGGTCGGGTTGGGTTTTCCAGGTACACCTTCCCGTTGTCCATAGCATGAATCAAAGGTGTTCTCACCAAAGAGTGAATGGACGATGCTTTGGGTTGTGGTGTGGGGCTTATTAGATAGAACAGCAAGCTTAATACCTCGCTTTTTCAGTGTAGTAATCAAGGCGCTAATGCCCTCGTAGGCCTCTATCTGATATAAAACATCTGTGTCATATAGGTCATTATTTAGTCTTTTCACACGTTCCAGCATATCCTGATCGTTAACATTTATATGACTAAGCATTCTACGGTAAAATTCATTAACATTGTATCCGCAGAATTCCTTGTAGTCATTTATAGGTATTTCCTTCAAACCAAAATGGGATAGGGTTTTGTTTCCATAATAAGCTATGGAATTTAGCGTATTAGCCAAAGTACCGTCTAAGTCAAAAATACATCCTTTATACACTTTACTCATGGTCAGCCTCCAATAAAATATAGTAAAGAAAAAAGGCAAGGCTGAGTATGGTAAAAATATTTCAGCTATGCCTTCAATAATGATCATACAACGATTTCAGCTACATCCTAAACCTGAGAGTAATCCTCTAATCGAACAGCCTCCAGGTCTTCTTCCTTAATATTAAGGGATTTTCCTACAAGTCTTTCTACTCCTGCTACCAGAGCCGTGGCATCCAGTCCGTATTTTTTCATTAGATATGGTTTAGAAGCTCCGTGGGTATAGGTGTCGTTAATACCGACCTTAACCAGTGGTTTACCAACACCATTCTCTGCCATTACATCAGCAACGGCGGTTCCAAGTCCACCAATAACAGTATGATTTTCAATGGTGATGGCACCATACTTAACCTTTTTTAAAGCCTCTACCACAAGAGGATCAGTAAAGGGCTTTAAGGTAGAAATATGAATATGCTCAATGGACAAGCCCCTTTCCTTTAAAGCCTTTGTAGCACGCATTGCCTCTTCAGTACAAATGCTGCTGGAGAACAGGGCGATGTCTGTACCAGAGCTTAATACTCTGCCCTTATTCAGCTGCATAGGTTCTTTACGGTCAAAGAGTCTTGGGATTTCACCACGAATCATACGGATATAGACTGGCCCATTTACTTCTTTAGCCACGTCTAAAACTGATTCTACATCAGTGGCATCACCACAGTCTAGTATTGTCATATTAGGAATTCCCCTTAACACGGCAACATCTTCAATTGCCTGATGGGTGGTTCCGCCAGGAGTCATAATTCCTGGTAAGAAACCCACAAAGGTTACAGGCAAATTTGGGTAGGCTACAGACATTTCGAGCTGATCTAAGGCTCGACGGTAAAAAAATACTGCAAAGGTATGCAGGAAAGGTCTAAAGCCTTCCCGAGCCATGCCCGCTGCCCAGCTTATCATGTTTTGTTCAGCAATGCCTAGAGAAAAATATCGTTCTGGATAAACCTCTTTAAATTCCTTTATTTCGCAGGAGCTTCCTAAGTCTGCTGATAGTACAACAACTTCAGGTTTATCCTTGGCCCAACTTAGTAAATGCTTAGAATGTACACCTTTTTCAAGCTTCATTTTTAATCACCTCATTGTTTTTTCTATGATTACATTTGGTCATAAAATAATTTATATCGATCCATTTCTTCAGCAGTTAAACGAATGAAATGAAGAAATGGCTTACGTTCTTCAAGGAGAGGAATCCCTTTAGAAGCGGAAGTGTAGGCAAGAACGACTAAGGGTTTGCCATCCTTCTGAGGTTTGGATGCTTCTGCCAATGCATCAATATCATGTCCATCAACTTTAACAACTCTAGCCCCAAAGGCTTCACAACGGGCTGCTAAAGGTTCTATGTTCATAACATCCTCAGTATAACCTTCTACCTGTTGACCGTTTACATCTACATAAATTACGAGATTATCGAGTTTATAGAAGGCTGCTGCCTGAAGGGCCTCCCAGGTTTGACCCTCTTGGAATTCACCATCTGATTTAAATACAAAAACCCTTCCTGTTTCATTTTTTAATTTTCTGCTGTGGGCAGTACCGGCTGCAATACTAATGGTCTGCCCCAGGGAACCCGCTGTGGTTTCAAAACCAGGCGAATGCTCTGCCCCGATCATTTCCATTGACCAGCCATCTACATTAAACATGTCCATTGAATCTTCAGAAAGACGCCCACATTCAACTAGTGCTGCATATACTGCTGAAGCATAGTGAGCAGGTGAGACAAAGAAACGATCTAAATCAGCTTTATAGGCACCATGGTAAGCTGATCCCTTCAAGTAATCCATGTTATCTGGTGAAGGAACACCGGGGAATTTACCAGGTAGCTTTGAGCCTTCACTTGGTCCCAAATTGAGAACCCTCATATAAAGCGTAGATAGGATTTCTGCTGAAGAGCAGGCTTGCCCTAGGTAACAACCGCCTCGCTCAATTGTCAGCTTAAGCAAATGACGACGGATATTGTTTGCTGCTTGTTGGATTTCTTCTCTTGAATATTTTTCTGACATTTTTAATCTCCTCTCTATTAATATTTTAACTAAAAGCAAAATAATAGCATGTTACTACTTGAGAATATGTTCAAATAAATGAACTTATGTTAAGATCATTATTTCATTTATCCTGGGATTTGTCAATACTAAAGCAAAGTAACCTTAAATATTGCTTTATTCTTGGAATTATCAAGTCTACCTGTAAAAAGATGATCTATGAAATAAAATATTTTTTTTTAATTGACAATGCAAACCTTTTCTTATATGATTAATTTAATTACGTCATGAACAAATGATTATAAATATGATCAATTGTAACTGGGTGAAAGTTCTTATTCAAGGGAAACCTAAATTTAAAAATCAGGAGGTTAGCACATGGATTTAAAAAGCCTAATGAAAAAAGAGCTAATTCAGGTAAATGTAAGCTGTCATGATCAGGAAGAATTATTTAAGCTTATGTGCACCAGCATTATTGAGAAGGGATATGCAAAGGAGAGCTTTTATGAAGGAATAAAAAACAGAGAAGCTTCTTTTCCCACGGGAATTGAATTAAATCAATTTGGCATTGCTATTCCCCATACTGACCCTGAACACACGGTAAAACCATTCGTTTCTGTAGTTACCTTAAAAAAAGCCGTGAAGTTCAAAAAGATGGAGAATATAAATGAGGAGACAGCGATTAAGGTCATTTTTATGATGGGACTTGAAAAGCCTGAATCAAGCATTCAGGTGCTGACGCAGCTTGCGGCCATTTTTCAAAATGAAATAACAATGAATAAACTTGTAGAAGCAGCTTCGGTAGAGGAATTTGAAGAAATATTACATGAAATTTAATTTATTTTAAAAGGAGTGGAAAATGATGAAAACAAAAACAATTATTATTGCATGTGCAACCGGGGTGGCGACTTCCACATTAGTAGCTAATAGAGTTGAGGATCTTGCAAAGAAGAATGGAATTACGATTAAACTAATACAATGCAAAATTGCAGAGGTAGCTTCAAAGCAAGGAGAAGCTGATCTCATTATAGCCTCAACCATACTACCAACCTCCTATAATATACCAGCTATTAAGGCCACAGCCTATATTACAGGAATTGGTGCAGAGAAGATTGATGCACAAATTTTAGAAGTACTAAATGCTTAAAAAGCACATTCTTAATAAAGGGGGTTATTATAAATGAACTTTGTCTTTAATGTAATCAATTATATTATTGGATTAGGCGCTACAGCCATTTTACCCATTACTTTATTAATCATCGGTACCATTTTTGGTCTTGGGATAAAACAGTCATTAAAATCGGGGGTAACCGTAGGGATTGGTTTTATTGGAATTAATCTAATAATTGGCTTACTAATGGATAATTTGGGACAAGCTGCTCAAATGATGGTAGAAAGAATTGGATTAAACTTAACAGTAATTGACGGAGGTTGGGCTTCTGCTTCAGCGGCGGCCTGGGGTTCACCGATAGCTGCTCTTCTAATTGGTATTTGTATTTTAGTTAACTTTATAATGATCTTGACAAATACAACAAAGACGTTAAATGTTGATATATGGAATTATTGGCATGTTATGTTTGCCGGTGCAGTAGGCTATGTTGTAACAGGAAGCTTGTTTTTCTCAGTGGTATGTACTGTTCTTTTTGAAATCGTATTGCTTATTCTTACAGATAAAACTGCCCCATATGTTGAGGATTTCTTTGAAATAGAAGGAGTTTCTCTTTCAACTGCCTCTTCCCTGATGTGGGTTCCCTTCGGATTTGTAATTGACAAGCTGGTTGATAAAATCCCCGGACTAAATAAAATCAATGCAGATTCTGATGCAATACAAAAAAGATTAGGTGTTTTCGGAGAACCTATGATTTTAGGAGTGATTCTAGGGGTCATTCTAGGGCTCTTAGCAGGCTACGAGGTTGGACAAATATGGCTTTTAGGCATAACAATGGGGGCGGTTATGTACCTGATGCCTAAAATGGTCAAAATTCTACTTGAAGGGCTTCTGCCTATATCAGATGCAGCAAAGGTATTTCTTCAAAAGAAATTTGGAGACAGGGAATTATATATTGGCTTAGACTCTGCCATTGCCCTGGGTCATCCTGCTGTTATATCTACAGCTCTGATTCTTGTTCCTATTATGATTCTATTAGCAGCAGTTTTACCTGGCAATAAGGTGCTTCCCTTTGGTGATCTGGCTTCGATCCCTTTCTATGTGGCCTTTATTGTAGCCCATAACAAAGGAAATATTATCCGTTCAGTAATTACTGGGACAGTACTGTTAGCAATCACGTTCTATATTGCCACAGCCTTTGCCCCTGTCTATACAGATATGATGGTTAGTGCCAAATATAATATTCCTGCAGGGGTTGCCCAAATGTCCAGTATTACCTCTGGCGGTTCAATTCTTAACTGGATTATTTTAAAGCTATCTGAATTTGCTAAGATGTTTATCTAATTCTATGTGCTTTAAAAATCTTGAAAGATGTATGTTGCGTTGACCGACATACATCTTTCGATTTAAGAGCTTAATTCAAAAAATGGAGGGACAGAAATGAAAGCATTAATGAAAAAAGCCGATGGATACGATAATATGGAGTTGCTTGATATTCCAGAGCCCAAGGCAACTGGTGATTTAGTAAAGATAAAGGTTGAATATGCGGGAATATGTGGGTCAGATTTACATGCCTTTCATGGAACCTACAGTAGTACTGTTACCCCGGTTGTTTTGGGACACGAGTTTTCTGGTTATGTTACAGAAATAGGCCCAAAGGTTACAAAGGTAAAGGTAGGGGATAGGGTAACAAGTGAAACTACCTTTGCAACATGCGGCACTTGTATTCCTTGCAAAGAAAAAGACTATAATCTTTGCTCAAATCGTAAGGGATTAGGAACCCAGGTCAATGGAGCCTTTGCAGAATATGTTTTAAGTCGGGAAGAAAGTGTACACATAATTCCTGGTGGGGTTAGTCTTCTGTCAGCAGCCCTTTCAGAGCCTTTAGCCTGTGGAGTGCACGCTTCAATGGAGAAAACTACTATAGAAAAAGGCGATGTTTGTGTTGTCTTTGGCCCAGGAGCGATTGGACTACTTTTGAGCCAGGTAGCTAAGGCAAAGGGTGCCTATGTGATTTTAGCCGGAGTTAGCAAGGATGCTGATCGATTTGAAATAGCAACAAAAATTGGCATCGATATGGTGGTTGATCAACAGAAGCAAGATATCGTGGCGATAGTAGGGGAGCTGACAAATAATAAAGGAGCGGATAAAATATTTGAATGCTCAGGTGCTGTAGCGGCGTTAAATAAAGGACTAGAAATAGCAAAGAAAAAGGCAGATGTGGTACAAATGGGGGTTTTCTCAAAGCATTTCAATGAAATCAACACTGAAGCGATTCTACAAAAGGAAATTAGATACATTGGTTCAAGATCACAAAAACCAACCTCATGGCAAAAAACAATTCAGCTGTTGGAATCTGGCATTGTAAAGCCTGAAGAAATAGTATCCCTAGTTGTAGATTTAGATCATTGGAGAGAGGGATTTGATAAGTCCTTAAAGGCCGAGGTTGTTAAGGCCGTTATAAAATGCTCCCAATAAAGGGGCCAAATTGCTATCACTGACCTGACAATGCAAATGACCGGACACAAAAAAAGTCTGGACTTTCTATAATAAGAAAGCCCAGACTTTATCATTTATTCTAAAGAATGTAAGTGTATAAGCTCATTAGCAAGCTTTTCATCAGCTATCAAGGTATTAATATAATTAGATTTAATGGCGGTGAATACCGGAATCGCCTTTTCAACTGAAGCACTTAGTCCGATAGACCATTTTGCTGCCTTTAAGGTTGAAAGTGGTGCTGAAACTACATACTTAGACTGATTTGGCACCTCTACACCATTGCGATCAAACATTCTTGCCAGCATATGGCCAACGGCCCCCTTTTTAAGTAGTGCTTGCCGTTCTGCTTCATTGAGATAACCAGCCCGTTGCAAGGTAGAGGATTTCTGAAATAATGAGCCGATACCGGTTAATATAATATCTGGTCGCTGGGCCTTTACTAATGTGTTAGCAATTTGAGGCTCAATTAATAGATGATTATATACATCGACATTATCGACAAAAACAGGAGCATAGATATTAGAATAGGTGCCATTAAGACGTTCTGCCAGATGGAAGGCAAGCTCCAGACCATCCAGGTGCGGGTTGCCCGTACCAAGGGTTCCAGCCATTTGAATAATGTGAATATTATAGAAATCAGTGTTTTTTTCAAGTGCATTGATGATATATTGAATGGCAGGTCCCCAGGTAATTCCGATATTCATATTGTTTTCTAAAATGCTCAGCAGAAATTGTGCAGCTACCTCGCCACATTTTTTTAAACCTTCGTCATAATTATAATCCCCCTGAATTACGATTGCATCCTTCAATTTAAAGGTATTTCTAAGGGTTTTAGATAGCTCAGCATTTTTCTTAACAGTACTTTGGATCGTGATTTTAACAATGCCAAGCTCTCTAGCCTCCTCAAGCATCCGTGAAACCGTGGGACGAGATGTACCGAGGATATCTGCAACAGTATTTTGACTAAGACCCTGTTGATAATAAAGCTCAGCAGCTCTGATTAACAATTCTTCTCTCGTACTCATAAATTATAAATCTCCTTAATTATATTTCAAATACCATATTATTGATTGAGTTTAATACGACCAATAGAAATCTTATTTTTCAAGTATGATATATAGATTATAGCACAATTTCAAAGATTATCATACATTTTATCCCATTATGAAAGGAATTATAATCATCAAGAAGCATAGTGTATTTAAGGCCCCTCCCCCAAAGGGATATATTTTTCAAGTTCTATTTATGGGAACCAGCAATAATTATAGTATAAAAGCCCAATTATTGGTTGTTACTTCCCCATAGGGAAGGAGGCTGGCAACGTTAAACAGGGCCCAAAAGATCTCAGTGGGGTGATTCGATGAATTGCTTGGTGGTAGGCTATGGTTCTATTGGTAAAAGACATACCCAGATATTACAGGGGCTTGCCCACCGTGTGGCGGTGGTTGGCAGCGGTGCCAATGATTTTGCCCTTACCTATACCAATTTAAAGGAAGCGTTAGGGGCTGAAGCCCCAGACTATATTGTCATAGCCAATGAAACCCATCGGCATTACGATACCCTAAAGACACTGATTGACCTTGACTTTCAAGGGATTGTCATGGTAGAAAAGCCCCTGTTCCACCAAATAAAGTCTCTGGCGCCCCATTCCTTTAAAGGCCTCTACGTGGGCTATAATTTAAGATTCCATCCCATTTTACAGAAACTCAGCTCCATGCTGCGTAAGGAAAGGATCCTCTATGCCCAGGTCTATGTGGGGCAATACTTGCCCAATTGGCGGCCCAATCAAGACTACCGAAGCAGCTACTCTGCTGTGAGGGCCAAGGGAGGCGGAGTACTCTTGGATTTGAGCCATGAGCTCGATTATTTGCAATGGTTTTTTGGCCCATGGAAGCGGTTGGTGGCCCTGGGAGACAGGTACGGTACTTTGGAAATCGACAGTGACGATCTTTGGAGTCTAATGCTAGTGATGGAAAGGTGCCCAGTGGTTCAGGTACAGCTAAACTATCTTGACCCCCTGGGCAGAAGAGAAATGATTATCATGTCAGAAAACTATTCCATCAGAGCCGATCTAGTCAAACAAACCTTAGAAATTAACGATGACATAGTTCAATACAAGGTGGCCCGGGACGACACCTATAGTATGGAGCATAGGGCGGCTTTAGTGGAAAAAACAGACGACCTCTGTAGCTTTCAAGAGGGGCTGGAAGTATTGGAAATGATTGAAGCTGCTGAAAAATCGCAAAGGGAAGGGAAATGGATCAATGGAAAAGGATCAAGGGACCAATGAAGCGGTGAAAACAAAAAGACTTTGTACCATTTGTGTACGGGGCGGCTCCAGGGGTCTTGTCAGTAAAAATATCCGAGAGCTGGGGGGGAAGCCCCTGCTGGCCTACAGTATTTTACAGGGAAGGGCCTCAAGTTTATTTCAAGAGATTACTGTCAGCAGTGACAGTGATGAAATATTGAAAATTGCTAAAACATGGGGGGCAACCTGTCTAATTAAAAGGCCGCCTCACCTCGCCACCGATGAGGCCCCTAAAATCCCTGCTATACAACATGCCCTATTGCAGACGGAGGAGATACTGAAAGAAAAATTTCATGTGGTGGTAGATTTAGATGCCACCTCCCCCCTACGGTATGTGTCTGATATAGTTAGCGCCCTGCATTTGTTAGAATCCAGCGGAGTATCGAACATCATTACTGGAACCCCCGCAAGACGGTCCCCCTATTTTAATTTGGTGGAGCTTGATGATAAGGGCAGGGTGCAATTGGCAAAGCCTTTGCCCCGACCTATTACCCGTCGACAGGATGCACCAGCCTGCTATGACTTAAATGCCTCTATCTATGGCTGGCAGCGGGAGGCGCTGTTAAAGGGACAGGGGATTTTTCATGGGGATACCAGGCTTTATATCATGCCGGCAGAGCGATCCATTGATGTTGATTCATCTCTGGATTTTCAGATGGTCAATCTGCTGATGAAGGAAAGGGGATATGAAATTGTATAAGGGTAACTATCAGGACCTTTTCAGCTTAAAAAACAAAACGGCCATTGTCACAGGGGGATTGGGGATTTTAGGAAGAAGCTTTTGTGCTGGTCTGGCGGCCTTTGGTGCCAATGTGGTGGTGGTTGATTTAGATGAAGAGAAGGCGGTAGGTTTTGCTGAAGAATTAAGGGAGACCTATGGAAGGGAAGCCCTGGGCATCGGTTGTGATGTTTCTTCGGCCAGAGAAGTGGCGGCCATGGTGGCTAGGGTGGTGGATACCTTGGGAGAAATCAATGTTTTACATAATAACGCCGCCAGTAAAACCTTAGATTTAGATGGCTTTTTTGCCCCCCTAGAAACATATTCCCTGGAGCAATGGCGGCAAATTATGGCTGTAAATTTAGACGGGATGTTTTTAACAGCCCAGGCCGTCGGGGTTCAAATGATGAAGCAGGCCAAGGGAGGAAGCATCATTCAGACCGCTTCCATATACGGAATTTTAGGGCCGGATCAGCGAATCTATGAGGGCTCTTTTTATCTGAACAGGAAAATTAATACCCCGGCAGTCTATGCTACCTCCAAAGCAGGGGTCATAGGGTTAAGCCGCTATTTGGCCACCTATTGGTCAGATCAAAAAATCAGGGTGAATACGTTAATTCCAGGGGGAAATGAAAGCGGGCAAAATGATCGGTTTAAACAAAATTATTCCAGCCGTGTACCCCTGGGACGAATGGGTAAGCCGGAGGAGATGGTGGGGGCCCTGGTGTTTTTAGCCTCTGATGCCTCAAGCTATGTAACCGGGCAGAATATAATTGTAGATGGTGGACTAAGTGCCTGGTAATTAAAGGGGGGAGTTTATGGAAATTAAAGAAAGGGCCATACCTGTAGCAGCCTGGAAAGGGCAATTACGGGAGAGGGTAAGGACGGCTTTTTATCTTGCAGAAATTAGAGAAATGCTGGCTGAAATTAAAGAAGAAGTTCTGAAGTTAGAAAGCTTTTTTTTAACAGCCCAGGAACAGGTTTCCCAGCAGGAGATTATTAGCTTATTCGATGCAAGAATACAGGCTACAGTCTATTATACGATGAAAAATATTGAGGGCTATCAGCACCATGGCTGGAAGGAATTAATAAAGGGGGAGAAAAGCTATGGAGGCCTTGACAAGAAGAGGTGATCAATTGAAGAATTCTCTAAGAAAGACCATTGAAGCCCTGGGGAAGGGTCAGGATCAAAAAGCTCTCAAGCACCTGCTTAACAGCCTGGAGGATTTAGAAAATCTATTGCTCTGTGACTATTATATTGAAGGCTCAGAAGTTGATGGAAAGCAGCTGCTGGTAGCGCTGGGGGAGCTATTGATTACTGTAAGGAATAGAGATGTGGCGGCCATGACCGATATGCTGAAAATTAACATATATCCTATGATAGAGAAGTGGACTGGGGAGTGTGGTCAATGATTGTTGCCAAAGAAAATGAAAAGAGGGAAATGTATGAAAAAAATCTACAGCAACTAAGCCCCTGGCTTAAAGCTATGCTGCTTGATATCGAAGAAGAATTCCTGTGGCAGCGAATCAAAATCTCCTATAACGAAGCAGGGTACCCTGTAGGTCGCTATTGGGAAGGAGATACCAGCTTTGCTATCACCAGCTGCGACCCTATTCAAGAGGCCAGGGACTGGTGCAATACTATCTCAATTCTGGGGAAGGGTGCTATCTTTATGTATGGTGCCGGCTTCGGCTACCATCTATTTGAGGTATTTGAACGAAAACAGCCCCATACTCTGGTGATTTTGTTTGAGCAGGATATTTATTTCTTTGCAGCCATGCTCTATTATTTTGATATAGAGCCCCTGATCCGCACACAGAAAATTGTCTTCTTAATTGGGGACATTGAGGATTTTTCAAAGGCCTTTGACCAATTGTTTTTTAGTATTGTCTTTGCCAGCTGTACAGCCCCTGCCCTTTATTTTACCCCTCTGGCCCAGCGGAACCGAAAGGAGCAGTATATCAAAATTCACCAGTATATTTTTTCACAGCTAGGGCTCTATGTTTTCTATATCGGAAACGATCATTTAGATAATTTAATTGGACTGCATAACCTATTGGCCAATATCAAAGAGATTCTCACTAATCCTTACCTCAGCTGTCTTAAAAATCAGTACAGGGGTCAGCCGGCTTTTATCATTGGCAATGGCCCCTCCCTAGATAAAAGCATTCATCATCTGAAGGAAATTGAAGACAGGGGCCTGATTATATCCACAGAATCGGCTATTATTCCCTTATTAAAAAATAACATTACGCCCCACATTTTGACCATTATCGAGCGTACGAAATATACCTATGAATATCATTTTAAAAGTGTTCATTATCCTCGGAATATGGCCTTGATCTGCCTGGGACTGGTGGATAAACAGGTGTTTCCAGCCTTTCCTGGTGCAAAAATTCCTCTTTTTCGCAGTCGGGAGGCAATCAATGAATGGCTGAACCGTCATGTGGGGGATGGGACTGCCCTGGAGGCAGGGGCCAATGTTTCCCATCTGGCCCTGGAACTGGCGGTCTATTTAGGAGCCGATCCCATTGTATTTGTAGGTCAGGACTATGCCTATGGGCCCGAGGGAGTCACCCACAGCAAGGATGCCCTCTATCTACAGGAGGAAGGAAAAAGGGCCAGAGAAATTCTGAAGTCTAAGCCTGTAATTTATGTGGAAGGTAACGAAGGAAAGCCCGTTGCCTCTAATCAGCTATGGGTTGATTTTAAGCAGGGCCTTGAGGGAAAGATAGCTACCCATAGCAATAAAAGAATTATCAATGCCACCGCAGGGGGGGCCAGAATTAAGGGCGCGGAACGGAGACCCCTAGAAAAGGTCATCAAGGATTATTGTAAAATGCCTTTGCACACCCCGGTACACAGGTTGATCTTGAATCATAAGGAACAGCTTTCCCTTTTTGACAGAGGAGAAGGGCTGGTGAAATTGATTGAAAGCGTTGAATCCTATATCGGGCTATTTAGAAGCCTTAGTCGAAGGGCCATCGAGGGAAAACTAAATTGCAGAAAAATGATAGCCCTTTCTCAGAAACAGGATCAAAGGCAATACCGTTCCCTGTTAGAAGAGGCCTATCAAAGAAACATAGGGGATTATCAGCTCTTTATTCAGGATGATCTATCTCGATGCTTTTGTCAGCAGGTGATTTTCAGTTATTATTATTTAATGAATCGCCTGGGATTTCTGGATACCCCCGAGAAGATTACCGAAATCTTTGGAATACAGCATGATTTTTTTCATCATCTCAATGTGGTGTGTCAGAGTGTATCAGTTCATTTGGAGGATGCTCTGGTATTTCTTAGGGAGCTGGAGGAGACCCTGCCTAGAGAACTGGAAGGGGGAGAGAATCGGGATGATTGAAGCTCTAGAGCGAAAATTAGATCAATTGATCAGGGAGCCAGAGAATGGGATGCTTTTGAATGAGATTGGGATATTTCTTTTTCAGCAAAGGGAATGGGAGTTAAGTGAATTGTACTTAGAAAGGGCCTATCGGTTGGCCTCTGATAATCCAGAGATAGTAATCAATTACGCTGAGCTATTAGGCAGACTGGGAAGTACAGAAAGAGCCATTGTCCTGTATCAGACATACTTGGTGGGGGCCGAGGATGAAGCAGTAAGGGAGAAGCTGGGGGATTGCTATTACTACCTGGGTCAATATGAGGCAGCTGAAAAAATCTACTCAAGGCTCCACAAGCCCTAGAGAGGAGGAGATTACTCCATGGCAAAGCACCAGTTAAGTCTTTGTATCCTAAGGATGAATAGGGAAGAGCCGATGGTTTTTTGGGACGATATGAAGGATTTTGTGGATGAAATATTGATTATGGATTTCACAACTAAGGGGTTGCCCCTTGCCTTGGCCCAGGAGACAGGGGTCCACCGATATCAAATGGAGAAAAACAGTAATGAGGTCCATGCTAAAAATCATGGAATTCAAAGAGCCAAGGGGAGATGGCTGTTGTTTCTCTACGAAAATGAGTTCATCCATAGGGAGGAGCTGAAAGGGATAGGATCATACCTTGATAATCCCAATGTAGAGGGATATTTACTGCAAATTGTACCAGCTTCAGGCAGAAAACCAATCCTGACACCAAATGGTTCCCTAAGACTTATCCGAAACCGTCAAGAATATCAATACGATTCCCTTGGACGTATTCCGGATGAAGTATTAAGTAATGTAAAGACCTGCGGAATAAGAATTATACAGCAGGGGGCCCTCCAATTCACAGTAGAACAAGGTGGGCAAGAAATTATGCCAGAGGGCAGCTTCTATTTTTATCAGAGGGGGGTCGCTCTGTTAAATCAGCAGCAATACAAAGAGAGTATTCCTTTTTTTCAGAAATCCTGTGAGTATATAAATTTAGATTATTTATTTGCTCCCCATCTCTACAAATGCCTTTGTTGGGCTTATCTGTCTCTAAAGGAGTATCAGAAGGTATTAACAGCGGCGACTGAGGGAATAAAGAACTTTCCTTTTTATTTAGATATCTATGTGCTGCGGGGGGAAGCAAGGAAGCAGTTAGGCCAATATCAAGGGGCATTAGAGGACCTGGAGAAAGGACTAACTGTTAGAGAGAAGGGTAATGCACTGCTTCCGAGGGCCGAAGTATCCAGTACCACTGTTTTAGAGGCCCTGGGGGATGTCCACAATGAGATGTTCAATCAGCAACAGGCTCTGGACTATTATTTACAGGCCTACGGCCTGAGCCGGAACAATCAGAGCCTACTTTATAAAATCGGGTCATTAAGTAATCGGTTAATGGACTTTCAGGAATTGGAAAAGCTATTGGCAGAGTCCAGAGAGCTGGGACAGATTGAAATACAGGTTGTCATAATGGATATTCTATTGCAGCACAGGCAATATGACCGAGTATTAACGTATATGAATGGACTTGAGGCAATACTGGGGAAGGGAGAGACCACAGCCGGCATTCAATATTGCTGTTATCGTATGCTGGGCCAGGAGGAAAAGGCAAGGCATTGTCTTACCTTAATTAGTAAGGATAGCCCGCTTAATGGACCCATGATCCTCGAAGAAATTGAAGGTCATTGGGCCAACGATCGGTGGCAGCAGGGGATGGATCTGCTAAAGGTAATGGATAAGGCCACCAGCCTGGGGCCCACTGAAAAGAGCCTGTACTGGTCAATCCATCAAATTCTTACTACAGAAAAAGGCAAGCAACCCTCCCTGGATGACAGCCAATACCAGATTATATCTAGGCTAATGGGAAACTTCCTGTGGCTGGGACAGTTGGAAAAGGCCCGCCGGCTGCTGCCCCTATTACTGAATGGAAATTTCCCCATAGATATAGCAGAGGCTTGGGCAAGATTAGAAGATGAAAAGGCCCTTAAGAAGATTTTGCTCTCTATTGCTGATGGTCAAAAACAGCGTACATGTAAAGCGCTAATCATAGGGGAATTAATTAGAAAAAGGAATTATGCCCTGGCTCAAAGGTTGTGGCAGCTGGGAGATTCAAAACCCCTGGGGCCCTTGACGTACCTATTAGAAGCCCTGGACCATGAAAGAGAACTGGCAGATTGGGTTGCAGAAAATTTCCCAAGGGTTGAAGTGGGGTATGGAATACCGCCGCCATCGGATAGGGACCAAACGCCTAGTCAGGAACTGTTAAAGCTTCATAGATGCTTGATAAACAAAGATATAAGGCCTAAGGGTGATTCCATCCCAAGCTCCTTACCCCCTGGGGAAATCCATAGGGAAATAGCAGGCTTTTATGAAAAACAAAATAGAAAAAGCCAGGCCCTGGTGGCCTATTTTCGGTCCCTGCAATGGGAGCCCCTTCACCATCCGACCCAGGAGAAGATTAAAAAGGCTTACAAAGAAGACTCGGATTTGCTTCAGGACCTATTGGAAAGAAGGGATTATAGTGTAGAGGGGAATTTTGTTAGTCAAGATGACTTCCGATGCTATATCCTTGGTATGGTTTATTTTAGAATTGAGAAATTTCATGAGGCATTAACCTATTTTTTAAAGATTGCTCCAGAGAAATTGATTTTAGCCTACTGTGCCACTTGCCTTTGGATGCTGCAAAGACCGGAAGAGGCAGTCAATTACCTTAAGATAGATAGCTTAGAGAAAGATATTATACCGTTTTTTTTCTATCTTTGTAAAAGCAAAGCATTAAGTATTTTAGAAAGGGGACAGCAGGAATTTCCCCATAGTGAACTAATTGCATTGGTCAAGCAGCGATTGACTGAGATATAAAAGGATGTGCCTGGGGCACATCCTTGATTTTTTTAGGTTGTAACGGTAGTGGTAGAAGTGGAGGTTGGTGCAAAATTGTTTACTACCAGGGTAATTGGCGCACTGACAGGAACAGTTGAAGCCTGGGTAATTGCAACCTGTGATCCATTAGCACTGACGGTGAATAGGCTGGATTGTTGAAGCACGCCATTGACAAAAAGTAGATAATAGCCATTGTCAGTAGCTGTTGTTGCTAGATTGCCTGTCATGGTGTTACCAGCATCGTCGACAAATTCAGTTGCTGGAATCGTGATAGTATTACCAGTTCGTTGTGCTTCATCTAAATTATAAAAATACTTTTCAACCTCTGGATTCGTAGTTGTATTTGTTGTGGTAACGGCATCCATTACAAGTTTATAAAGAATTGTAGCCATTTTTTTCCCTCCTTTTTGTTTTATCTACTGTAGTATATTAATCAAGGAGGAAATTTGCGCCTAAATTAGGGGCCTTCCCTTTCGTCATTTCTTTATGAATTATAATTTGAATTTTAGTTTTAATTTTTTAGACTGTTTTTTAGCCTTAAGGAATCCTTCAATACTGTCCCAGGTACAAGAGAGTAGTAATAAGGCTGCTGCAATCCAGAGCCCCCTGGTCCAGAAAAGATCAAGGGAAGCAGGATTATCCATTTTTTCCATAAGCAGAGCCTTGAAGCCGCTGTTAAACAAATCCTCCCGAGAAAGCATGAGGTAGGAAAGAACTAAAAAGAAGCCATTAGCCACTGTGTTAATAAAGGCTAAGAACCAATTCCAGCTGCCGTAAACCAGCTTTAAAATTCCTACCGTGACCCCAATAATTGAGAAGGCTAAGATACCAGGTACGAAGATTTGTAAAACCGCTAGATTAAATAATGTTTCCCGTAGTATTAGACTGCCATCGAATGACTCAAACCAGCCTATGAGGGATGGTGTCATAATGAAAAGGGCAGCAAATAGAACTGTTCCGCCGATTTCAAAGGCCGCCTCCCAACGGGAAATCTTTTGAGAGGATTCAGGAGGGAGCGGCGCCAGGTCGTCAACGGACCAAGTGTTTTTAGAAAACGGTATTTTTCCTTCCGAAGCCTCGGCACGTTCTAAAACAACATAAACAAGGGTCACCCATAGAAATACCTGAACTGCGGCACTAATTACCCCAGCAATGGCTTTGGTAAATAGGTTGATAAATAAATTTACTTGACTGGGGTGGGGAGATTTATCTAAAAAGACGGTTATGATTGTAGTGACAAAGATAATTGGTATTACAATCTGCATTACCAGCTTAAGGGTAGAGAGATAACTGTTATATAGGCTGGGTCCAATCAGGTATTTTTTATGGCCCTGGTATTCATCTGCCAATTTAGCAGGATTACCCAGCTCGTTTAAGATCCTTCTAACATCCTGTTCTGTGTAATCTGGGGGAAGCATATCCTCGATATTGGTACGAAGCTCCTTATCTACATCGGCTCTGATTTCCTCGGGTAAATGCTTTATTACAGCATAAATATAACGATTAATCGTCTCCATATTGACCCTCCTCTACTAATAATTGATTCATTTGATTTACTACTTGCTGCCACTCCTGCTGTAGACGCTGATATACCTGTATCCCAATAGAGCTTAGAGAGTAGTATTTTCTGGGGCGACTCTCCTGGGTATCCCATTCACTGAATAAAACCCCTTGCTTTTCTAATCTTCGCAGCAGCGGATACAGGGTTCCCGCCTCAATGGGGGCGTTTTTCTTCTCCAGCTCCTGTAAAAGGGAGTAGCCATATTGGGGCTTTTGCAATTGACTCAATACCCCTAGGGTAAGGGTACCCCTTTTTAATTCTACGATATAGTTGTCAATTAAATCATTGATTTCCATGATTAACCACCTCAATTTTATAATATAGTACGACATACACTATTGTCAATATCTTAGTAAAGTATTTTTTAATTTTTCAATAGACAAACGTCGACAAATTATATATAATAAATTTAAACACCATACATCCTACGTATAACGTATGGATAAAAAATAATTTTTTAATGATTGAAGGAGAAGGAGGCGTTTTTGTAATGAAGGTTGGACTAATTTACACAAGTACCACCCCAGAGCTGATTGAGCTTGTTGAAGAGGAAACCCTAAAAGCTCTGGGGAATGATGTGAAGCTGGTTTCCTATCAGGATCCAAGTATATTGGCTGAAACCAGAGAGTATGGCTATGTTACTTCCAATGCTGCGGCGAAGCTGGTGGCCATGTATATGAAGGCTGTTAATGAAGGGGTTGATGGTATTATAAACCTTTGTTCCTCAGTGGGGGAAGTTGCCGATGCCTCTCAGGATATGGCTAAATATATCGGTGTACCCATTGTGAGGGTAGATGAAGAAATGTGTCGAGAGGCTGTCAGACTAGGAAAGAAAATTGGGATTATGGCCACCCTCCCCACCACCTTAGAGCCAACAAAAAACACGATTAAGCGTGTGGCCCGAGAATTAGGAAAATCTGTAGAGCTGGTAGATGCCTTAATTGAAGGGGCCTTTGGTTTAAATCAAGAGGAATTCAAGAACTGTATGCTAAAGAAGGCAGGGGAGATTGAAAAGGAAGTAGATGTGATATTATTTGCCCAAGGATCTATGGCGTATTGTGAAAACGTTATACTTCAGGCCTATGGTAAACCTGTTTTGTCAAGTCCAAGGTTTGGTACAGCAGCCTTAAAGAATGCTTTGATTGCGAAGGGCTTAATAAAATAATATAGTTTATATATGGTCCAGTAAAGATTCTAAAAATTAAGGGGGAACAAATAATGAGTAAGCAGCCTGTAACAAAAATAATAGCTGGTTTATTAATTAGTATTTTAGTATTTACACTAGTAGGATGCGGTGGGGGAAGCTCAGACGATAAGGCAATTGTGATCAGAATGAGTCATACCCAGGCACCTAATTCAGTTAGTGATTTAACAGCTAAAGAATTCGCCCGATTAGTTTCTGAAAAAAGTCAGGGAAAAATTAAGGTTGACATCTATAGTAACTGTGGTTTATCTGGTGGAGACCTAACAAAGGCTATAGAAATGGTTCAAACAGGAGATATTGACATTCATTCTGCAGCTCCAGCCAATATTGCCAACTTTGATCCTAAGTTTTATGTATTTTGGTTACCTTACTTATTTCCAACTGTTGATGATTTAGTAACGGCCACCAAGGATGAAGCAATTATTACAGAAGTTAATTCCTGGCTTGCTGAGATGAACATGACTATGCTAGGATTAAATAATGCAGGTGCTCGACAAATTACAAACAGTAAAAAAGAAATTAAATCCCCTGATGATTTAAGAGGAATGAATATTCGCGTACCGGGTGCAAACCTTTTCATCGACCTATACAAAAACTATTTTGGTGCAAATCCCACAGCTATGGACTTCTCAGAGGTCTATACAGCCTTGCAGCAGGGAACGATTGATGGACAAGAAAACCCTATCAGTGTATTTGATTCTTCAAAATTGAACGAGGTTCAGGAATATGTAACACTATGGGATGGTGTCAGGGATACAACCATTTGGGTTATGAATCAAAAGAAAATAGAGGGGCTTACCCTAGAGCATAAAACCATTATTCAAGAAGCCGCAACAGAGGCAATGGAATGGGGAAATCAATACCTAGCCGAAAATGAAGATGAAATAATCAAAAAATTAGAGGGAAGCGGCACTGTTTTTACCCGGCTGACGGATTCAGAAATTGAAACCTTTAAGGATGCTTCAGCACCAATCTATGATCAATATGCCGATATCATCGGTCAAGATGTGATTGACCTGTTTAGAAATGGCGCTAAATAGGTGACAATTAGTAAATTGGGAGTCATGGACTGACTCCCCATTATCTTAAATGAGGTGAAATAATGAAAAAAAAATTGATGGGCTTTTGGAGCAATCTTGAAGAATATATGTGTGCGGTGGCCCTAATTATTATGACATTGGTAACCTTCGTAAATGTACTTTCGAGAAAAATACCCAGCTTAAACCTGGCCTTTACCCAAGAGATTGTTACAACCATGTTTGTATGGGTTTGCTGTCTGGCAGCAGCAGCCGCCTTCAAAACCGATTCCCATATGGGCTTTTCCTTTTTTACAGATAAATTAAAGGGAAGACCAAAGCTGATCCATAAGTTTTTAAGGATTGCCATTTGCTTTATATGCTACGGAATATGGCTGGTGTATGGCTTTAGAATGGTAATAGGCCAATATAATTCTAATCTGGTAACACCGGTTATGCAAATGCCCGGGTGGTTGATTGGAATTGCCATTCCACTTTCGGCAATACTTTCTATGATCCGCATCTTACAATACGAATTTAAAAAGGGGGATGAATTAGCGTGATCGCTGTTGTATTATTTCTATCCTTAGCCATACTCATTTTTATTAATATTCCCATCTCCATAGCCCTTGGTTTATCCAGTGCTGTTACCTTATTATTTGCGGGATTTCCCCTTTCCTCTATTCCATCAATTTTGCAGGCAACGGTTCAAAAATTTGCACTGCTGACAATCCCGTTGTTTGTTTTAGCAGGGGTGTTGATGGATAAGGGAGGTATATCTAAAAGATTAATTAAGCTGGCCAATAGTATGATTGGTCCTATCCATGGGGGGCTGGGCTATGTGGCAGTGGTGGCAGCCATGTTCTTTGCTGCTATTTCTGGATCTGGTACGGCTACCGTGGCCGCCATTGGTTCAATCCTGATTCCCGCTATGGTAAAGCAAGGCTATGATGCTGGTTTTTCCAGTGCATTGTCGGCCATATCCGGGTCATTAGGTACTGTAATTCCCCCCAGTATTACCTTTATTATCTATGGAATGATTACTGGGGTTTCCATTAGCAACCTGTTTCTGGCTGGGATTATTCCGGGTATCATATTTGCAACAATTCTTTGTGTTGCAGTATTGATTGGTGCCAGAAAAAATGGCTGGAAAAGCGATGAAACCAGAGCCAGCTTTAAAGAGATAAGTACCGCCTTTGGTGATGCCCTTTGGGGTCTTTTAAGTCCAGTAATCGTTTTAGGAGGAATTTATTCTGGTATCTTTACTCCCACCGAAGCAGCAGCAGTTGCAGTGGTTTATAGCTTTATTGTCAGTAAATTTATCTATAAGGAACTGACTAATGATAAGATTATTGAGACGCTCTTTAGTACTGCCAAGACAACAGGGATCATTTTGCTTATTATCATGAATGCCGGTGTATTTTCCTGGGTATTGACCCAGCAGGGAATTGCCTATCAATTAACAGAGCTAGCCCTGGGATTAACCACCAATAAATATATTATGCTGATGGTAATAAATCTTATCTTCCTGGCAGCAGGTTGTGTAATGGATAACACCAGTGCCATGTATATACTCGTACCAATTATTCTGCCCATTGCACAATCTTTGGGAATAGATTTAACTCACTTGGGGGTTGTGATTGTGCTAAACCTTTCTATAGGACAGGTGACACCGCCGGTGGGTCCTAATCTCTATGTAGCGGCTGATATTGGTAAGGTTAAGTTTGAAGAAATATGCCGAAAAATTGTTCCGTTACTGATTATGTCTGCCATTGCCCTGTTGATTATCACCTATGTACCATGGTTTGCCACTGCACTGCTGCCTAAATAGCATGGGGCCGGATAACCTGTGGTGGTGTCATCTGGGTCTGTTTTTTCATTGAAATCATATGTAGGATGTTGTATACTAAAAAAAATACAACTAGCGAAAGGAACTTGTAATATGTCACCCAAAAAAGGTTTACTAAATGAATCATTAGCAAATAAATCTGTAGTTGACCGTGTTGTTGATCAGATCACGGGGGCCATTATCAATGGAGAATTAAAGCCTGGAGAAAAAATCCCCACTGAGGTTGAGCTTTGTGAGTCATTTCAGGTGGGTAGAAATTCAGTTCGAGAGGCCATTAAGGTACTGGAATCCTTTGGGGTTGTCTATATTAAACGATCCGAGGGAACCTTTGTGAGCTCCAGCTTTAACCATCGTATGCTGGACCCTATGCTATATGGATTAATTTTAGAAAAGGATTCTGCTGAAGCCATCATTGAGTTAAGAAAGGTATTTGATACAGGGCTTATGCATGTGGTCATGAAGAAGGCAACAGAGGTGGATTTGACCCATTTAAGGAAGGAACTGGCGCTGCTTGAAGAAGAGGTGATGAAGGAGCATTCTTCTGCAAGACGTGTGTTGGATCAGGATATTCGCTTTCACACTGCTATTGTTTTATCAACCCATAACGAACTAATTCAAAACATTGCCAACTATATAGACAGACTTACCATTCCTTCCCGTATCAGAACCATGGAGAAGATTTTAGAAACCGATGAGCGCATACGCTTTATTGAGCTTCATCGGCAAATCGTTGATATGATCGAAAAAAATGATGCTTCAGCCATTAATGAAATTGTAGAAAATCATTATATGTTCTGGAAAGATAATTGATCTGAGTAATATATCCTTACGTACATGAAGGAATAACGATGATCTATCGAAAAGCAAAGGAAATGGAGTCAATGACCAAATTCAGCAACTTGAAGCTGTTGATATTATTGAAGCTATGCCAGGTGCAAGCCAGGGCATTGATTGTGAGGGTGAGGAACCCAATTCTACCCATTGCCCAGGTTTTGTACGAGCAACGTTAAATTTCACCATTTAACATAGGATGTATTACGTAGAATGAATAACTAAATATTAAACGGAGGCACAAACATGAGAAAGGTATTGATTTCAGTAGCACCTGTATCAGCATCGGATAAGATTATTGACCCTAAAAAAATTGCAGACGATGTAATTGAATGTGAAAAGGCTGGAGCGGGGATGGTGCATCTTCATGTTCGAGATCACTATGGAAACCTTACAGCAGATCTAACGGTCTTCCGAGAGACGATAGAAAGAATCAGAGAAAAATCCAATATTATTATCCAAGCCTCTACAGGAGGGGTATCAAAGCTTACAATTCAAGAAAGATGTGCCCCCCTATATGATGATTTGGTAGAGGCCACCTCCTTAAATGTTGGCTCCTGTAATTTGGGAACAGCAGTATATTGTAATCCTATTGATGAGGTAGAATATTGTCTATCACAGATTATAAAGACGAACAAGGTACCTGAAATTGAGGTATTTGAATTGGGTATGATTCATACGGTGAAGGAGCTCAGAAAAAAATTTAAGCTCCATGACCCCCTCCTTTTCAGCATTGTTCTGGGGCATATAGGAGCAGCCCCGGCTACAATTGAGGCATTAACAGCCATGAGAAGCTTCATACCCCAGGATGCCCTTTGGGGAATTACCCATGCCCATCGCAGAGACTATGGAATATTCACAGCTGCCCTGGGAATGGGGGCTTCAACCGTAAGGATAGGCTTTGAAGACAGCAACTATGTAGACGAGACTACCCAGACGGATAAAAATTTTATCCTGGTGGAGCGGGCGGCCAGGCTCATCAGCTCTGTTGGCTTAAGTCCAGCAAGCCCTCAGGAAGCACGTAATATGCTAAATATAAAATGATAGGAGGAAGAAGCAGTGATTTTGGTTCATGAATTAGACGATCAAATATTATCCTCCTTTCAAGCAGTAGACGAGGAAAAGATAGATCTATTGCTGGGAGAAGCCCTTACCAAGTTAAATAAAAAAATTATTGTATTGGATGATGACCCCACAGGCATCCAAACCGTTCACAATATTTCAGTCTATACCGATTGGGGTAAGAATACGATTCTTCAGGGGTTTAAAGAAAGCAGCAGCATGTTTTTTATCTTAACAAATTCCCGAGGCCTTACCAGTAAAGCCTCAAGACTTCTTCATGAGGAAATTGCCAGGAACATTCAAGCGGTTTCCACAGCCACGGGAATAGATTATATTTTAGTCAGTCGTGGTGACTCAATTTTAAGGGGGCATTACCCATTAGAAACAGAAACCCTAAAAAATACGATTGAATCCCATTCAACCCTTGAATTTGATGGAGAAATTATTTGCCCCTTCTTTAAGGAGGGCGGACGATATACCATTGATAATATCCATTATGTTCATGAAAAAAGCCTGTTGGTGCCTGCTGGAAAAACAGAATTTGCCAAAGACAAAACCTTCGGCTATCATGCATCCCATTTAGGGGAATGGATTGAAGAAAAAACCAAGGGGAGATTTATGGCTCAGCAGGTTGTCTACATTAGCTTAAAGGATCTTAGAGGAACAAATATTGATAAAATAGCAGATGAATTGATGACAGTAAAAAACTTTGATAAGGTGGTTGTCAATGCCATTGATTATATAGATTTAAAGGTCTTTGCCCTGGCATTAATAAAGGTAATGGAATCAGGAAAAAGATTTATGATCAGGGGGGCAGCATCCATTACCAAGGTATTGGGGAATATAGCCTACAGACCCCTCTTAACAAGAACAGAGCTTGTGGAAAATAGTGACCATGGGGGACTAATTGTCATTGGAAGCTATACTGAAAAAACCACAGCTCAATTTCAAGAATTAAGTAAGCTAAAAGATATCCATTTAATTGAATTTAATTCAAATTTAGTATGGGATGAAAAAAAGCTTGAATTTGAGATAAAGCGAGTCATCACGTCCTGTGAAGAGAATATTAAAAAAAGAACAACTGTAGTAGTCTACACCAGCAGAAAACCCCTAGAGCTGAGAGATGATGACAAGGAAAATGCCCTTAGGGCCTCTATAAAAATATCTGATGCTGTAACAGCCATTGTGTCAGGGATATCTGTGAAGCCAGCCTTTATGATTGCCAAGGGGGGAATTACCTCCAGTGAGGTGGGAACAAAGGCTCTAGGGGTAAAAAAAGCCCTTGTGATGGGCCAGATAAAGCCTGGTATTCCTGTATGGAAAACCGATGAAGGAAGTCGATTTTCAACTATGGCCTATATTATTTTTCCAGGGAATGTTGGGGATGTCACAACCCTACGGGAAATCACCGAAGAGCTAATGGAGGATAACCAGTCATGTTAGTAAGTCTAAAGGAGTTATTAGAGGAAGCAAGACAAGAGAGAAAGGCAGTGGGTGCCTTTAACTGTTATAATTATGAAACCTTGAAGGGAACAATGGAGGCCGCCAGGGAGCTTCAACGGCCAGTGATCATTGCCTTTGGAGAAAACTATTTGACTAATATGGAACTGGAAGAAGTAGTTGCCCTGATAACAGAAATGAGTAAGGGAGGCACTATTAAAGCTGCGTTGCATTTGGACCATTGCAAGTCAACAGATCGGATAAGGGAGGCAATTGAGGCAGGTTTTACTTCTGTTATGTATGATGGATCCCATCTTAGTCTGGAAGAGAATATAAAAGAAACTAAGAAAATTGTCAGCCTAGCCCATGGAGCCGAGGTATCGGTAGAGGCAGAGCTGGGGAGTCTTGCCTTAGGGGCTTCTTCTAATGAAGAGGCAGCCGAAGAAATTTACACAGATCCGCTGGAGGCACAAAAATTTGTCAAAGAAACTGGAGTGGATGCCCTAGCAGTCTCTATCGGTACTGTCCATGGCATGTATCGAGGTGAGCCTAAGATTAATTTAGATATTTTAGCTAGAATTAACAGTCTGGTAAATTTACCTCTGGTGCTTCACGGGGGCTCTGGCACACCCCAAGAAATCCTCAAAGAAGCTATAAAAAGAGGGATTGCTAAGATTAATGTCAACACAGAAATTTCAATCCATGTAATGGAACAAATCAAGCAAGGACTCATGACTGAAAAAGATCTTCATTTCTCAGCCTTGTCGTTAAGAAATCGAGAGGCTGTAAAAACGGTAGTAAGTAGGTATATAAACTTGTTCTCAAATCCATAGTAGAAGTCATAAATACCCTCGCCTATACCCTACCTGTCAGCTTTAATAGCAGGGACTATTTCATGAAACTTAAAGAAGCATTAAAACTAACTGCCCAATTGGCATGAATCTATGGAGGAGTCTCAATTGAAAAAATAGACTTTTTTCTTTAATCTATTATAATGGAATGTAGGAAAGGATGGGTGATATAATGAAAATTAATGATTTCAAATTAGAAGTATTTTTTGGAAAACATGAATTTACTGCACCCTATTTATTGACTCAATCAGACTGTGAATCAATGTCGGTAAAGGAGCTATTGACCTATGAGCCTGGGGCAGAGGAATCCCTGTTAAATGGCTGGCTGGGATATACCGAAGTTCCAGGAAATCCAGAACTTAGTGAAGAAATTGCTAGGCTTTAAAAATCAATATCAATATACCCATTGGGCAGTTCTGCGATCAGCTTGTGACAGAAAAAGGCGTATTGCTATTGCCTGCCAACATTTATGACTACAATGGCCAGTATTTTAGAATGGGCTATGGACGAAGGAGCTTTGCTGCCAGCTTAAAGGTCTTTGAGGAGTACTTATTGGAAAAAACCCTGGGGTAGTATAGGTTATAAAATATTCCCTTTGATTATATCATCCAACAGAAATACCGGATTTGATAAACAGAGGGAATATTTTTTGTGGACTTTTTTAGGTTTTCCACAGCCCCAAGGTTAGTAGGCTGTTGCTTTGCTTTTAATATTAACATAATTAGTTTTCTTTTGTGTTGTTGTTTGTTCAGTGGTAATTCTGGCTATCTTAGGAACTGAAATAAAAATGGGTGTATTACCATTCTCATCTGCCAATACCAGTACACCATATTCATTTTTATAAATTATTCCCAGTGCTTCAATTGATACCCCTGTTTGGATAACAACATCAGTGAAAAGGGAAAAATAACTGTAAATGGCAGAAATGAAGTTTGTGTCACAGCCCCTGGGAAGGGGATCAGGAGGTGGAAGATAAGTGATGGATGGATTGTATACTACATCTTCACCCAAATAAATAGCTGTGATGGCCATAATCGGGATGAGTTCATAGTTTTCATCTTCGTTGATTAATATTAATAACCCTGGACCATCCCCTTCTGGTGATGTATAGAGCTGATAGGGAATACCCATTACAGGATTGTAATTAGTTGTAAATACAGTGATTACAGTGGTGGGATACAAGGCTATAAGTTGGGTAATAACATTAGATAACTGAGCTATGCTAAAGCATAATGAGGTATTATTTTGATTGCCAGCGGATTCGTCCTCAAAGATAATTAAAGAAGCCTTTACCGGCACGAATGAGGAATAGAGAACCGATCCAGTGCTGGTATTATTAAGATTAACTGTAAAGGGAACAGAGGTTACGTTAAAAATTCCGAAACCATTAACCTGTCCCGTTTTTAAAGGAGAATTTCCTTCAATGGGGTTACCTTGAGAAGGGGAAAGGGCGAATGTAATACTATTAGATGGTGAAAGTTGCGTTGCAACCCACCAATTGATAATGTATCTTCCGGGATGATTAATCGTGATGGTGCCTGTTAAAAAATCGTAATCTATATTTTCGGTGGTGTATACAATGGTGTCGAAAACAACCGCATCATTGGTTGAAGCAATGGATCCTACAGCCGATCGCTCAACCTGTAAAGCTATATTTCCCATTTCATTCATCCTTCACTAAAGTATTATGGCTAACAAAAAAATAAGTTAAATTGCCCTAATTAATAATATGACTTTCACTGTAATTGGTTACTGTTATTAAATAGTTTCACATTTTAACATATTATTAGAAAAGGGAATATAATGTACTGGATAATTGTATCAAATATGTGTGAAGGGGAAGAGGCGATGTCAAACAATCAGTTTTCTGATATAGATTTAAACTGCCATAATACATCAGTGACAATTTCTAAGCGGGATATGTGCGGACCCAATTTTATGAAGCGATGTTATTTACCTAATTGCCCAAATAAAGGCAAAGGTCCAACAGGGCCAACGGGTCCCAAAGGCCCAACAGGCCCAACAGGGTCAACAGGAGCAGATGGAGCCACAGGCCCAACGGGTTCAATAGGGCCAACAGGAGCTACAGGGCCAACGGGTTCTACAGGAGCAGATG